>Ga0208645_1000021_pt1 | contig 348358 bp, 281 predicted proteins | sample VirMetDEL_Sep_01_FD_184519 | JGI IMG/M metagenome (GOLD analysis project Ga0208645, IMG submission 184519) | Aqueous microbial communities from the Delaware River and Bay under freshwater to marine salinity gradient to study organic matter... | ecosystem: Environmental > Aquatic > Marine >...
TAACGGATTCTTAGCTGCTCAGGACAGCGTAATGGTGGAAAACTACGCCTAATTGGCACAATTGACGAATTGCCGTCAAGCAGAACAAGTCAGACCAGAATTGTCTGACTTATTCGTAGTATCCCTAGTAAATGACGCCCTTTCCCTTATTGGCTAATAAGGGAATCTTCGCTCTTTTCCTATTTAAGATACGCTTTTTAACAAATCTCTGTGTCTGACTGATTGCTGTCAATGAATTCTTGGTCTATTAATATTAAAGAGAATCATTTTAAATGGTGTCAGTGATGGATCATAATGAATACACACAAAACCCCCTTCTTGCCAGCAGTCTAAAATTAATGGAAAACTCCTTTCTACAGCAATTAGTTAGCTGTTTACCAATGGGGGCAATGGTGGTTAACACCGAAGCGCGTATCTTATTCGTTAATGATTCACTGACGGAAATTTTAGGCTACTCAGCGACAGAGTTACTTGGGGCAGATATTGATTTTTTACTGCCTGACGAACTGAGATCAAATCACAAACACCTAATGAGTCAGTATTTTAGCCAACCACGCAAACGGCAAATGGGAGCAGGTCAAGCGCTACATGCAAAGCGTAAAGATGGCGTGCTGATTCCCATAGAAATTGGCCTAAACCCGATTGAGCAAGACAATCAAACCCTAGTATTAGCTACCTTAGTGGATCTAACCTATAGGCTACGCGCTAACTCTATGCTCCAGCGTTCCATACAAGATGCTCCACACGGCGTCTTAGTTATTGATGAGAAAGGCACTATTCGTGTTACAAATAACATGCTTTGTGAGTGTTTCGGCTATCAGCCAGAAGAACTACTTAATCAGCCTCTTGACCTCTTATTACCTGAACGCTATCGCCATCACCATGGTGATCTGCGCCGTTCTTTTCATCAAAACCCAATGCCTCGCATGATGGGGGTTGGGCGTGATTTAACGGCTTTGCATAAAGACGGGCGTGAATTTCCAGTAGAAATAGGCCTAAGTCCTTTTGAAGATGAGCACAACAACAATATGGTGTTCGTATCTTTATTAGACATCACAAAGCGTAAACGAATGGAGCAGGAGCTGCGTGAAATAAATACCAATCTAGAAGAGTTTACCTATGTTGCTTCTCATGATTTACGCTCTCCCCTTCGGGGCATTGCCGATTTATTAGAATGGATAAAAGAAGATCTCGGCTCAGACACCTTACCTGAAGTAAGCAATAATCTGGATCGTATTGGTATTCGTATTCAGCGTATGGAACAGCTAATTGACAATCTATTAACCTATGCCCGAGCGGGAAAAAAAGACGCTATAACCCAACAAATTGATATAAACGCCTTGTTAGATAACGTTTTTGAGCTACTTGAAATACCAGAAGGTATGCATTTAGAGCGAGACGTTCAAATAACACATTTTATTTCGACATGGGTGCCGCTTGAAACCGTTATGCGCAATCTTATTAGCAATGCTATAAAACACCATGACACAAAAATAGGCACAATTTTAATCCGCTGCGTTGCAGAAAATAATTTCTGCCATTTTTCAATTTGCGATGATGGACCTGGAATTCCTACGGCGGCCCATGAGCGCATTTTTCGATTATTTCAAACCATCACAGCAAGCGAGCGTGGTGGTACAGGTATTGGCCTTTCCGTTAGCCGACGATTAGTTGAATCCCATGGTGGTCGTATTAGTATCGAAGCCAATCAGCATCAGCGAGGTGTTACTTTCCACGTTTGGTGGCCCCGTTATTTAAGGAAGGATAATCATGATTAAAGAATTAAGTGTTTTAATCGTTGAGGATGATGATGTCGCAGCGGAATCTATCACTCGTGGGCTACGAAAAGTGGCTCCCGATATTCACTTGGTCTACGCAGAAAATGGTCAAATTGCCATAGACATTTTAAAAAAACAGCATCCAACTCGGGCCTTAAAAACCCCTTATTTGGTGTTACTGGATTTAAATATGCCGATTATGAACGGCTTTGAATTCTTAGAATACATTCGAGACGATAAAGCCTTACAAGATACGGTCATTTTCATTCTCACCACTTCAAATGACGATAACGATCGATCTCGTGCCTATGACAATAATGTTGCGGGCTATATGGTTAAATCTTCTGTCGGTCCACAATTTGCGAAGCTAGCCGCACTTTTACATGCCTATAAAAACGCAGTCGAACCAAATCACTGATTCAGGAGGAATCATGGAAGCAACCATAAACGATACTGGACACATTTTAAAACTTCTGCTTGTTGACGATGATGATGTAGACAGAGAGCGTCTGCGCCGTATGTTGTCAAAATCTGATATTGAAACTCATGTATTGGAAGCCTCTTCAATTGAAGATTCGATGGCTTATTTAAAAGAAGGCGACTTTGACTGCGTCATTGTGGATTATCGATTAGGACTTAATTCAGGCTTAACTCTTCTTAATCATATACGTACTATTTTAGAAAAGCGTTGCGCTGTGATCATGGTGACGGGATTAGGTGATGAAGAAGTGGCTGCTCAAGCGATGCGCTTGGGTGCAAGTGACTATTTGTTAAAAAACCATTTGCAAAGCTCCCAGCTTATCCGCGCCATTATTAGCTCAGTCCATCGTGCGGAAATAGACAAAAAACTGCATGACATGGCTCATTACGACAATTTAACTGGATTGGCTAGCCGCCCTCTGCTTTTAGAACATTTACAGCAAGCGATTACTCATGAAAAGTCTGCTGCGGTCGCCTTTCTTGACCTAGATAACTTTAAGCCTGTAAATGACAATTACGGCCATGACACGGGCGACTATGTACTGGTGACCATCGCCAACCGCTTAAAAAGGCTGCTTCGCAAAAGTGATACTTTAGCTCGAATCGGCGGTGATGAATTTGTACTTCTGTTGCGAGATGTATCAAGCAAAAAAGAGTGTGATGAATTCCTCAAACAACTCATTGATTTGGTCAATGCGCCAATTGAACTTGAAGCCTTCGATTGCCATGTTCAAGTGTCTGCTAGTATCGGTGTTGCTTTGGTTTCCAATGACAGCTTGGATGCTGACACCATTTTACGACGCGCGGATCAAACAATGTATCAGGCTAAAAACTTAGGCAGTAATAATATTTTATTTTTCGACCCTGAAGAAGAGCGCCGCCAATTTGCACGTCGAGCGATGTTACAAGCGGCAGAAAAAGGCATTGCAAACAATGAGTTCGAACTGCATTATCAGCCACAAATAGATATGGTAGAACATAAGTTAATCGGAGTGGAAGCGCTTATTCGATGGAATCACCCGACGATGGGATTTCTTTATCCGGCGGATTTTACAGAAGTACTAGAGCACCCTAATACCGGTATATTAATCGGTGAATGGGTTCTACAAGAAGCCCTCAGCCAACATGCCTTATGGCAAATAAAAGACCTCATTATCAGCGTTAACATCGCGCCAGCCCACTTACTCAGCAAAGGCTTTGCCCAGCGTCTGGGCCTGTTATTACAAAGTATGCCTGATATTAACCCGCAATCGCTAGAGCTTGAAATATTAGAGACGGTTTCGTTATGTGACATTAACCAAGCAGTGGAAGTGGTAAAAGCCTGCTGTCAACTGGGAGTTCATGTCGCATTAGACGATTTTGGCACTGGATATGCCTCATTAAACTATTTAAAAAAACTGCCTCTCAATACTTTAAAAATTGATAAAGGGTTTGTACAAAACCTTTTAATCAATCAAGAAGATCGCTCCATTGTGAAATGTATTGTGGCTCTAAGCCAAGCGTTTCATTACAAACTCATCGCCGAAGGCGTAGAGTCACTCGAGCACGAGCAGACACTGATTGAAATGGGTTGCCAACTTGGTCAAGGCTATTACATCGCTAAACCGATGTCCGCGGATAAAATGAGCTCTTGGATCCTATCGTACAGGCAAGAACATCAGCTTCATTAAGAAACATGACATCAAAACTGGGTACTATTCCCCTCTAAAATAAGGATACGTTAACACCGTCTCATGGACTCAATCATGACAAAATGCGCGACCCATTGTGCAAAAAACCACCAAAACAAGCCTTACAAAAGTTTCAAAACCGCTATTTAGTTTCATTAAAGGAAAAGTAACTTCCGCTTAGAAAGAAGGTTGGTAGACTTCGGCGCACATTAAAACAAGCAAAAAAAGAGAGTCTATCATGATCACTAACGATGTTATGACGGTGCAAGATCAACGCACCAGCAAAATCATATTGGCCATAGCCGCTATCACTATTTTATTAGCTACCTTTGCAGGCAATATGCCGGGTGGCATGATAGGGGCATTAGGAATTATGGTCATTATTGGTTTTATTCTTAACTATATTGGCGACAGAACACCGATTATCAACCAATTTTTTGGTGGCGGTGCCATTGTTGTCATTTTCGGCTCTGCTTACTTATTTCACAGTGGTCTATTTCCTTCCAGTGCAGAAAACAATGTCACGACATTCATGAAAAGTGGCGGCTTTTTATCTTTTTATGTTGCCAGCTTAGTGACCGGCTCTATATTCGGTATGGATACTCAGACCCTTAAAAAAGCAGCGTTGAAGTACATTCCTGTCATTTTAGGATCGGCTTTCTTTGCTTGTATCTTCACTGGTCTAATTGGCATGCTGGTTAGCAAAAGCTTCTACGATTCCGTTATGCTGATCGCCCTACCTATTATGGGTGGTGGCATGGGTGCAGGTGCTGTACCTCTAGTTGAAATCATGTCTGGGAAAACAGGCATGAGTGCTGAATCTTTAATGTCTCAAATGGTTCCAGCACTAGCTATTGGTAACGCTATTGCCATTGTTATGGCGGGCTTGCTACACAAGCTTGGTCAAGTAGCACCTAGTCTTACAGGTAATGGCCAGCTGATTCGTGGCCAAAAGTCAATGGAAGAAGAAGACCAAAAAGCCTCCGCGCTCAACGTGACCATTTTGGGTGTTGGCGCCTTGTTAGCCGTAAGCATGTATTTTCTTGGTACCTTGTTATCAAACTATATCAATATGCACACCTATGCGTTGATGATCCTTTCTATTGCCTTGATCAAGGTATCGGGCATCATGCCAAAAGCACTAGAGCAAGCCGCGTTCTCTTGGTACAAATTTGTCGTTAGCAACTTAACGCCCGCTCTATTGGTTGGTATTGGTGTGGCTTATACCGATCTGAACCAAATTTTGGATGCTTTGTCTCCAATGTATTTCTTACTGGTGTTAATTACAGTACTAGGGGCTGTATTTGGCGCAGGGTTAATCGGTTGGCTAATGGGCTTCTACCCTATTGAGGCTGCTATCACTGGCGGTCTTTGCATGGCAAACATGGGGGGAACAGGTGACGTAGCGGTACTTGCTGCCAGTAAGCGTATGGAACTTATGCCTTTTGCACAAATATCCTCTCGCATTGGTGGTGCTTTCATGCTGATACTTGCCACAATCGTGGTTCAAGCGATCGCGTGATTTAATCGACTTTAGTGCCATCTAAAAAACATAAGCGGGATCAATGCATATCGATCCCGCTTTTATATAACGCTAAAAATCATCAAATCCGTTCAAGGTATTGGGTATTTAAGTCCCCAATAGTGTTTACTCCAAGCAAACCAAGATCAGTATATAACTCAGACTTTAACAATTTGATCGCATGGATAACACCACTATAGCCACCTATTGATGCCGCATAATTAAAAGGGCGACCAATAAACGTACAGTCGGCACCCAAAGCAACAGCCTTCAAAACATCAGTGCCTCGACGAAATCCACCGTCTATCATAATAACCATAGAATAACCAACAGCTTCTCGTATTCTTTCTAAAACACGCAAAGGAGATATAGTGCCATCCAATTGCCTTCCCCCATGGTTAGAAAGAATAATTCCATCAACCCCCATACTCTTAGCCTTTAATGCATCTTCAACATTAACAATACCCTTTAATATAAGAGGCTTATCCCAGAATGCACGAATGGCCTTAATGATTTCCCAATCTAAATGTTCTCGACCAGAAAAATCACGCTCTACATGCTTTGCTATTGTTTGAAGCAAAGTTCCTATGGCCCATCTGGGGTGAGTTATCCCATCCCAAAGTAAACGTAAATCAGGTTCCAAAGGCTGTGAAAATAAAGTCTAAAAAGAGCGATTCATCTATCCTCGCATACAATATAGAAATAACTTCACCAGCTCATCTTCAAATTCTTCTGTTCCTAAATAATCAGACTGCTCCATCACTACGGAACGAATTGTGCCAATGACTGCACGAGTCATGACGTATAAACCCACTGGTGTCATGGTCTTGAAATGCTGAGTTTGCAGTTGAGTTTTTTGCGTAAAAATGGCTTGCATCACATCATCAATCGGTCGAGAAAGCTCTTGTGACAAACCATTGGCAACCAAAGCTTCGATCAATACTTTGCGTGCTCGCTGACGTCCGCCAAACGCTTTCAACAAGGAACGGATGACCACACGTGCCAGTTCTTTCGTATTAGAAGCATATTCAACAGTGATATTTTTAATAATAACGCTGCTTACTTTTCCCAGCTCGCGTCTTGCTAAAGCGACCAAAATGGCGTTTTTATTGGGAAAGTATTGATACAAGGTGCCAATACTAATGCCAGCCAGTCCAGCAATGGCATTTGTATTAAATTTATCCAAATCTTTTGTCTGTAAAATCCGAGCAGCCGCTTCAAAAATGACTTCTATGGTTTCTTCGGAGCGCACTTGTTTTGGTTTTTTTCTATATGGATCAATAACTTGATTTTCCTTCATGCGAACCTCTAAAACGATAAGAATGCGAGTATTTAAATATGAGTAATGCTCATATTATATCTCTATATTCGATGCTTTGCTTAGGTTTAAGTGTCATTACAAACAACGACATTAGGAGACTATAGTATGAAAATTGCCTTTTTAGGACTTGGACGAATGGGTACTGGCATGGCAACTCGTTTAGCCGAATCTAATGAGCACTCATTAACTGTATGGAATCGCAGCCAAGACAAAGCGCTCCCTTTTGCGTTATTGGGTGCACGGGTTGCAAACAGTCCATCTGACGCCGTTGAGGATGCAGATATTGTCATTACAAGCTTATTGGATGATAAATCCATAGCCGCCTTATTCCATTACCAAAGCATTGTTTTGTCAGCAATGAAGAAAAACAGTATCCATTTATGTGTAACGACTATTTCTCCACTCTATGCTGATCAACTGCAAGCACTGCATGACGCTCATGGCACCCGTTATGTTTCTGGCCCTGTTGTTGGACGTCCGGACGCCTCTGCGGCGGGGAAACTTGTGCAATTTTTGGCTGGTGACGAAAGCGCTGTGGCGGTGGTTAAAAACACTTGCAGTATATTCGCAGAGCAAATCATGTGTTTGTCCGGACCCGCAAGTACTGCAAACAGTCAGAAGCTTTGCATTAACTTTTTTGTCGCGTCACTCATTGAATCAATGGGTGAATGTTTTACCTTTGGAGAAAAACTTGGAGTGCCCCGCGAAAATTTAGCGTTTTTCTTAGAAAAAATTCTGCCTTTGCCTGGTGTGAAAGTATACGTCGATAAAATTTTTAAACGCGATACCAATAGTGGCACAGGCTTCACTATGACAGCGGGCAGAAAAGATCTTGCTTTGATACTGGATGCCGCCTCTTCTGTTCAATGCCCTCTCGACATAGCCAATGTTATAGCGAACAAAATGGACATGGCGATCGAGCAAGGAATGGAAGACAGAGACTGGAGTGCCATCCAAGAAATTACACGTCAACACGCTGGAATGTAACTATGATCGTTTTTTGTCACTCAATCTGAATTATAGGAGCATGATATGCCACATTTAAAAAGATTTACCAACTTAAAAGCACCGTCATTATCAGCACGTATCATCACCATTACGGTTGCACTCGCTTGGCTGAGCATTGGAATACTTGAGATTCTGTCTCCTGCGGGATGGGACGCTACATTTGGAATCCCGCTTACTAGCTCAGATGGACTGTATTTTGTCCAAGCGGTAGGGGCACGAAACCTTGCTATCAGCCTCATTGCTATTTTCGCCGCTCTCACTGGTATGAGAGGCGCTCTAGTCGCTATTTTTGCAGGTATCGCCTTAATAGCTTCACTCGATTTCTATGTTGTGAGTTCTGCAATGGGAGCAATGCATGCCCTTAAACATGCGTTTTTTGTCTTACTTATGAGCGGAATCTCTTTCTGGGTTGCCTTATCTTGATCGGATTAACAGACAGACACAAATATTTTAGAGGAATAAAACATGTCATTTTCAAATTCTAGTAACACCAATAGGCTGATTAGTTCAAAACAGATCACAGGTTTTGCAATGGTTTTTACTTTACTAGCGTCTTTCGCAGCGCAAGCAGAAAACACCAATAACCAAACTAGTGCAGATGCCGCCGCCAGTCAAACCAAGTGGGGATTGGGAGTTGGGGCTATGAGTTCACAAAAGCCTTACACTAATATGGATAGAGACAACCTTGCCCTTCCATTGGTTTATATCGAAAACGATTGGGTACGGGTATTCGGCCTAGGTGCAGAGTTAAAGGTCTACAACCAACTTATAACAGCCTCACATAGTCTTGATTTTCGTCTTCTTGCGCGCTTGGATGGCAGTGGTTATGAATCCGATGACGCTGACATTCTGGATGGTATGGATAAGCGTAAAGGAGGGCTGTGGACGGGGGCAAAAGTAACATGGCATACCGAATTCATTGATGTTAGCACCGATTGGCAAGTCGATACATCCGGAGACAGTGACGGACAAATGGTCAATATTGCCCTAGAAAAAACATGGCGAGTGACACCAAAAACCATATTAACGCCACACTTTATGACCTCTTGGATGAGTGATAAATACATCAATTATTACTTCGGTGTTAAAAACAGTGAAGCCAACTCTGATCGCGCAGCCTATCAAGGTGATGCCGCCATCAATACCGAGCTAGGCGCACGAGCAACCTATATTGTCGATAAACAGCAATCCGTTTTACTCGATGTAGGCGTCACTTTCCTTGCTGATGAGATTCAAGATAGCCCGCTTGTAGATCGCTCTACAAGCAACAAAATCACACTAGGTTATTTGTATCGCTTTTAACCAATGTGACAATAGAACTAGACAGTTAATTTAGTCTAGTTCTATCTCTTATTTCAAAGCAAGAGGAATAAAAAATGGCCAGTGTAACCGCAAGAGTCATTAGCTATGTAATGGGAAAAACAGGTTTTTTCCGTCGTTTACCTACAGATATGTCTGACTTTGCAGGTTTTCAAGCGAAGCAGCTCAATAGCGCAAATGGGCCCTCAATCAAAAACCACAGATCCTGCCTAATAGAAGAGAGTGCCTTTCTGGGGCGTACTATCTGGACATTGTCACCTAATAACCAAGCGGCAAAAGTATTTGTTCTTTATTGGCATGGGGGTGCTTATATCTACCCTCCAACCTCTGCCCATTGGGATTTTTTAGCGCGTATGACCGCCATGTATGGATGGCATATTACTGTGCCGCTTTATCCCCTCGCACCACATTCAACCATGGAATACACTACTGATTTCGCTCTTAATTTCATGCGTTATTGGATGGCCCAACCGATAACAGGACAACGCATTGTAGCGGGAGACTCAGCTGGTGGCGGATTGGCAGCAGCGACCTTAATCGCTGCAAGAAATAATGGCGTCACGATGCCAAGCAAAGCAATTTTGATCAGCCCATGGTTAAAGCTTATCCCCAATCACCCTGATCAGCGAGAAATAGAACCACATGACGCTATTTTATCCATAAAAGGCTTGCGTGCTGCGGGTGATATGTACATTGGTGAAATGGGATCAAATGACCTTCGCGCTAATCCACTTCAAGATGACTGGTCTAATTTACCACCATTATTGGTATTTGGTGGTGGTAACGATATTCTCGTGACGGATACTCGCACACTCAAATCAAACCTACCAGACATAATATATGAGGAACATGAAGATATGATGCATGACTGGCCAATCTTATTTTTTCCTGAAAGCCGCAAAGCACAAGAAGAAATGGCCAATTTTGCAACAAAAGCACTATGATTTTCATAAATATCTATGAAAATATTGCATAACGGAATATATTAAAAATCCGTTATGCAAAACCGTCAACTTCTACAAGAAGAAGCTGACAATCACACCAGATAATAACAAAATAAAAGCACCACCTAACCTAGAACTTATTTGAGCAAAAGGCATTAAATTCATCCTTTTTGCTGCAGAAAGAACTGCTACGTCACCAGTCCCTCCCATATTTGCCATACACAACCCCGCAGTAATTGCCGACTCTATTGGATAAAATCCAACTAAGCGCCCTAGTAATCCAGCACCAAAAGCTGCCCCCAGAACAACTGCAAACACAATAGTAATGTATTCAATCGATAGCGCATTGATAACGGTTTCAAGATTTGTATAAGCGATACCAATACCAAACAACTGAGCTAAAGTTAAGTTCTTAGCAACAAAACTAAACCATTGAGAAGATGAGTCAGTAATTATTTTTGGAACCATATTAAAAACTTTGGCGATAGCAACAATTATTATCATTAATGCATAGGTATGAAGTGGTATAAAACTGCTCAATACAGATCCTAAAAGATAAAATGAAATGGCAACCACCAAGCCTATACCCATTTTTCTTAGGTTTAGCTCTTGTTCTTTTTCGTCAATACTAATACCCGACATGATCCGGCCTTGACCACTCAAAGAAGGAACTCTATCGCCCAATTTATTTAATATACTTGCCAAGACAATAGAAAAAACGTTACCGAGCGCCAATGCAGGAACAAGCAGAGAAATATAATAACTTGCCGGTTGCCCTAATAATTGCTCATACACTTGACTCATTGGTATTGCACCCGCACCCATTCCACCTCCCATTATAGGCAATGCAATAACTAAAATAGAATCTTGCAATGAATAATTAAACAATGCACCTCCAGCAGCAGCAAAAAAAACAGCAAAAAATGTAGCACCAAAAATTGGAACAAAATATCTAGCACCTATTTTAACAAGGGCTTTTGAGTCCATACCCAAAATACTTCCAGCGATTAAAGCGACAATATAAAAATTCAAGAACTCACCATCTTTCATAAAGACAACAATATCTTTTGTCACTTCATAAGGTAGAATATTAAAATAAACAAGAGAAGCCGCACCAAAAATAGTTAATATCACACCACCACCTAAGTAAGATTTCAACACTGGAATCCTATCGCCAATAAATCCCATAATCTCACCTAAAACAAGCATAACCAATAGACTACCAGTTAACCCGGCTGGAAGAACTTTCAAATAAATCGCCAAAACAAGAAGAAAGGCAATAAAAATAAAATATGGAAATGGCATACCATATATTTTTTGACTATTAATATAGTTAGAGAATACATTATCCTTCATAAACAACCTGACCTATCAATTAAATATATTTATTATTAAAATAAGACAAAAAATCATTAACACACTATTTCGATCAGGTTTTTCCAATTGAGTTTGACATTTTTAAATACCTTTTGTTTTTATAGTTAATATATCTCTTACTTTAAGCAAGAAAAATCTATAATATAGCACTCTAAAATATAAATTAATGGGTATTTTATGACTTATAAAAACACAATTCGTGAACAATGGCCATTACCTGAAGACTTACGCGTTTTTATTACTGTGATTCGAAAGCAAAGTTTTGCGGGTGCAGCCGATGAACTTGGTGTTTCTCCAGCCTATATTAGCAAGCGCATTCAAGTCTTAGAAACGACACTTCAAACTAAATTATTACATCGATCCACTAGGCGATTAGCATTAACGGACGATGGTGAAAAAGCAAGGCTATGGGCCACTCGCCTCTTAGGAGATCTGAACGATTTCGTGGATGATTTATCATTATCGAAGCTCACTCCTAGAGGGCATATTTATATCACAAGTACATTTGGTTTTGGCCGTAATCATGTCGCTCCAGCGGTCTCTAATTTAGCAGAAAAATATCCAGAACTAGATATTAGACTAGAAGTTTCAGATAAATCTATCGACCTTGTCAGTGAAGGTTTTGATCTTGAGATTCGAATAGGTAATGACTTGCCAGAACAACATATATGCAAAAAACTAGTCAGTAACAAGCGCGTAATATGCGCCTCACCTAAATACATATCAAAATATGGTGAACCCAAAAACATTGATGAACTTGTTTATCATAACTGCCTAGTAATAAAAGAAAGAAATAACCCTTTTGGAGTTTGGTTGGTTAATATTAATGATGAGCAGAAAACCATTAAAATAAATGGCTCACTATCGTCAAATAACGGAGAGATTGTATTACAGTGGGCCTTACATGGACGAGGATTAATTTTACGCTCTTTGTGGGATGTAAAACCATTTTTAGAAGATGGTTCTTTAGTACAAGTCCTTACAGAATATAGTCAAGATGCTAACGTGTGGGCAATATACCCAACAAGGCTATCTAATTCAGCTAAACTGCGCGTTTGTGTGGAATTCTTTGAAGAACATTTTAAAACACTATCTATTTAAAATAGGTCGCCATAAAATAAGGCGACCTTTACAACTTATACTAACCAAGGATTATCAAGTAAGTGCTGCTCTTCAAATCTCTTGATTTGCAATTCTTTCTGTAACGTACTATCTATAGCATCCAACCCTAAAATTAGCTGCTCTTTTCGCAATGGGTCTATATCAAATAAAAAACGAGACTTATCAGCCATTAATACTTCCTGTTTTTCTAAGTTAATACTCAAAAAAGAGAAATTTTCCGACTTAATTATCTCACCTATTTTTTTAACTTCTTCAGCCTTCAATTGAACAAGTAACACACCATTACGCTGACAATTGTCAAAGAATATTCCTGCAAAGCTAGTACCGATAATAGCCTTTATACCTAATTGCTTCAGCCCCCAAACGGCATGCTCACGACTAGATCCACATCCAAAGTTTTCACCAACAACAAGAATACTTGAATCATCCCAAGGGGCTTTGTTCAAAATAAAATCTGGGTTAGGTAAGCCATTTTTCAAAAAACGAAGATCAAAAAACACTCCTTTATCTAGACCACTACGATCAATGCCTTTTAGAAACTGCTTAGGCATAATCACATCAGTATCTACATTGGCGATCATTAATGGAGCCGCAATACCATCATAAGAAATTAAAGATTTAGAATTCATATCACGCTCCATTATGTCGTTGGATGTTGATAAGGTGTCCAGAGATAGCTGCTGCTGCAACCATTGCAGGACTCATAAGATGAGTTCTAGCCCCAGCACCTTGACGACCTTCAAAGTTTCGATTTGTACTTGAAGCACAACGATCTCCTGACTCTAATACATCATCATTCATAGCAAGACACATAGAGCAACCGGATTGACGCCATTCAAATCCTGCTTTTATAAATATGTCAGCGATTCCTTCTTGTTCAGCTTGTGCTCGCACTTTAGTGGACCCTGGAACAATGATAGCTCTTACACCTTCTGCGACTTTTTGATCAGCAACAATACGAGCCGCATCTCTTAAGTCTTCAATACGAGCATTTGTACATGAGCCTATGAAGGCATGACTAATTTTTACTTCTGAAATAGGAGAGCCTGCAGTCAATCCCATGTACTGAAGAGCTCTTTGCATACCAAGTCGCTTAACTTCATCCGGTTCATCCAAAGGATTAGGGATATTTTCTGATATCATAACCGCCTGATCAGGACTGGTTCCCCAAGTAACCATCGGAGACAAATCAGTTACATTAAGATCTACTCTTAAATCAAATGATGCTCCGGGATCACTGGCTAAATGACGCCATTTATCAACAGCTTTTTTCCAAAGCTCACCTTTAGGAACTCGAGGTTTATCTACTAAATATTGAAATACCTTTTCATCGGGAGCCATAAATGCTCCACGAGCACCCGCTTCAACTGCCATGTTACAAATGGTCATTCTCGCCTCAACACTTAATGAATTGATAACAGGACCTGAAAATTCGATAGCATAACCAGTTGCTCCAGAAGCACCTATGTTACGAATAAGTGCCATAATGATATCTTTAGAAGTAATGTTTTTAGACATTTTGCCATGCACATAAACCAACATGGTTTTTAGCCGTTTATAAACTAAAGTCTGAGTTGCAAGTAAATGTTCAATTTCCGATGTGCCGATACCAAAGCCAAAGGCACCTAAAGCCCCATAAGTTGTGGTATGACTGTCTCCTGCCGCCACAACCATTCCAGGCAAAATAAACCCTTGCTCAGGAGCCACCACATGCTCGATTCCTTGCCTGCTGTCCAACACATCAAAAAGCTCTAGACCAAAGTCCTTACAGTTTTTTTCAAAGTAAGTAACTTGATTCGCTCCACCTGGATCTGTAATAGCCGCAATACGATTAGGTGAGGTAGGGTTAACATGATCCACTACACACAAAGTAGCAGAGGGTCGCCACACCTCTCGATTTGCCTCTCTTAGTCCACTGAAAGCCTGTGGACTTGTGTATTCATTTGCAACTTGACGATCAACATATAAAAGAACATGTCCTTTATCGTCAAGTCTGCAAACAGTATGAGAGTCTATGTGTTTGTCATATAGTGTTTTTGGCTGATTCATTCTGAATATCTCGCTTTTATTTTAATCTTTGGCAGTACTGCATATCAGCTTATTGAATTCAAATTGTTTATCAATACTTAAAATATAAGCATATGATTCACATTTCGTGTTTAATTGACAAACCCTATCTTTCCATCAATCATTTACTGAAAGACAAGTGAGACATTACAGATGTAAAAGAACTCTGAAAACAGCGTTTAAACTAAATAGGACGAATCAAAAAACGCTCCAATAAAGTCACCAACTCCGTTGTTAAAGCTGCTTCCGAGAGCATATGGGGTCGACTGGATATCACTTCATTTATCACCGCATCAATAGACACACCAATAATATAAATCGACAGCTTCGGATCTGGCACATTCACCATATGAGGTTTTAGGATAAATAAAAGCTGATCACGCAATTCGGTTGCTTCGTCTAAAACAGATCTCACCGTGAACGGAATTTCTTTATTAAGGACTTTGTGTACCTCTGGCTCCATTTGGTGTTTTTTAACAAGCACGTCAATAATCTCCGTAAGCACTTCCCTAAAAGTAAGTCCTGCAGGCAAATTACTAAGTGTATCCAACAAGTCTGCACGCATATCGTCAGAATGCCGTTTTTGCATTTCTGCAACGATTGATTCTTTATTGGGAAAAAATTGGTACAACGAACTAATGTTTACGCCTGCTCGCTCTGCAATAGCGTTTGTCGTAAAACCTCCCCATCCAGACTTCATTAAAATGTAAGTAGATGCTTGAATAATGGCATCAACCGTTGCCTTAGAACGCTTCTGTACAGGCATTTTACGCGACTTTGATGCCTCTTTCTTCTTTTCCAAAACACGCTCCTTAATGCAAGTTTTCAAAATTAAAGTAATAGCTTACTATTTATCCATCAAGATAAGCAACAAAACAGATACAACAATCAACCCATCACTAAAACAACACAAAGAGAGTAACAAGATGAATAACCAAACAGGCTCGCTAAATTGGGATATTTTCCAATCAATAAACCATCATCGCAGAGCGATAAGAGATTTTAGTAGTCAACAAATATCAGAGGACGAGATCTACGCGATACTAACCGAGGCACAACTCGCGCCATCCAGCGTAAACCTTCAGCCATATCAATTCCATTGGGTAAGAAATTCAGCTAAAAAAATCGAAGTAGCTCAGTTTTGTAACGGTCAAAAAGCAGCTACAACAGCCGCTGAGATTATTGTTATCGTTGCCAATACAGACTATGCGCGTCAGACGATTGTCGAGCAGCTTACCAGCATTGATCGCTCAACGACCATGCCGGATAAATCAAAGGACTATCATCGAAAAATTTTAACCAAATTTGACAAAATATTAAAAGTTGGTGGTTTACCGATCTGGACACCCATCGTCTCACTTCTATCAATGTTGCGCCCTTGCCTTTCTTTACTTCCAATTGGGCATTTGGGCAGTCGTCATTGGGCCGCCAGAAACGCAACCTTTGCAGCACAAACTTTAATGCTTGCAGCATCTGCAAAAGGCATAGATTCATGCCCGATGGAAGGTTTTTCGGCTGCAAAATTAAGCAGACTTCTCGACCTTCCTCGTGGTGCTGTTATCCCTGTCGTGATTGCTCTGGGTTATCGATCAGAAAATGCCAGGGTGGAAGAACAATCACGCCGCGCTTTAAAAACCATCACCATAGAACACTAAACAAAGTACCAGTAAGTTTTGGGTAAGAGTTAACGAATTAACCTAAACCATCGTCACATTTTAATTAGCCAATATTATCTACAACCGTATAGAGGAATAACCGTAATGAGTATTACCAAGCGATGGGGGACAACAAACATATCAATACACAGAAATGCACTGTTTATCGCTCTAGCGGCAAGCAGTAGCTTAATCGCAGCGCTGTATTTTTCGTCACCTGCTCAAGCATCCAACAAGGACATAAAAGCAGAAGCCGCGCTCACCGTAACAACGGCACAGATACGCACACTAGAGTGGAACAGTAATATTCAAGCATCGGGAGATATCATCGCTTGGCAAGAAGCCATTATTGGCTCCCAACTTACCGGATTACAATTAGTAGATGTCTTAGTTGACGTTGGCGATCAAGTAAAAAAAGGACAAATTATTGCTCGCTTTAACAATGCCAGTCTAATGAATGAAAGAGACCTCTTGAAAGCGAATCTTGATGAAGCATCAGCTCTAGTTTTACAAGCTTCTGTCGATTACAAAAGAGCATTAGCACTTAGCCAAACTGGTGGTATAAGCAGACAAAGTTTATTACAAGCCGAGACTCAAAAACAGACAACAGCCGCAGCAGTTGCTGCTGTCAAAGCTCAAATAGCGTCCAATACGTTGCAATTGAGCTATATCAATGTTGTTGCCCCTGACGATGGCGTTATTAGTTCGCGCTCCGCGACGCTTGGTGCTATTGGCTCAGTGGGACAAGAATTGTTTCGCCTCATTCGAGACAATCGAATTGAATGGCATGGTCAATTTACTGCGATGCAAGCAACTCAGCTAGCTGTAGGTCAAAAAGTGACACTTGATCTTGCCAATAACAGTACGGCGACAGCGTATGTACGCCAGATTTCACCCACGATGAACCCAGAGACCCGGATGATCACAGCGTACGCGGCAATTGAGCCAAACAGCAAAGCACGTGCTGGTATGTTTGCGACTGGTAATATTCAACTCAATAAAACACCTGCGCTTGTTGTGCCTGCAGCCAGTGTGGTTATCCGTGATGGCCGCAGCTATGTCTTTGAACTAGTTGCAGCAACTCAGCAAGTGATACAACGCCCTGTCGAAGTAGCACGTCGCCAAGGCGATTTTGTCGAAGTCACAGGTAAAATAAAGGCTGACGCTACCGTCATAAATCAGGGAGCAGGCTTTCTTAGCGAAGGGGATATTGTAAAAGTGGTAAGTGAACACACATCTAACATTGACTCTGCAATATCACAAAAGCAGGAGACACTATGAGCAAGTTGACTGAAAATTTCGCCACTTGGTCTATTCGTAACCCTATTCCAACGATTTTATTGTTTGTTTTATTATCTATCGCAGGTATAAAAAGCTTCCAACAACTTTCTATTGCCGAATTTCCTGACATTCAATTGCCCACTGTCGTGGTTGTGTTATCGCAACCAGGTGCCGCCCCTGCTCAACTTGAAACAGAAGTTGCCAGAAAAGCAGAAGATGCATTGGCGACTTTGTCTGGACTTCGCCATATACAAACCGCAATCACCGACGGTGTTGTTAACATACGCGTTGAGTTTATTTTAGAGAAATCTCTTTCTGATGCACTAATTGAAGCCAAAAATGCACTGGACAGTATTCGCTCCGATCTACCTGATGACTTATTAGAACCATCGGTTAGCGCCGAAACGGTTGGTGCAGACACTCTGCTCACTTATGCAATCAGTGCACCGCGAATGAGTGAAGAAGCGCTATCTTGGTATATCGATAACACTATCAGCAAGCACGTTCTAAGCGTGCCAGGACTTGGTCGTTTTGAGCGAGTGGGTGGTGTACAGCGAGAAATACGCATTGGATTAGATCCGACCAAATTAACGGGACTTGGTGCGACAGCAAGTGATGTGTCCCAAGCCCTTAGTAATGCCCAGTTAGAATCTTCTGGCGGCAGAATGCAGCTGGGAAATACGGAGCAATCGGTTCGTACCATAGCAACCGTGAAAACAGCGACAGAATTAAACGCCTTCCCGATTGTACTGGCAGATGGCCGTCAATTACGACTAGACCAAGTGGCCAACGTACAGGACACAACCGCAGAACGCAGCCAAATAGCACTTTTAGATGGCCAAGCCGTCGTAGGCTTCCAAGTCTATCGAGCCAATGGCTTTGATGAGACAAAAATCGCAGCGGGCATTAAAAAAGAACTTGAAGATCTAAAAGCCAAAGACGCAGTGGATTTCACGTTGGTGTATGACAAGGTTTCTCAAACCGAAGAGCAGTATACCGGCTCGATGAATATGCTGTTCGAAGGCGCTTTTTTGGCAGTATTGATTGTTTGGTGGTTTCTACGTGACTGGCGCGCGACGCTAATAGCGGCAACGGCATTACCTCTCTCCATTTTGCCAACTTTCGCCGCGATGTATTTCCTTGATTACTCATTAAACACACTCACCCTACTCGCGCTTGCCGTGATTGTTGGCATTCTGGTGGATGACGCGATTGTTGAAATAGAAAACATCGAACGTCACGCTAGCATGGGGAAAGACATCAAGAAAGCCGCTGGAGACGCTGTTACGGAAATCGCCTTAGCGGTTATGGCAACCACCATGACGCTTGTTATGGTATTCGCCCCAACCGCCATGATGAGTGGTGTAACAGGACTGTTCTTCAAACAGTTTGGCTGGACAGCGGTGGTCGCCGTGTTGTCATCCTTGTTGGTCGCACGCTTATTAACGCCTATGATGGCAGCCTATTTGCTAAAACCAAAAGCACATAAAGTAGACAAAAAACAAGGAAAGCTGCTGACGTTTTACTTGTCTATTGTGCAGTGGACTTTAGCCCATCGCTTTACCACATTTATTGCTACTTTTGTGATTTTTGCCGCCTCTATTTCCTTGGTGCCACTCTTAAATACCGGACTCATGCCCGCCTCTAATACCAAGTATACCAGTGTCAATATTGAACTCGCACCAGGTAATGCCTTCAATACAACGTTGGAAAAGTCAGAGGAAGCAAGACAAGCACTTATGGAAATTGATGGCATTGACCACGTATTTACAACCATCGGTGTCGCAAGTGGCGAAGGCTCGAGTGGCGATATCCGCAAAAGTAAATTAACGTTAATTTTAAAAGAACGCGGTGAAAGAGCAACACAAAGTGAGATTGAAAAAGTCTTACGTAGCATTTTAATTAATGTACCAGGTGCAAGATTCTCAGTCGGTGGAGGACTAGGACAAGAGTTATCTCTCATTCTTGCTAGTGATGACAACGCTGTACTTAAAGCCAATGCGGACAACCTCTTAAAAGAGTTACGCGGTGTAAGCGGCATATCAAACATTGAATCTACAGCAAGTTTAGAACGCCCTGAAATCATAGTGCGACCGGATTTACAGCGTGCTGCAGAGCTTGGCGTATCTACTTCCGCCATTGGCGACACGATTCGCATTGCGACCAGTGGTGATTACGACTCACAGCTTGCCAAACTGAATTTGGATGCTCGACAAGTTTATATTCGCGTGCAATTGGCTGACAGCCTTCGACTCGATATGGAGACACTGAATAATCTGCGTGTGCCAGGACGTGACGGACGCCTCATCCCTCTTTCCAGTGTGGCTTCCCTTTCTTTTGAAAGTGGACCATCGCAAATAGATCGATATGATCGCGAGCGCTTTATTACCATCAATGCAAAACTCAATGGACGAGCATTAGGCGATGTGGTTAGTGCTGTTTATGAGCTACCTAGCATCAAAGGACTACCAGACAACGTACATCTAACTGAAGCGGGTGATGCAGAACTAATGAACGAATTAAGCTCAGGGTTTAGCACAGCGATTATTACTGGCCTACTGTGTGTATTGTGTGTGCTGATCTTGTTGTTTAAGGACTTTTTACAGCCCATCACCATATTGTCAGCCATTCCCTTGTCGTTGGGTGGTGCCTTTGTCGCCTTATTGTTAGCAGACAGTGAATTAGATATTCCATCGATGATTGGCTTAATTATGCTCATGGGGATCGTTACTAAAAACTCTATTTTACTGGTGGAGTATGCGGTTATGTCGATGAAACAGCGTGGAGTAACTATGTATGACGCTCTGGTCGATGCCTGTCACAAAAGGGCGCGCCCTATCATCATGACAACTGCGGCAATGATTGCCGGCATGCTACCGATTGCCATTGGCTTAGGCGCTGACGCAAGCTTTCGACAACCTATGGCCATTGCAGTCATTGGTGGACTCATTACCTCCACGCTCTTGAGTTTGTTGGTTGTCCCTGTGGTATTTACCTACATGCACGACATAGAGCACAAATTCGTCTCTTTATTCAAAGGCACATCATCGATTAAACACGACGCGTATAGTCACAACCGCATAATAGACAACAAATAGTTGTGAATTTAAGGGCTCTTACATAAAAGTTTGAGCCCGTAAGTATCCAGTAATGTTTCAGCCCATACAGTGACACCATATTTTAATTATCATTGGAGAAAATAATGCGACCGATCACTGCAAACACAAAAGTAAACAACATCAGAATGAAAAAAATAAACCTGCTAAATAACTCCGTTTCTCGTTACTGTTGTATTTCACTTCTGTCAACTTTGCTACCTATGAGCTATGCAATGGCTGATGGCACTACCTCGTTTGCTTTGGGTCTTGGGGGTGGCTTTAGTGACCCAGAATACATTGGCGTCGATAATGAATTCGAGGTATTACCTCTTGTGTTTTTTGATAACTCTTGGGTTTCACTCGTCGGCACCACTTTGGACGTTAAAGTCGCCAATATAAATAACACCACCTTTAGCATACGCGGAAAATATGCCTTAGGTGATGGTTATGATAACTCAGATTCTTATATTTTTGATGGTATGGACAGCAGAGACTCAAGTCTCTGGATTGGCCCTGCAATGACGTGGAGTAATCCTATGTTTGATTTAAAATTTGAAGCGCTTGTAGATACAATGGATAACAGTGAAGGCCAACAAGCCTCTGTTTCAATATCAAAAGGTTTTAAAATCAGTGAGCGCCTGCAAGTCGAACCAAGTATTGGCACAACATGGTATAGCGATAAATACGTTAACTATTACTATGGCGTAAAATCCTCTGAAGTAAATGCAAACAGATCACAATACGATGGTAAATCAACAACAGTTTTAGATGCTGGCGTTCGTTTCAACTACGCTTTAGATAAACAACAGTCATTAGCATTAGATGTTAGTGTAAAACAATTCGGTGATGAAATTGAAGATAGCCCATTAGTCGATAAAAAGACGACTGCAGCAGCTTATCTAGGCTACATTTATCGTTTTAAATAATGCTTCTTTGACCAAAAAAGAAGCTAAAAAGAAAAACCGTCCTGCTTTATGACACCATTCGTTTTAAAGCAGGTTTTTTATTACTTAGCGGCTTACTTTTATGAATCGAATCATTTTAGTTGAAGACAATGATCGCCTAGCTCACATGGTGTCGGTCGCCTTGCTAAAGGTTGGTATTGAATTAGATATTTTTGCTAACTTAGCAGCGGCTAAACACGCTCTAGACATGCAAGAATATGGATTATTAATTCTAGATAGAGGATTACCAGACGGCGACGGGTTGGTCCTACTAAACTCATTACGCCAACAACACATCAACCTTCCCTGCTTAATTCTCACGGCTAGAAATGCCATACACGACCGTATAGAAGGCTTAGAAACCGGTGCGGATGATTATCTTGTCAAACCCTTTGCCATGGATGAATTGGTTGCTAGGGTGCGCGCCCTTCTTCGTAGACCTGCCAATATAATGTCTCTTTCGCCCGTTTTTGAAGATCTAACACTAGATGTGAACAATGCTCAACTTAAATGCGGCACTAAGTCTGTTGTTCTTGCCCCTGCCGAAGTTCAAATTTTACACATGCTAATGCAATCTTCTGGCGCAACGGTCAATCGAAATAAGCTAGAACAAGGCGCATGGGGATTAACACAAGCGGTTACACCCAATGCCCTAGATGTTGCACTACACAGAATTCGTCGCAAGTTGTTCAACGTAGGATCACAGTTGATAATTTCCAATGTTCGAGGGCTTGGTTATGCCATGTCTAAACAAAGTCATCAAGAATAGTCTTAAATTTCGTCTAATCACCACCTTTGTTAGCGCTTTAGCTTTACTTATCGGCGTTACTTATACTTATTTATTTGCTCTCAATCCTAATATTCTAATTGAGCATATTTTAAATAAACAAGTGGATTTCATAGTCGACGACATTGTCATTGATAGTCATGGAAAACCTTACATTTCACAGGAAGACAATGAACGCAGCAACTGGATATACCTTACATTAAAAGACGATATTTTTTACCAAGTTGTCGACAAAGAAGGGGGGGTGTTTTCTGCATCCAGCCATTCTTCCCTGCCTTTCTCACCAGACGGTGCGCCCTACAGTACCAACATAACTCACTTTACTTTTACTCATAACAACGCGTTCTTTTATGCGCTAAACAGACCTTTAGATACACCTTTTGATGGTTATACCTTACAAGTAGCTACAAGTTTGAGACTATTGGATGTATTCCAAATAACCAATATATCGCCTATATCCAAGACTGTATTACTCGTCTCCTTACTCTCATTATTGATTGTCTGTTTCGCCGTTATCGTTACCATACATTTCATGCTTCGCCCCTTAAGAAGGGCATCTGAAGTGGCGTCAGAGATTACACCTCAGAATCTTCAGGGACGATTACCCAAAACAGGTATGCCAGAAGAATTAGTTCCGCTAATCAACGCATTTAATGCTGCACTTGAGAGGTTAGAGCAAGGATATAAAGTACAGCAAGAATTTTTAGCAACAGCCGCACACGAACTAAAAACACCTTTATCACTCATTCGCGGTGAAATTGAGATGCTTGAAGGAGTCAATTCTAAAAACATAATGTTAGAAGACGTTGATCATATTTCCCGCCAAATTCACCAGTTACTCCATCTAGCTGAAGTTCGTGAATCACATAATTATACTTTCCAAAAAGTAGCGCTTATTGATGTGGTTAATGATGTCACACATTACTTATCACGCCTTGCTAAAACACATGATATCTCAATTCAAATAATTAATGATGTCAAAAATATTCATCTCAATGCAGACCCGAGTACACTTTTTATACTCCTTAAAAATTTAATTGAAAACGCCATTTATCACTCTCCTGCCAGCCTCCCTATAAATATCATTATCACAAATGATGCACTAGTCATTAGAGATTATGGACAAGGAATTAATGAACAACACATGGATTTACTCTTTAATCGATTTTGGCGTGCTCCTAAGCAAAAAATAAACGGTGCGGGTTTAGGGTTGGCTATTTGCGCAGAAATTGCTTCAATTCACGGCTGGACAATCGCCGCGTATAATTCATCACCCGGCGCATCATTCATTTTATATACTTCACCCTCACCATAAAACGAACCGACAAAAATCCCAACCTAATTTCGCGGACTGTTTAGCACTCACTCTGTATGCTGTATAATCGCGCTTCTTCCTTTTCGTGATAATGAAGCGCCAATGACACTCAAGTCTTACCTTGCCTTAATTACAATCTCAACCATTACCATCATTGTCATTGCCGTCGCCTTAGTCTTTGGCTACTCCTTACAAAGCGCCTATTTAGACGGTATCAGTAAGCGTGGGCTAGAATTGGCTCGTGTTATTGCTCAAGATGACAACGTCATTCGTGCGGTGCAATCCAGTAATAATGGGCAAAGTATTTCCCTTGAGAAACATATTGAGAATTTACGCGGTAAAACGGATGCCTCCTACATTGTGGTGGTTGACCAAAAAGCCATTCGTCTTAGCCATCCCACAGCCTCCCTTATCGGTAAGATATTTATCGGTGATGATATCTACCCAACCTTACAGCAAGGCATAGACTCTACCAGTATTGCCAGCGGCTCACTGGGAGAAGCCATTCGTAACTTTACCCCAATCAGAGACGAAACAGGTATTATTGGTGCGGTTAGTGTTGGCTATTTATCCAAGACCACCAGCGAATTGATTCATCAACACCTTCGTGAAGCGGGCCTATTAGTCGCATTCGTTTACCTACTTGGTGTCATCATCGCCATTGTCTTAATTGCCAAATTAAAGCGTACTTTTTTATCTCTTGAGCCAGAAGAAATTGTGCGTAAATTCAAAGAACACGAATTGATTCTAGATAGTATTCGAGACGGCATTGTGGCGATTGATCATCAGCAAAATGTCACCGCAATTAATAGCATGGCCATTGAATGGCTGACCATGAATGTACTTAGTTCATCCCAGGTGGTAAACAAACCACTTAGTGAGCAATCCCAAAGCCTTTCTCACTTCGCTCTAGAAGCAAAAGGGCAAATGACTCAAAATAAATTCAATTTGGGTAAGTTAAAGTTCCTTGCAAACTTATACCCAATTAAAAGCCCAAAAGGCGATGTCGGTTATGTTATTGTATTTTTTCCTGACCACGGTGAAAAATCTTTAGAGCAAGAACTGACCGCCAGTAAAAATTACGCCGATCTCTTACGCGCAAAAACCCATGAATACGCCAACCACTTGAATGTACTATCCGGTATGCTGCAAGCAGAGTGCTATGAGGACGCCATTGAGTTCCTTCAACAAGAAAGCGACGGTGATCAAGCGACTTTGCGGCGCATTATAAAAACCATTGAAAACAGCGCTGTGGCGGGACTGATTTTCGCCAAACACAATAAAGCCAAAGACTTAAAAGTGGACATGCTAATTGAAAGTGACTGTCAGCTCGGTAAATACCCACCTAAAACCAATGAAGCATTGGTAACACTAGTGGGTAACTTAATAGACAATGCTCTACTCGCAGCTTGGTCAAACAGATTAATGACATCGCCTTTTGTTAAGCTGTATATTAGTGACCGCAATGCCCACATCATGATTCAAATAGAAGACAGCGGTGCAGGTGTAGACGAAAAGCTAGAAAGCCGCATATTGGACTTTGGTGTCAGCAGCAAACACAATACAGAACAACATGGTATTGGACTGTATTTGGTCAAGAAAGTAGTCGACCAATACCATGGCAGCCTTGATTGGGAACGCAGTGAGGTGAATACCACTGTGTTTAGTATTTATTTGGATAAACGAGCACTAACAAGATGAATCGAATTCCTGTCATGATAGTGGAAGATGACCTGCGTGCTAGCTATGTATTAGAAAATACCGTCAATCAGCGCACAAATTTTATTGTCGTCGCTGTCTGTGAAAGCTTGCTAGAGGCAGAGCTAAAAGCAGAAGCCTTTGAACCTGAACTAGTTATGGTCGACATCAGTCTACCCGATGGCAATGGCATTGATCTGATATCACGACTCAAAAGCAAAGGCCTAAAAAGCGCTTTTATCATGACCACAGCAGAAAGAGACACCACCACCATTGAAAAAGCCATTCAACTGGGGGTAATGGATTATCTTGTTAAACCTATCAGAATGTCTCGGGTTCTTCAGGCACTTGATGACTATATTGATTTTAAGAAGCGCCTCAATAAAAATAATAAAATAGATCAGCAAGACATTGACGCACTCTTTAGAAAAAACGCAACATCAGATAATAGCCGAAAAACCCCCAAAGGGATTGATGAAAACACCCTAGACAAATTGACTCAATATTTGGAAACCACTGATAACAGACCGTTTACCGCCGAAGACATAGGTGAAGCCATCAACCTAAGTCGCATCACCGCCAGACGCTATCTTGAATACCTAGAGGCTCAAGGTCATGTCAGTATGACGCTGGATTACAAAACCGGCGGCAGACCCAAACAACGCTACAATAAAACGGTTTAGCCACGCATGAGCACTCTACTGACACGCGTTAAAAAACGGCTTTTTCGTCGTAAACTTGCACCTAAAAAAGTAATTTTTATCGGCATAGATTATTTGTGCTTTTCCCTAGCAAAGACTTTACTAGACTGTAACAAACGCGCAGAACAACCCATCGAGATTACTGCATTTATTGACGATGAACCTTGGAACAACCGTACCCAAGTACACGGTGCAACTGTTTTTTCACCCAGTGAAATAGCCGCTCTGGTTCGAAAACACGACGTCACTTTGATCATACAAATTCAAGGAGAATCAATCGGCATTGCAGACAATATTTGGGAAGGGATTTTTAAAACAAAAGCCAAACTGTTAACACTTGAAACACACCAAGAAATAAACACCATGCAGGCATTGGTATACCAAGCGTTATTATGATCTTTAAACGACGATATTGTCCCATTCGCTTAAAGATCAAAATTTTAGCAATGATTATTGAGCAAACGCCACTTGTTGGCTAGACATATGCATTGCTGCTTTAAGAGACTGAGTAGATGACATTGCCATCACATTTAATTGATCTGTAAATGTCTCTTTTGGCAATACAATATCACTACGCTGTGCCATCACTGTTTTAAACTTTTCAACGTCTATCGAATCAGGTCCATTCTTAATCGAATTCAATTCATCGTTCGTTAAGCTTGCCACTCCGCCGCCTGGTAAATAAATTGCACCGGTAATAAAGTCCACACCAAACGCCACAACGCCTGGAACAAAAAAGAACAACAAACCAATAGCATCTAATGCAGCAACACCCACATCGATTTGACCACTTGTTTGACCACGACGCTCTGGATATAGCAAAGTACCACACGCTGTCACTTGCGTAATAAGGAGCGCAGCGGCAATGCCTCGCGCCAGATGAGTAAAACCTAGATTTTTCTTTAAACCCGTCATACTTATTCCCTATCAATGATTATTACAAACGCTACTCTATATCGAAACACTGGCCGAGCACAAACCCAACCACTTTTATTTCACAATGCTTTCGTACTAAACAGACGTTATTTGTTCATCAAGCTTATCAATAATATAAGCACCAATCGGAAAGGCACTGGTAGCCGCTGGAGATGGCGCATTGCAAACATGCAAGGTTCGAGCACTCTGTGCGAACAAAAAGTCGTGCACCAAACTGCCGTCATTCATTACTGCTTGAGCCCTTATTCCTGCTGGATATGATTGCAAATCATCCAAAGTAACAAGATCGCAATACTTTTGAACTTGGGCTAGATAGCCGGGCTTGTACCAAGAGTTTTTTGTCTCTCTCAGTCCTGTTTTCCAGTGATTCATGAGTAACTTCCAAAAACCGGGAAAACGCACCATATCGAATACATCGCGCAAGCTTATATTAATTCGACCATAGCCTTCTCTTTTCCAACCTTGAACGGCATTAGGACCAACCGTCACTGAGCCATCAATCATTCGGGTAAGATGCACGCCCAAGAAAGGCAAATAAGGGTCTGGAATGGGGTAAATCAGATGATTGACTATCTGATTGTGTTTCGCTGGTAATTGATAATATTCGCCACGAAAAGGAACAATCTGAAAGTCAGTCGGTATGTTCAACATTCGAGTCAACCGATCGGCCATTAAACCACCACAGCTGACCAAATAAGCGGTGCTAACAACATCATTACTTAAGGTGATCGCCACTCGCTCATGACTTTCGTCAAGCTGCTTCACTTCGGTATTTAACCTAAGCTCCCCTCCTTTTTGCACAAAAAGCTCTGCTAACTTTTGGCAAATCCTTCGATAGCTCACAATCCCTGTAGAGGGAACAAACAGTGCTGCAATCCCCTTCACATTCGGCTCACGCTCTTTTAACTGAGCTTGATCCAACTTATGCACTTCTAAACCATTCTCCTGACAGCGCAGGTATAAGGCTTCCATGCGCTCTTTTTCAAGTGCATTGGTCGCCACCAATAGCTTACCGCACTCATCAAACGCTATGTCATGTTGAAGGCAAAACGCCTTCGTTGCTTTGGCTCCTCGCTGACAAAAATCGGCCTTTAAACTACCGGGGGCGTAATACACACCTGCGTGAATCACACCAGAATTATGCCCTGTCTGATGCAGCCCGACTTCGGATTCTTTTTCGATGAGCAAAATGCGATATTTGGGATAACGTTGAAGTAACTGCCATGCCGTAGAAAGCCCAACAATGCCAGCGCCTATCACAGCAATGTCATAAATAGAGTTTTTTAACGCGTCACTCATCACCTCATTCCTTTTTATTGTTGTTACAACAGATCACAAAAAACGAATAATCTGCATAAGACAGACTAAAAAATAGAGAACCTTTCACATAAGATCAAATGTTTTTAAGAAGCCTAACCTATCGGTACGATAAAACTCAATGCACCGCTGACAAACACACAGGATACCTTTTTGCTGCTCTGGAATAAGCGCCAGCATATCGTCAGGGACTATGACACGAAAACACCAACAAGTTCGGCTTTTATCAAGCTCACAACCATTATCACTTTTACAAAAAGGACATTTCATCGTTATACCCATTTATGTATCAATAGCGCAAAAAAAAATCCCCGCCGAAGCGAGGATTTTATCATCCGTCACACTTTAGAATACCAGCTTACCAGCCAGTGATTTCTTTCAGTGCAGCACCGATGTCGGCTAGAGAACGAACCGTTTTAACACCAGCGTCTTGTAGCGCTGCGAATTTCTCGTCAGCTGTACCTTTACCGCCAGAAATGATCGCGCCAGCGTGACCCATACGCTTACCAGCAGGTGCAGTAACACCAGCAATGTAAGAAACAACAGGCTTAGTCACGTTTGCTTTAATGTAAGCAGCCGCTTCTTCTTCAGCTGTACCACCGATTTCACCGATCATAACGATCGCTTCAGTTTGTGGATCATTTTGGAACATTTCCAATACGTCGATGAAGCTAGTACCTGGGATTGGGTCACCACCGATGCCTACGCAAGTAGATTGACCGAAGCCGGCATCAGTCGTTTGCTTAACCGCTTCATAAGTCAAAGTACCAGAACGAGATACGATACCAACTTTACCTGGCAAATGGATGTGGCCAGGCATGATGCCGATCTTACATTCACCTGGTGTGATAACACCTGGGCAGTTAGGACCGATTAGACGTACACCTAGCTCGTCACATTTAACTTTACAGTCAAGCATGTCAAGCGTTGGAACACCTTCAGTGATACAAACGATTAGTTTGATACCAGCATTTGCTGCTTCAAGGATAGAGTCTTTAACAAAAGGCGCTGGAACGTAGATAACAGACGCTTCCGCACCTGTTTGCTCAACCGCTTCTTTCACTGTGTTGAAAACAGGTAAACCTAGGTGAGTTTGACCACCTTTACCAGGAGTTACACCGCCAACCATTTTCGTTCCGTAAGCAATCGCTTGCTCAGAGTGGAACGTACCTTGACCGCCAGTGAAACCTTGGCAGATTACTTTAGTATCTTTATTGATTAAAACAGACATTATTATTTGCCCTCCGCAGCTTTAACAACTTGTTCAGCCGCGTCTTTTAGACTTGTTGCAGCGATGATGTCTAGACCAGAGTTTGCTAGAACTTCACGGCCTTTCTCTGCGTTAGTACCTTCAAGACGAACAACAACAGGCACGTTAACACCTACTTGTTCAACGGCACCGATAATACCTTCAGCGATCATATCGCAACGAACGATACCACCGAAGATGTTAACCAATACCGCTTTAACATTGCTGTCAGAAAGGATGATTTTGAATGCTTCAGCAACACGCTCTTTCGTCGCACCGCCACCAACGTCTAGGAAGTTAGCTGGTTTGCCGCCATGTAGGTTAACGATATCCATCGTACCCATTGCTAGACCGGCACCGTTTACCATGCAGCCCACGTTACCGTCTAGCGCTACATAGTTAAGTTCCCATTTAGCAGCATGCGCTTCACGCTCATCTTCTTGAGATGGATCGTGGAACTCTTGCATTTTCTTCTGACGGTAAACCGCGTTGCTGTCGATGCCAATTTTGCCATCTAGACAGTGAAGATTACCTTCTTCAGTGATAACAAGAGGGTTGATTTCAAGAAGTGCGAAATCGTAATCATGGAACATTTGAGACAAACCAAGGAACACTTTAGTGAATTGCTTGATTTGAGTTGGATTAAGACCCAATTTAAATGCCAATTCACGAGCTTGGTAAGGCTGAGCACCCACTAAAGGATCAATGATCGCTTTATGAATAAGCTCTGGCGTTTCTTCTGCCACTTTCTCGATCTCAACACCGCCTTCAGTTGACGCCATGAAAACAACGCGACGAGTAGAACGGTCAACAACAGCACCTAGGTACAATTCGTTGGCAATGTCAGTGCAGGATTCAACAAGAATCTTAGCAACAGGCTGACCTTTTGCGTCTGTTTGGTAAGTAACCAAGTTTTTACCAATCCAGTTTTGTGTAAACGCAGCCACTTCTTCATAAGAATCAACAAGCTTTACACCGCCTGCTTTACCGCGACCACCAGCGTGAACTTGAGCTTTAACAACCCATTTATCACCACCAATTTTTTTCGCTGCTTCAACTGCCGCTTCTGGCGTGTCTACTGCGTATCCTGTAGATACTGGCAGGCCGTACTCAGCAAAAAGCTGTTTAGCCTGATATTCATGTAAGTTCATTTGATTCTTCCGCTCATCTGAATGATTGACATAAGCTCTGCCCGCTAAGACAGAAATTGCCGACTCGAGGCCGGCAAATCTAATTTTTTATTAACGCTTTTTACGGTTTGCGATATGGATCGCATGGTTGTCTACTGCTAACGCTGCTTCATGAACGGCTTCACTCACTGTTGGGTGTGCAAAAACAGTCAGAGCGATATCTTCTGCAGTAGAACCGAATTCCATTGCAATAACCGCTTGCGCGATCAAATCAGCCGCATGACCACCGATAATGTGGCAGCCTAGAATGCGATCTGTTTCTTCACAAGCAATTATCTTAACGAAACCATCAGTGTCATTTGCCGCCATAGCACGACCAGACGCTGCAAATGGGAATTTACCCACTTTAAACTTAATACCTTCTGCTTTGAGCTCTTGCTCATTTTTACCAACCCAAGCAAGTTCTGGGTGAGTATAAATAACAGACGGAATGCAATCATAATTCATTTGTGCTTTATGGCCAGCGATAATATCTGCAACCATAACGCCTTCTTCTGACGCTTTATGCGCCAGCATAGGGCCACGTACAATATCGCCAATCGCATACACGCCAGGTACAGACGTACGGCACTGCTCATCAACAAATACGAAACCACGTTCGTCTAGCTTCACACCAGAGTCTTCAGAGAAACAGCCTTGAGTAAATGGCTTACGGCCAACAGCAACAATCAGCTTATCAAACGTTTGTTTCTGCTCGTTACCTTCTTTATCTAGGTAAGTCACTTCCACTTCTTCGCCATTGACTTGGCTGCCAGTAACGCGAGCACCAAGGCGAATGTCTAAATGTTGTTTCTTGAAGATTTTAGCTGCTTCTTTCGCAAGATCCTGATCGCAAAGGCTTAAAAAAGTGTCTTGCGCTTCAAGTACAACCACTTCAGAACCTAAACGAGCCCATACAGAACCAAGCTCAAGACCGATAACACCCGCACCGATAACACCAAGACGTTTTGGCACAGCACGGAAATCAAGGGCACCTTGGTTATCAACGATAATATCGCCAGTACGAGGTGCAGGCGGTATATTCACAGGAACAGAACCTGTTGCTAGAATCACGTTTTCCGTTTCAAGAACAGTAACCGTACCGTCATGAGCCGTAAATTCTACTTTTTTATTCGCTAGAACTTTACCAAAGCCTTCAAAGCTTGTTACGCCATTCGCTTTGAACAGACCAGTAATACCACCCGTCAATTGATCTACGATCTTGTCTTTACGATCAACCATCACGTCAACGTTCATAGCAACATCATTCATACTGATGCCATGTACGCTAAAAGTATCTTTCGCATCATGGTATTTTTGTGAAGAGTCTAACAGCGCCTTAGAAGGAATGCAGCCAACGTTTAGACAAGTACCGCCAAGACGAGGCTTGTTGTCTTTGTCTAACCATTTTTCGATACAGGCTGTTTTTAAACCCAGCTGAGCAGCGCGAATAGCGGCAACATAACCACCAGGGCCGCCACCAATTACAACAACATCAAATTTATCAGACATAAGAGATCCCATTTTTCAGTCAAACTGAACGGCCCACAGGCCGTTCAGTATTCAATTCATACAAATCAATTGGTACGAACAATTAGATTTCAAGTAAAAGACGTGCAGGGTCTTCAAGCAACTCTTTGATCGTTACCAAGAATTGTACGGCTTCTTTGCCGTCAATCATACGGTGATCGTAAGACAAGGCCAAATACATCATTGGCTGAATAACCACTTGACCATTAACCGCCATTGGACGATCTTGGATTTTATGCATACCCAAGATAGCTGTTTGTGGTGGATTAATGATAGGCGTAGACATCAAAGAACCAAACGTCCCACCGTTGGTGATAGTAAAAGTACCACCTTGCATGTCATTCATACCCAACTTGCCATCACGACCGCGAAGCGCAAAGTCCATGATAGTAGATTCGATATCGGCAAGACCCATTGCTTCAGTATTACGAAGCACTGGAACCATCAAACCACGATCAGTAGAAACTGCTACACCAATATCTTGGTAGCCATGATAAACCATGTCGTTACCATCAATCGATGCGTTCACAGCAGGGAAACGTTTAAGTGCTTCAGTAGCCGCTTTCACAAAGAATGACATAAAGCCAAGCTTGGTGCCGTTGTGTGTCTTAGCGAATAAGTCTTTGTACTTAGCACGCAATTCCATCACAGGGGCCATGTTAACTTCGTTATAAGTGGTCAACATCGCAGCCGTCTGTTGAGCTTCAACCAAACGTTTAGCAATCGTGGCACGAAGACGTGTCATAGGAACACGTTTTTCAATGCGTCCATCAGCACCTAAAGCAGCGACAGGTGCCGCAGCAGGTTTAGAAGCTGGAGCAGAAGCCGCTTTGGCTGGCGCAGCAGGAGCAGGAGCAGATGCTTTTGCTTTCACAGCTGCATCCACATCTTCTTTAGTAATACGACCACCTTTACCTGTGCCTTTAACTTGCGACGCGCTTAAACCAGCTTCAGACAGCGCTTTGCGAGCAGCTGGGCCCGCAACACCATCTTCGTCAGCTTCTACGGCCGCAGTAGAGGAGGAAGCAGAAGTAGCAGGTGCCGCTTCAGCAGCAGAAGCACCAACCAAGAAATTGGCAAGCACTTCATCACTCAAAACAGTATCACCTTCATTTTTTAGAACATCACCGATCACGCCATCTGCTGGAGCAACCACTTCTAGAACCACTTTATCCGTTTCAATGTCAACAATGTGCTCATCACGTGAACACGCTTCACCGGCTTTCTTGTACCAAGTTGCCACGGTACCGTCTGCAACAGATTCAGGAAAAGTCGGCGCTTTAATTTGAACGGTTTCTTTTGATGAAGAGGCCGCAGCGGCTGGAGCCGCTTTTTCAGCTTGAGCAGGAGCTGCAGCCGCACCTGATTCAAAAATAGCCAATACTTCGTCGCTTAGTACGATATCGCCTTCTGCTTTTAAAATTTCTTTTAAAACGCCGTCCGCTGGTGCAACCACTTCTAAGACAACTTTATCAGTCTCGATGTCAACGATGTGTTCATCACGCGCACAGGACTCACCTGGCTGTTTGTACCAAGTAGCAACGGTACCGTCTGCTACGGATTCTGGAAAAGTAGGTGCTTTAATTTCAATGCTCATTTTATACCCTTATCTCTCTGACAGGCTATGGTACTAACCAACTAATGCGTCGTTGACCAGTGCTTCTTGTTCTTCAACATGGATTGACATGTAACCAGCCGCTGGCGCAGCAGACGAAATACGTCCTGCAAAGCGGATTTTCAATTCTGGGTACAGTTTTTCCAATACTCGATTCATACGGTGACGATTGGCATGCCAAGCACCTTGGTTTTTCGGTTCTTCTTGACACCACACCAAGCTCTCAACATTTTTGTACTGTTCCAACTCAGACTCAAGGTCAGCGTATGGGAACGGATACAACTGCTCCAAGCGGATCACAGCAACATCATCTTTTTGCAGCTCTTCACGACGGTTGATTAAGTCGAAATAAACCTTACCGCTACATAGGACAATACGTTTTACTTTATCCGCAGTAACCGTTTCAGATGATTCTGGTAATACCGTTTTAAAACTTCCCTCTGCCAAATCTTCTAATGTCGAAATGGCCTGTTTATGACGCAACAGACTCTTCGGTGACATGATGATCAGCGGACGACGCATAGGACGAATCGCTTGGCGACGAAGAATGTGGAAAATTTGTGACGGCGTTGTCGGAACACAAACCTGAATATTGTATTCAGCACAAAGCTGCAAGAAACGCTCTAAGCGTGCTGATGAATGCTCTGGTCCTTGACCTTCATACCCATGAGGCAACAACATGGTCAAACCACATAGGCGACCCCATTTATGCTCACCACTGGTAATAAATTGGTCAATAACAACCTGTGCACCGTTAGCAAAGTCACCAAACTGCGCTTCCCAAATGACCAAACCTTTTGGAGAAGTACTTGCGTAGCCATACTCAAAGGCCAACACTGCTTCTTCAGAAAGGTAAGAGTCATATAGATCCATTGTTGGCTGATCTTCTGACAAATGCTTAAGAGGAATATAGGTACTGCCGTCTTTCTGACTATGAATAACCGCATGACGGTGGGAGAATGTACCACGACCAGAGTCTTGGCCCGTAATACGAATCGGATAGCCCTGTTCGAGCAAGGTCGCAAATGCAAGCGTTTCCGCATAACCCCAGTTAAGAGGTAAAGCACCCGCCGTCATCTTATCGCGGTCTTGGTAAATTTTCTGAACTTGACGCTGAACAACAATACCATCAGGTATATTGGTTAACTTCCTAGCAACTTCCTGTAATTTAGAAAGCGGATATGTTGTATCGCCAGCATCTGTCCATTCGACACCAAGGTATGGCTTCCAATCAACAAAAGAACCTGTTTGAGATTCAAGAACCAAGCTTTTCGCTACATGACGACCGTTATCCAAATCTTCACGGTTTTCAGCAACCATTTGATCGGACTTCTCTTGAGTCACTACAGACTCACTAACTAGACGATCTGAATATAAAGTACGAGTCGTTTTAAGGTTGTTAATCACATTGTACATTAACGGCTGAGTACCAGAAGGCTCATCCGTCTCGTTATGACCACGACGGCGGTAACAAACCATGTCGATAACCACATCACGACCAAATTCGTAACGGTAATCCAATGCCAACTGAGTCACAAACAACACCGCTTCTGGATCATCACCATTCACGTGGAAGATCGGCGCCTGAATCATTTTAGCAACATCGGTTGCATATTCAGTAGAACGCGAGTCTTCTTGACGGTTCGTGGTAAAACCCACTTGGTTGTTGATAACAATATGAACCGTACCGCCTGTACGATAAGCACGAGTTTGAGACATCTGGAATGTCTCCATAACCACACCTTGGCCTGCAAAAGCTGCATCACCATGAATGGAAATAGGCACAACACTCTTACCGGTGATGTCTTTACGACGATCTTGACGAGCACGCACCGAACCTTCAACAACTGGAGAAACGATTTCCAAATGCGATGGGTTAAAAGACAGAGCAATATGAACTTCTCCACCTGCTGTCATCACATTAGAAGAGAAACCTTGGTGATATTTAACGTCACCTGATGTATTGACTAGCTTCTTACCTTCAAACTCGTCAAACAAATCTTTCGGGTTTTTACCTAGTGTATTAACCAATACGTTTAGACGACCACGGTGAGCCATGCCGATTACAACTTCTTTGGCACCAAGTGCACCAGATCGTTGAATCAACTCATTTACCATTGGTATGAGACTTTCGCCACCTTCAAGACCAAAGCGCTTGGCGCCAGGGTATCGGCTAGCAAGGTATTTTTCTAAGCCTTCCGCTGCCGTTAAACGTTCTAGCAGGCTTTCGCGAGTTTCTTGAGAGTATTCAGGACGAGAACGAACGGATTCGACACGCTGTTGAAGCCAGGCTTTTTCCTGCGTATCAACGATGTGCATGAACTCATAACCGATGCTACCGCAATAGGTTTTTTCAAGTTCGGATACAATTTCACTTAATTTAAGAGCGTCTTTATTAAAAAACAAAGAGCCTACATTGAATACTGTATCTAAATCAGCGCCTGTTAATTGGTGATAGCCAATATCTAAATCAGCTACTTTCTCACGTTTTTGCAATCCAAGCGGATCAAGCGTTGCATGTTGATGCCCGCGAACGCGATAAGCATTAATCAACTGCAAAACACTAATTTGCTTCTGCTCATGATCAGAAGTCGCCACTTTACCAGTAGAAACTGGCATTGAGCGAAATTTATTCTTACCAATTTGTAGAAACTGCTCTTGAATCACTGAATGAGGTAGATCAGTTGATTGCGCTTCGCTTACACGAGGCAATTGATCAAAACATTTACGCCATTCTTCCGACACTGAGTTCGGATCGACGAGGTAGCTTTCAAACAACCCTTCAACATATTCCAAGTTTCCACCTGAAAAGTGAGAGGTGCTCCACAGCAACTCCATTAAACTTTCGTGCATTCTCGATCACCCTTATGTTCGAGCCAGCTACCGGGGTCCCGGTATCAACCTATGATTAAGATCGATCATTTTATCAGGCCCGTAAGGCTATTAAAGCCTCGATTTTTTTGTTTATTTCCAGCTACTTCCGCCCTTCTACGTTCAATACTAAACCACCACAAGCGTTTTATTTAAATAAACAAAACCCTTTGAATCCATAATCACTGAGGCAATGGTTTTTCTTAGTACATCCTTGCTCGTAAAGATCGAATTTTAAAACGTTTTTGCCATATTCTCTACAGCAGAATATGCAAAAATGGCGGCATTGAATCATTCTTCAAGCCGCCGACTTTCGGTGATCACATTAAAACAAAGCTATGGATCACATTAAGCATTATCAGGTCGCTCTTTGCAAAAGCATCGAACGAATATTACCAATGGCCTTAGTCGGGTTTAACCCTTTAGGACACACGTTCACACAGTTCATAATACCATGGCAACGGAAGACACTAAATGGATCGTCTAGATCACTAAGACGCTCCTGTGTCGCTGTATCACGGCTATCCACCAAGAAACGATAAGCTTGCAACAAACCCGAAGGCCCTACAAATTTATCTGGATTCCACCAGAAAGATGGGCAGGCTGTTGAACAGCAAGCACACAAAATACATTCATAAAGACCATCAAGCTTTTCACGTTCTTCAGGGCTTTGCAAACGCTCAATCGCTGGCGCTGGCGTATCATTAAGCAAATAAGGACGAATTTTCTCATATTGCTTATAAAACTGCCCCATATCAACAACGAGGTCACGAACCACTGGCAAACCAGGAAGCGGACGCAAAACCAACTTACCTTTTTTCACCGCCTCAGAAACAGGCGTAATACAAGCCAAACCATTCTTCCCTGACATATTCATACCATCAGAGCCACACACACCTTCACGACATGAACGGCGGTATGAAATACTTGGGTCTTGCGCTTTAAGCAAGTTTAAAACATCAAGCACCATCAGGTCTTTACCTGCTGGCAACTCAATTTCATAATCCTGCATGTAAGGAGCGTCGTCCTTCTCAGGATTGTAGCGATAAATACTAACTAACATTGACATAACTCCTTAGTATGAACGAGCCTTAGGTGGGAAAGCTTCCATGGTTTTTGGCGCAAAGTTTACATCACGCTTGGTCACAGTCTTACCTACTGGGTGGAATAAAGAATGCTTCAACCAGTTTTCATCATCACGTTCAGTAAAGTCATTGCGAGCATGAGCGCCACGGCTTTCTTTACGGAATTCAGCCGGAATAGCAGTTGCTTCGGCAACTTCTAGAAGATTTTCAAGTTCAAGAGCTTCAATACGAGCGGTATTGAACGCTTGACTCTTATCTTCAAGGTATAAATTCTCAACGCGAGCACGAATCTCTTTTAGCTGCGCCAAACCTTTTTGCATCGCTTCGCCATCGCGGAACACACCAAAATAAAGCTGCATAACACGCTGAAGATCTGCACGAACAGCAGCAACACTCTCACCACCAGTTGAGCTATTCAGACGATTCAAACGAACCAACGCCTGTTCAATATTGGTATCATCAGCGTCCAATGAATCAAAACCGGCATCTAACGATTTCTTAACATGCAAACCAACCGCCCGACCAAATACAACCAAGTCAAGCAAAGAGTTACCACCTAGACGGTTGGCACCATGAACAGATACACAAGCTGCTTCACCACAAGCGTAAAGACCATCAATAATGACGTCTTCGCCCGCTTCATTTTGCTTAAGAGCTTGACCACCAATATTAGTAGGAATACCACCCATCATATAGTGACAAGTTGGGATAACTGGAATTGGCTCTTTTACTGGATCAACGTGAGCAAAAGTACGTGACAATTCTAGGATACCTGGAAGACGCTTATTCAAAGTTTCTTCACCCAAATGATCCAATTTCAGCAATACGTGATCTCCATCAGGACCACAACCACGGCCTTCTAGGATTTCAAGAATCATTGAACGTGCAACAACGTCACGACCAGCAAGGTCTTTGGCGTTTGGCGCATAACGCTCCATGAAACGCTCTCCGTCTTTATTAATCAGGTAACCACCTTCACCACGACAACCTTCCGTTACTAGCGTGCCCGCACCGTAAATACCGGTTGGGTGGAACTGCCACATTTCCATATCTTGCATTGGGAAACCAGCACGAAGCGCCATACCTACACCGTCCCCCGTATTGATGTGAGCATTGGTTGTAGATTGATAAATACGGCCCGCTCCACCTGTTGCAATAACAGTTGCTTTGGCTTTTAGGTAAACGGTTTCGCCCGTTTCAATACAGATAGCAATAACACCAACAACAGCATCTTCGTTATTTTTAACAAGATCCGTCGCATACCATTCATTGAAGAATGTCGTGCCGCCTTTTAAGTTACCTTGGTACAAGGTATGTAAAAGAGCATGGCCAGTACGGTCAGCCGCAGCACAAGTACGCGCCGCCTGACCACCCTTACCAAAATCTTTAGACTGACCACCAAATGGACGTTGATAAATACGACCCTGTTCAGTACGAGAAAACGGTAGACCCATATGCTCAAGTTCAAAAACCGCTTGAGGACCAACAGAACACATATACTCGATTGCGTCTTGGTCACCGATGTAATCTGACCCTTTTACAGTGTCATACATGTGCCAGCGCCAATCATCATTTGGATCATCACTTGCAATTGCGCAGGTAATACCACCTTGAGCAGATACGGTGTGTGAACGAGTTGGGAATACTTTCGTTACACATGCCGTATTCAAGCCAGACTCAGTCAACTGAAGTGCGGCACGCATACCTGCGCCACCCCCACCAATAACAATGGCATCAAAAGAAATCGTACGAATATTTGCCATTACTTATAGCCCCCAAAGAACCTGAACACCCCATACGATGTAAATAAACATTACAAGACCGCATAGAGATTGAAAGAAGAAACGAGCACCTGTTGCTTTAATGTAGTCAGTAGAAACAGACCATAAACCGATCCAAGAATGCATACCAATAGACAGAAGCACCATCAAACTAAAGATGCGCATCCATGTTGCTTCAAACAGAGCACTCCACTGATCATAAGTAAGATCTGGGTTGAGCAGCAAATAACCAATAATAAAAACCGTATACAAAGACAATACAACGGCAGAGACACGCTGCATCATCCAGTCGTAAAGACCTGAACGACCAAAGCTTGTGATTTGAGTTACCATATCCACACTCCTGCTAACACAATAAGAACCGCCGCGATCACAAAGTTTGCGATGGCAGCATTACGCCCACTTTCCAGTTCTTCAAAATACCCCATATCCATAAACAAGTGCTTAACACCCGCTACGAAATGGTACATCAGAGCAGACACCACACCCCAAATCACAAACTTCACCAAGAAGTTTGTTTGCAGCGCAGTTACTACCTGATCAAACCCCTCTTGTGACTCTAGAGAAAGGTCGAAGGCATAGAACAAGAAAGCCAACCCTACAAAAAGGATGACTCCTGTTACACGATGAAGAATAGACACGATTGCTGTGACTGGCTGAGATATTGTTAAAATATCAAGGTTGACTGGTCTTTTTTTATTCACGACTTTTTACACCATTTTGTATTGATTGAATGGTCAATCACGACCCAATGTCTATACGTGCTATTATTACAGTTAGATCATAGTAGTATAGCGACGTCATAGGCCTGCTTTGAAAATCTCATCGATTTGCAAACAAATGCTTAAAAGCGACTCTCTTTTATCCATTAGCAGCAACAAATCAATGAAATCGTCTGAGGCGCAATTATAGACCAGCCAAAAATACTAAGACAAATAGACTGAACAAGAGGTTTTCAATGATCACCATTCATCAAATGAATGTATCCATAAGCCGAAACAATAATGGTATAAAATTACACAAAAAAACACCCATATAAACCTCAAAAAAACCATACAAATCAAATGCATAACTATTTTTCGTCATTTTCTTGACTTTACACCAACCCCTTGTTTTGTCAGATAATTACAAAATAACTCAACCCAATGTAAATAGAGTGCAAATGAACAAGATTGACTTTTATAGTCTAGAGACAGTATTTTTTCCGCACCTTCTGGGCCAGGTGGAGTCAACCTACGACGTCTTAGCCCCGAACCAGAATACGAAGGAGACCATAAATGGCTGATAAAAAAGCGCTACTCAAAGTGGATGGGATCGATAAAACTATCGAACTTCCTGTTCTTTCAGGCACTCTAGGCACAGACGTTATCGACGTCAGAAGTTTAGGCGCCAACGGTGTATTCACCTATGACCCAGGATTTATGTCTACCGGCTCTTGTGAATCCTCTATTACCTACATAGATGGAGATGCTGGCATTCTTTTGCATCGCGGCTACCCTATTGCCCAGCTTGCAGAACACTCAGACTATCTAGAAACCTGCTATTTGTTACTTTACGGAGAACTACCGGATAAAAAACAAAAAGCAGAATTTGAAAGAACGGTTGGTAAACACACTATGGTAAACCAATCGATGCACAAATTCATCGAAGGTTTCCGTAATGATGCTCACCCTATGGCCATCATGTGTGGTCTCGTTGGTGCACTCTCTGCTTTTTACCAAGATCATATGGACATCAGCAATCCAAAACACCGCGAAATTGCTGCATTCCGTCTTATCTCTAAAATGCCGACATTAGCATCGATTTGCTATAAGTATTCTAAAGATCAGCCCGTTATGTATCCTCGTAACGACTTGTCTTATGCTGAAAACTTTTTGTACATGATGTTTGCGACACCTTGCGAAGATTACAAAGTTAACCCTGTTTTCGCCAAGGCCATGGACAGAATTTTCATTCTTCATGCAGACCATGAACAGAATGCTTCAACGTCCACAGTACGTTTAGCAGGCTCTTCAGGCGCCAACCCGTTTGCTTGTATTGCAGCAGGTATTGCGACACTTTGGGGACCTGCTCACGGTGGTGCTAACGAAGCGGTTTTGACTATGCTTGAAGAAATTGGCGATGTGGAACATATCGACAAATTCATTGCCAAAGCAAAAGATAAAAACGATCCATTCAGATTAATGGGCTTCGGTCACCGCGTTTATAAAAACTTTGATCCTCGTGCCAAAGTTATGCGTGAGACATGTGATCAAGTATTGGCTGAATTAGGCCAATCAGATGATCCATTATTGAAAATTGCCAAACGTCTTGAACAGATTGCCCTAGAAGATCCTTACTTTGTTGAGCGCAAACTGTATCCAAATGTGGATTTCTATTCTGGCATCATCATGAAAGCCATTGGCATCCCGACCAGTATGTTTACGGTTATTTTTGCTATGTCTCGTACCATTGGCTGGATTTCTCATTGGAACGAAATGATCAGTGGACCCTATAAAATTGGCCGTCCGCGCCAACTTTATGTGGGCAAACCGCAGCGCGACTATCCAACTGAAAAATAACCTATTGAATAGCCTACAAAAAAACGCGCTCTAGGCGCGTTTTTTTTGGTTATTTTTGTCGAACATCAGTCGTTATGTACAAACTTATTCATCATCTTCCACAATTTCAGTGACCGTGGACTGACCACACTTAACGCAATCCCCTTCGATCCAAACCCTATCTTTGCTTTCAAACTCTCTTGGGTTGATCATACCCAGATCTACTTCCATACAATGGTTGCACCACGTTTGCGCCAAAAAGTCTCTTTGCTCTTCCTCAGAGCGAGCAAAAAAATCTCTATTTACGACGTCTTCGGCCAATATATCTGTCATTTAATTCCCTCCACTGTATTGATAAGATACCACTCTGTTAGCGTCAGGATCTAACGCATTTAATGGCACACTAATCAACAGACGACTCAAGGATATACTGTTGAACAGTTTTTGCTTATCACCATCAATTTCTATTGAAAATTCAATACTATCGCCGTTCACTTGAAGCAAAGTCACATTACGTACAACACCAATACTTTCTAGATAAGACTGGACTTTACTCATGGCACTATAACTTTCCACACCTGCCACCCGAATGTTTAACTTACTTACCGACCCGCTATCACGCACCGAAGCATAACGAGAAGAAAATACCTTAGCCAATCTAACCGTGGCTTGGTCAACGACCTCTTTTATCGTACTGCCGGTTAATGCAAATCGCTCTGATTCACCGCTCTTAAGCAACACCAGCAAATTCCCACTCACTTGACCTGCGTAATTACTGATTCTGATCGCCGCCACAGAATCTGTCTGGTAACGAGTACTAGCACGGCTAATGCTGTCCTCAAAAAAACCCCAAACATCGGCTGTAGAAATCATTCTTTTATCCACATCGTCCTGCAAAGGCGCGTAAATTGGCAGACCAGCCAAATTTGCGGACAATGCAAACTCATTTAACGCAACGGAGGGCTCTCTTGAGCCTGACAGGCTGCGAACGCCGTTCGCCTCACTTACTAACCACACGAGCACTGAGGGTCTATTCTCCCCCCAGACCGGTAAGTTATTTTGTGACAGAAAGCGATCAATCGACTCTTGATAAAAAGTCACTTTAACCTGCTTACCCGGCACCAAACCACCACCTGACGGTATGAGTTCACTGAGCGAGGCAACCGAATGTTGCGCAACCCAAGCTGACGCCTGCCGCTTAGCTTGGGTCAACACACTGTTTGTGATGGCACCTTTATCACCAGACACCTTTATCAATACGGCTTCTGCCGCCAAACCAAACGCTTGACTTAACATCTGCTCCTCTGATTGTGCCACTGGCAAATTAATTTCAGCACTATAAAGCCCTTGAACAGGGACCGCATTGGCTGTCGGAATCAACAAAACACTAATGAGCAATAAAAATATACGAGAATTCATAGCCTTTCCTTCGTTTATTTGCCTATTCTACTGTCTTAATTGCAAAGAACCATAGCCCTAATGCGCCACTATGCTAAAATGCATTTTTTTCCTCGTACCATGATAAGGCATAGGCAATGACCAAGTCAGATAAACCATCGATTAGTTATAAAGACGCCGGCGTAGATATTAACGCAGGCAACCAACTTGTTGAACGTATCAAAGGCGTAAGCAAAAAAACTCGTCGCCCTGAAGTAATGGGTGGTCTGGGAGGATTTGGTGCCTTGACACGTCTTCCAACAAAATACAAAAACCCCATTCTTGTTTCCGGCACAGATGGTGTGGGCACTAAGTTGCGTTTAGCAATGGACCTCAATCAACACGACACCATTGGTATTGATCTTGTGGCAATGTGCGTTAACGATTTAGTGGTAGCTGGCGCAGAGCCACTATTATTCCTAGATTATTACGCAACAGGCAAGCTAGATGTTGATGTGGCTGCTAACGTCGTCACTGGAATTGGCGAAGGCTGCATTCAAGCAGGTTGCGCACTGGTCGGTGGTGAAACCGCAGAAATGCCCGGTATGTACCACGATGGAGATTACGATCTAGCAGGATTTTGTGTTGGTGTCGTTGAAGAAGAAAACATCATTGATGGTAGCAAGGTAAAAGCAGGCGACACATTAATCGCATTAGGCTCGTCTGGCCCTCATTCAAATGGTTACTCTTTAATTCGCAAAATTCTTGAAGTCAGTAAGGCCGATCTTAATCAGGAGATCGACGGTGTTGCATTAAAAGATGCGCTCATGGAGCCAACCCGTATCTATGTCAAATCTATCCTAAAATTGATGGAATCTGTTTCCGTCAACGCTTTGGCTCACATCACAGGGGGCGGACTTTTAGAAAATATTCCTCGTGTTCTTCCTGAAGACACCGCCGCTCGCATTGATGCAAGCAGCTGGAAACGCCCTGCTGTGTTTGATTGGCTACAAGAACAAGGAAATGTTGAGCAAGAAGAAATGTACCGTGTTTTAAACTGCGGTGTCGGCATGGTACTTTCTATTAATGCAGACAAAGCAAACCAAGCACTTGCCATTTTAAAAGCAGAAGGTGAAAACGCTTGGATCATTGGTGATGTTTGTCCTCGTAACGGTGGCAAAGAGGTATTAATCTCTGATTTAGAGGCACAGGCATGAGTTTTCCGATCGTTGTCTTAATTTCTGGCAGCGGCAGCAACTTGCAGGCTTTGATTGATCAAAGCTTGCAAGGACAACTCAACATCAATATTTGTGCAGTGATTAGCAATAAGGCAACCGCTTATGGACTCGAAAGAGCCAAAATAGCGGGCATTCCTACTCACACACTTGACCACAAGTCCTTTGCGAGTCGAGAAGAGTTTGATGCCGAGCTACAAACTCTTATTGATCAGTATCAGCCAAAATTGGTTGTTTTAGCGGGTTTTATGCGTATTTTAACGGAAACCTTTGCGAAACATTACGAAGGTAGAATGCTTAACATTCATCCTTCATTGCTTCCTAAGTACAAAGGATTAAATACACACCAGCGAGCAATTGATGCAAACGAGAAAGAGCATGGCGTTTCGGTGCATTTTGTTAGTCCGGAGCTAGACGCAGGCGCTGTTATTGTCCAAGCCAGTACAGAAATTGCCAAAAATGAAAGTGCAGAAACTTTAGCGACTAAAGTTCATGCCTTAGAACATATTATCTATCCTCTCGCTGTCAAATGGTTCAGTGAAGAAAGATTAACATTTCAAGACGGAAAAGCTTTTTTAGATAAGAATGAACTGCCCGAAAGCGGCATTCTCTATAATGAAGCACTAACATGATGTAGGAGAAAGCATGAGAGCAGCTAAAATTCCAAAGCGTTTAAGGGCGTTTTTTATGGTTTTTTTTATAAGTACTCCCATGCTTTCTCTTCCTTCTCAAGCCATCGCCTCCGAAGCACAAAACACGTTTCTAGCCCCTTACTCTGCAGTCTATAGTACCATTTGGAAAAAAGGTATTAGTCTAAAAGTAGAAGGTAAACAAACCCTATCGAAAAAAAGCAACAACTTATGGCAGTTTGTCTTTACGGCCGACAGTATAATAGCCTCTCTTAACGAATCCTCTACTTTTTATGTAAAAGACCATCAGATCATTCCAACCCACTACCGCTACAAAAGTTCGGCATTAGGAAAAAAACGCAGTGCCACACTCACCTTCGATTGGGATAACAATCTTGTCCGTAATGATGTCAAAGACAAACCGTGGAACCTGACTATTCCTTCAAAGACATTGGATAAACTGTCTGTACAACTGCAAGTTAGACAAGACTTAAAACAAGGAAAAAATGAATTTGATTATCAAATTGCCGATGGTGGATACATTAAAAATTGGCGATTTAAACGCGACAAAGTAGAAGACATAAACACCAAACTGGGTCGATTTTCGGCGATTAAAGTCATTCGCACCGACAATCTAGAAAAGGGTAAGAGGACGTCTTTCTGGTTTGTTCCCGCACTCGACTACCTTTTGGTGAAATTAGAGCACCAAGAAGATGGTGAGTCCTATCATCTCGATATTGAATCCATGAAATAAGCTTAGACTAAGTCACTAGGTGTATTAACATTCAACAAGTCCACATCGTCAGACCAAATAACAGACTGACAACCAAATTTCTCATAAAAAGCGAAAACACTATATCGCTGAGTATTATCTAGAAATTGCCCAAGCGCTCGGTAAGCGCTTTCTACAGGCAAAATGGCATGTAAAGGATGAGTACCAGAGACACTTTCTAAATAATGAATTTTTTCTGGTGATAACAAACTAACGTCTTTCAGTTTTGCAAAAGCCTCACTGCTAATACGAGGCGTATCGCAAGGCGAAATTAATAAGTGCGATGTTTTCGCAAAGGCCAAACACGTTAATATACCGCATAGTGGTCCTTTTCCTTGATAATATGGGTCATCGGTAACCACCTCATAACCAAGCGCTGCATAAGCGTCAAGATTTCGGTTCGCATTAATAAATACTGTCGTTGCAACCGATTGTAACGCCCTCCCAACCAACACAGCCATAGGCTCATTTTGAAAAAATAATAAGCCTTTATCTTGGCGCGACATTCGCTCTGCTTTTCCACCCGCTAACACAGCGCCAGATAAAGAGGTAAACAACATACTACTTGCTCTTAAATAAGGTTATCAAAAAAGACTTTATCGCGCTTAGACCAGATCTCATCAGCCAAAACAAGGCATCCTTCATGTGATGTTTCACCATAAAGAAGTCCGGCCACCGACGCAATGGTTTGTCTCACTGCTTGGTCTCCGAATTGATCAAGCTGAGCCCCACGCCAATGATCAGTTAAGCGAGATAGATCTAAATTATCTTTTAAACGCTTATGCTCTTTTTCCGCTTTCGGCCAATCAGACCAACTGGCCACACCATTCTGCCACTTTCCTAAAATAACATCACGCTCTGGATTCACCTCCGCCTCACCGTTACCACCACGAAACACCAATACAGAAGCATCCCCAAGTAACTCACAGGCGGAGAGATGCAGCTCATCATAGCCGCGGTGAAAAACCCCATGAACACTGTGACTGGCAAAAAATGGATTCATCATCCGCACCACGGTGTTTACAGGGGAGCGTAATCCTAAAACATACTTTAAATCCATCATATCCCCTAAAGACTTATCTATTTGGGCAAGAGGAATGTAAGCGAAGTTTCTACTCTCAAGCTCCCGCGTTATATCTTCCCTTGAATGACTAATCGCCAAACCAAGTTGTTGAATGCTTTGCTCAACATAAATGCGATTTTCACCGTCAAATGTATGACCATGCATAACAATTTTCACGCCCGTATTGGCCAGCGCAAGAGCGGCTAGTAAAAACCAAGGCAGCTCATTCCGTTTACCAGCGTAAGCAGGCCAATCCAAATCCACCTTGGTTCCCAATGGTTCTTTTTTCGATAAATACTCTCGAGTCGCTTTGGTAAAGCCAACGGTTTCTTCTACCGTTTCTTCTCGTATGCGAATCAGCATCCAGAAAGCACCCGATTGCTCTGGAGCAACCTGACCAGACAGCATCAAGCTCATAGCATGCTCAGCTTCTTCTGTCGTTAAACTACGGGCTCCCTTTTTCCCACGTCCCAAGATTTGCACATACTGGGTAAAATCATTGGCTGCTAATTTTTTTCTCATGCTGATAACTCCTCCACTACAGGGATAAAGCGTTTTAATTCGGGAAGGCAGGAGCCACAATTCGTACCACATTTAAGTTTGGCTCCCAACGCATCAACAGAATCGGCTCCCGCAGCAATGGCTTTTTCTATCTGCTTCGTACCGACCTGAAAACAAGAGCAAACAATCTCACCTTTTTCTTCAACATTGGCAGGAGAACCAACCAAAAGAGCTAAACGATCTTGTAATGATAGAGGCGCATTAATCGTCAAATTAGAGGTCAGCCATTCAGTAGCAAGAGACTCGGGCTTGGGATGAGAATAAATTAACAAAACAAGCTTTTGATCCACCAGTTTCGCCACTCGATTTTGCTGAGTAATCGGATTGGAATACTCTATCCAATCACTCTGTCCAGCAAAGCTTTCACTGATATGACAATCAATAGCCTTCAACTTAGCCTGAGTCTGTCCATTTTGCCAAACTACTTCATAATGATAACCATGCTCTGACGGCACTTGGCACCAATATAGACAATCAGCTAAGGCAAGTGGTACGGCTGAAATAATTAAGCCGTACCAAGCATCACTAACCGCTGCAAGCTGCACCTGAGCATGTTTAGATTCAGGCTGACCTGATAACGGATCGACCACCTGAGGAATTAAATTAGAAACAACCGAGGCGTTAGCAAATTGCTGTGTCCAGTGAATTGGCGTAAAAACACTATTTGGCGCAACGGCGCGACTTATTTTGGCTTTTAACAGGACTTCTCCATGGGGCGAAGCTATACGTACTACAGCTTTATCTTCTATTCCTAGGTGCTGGGCAGCTTTTGGATGAATTTCAACATAAGGTTGTGACGTATGCTTTGCAAGAGAGGCGGCATCACCTGTGCGTGTCATGGTGTGCCATTGATCACGAACGCGCCCTGTATTTAAGGTAAAAGGCCATTCCTGGGAGCTTTGATTTTTTGGTAAACAGGGAGTGATAGCAACAAATCTTGCTCGGCCATCTGGAGTAAAGAAACGCCCATCGGTAAACATTCGCTTGGTGCCTTCTGGCCGACCTTTAGGCACCGGCCACTGTACAGGTGTGATAGCATCGTATTCAGCTTTGGTTATTTGACTAAAATGACCAATATCAAAGTCGCGTTTACCATGATTTTCAAAGGCCGATAAAGCCGCATGCTCAGCAAAGATTTCATGGACATTCTGATAACTAAAAGCCGAAGCAAATCCAAGACGTTTTGCTACTTGGCAGATTGCCCACCAATCGTGTTTCGCTTGCCCTGGAGCGGGCAACAATCCCCGCTGACGTGAAATACGCCGTTCTGAATTCGTCACCGTTCCATCTTTTTCACTCCAGCCAGTCGCTGGAAGTAGCACATCAGCCATGGCGGTTGTGTCAGTATGTGCTTTGCAATCACTAACAATGACTAACTCACATTTCTCCAATGCTCTACGAACCTGCGCAGTGTCTGGCAGGCTAACCATAGGATTAGTCGACATAATCCACACCACTTTGACTTTCCCCTCTTCCATGGCTTGAAATAAGTCGACTGCTTTCAAGCCATTTTCTGTTGCCATATTGGGTGCTTGCCAAAAACGCTGCACCAGATCCAGCGCTCCTGGCGTAGCGAAATCCATATGAGCCGCTAGCTGGTTCGCCAAGCCACCCACTTCCCGGCCACCCATAGCATTTGGTTGACCGGTAATCGAAAAAGGCCCCGCTCCCTCCTTACCAATTCGCCCCGTCACCAGATGACAATTGATAATGGCATTGCATTTATCAACACCCGAAGAAGACTGATTAACCCCTTGGGAATAAAAGGTAATTGTCTTTGAATGCTCTCGCCACCAGCTTGCTAAGCAAGCAAGCGCTTTCTCATCGATTCCACAAAAATCCGCGGTAAAAGCCAGAGTTGGTGTCGACTCTACTGCTTGGCTCAAAGTTTCTGCAAAACCATTAGTATGATTAGCGATAAAATCCTCATCCAAAATGCCGACTTGAGCTGAATCATTCAATAAAAAGGAGAATATGGCGGCATCACTGCCGGGCTTAATCGCCAAATGCAAATCAGCAATGTCACACGTTGCGGTTTCTCGTGGATCAATTACCACGACTTTCATGTTAGGCCGTTGCTTTTTCGCAGAAGCAATTCGTTGAAATAAAATGGGATGAGTCCAGGCGGCGTTCGACCCAACTATGATTAATAAATCACAGAGTTCTAGGTCTTCATAATTACAAGGCACAGTATCCGAACCAAAGGCGCGCTTATAACCCACCACTGCAGAGGCCATGCAGAGACGTGAATTAGTATCAACATTCGCCGTACCAATAAAGCCTTTGGCCAATTTATTAGCGACGTAATAATCTTCAGTGAGAATTTGCCCAGAAAGATAGAAAGCAAACGCATCCGGTCCATGATCTTTTACAACTTGGGAGATTTTTGAACTAACGGTTTCTATCGCAGATTCCCAAGACACGACTTGACCATTAAGCATAGGAGCCAATAAACGATCATCAGATTTAATCGTCTGAGCAAGGCTACTACCTTTGACACATAAACGACCAAAATTCGCCGGATGATCGATATCACCAGAAACAGGAGGAACACCCTGATTGACTGAGTCCGGAATAGTTAAGTTAACCCCACAGCCAACACCGCAATAGGGACAGGTTGTTTTTCCGCTAATGACTGTCTTCTTTGTTGCCGTCATGGATCTTCCTCGTGCTTTTGTATTTCTTAAAAACAAAAAAAGGCCCAATCACTTTCAAAAAAGTGATTGGGCCTCGTTGCCTTTTGTAATATCTGTATGCTTTATGTGTAAGCCATCGTCGGTCTACGGTGCATCAGTGTTTTATAGAAAGCAATTAGCAAGCCAACTTTCAAAAACAACAAAAAATCCTATCCTTCCTTACTCACTGTGGCTCAATTGTTGATTTTTCCTCGAGTGTCGAAATCATCTCACCATTCTTAAGGCTCTCAAACAGTGCACAGACACAGGTTTGTGCACTGTTATTAATAGGCCGCGATAAACACATCTCCCCCTTCCAACTTAGCCTGCCAATGAGGCACCTTGATATCCTCCTCAAGACATTGGCCTGAGCTCAGCTCATAATGCTGTTTATACAATGGACTAGCCACCACCCACTGATTTTGAAGGTGAGCAACTAGCCCCCGGGACAAGACATTTGCCTTGCCAATTGGGTCCCAATTACCAATCGCAAAGATTTTATTGTCCGACTCAGGTACGTAGAAAATCGCCACCTGTTCGCCATTCAACATGGCTGCAACACCAGCCCCTTCAACTAAATCTTCTTGTTTACAAATTAATTTCCATGGCATCGTCATTGTATTAGCCCACCTTCGCAATTAATTGCTGTTTTTCAAACTCAGTTGCAGGGCGCATTTGGTCACGCTCCTCAACAAACACCACATTACTATCGCTTCCCTCATAGTTAACAAATTGACGGAAAGTTTTGAGTGCTTCAGGGTCTTTCAACGTGGTTTTCCATTCACACTGGAAGGTATCCACTACGTGCTGCATACTCGCTTCAAGCTCAGCACATAATCCCAGCTTGTCGTTAATCACCACTTCTTTTAGATACTCTAAACCACCCTCTAGACCTTCCATCCAAACCGAGGTTCGCTGCAACCGATCTGCTGTTTTGGTGTAAAACATTAATACTCGATCGATATATTTCACCAAGGTTTCGTCATCCAAATCTTTCGCAAAAAGATCGCCATGACGCGGCTTCATACCGCCATTACCACACACATATAAGTTCCAACCACCTTCGGTCGCAATCACCCCAATGTCTTTACTTTGAGCTTCGGCGCATTCGCGTGTACAACCAGAAACTGCGAACTTAATCTTGTGAGGTGCGCGCAGTCCCTTATAGCGATTCTCTAAATCAATCGCCATTTTCATACTGTCATTCACACCGTAACGGCACCAAGTACTACCAACGCACGATTTCACCGTACGCAAAGACTTACCGTAGGCTTGACCGGTTTCAAACCCTGCCGCGATGAGTTTTTCCCAAATCTGTGGCAATTGTGGCAAAGTTGCACCAAATAAATCGATACGTTGACCGCCTGTTACCTTGGTATATAAACCGTATTCTTTTGCCACTTCACCCAATACAATCAATCTTTCAGGGGTAATTTCACCACCGGGAATGCGAGGTACGATGGAATAAGTACCGTCTTTCTGCATATTGGCAAGAAAGCGATCATTCGTGTCTTGCAAACTGATATGCTCTTTTTTCAGCACGTAATCATTCCAAACGCTGGCTAAAATAGAACCCACAGCCGGTTTGCATATCTCACAACCATGACCTTTACCATGTGTTTTCAATAACTCAGCAAAAGTTTTAATTCCCCCCACTTTCACTAAGTTATATAAATCTTGGCGGGTGTAGGCAAAGTGCTCACAAATGTCTGTGCTGACCTCAACACCCAACGCTAATAATTCGTTATCAACGACTTTTTTCAATAGCGCAGCACAGCCACCACAACCCGTAGCAGCCTTGGTAACTCCTTTGACATCACCCACTGACAAGGCACCATTGCACACGGCATCACTAATATCTTGCTTAGAAACATTATGGCAGCTACAAATCGATGCAGTTGCTGGCAAGGCATCTACCCCTAATCCAACAGGAGCCCCATCCATTGCGGGTAAAATCAGAGCTTGCGCCTGTGTAGGAAGATCAATCCCATTGAGGTAATACTGCAACAAGGTGTCGTAATAACTGTTATCACCCACCAATACAGCCCCTAACAGTTTTTTGCCATCTTCAGATACCACCATCTTGCGATAGCTTTGACTCAATTCATCTTGATAAACAAAGACTTTACAACCTTGAGACTGTGCATGGGCATCACCCACAGAGCCAACATCACAGCCCAGGAGTTTCAATTTTGTACTCATGTCTGCGCCAGTAAAGGTCACGCCCGCATCCCCCATAAGATGCCCAGCAGCCGATTTTGCCATGGCATAACCCGGCGCTACCAAGCCAAAAATACGGTTATTCCAAAGCGCACACTCACCAATAGCGTATATATTTTCGTCACTGGTCTGGCAATGGTTATTGACGCAAATACCACCACGCTCACCAACACTCAATCCTGATTGGTGCGCCAAAGCATCTTGCGGTCGAATACCTGCAGAGAACAAAATTAAATCGGTTTCAAGATGAGAGCCATCAGCAAAGTTCATACGATGAAAAGCCGTCTCCCCATCGACAATCTGTGTAGTTGCCGTGTTGGTGTAAACTTGCACCCCTAAACCTTCTATCATCTCTTTTAGAACAGCACCGCCCAGCTCATCCAGCTGTACTGGCATGAGACGAGGCGCAAACTCAACCACACTGGTTTCCAAACCAAGGTTTTTCAGCGCATTAGCTGCCTCTAATCCAAGCAAACCACCACCTACAACTGTTCCTCGTGTTACTTGTTTTGCACAAGCTCGAATGGCATCCAAATCATCAAGAGTACGGTACACAAAGGTGTTATCACGCTTATGACCAGGAATAGGCGGTACAAAAGGGTAAGATCCAGTCGCTAGTACGAGCTTGTCATAAGCCAAAGATTCACCATTTTGCAATATCAATTGTTTCGCTTCACGGTCTATCTCGGTCACTAAACTATTGGTGAAATAACGAACGCCATGCTCATCATATAAAGTGCCATCCGTCATCGCCAAGTCAGCCGCACCTTTACCAGTGAAATACTCACTAAGATGCACTCGGTCATAGGCTAAATAAGATTCTTCACCAAATACGGTTATTTGAAAGGTTTCGTGACCACCTTGAGCGATTATCTGCTCAACAAAGTGGTGACCGACCATGCCATTGCCAACGACAATGAGATGAGGTTTTGTAGTAAGAAAAGACACGGTTGACGTCATTATATTTTCCTCGCTGTAACTCTTTTTAAGTAACATGCCTAACGGCTAACAACACCTAAAACAACTCAATTTAGGCCACTTGGGGACAGCAATAGGCTTCACCAAACACCAGCAAATCAAGCATGTTAGAGACATTGGTCTTATTTTGAATTAACTGGAAATACCAGTTTCCATCGGCGACGTTGCCATAAAGAATTGCGCCAACCAGTATGCCTTCGTTGACTACTAGTTTGCGGTAATGATTTGCGCCCACATCTTTGAAAACGATACAACTATCTTCTGTTGAAGGTTGAATCTTTCCCACAGAAAAAAGATGAACGCCGGACACTTTTAATTTGGTTGGTGTAGGCTCAATATCAAATACAGCCTCTTCACCAGCCAACACCTTCAGCAAGACATTAATTTGTGTCCAGATAGGTGCAACTAAACCAAATGTTTGTTGGTCAAATTCGCAACACTCCCCCAAAGCATAAATATCTGCATGAGAGGTTTGCATTTTTTTATCGACAATAATGGCGCGATTGGTCTCTAAACCAGCCGCTTTTGCTAAGCTAATCTCGGGCGAAATACCTGCCGCCATAACCACTAAATCAATCGCTAATGACTCCCCATGTTGACACTCCACATGGGAAACTCGACCATCATCCTGCTGCCTAAATGAAACTGGCGACTCCCCAAGTCGAAATTCAATGCCCATTTGCTTAAATCTATTAAGCAAAAGCCCTGCCGCTTCTTCATCTAGCTGTCTATTTAGCAACCAATTAGAACGATGAAACACGACTACTTTGTGTCCGCGCTTCACCAAACCAGCCGCCGCCTCTAATCCCAACAAACCACCACCAATCACACAAATATTCTGGCAGCCAGTTAGCTGAGTCATAACCTCCACGTCCTTCAAAGTACGAAAAGCCATAACATTTGGCGCTTCTCTGCCTTTGATTGGTAATAAGCTGGCCCTTGAGCCAGTTGCCAATACCAATTTGTCATACCCGATGAGCTGCCCACTTTTTAACGTAAGAGTTTTCGCTTCTACATTCAGACTGGTCACTGGATCATTAGCCAGCACCAGCACTCCGCCATCGCTCATGCGCTGCATATCCACTAACGGCATATCAGCCTGAGAAATCTCATTGGCCAACAATGAAGACAGTAGAATTCGGTTATATCCCACGTTGGCTTCTTCCCCGATCAAAATGATCTGGAACAAGTGACCATAGGATTGCCACAAATCATGCGCCAATTTGCTACCGGCCATTCCAGCACCAACAATGACGAGATGGCGCTTATCGTTCTGATTGACAAAACTAAGCATTGGCAACTTTGGCATTAGCTTTCGCCTTATTGTTTTTAATCGCCGCTTGAATTGGCTCAACTTTGCGCTGTTTTTCATAGAGGAAAGTTAACACTTGCGTACGATAATCAACGTATCTAGGGTCATTCGCTAACGCTAAACGATCACGAGGACGCTCTAAATCCACATGCAATATTTCTCCTACCGTGGCAGCTGGGCCATTAGTCATCATGACAATTCGATCTGACAACAACACAGCTTCATCCACATCATGTGTAATCATAATCACTGTGTTGTTTAAATCTTTTTGGATTTCCATTAACGAGTCTTGCAAATGGGCGCGCGTCAAAGCATCCAAGGCGCCAAAAGGCTCATCCATTAACAAGACACTCGGCTCCATCGCCAAGGCTCTTGCAATACCAACTCGTTGCTTCATGCCGCCTGAAATTTCATCTGGGCGTTTGTCCGCGGCATGGGTCATATGGACCAACTCTAGGTTATGCATGATCCAGTCATGCATTTCTTTTTTCGATTTGGTTTTACGAAACACCTGCTTAACCGCCAACTCAACATTTTGATAAGACGTTAACCAAGGTAATAATGAATGGTTTTGAAACACCACCGCACGCTCAGGGCCCGGTCCCTTTACTTCTCGGCCATCTAATAGAATGCCGCCCTCAGTCGCATCGTACAGACCCGCGACGATATTCAGAACCGTAGATTTACCACAACCAGAGTGACCAATGAGTGAAACAAATTCGCCCTTCTCAATTTTTAAACTAACATTATCTAACGCCTTAAACGGACCTTTTGGGGTTGGAAATTCAATCGATATGTGACTGATGTCTAAATGTGTTGCCATGTTCATTCTCCCATTAGCATTTTTCTTTTAGCTATCTTGTTCTAGCGAAGTACCTGAGTTTTATCCCAAGAAGCAAAGCGCTGGATTGTTAACATGACTCGGTCTAACAAATAGCCAATAAAACCAATCATCAATACCGCCACCATGATTCGCCCCAAAGAATTCGAACTACCGTTCTGAAATTCATCCCAGACGAACTTCCCAAGACCTGGGTTTTGCGCCAGCATTTCTGCAGCGATTAACACCATCCAAGCAATACCGAGCGATAAACGCAGACCGGTAAACATCAAAGGAATTGCAGATGGAATGACGATTTTCATCACATGAGTCATCCAGCCAAGCTGCAAAACCTTGGAAACGTTCAACAAATCTTTCTCGACGGCAGCAACACCCACAGCCGTGTTAATCAAAGTAGGCCACATACAACACAAGGTGACGGTGAACATGGAGGTTAAAAACGATTTGGAAAACATAGGATCATCAGACACATAACTCGCACTCACCACCATAGTTACCAAAGGCAGCCATGCTAATGGAGACACGGGTTTAAAAACCTGAATAACAGGGTTCAACGCGCTGTAAACGAAACGGTTTAATCCGATCAAAATACCTAATGGGATAGCAATCAAACTCGCCAAACCAAACCCAGCTAGTACGGTATAAAGGCTGGTAAATATTTGGTCAAAAAAAGTAGGCTTGCCGGTATAGTCTCTTAGCGTGCCAACATAACTTGGATCTTTCGCTTGTCTCTCAGCAATTCTCTCTTCTTGACGCGCGTAGAATTTTTCTTCTTTAATACGCTCATTTTGATGTTCGGTTAGCAAGCTGTTCCATTGCTCGTAAACTACAACAGGCCCAGGAAACTCTCCCAACGAGGTATGAACTCGGCTCGCGCCAGCTTGCCATAACAAGATGAACACTAGGATGCCGAAGACAGGCAGTAAGATTCCTTTCAAAGAAAAGCCACTAATTTTGTCTTTTAACGAGGCTATGGTTACGCTTGCTATCATCATCTTTTACTCACTCAATTTAACTCATAAAACGGCTACACTGTGTAGCCGCTTTATCTTGTTTACGTTAGATTTTGTCGTCGCCTTTTAAGCCGATCTTGAAGCTTTTCAAGTAATCATTAGGGCGTTTACCGTCGTAAGTCACCCCATCGATAAAGTCACTTTGTGGTGGTTTAAAACCATCTTCTTTTTCAAAATCTGGAAATTCAGACGCCATCATCACACCATCTTCAATCAAAGATTTTGCCGCTTGCGCATAAATGTCTGGACGATAAACGTCTTTCGCCGTTTTCATATACCATTCATCGGATTTTGGCTCAGCAATCTGTCCCCAACGGCGCATTTGCGTTAAGTACCAAATCGCATCGCTGTAATAAGGGTAAGTTGCGTTATGACGGAAGAATACGTTAAAGTCTGGAATCTCGCGTTTATCGCCTTTCTCATACTCAAAAGTGCCTGTCATACTGTTGGCAATAACATCATAGTCCGCACCAACATATTGGCTGCGAGAAAGGATTTTTACTGCTTCAGGGCGATTCGCATTGTTGTTTTCATCTAACCATTTCGCAGCGCGAATCATAGCCTTCACAACGCGGATATGAGTATTTGGATATTGTTCAGCCCAATCACTGCTTACCCCAAACACTTTCTCAGGGTTGTTCTTCCAAATTTCATAATCGGTAATAACTGGCACGCCAATCCCTTTAAATACCGCTTGTTGGTTCCAAGGTTCACCTACGCAGTAGCCAGAAATAGTTCCAGCTTCCATAGTGGCTGGCATTTGTGGCGGCGGTGTCACCGACAACAAGGCATCAGCGTTAATTTGACCACTGATGTCACCTCGTGCCGGCGCGTAGTAACCTGGGTGAATACCACCAGCAGCAAGCCAATAACGCAATTCATAGTTATGAGTGGATACAGGAAACACCATACCCATTTTGAAAGGCTTGCCTTGGGCTTTATAGCCATCGATAACAGGTTTTAATGCGTTAGCACTAATTGGGTGAACAGGCTTACCATCTGGACCGTTAGGAATGTTTTTCTTCATCTCATCCCAAACATCATTTGAAACGGTAATACCATTACCATTCAAATCCATACTAAAAGCCGTCACTATATGAGCTTTCGTGCCATATCCTATGGTTGCACCAAGCGGTTGACCCGCTAGCATGTGCGCACCATCTAACTGACCGTCAATCACTCGATCTAGCAACACTTTCCAGTTAGCTTGCGCTTCTAAAGTGACATACAAACCTTCATCTTCGAAATAGCCTTTTTCGTAAGCAATTGCCAATGGCGCCATATCTGTCAATTTGATAAAACCAAATTTCAGTTCTTCTTTTTCTGCATACCCTAGCTCAGCATGAGCCGCTCCAGATAACAATGCAGAGCCTAACAAGATAGATAGACTCACTTTCTGAGTGGCATTGACAAATGTCGGCAAAGAAATTGCCGTTTTAAAAAGTCTTAGGTTCATAGTCACGCTCCGCTTAAGGAATGAAAAAATACAAAAACAAAAAAGGCGCATGCAAATCACAAAAAAATGTGTTCGCAGGCGCCTTTGCCATTCAAAGAAAGTCCGACATTGGACCATCAATAATGTGGGTGACAATTAACCATCATTGCTAACTTCACCAAAAATTTTAAAACTCTGTGTTCCTGTAGTATTTATAAAGCACGCAACGTGCCAATATAACTAACTCAATGATTTATAAGTTTTTTAGGTTAAAATGCTTATCTAGATAACACCATTCAACACGTAAAACGAACCTATTCGCCCAATAATCAAGCAGAGCGCACTAAAAGAAGACACGCAAACACATTATTTAACCGACTTATCAAAACCGGTTAAAATCCCATCTGGATGCAAACGTATCTTTCCTGCCGCAACGGCATTCAACCAAGTTGCCTCCTCCTCGGCAGACAAATACCAATCCCTACTCTCACCTTCTTCAGGAAAACCTAAAGCTTTGTTATAAAGGTCCTGACGATAGACTTGCTCTGCCACTTTATTCAATGACTGAATCCCCCCCAGCTGCTGCCAACGATACATTTGCGCCATGATCCACAGGGCGTAACTCGGCAAGGGTTTGTTAATCGCACTACCAGAAAAACGCTGATAGGCTTCCATTGGCCAATCAAACTGCCCTTTAGGTTTTATGGCACTAAAACCATAAACTAACTGCTCTAAGGTACAGTTCAAATAATCTGGATGACTCAAGATACTCAGCAATTCGGTTTGGTTACTTGGCTCATCGACCCACAAACAGGCTTTTTCTAACGCTCTTATAATTGATAAATGCACTTCCTGATTCTGTTCAGCCCAAGCGGAATTTACGCCAAACACTTTTTCCGGTGTACTGCCCCAGATCTCATAACCTGTCACTAACATATGACCAACGCCCTGCTCCACAGCAAGGCTATTCCATGGTTCACCGACACAGTAACCATCAATATCGCCTTGCCTTAAACTGTTAAGCATCTTCACCGGTGGAACCACTACTATTTGCACATCTTTATCTGAATCGACTCCGGCACGACACAACCAATCTCTTAATTGATAATTGTGAGAGGAATAAGGATATACAACAGCAAAGCGCAGTGGCGCGGCATCAGCACTTCGACTATCCAACATTTTTTTCAATGCCACACCCGTTCGAATATCCAAAGAGGACGCTGCGTAATGTTTCAGTTCTTCATATAAAGCATTGCCAATGGTAATGCCGTTACCATTATGACTGACCGTAAAACTCGTCTGCATGGCGACTTTAATGGAACCAATCCCCAAACTGGCCGCAATCGGCATTGAGGCCAGCATATGGGCGCCATCTAGAATATTAAACGCTACCTTGTCACGAATACTGGCCCAAGAGGCTTCTTTCGATAACTCAACATTCACACCCTCCTTTAGAAAAAAGCCTTTTTCCTGAGCGATAACAAAAGGGGCGCAGTCAATTAACGGAATAAAACCGATCCGCACCGGCACTCCATTTGGAATAATATTGGTCTCCATTTGGCTCATTTTGAACCTCCCATCAATTCCATTACTGAGATAATATTGCGCGCGACATCTGTCATACGCTGACTGCGGTCCATGGCCAATTTTCTTAGCGCTTGATAAGCAGCTGGTTCATCACATTTTTGATGTTTCATTATTAGACCTTTTGCTTTGTCTATTAGCTTACGATCTTCAAGTTGGCTTTTTACCGATTCTAATTCTAACCTCAAGGCATGAAACTCTCGGAATCGCGCAATGGCAACTTGCAACAAGGCTTTCACACTGCCGCTGTTAACACCATCTACAACATAAGCGCTGACTCCCGCACGAATGGCGGCTTCTACATGCCTTGAATCGTCTTCTTCAGCAAACATCACAATGGGACGAGGGTTATCTTTGGTGAGTCGAGACATGTTTTCCAACATATCTCTATCTGGCGATTCGATGTCAATAATCACCATATCAGGTTGAAACTCGGTCACCGCTTCCGTTAGATTCTTGGCGTTTTCCAACCGCCTGATGACACGATAACCGCTGTCAATCATAGCTTGCTCTACGATTGCTGCTCGCGCAGGCTCATTATCAACAAGCATCACGGTCAATTCTTTTTCAAGGGATGAAGGCATGGTGCATTCTCTATCAAAGCATAAAGAGACCTTCACACGAGGTCACGAGCCTAGTCGTTGTGCAAAGATCCCGAAAGGTTATGCTCTGATACGATGCAAGATATGCGCCATTTAGAAACACATAATGCTAATAGAATAACAATGAAAAAGGCCCATAATAGGGCCTTATAATAGACAACCTAACAATACAAAGACTGATAGCGAACAAAAAAGGGGCAAAGCAAAACTCAAAAAGAACCAAATTACAGCACAGCGTGCCGATCTTGCGCCAATAATGCCAAAGATAATCTGTCTTTGGTTTTGGTTTTTTTAAAAATAGACGTCAGATGCGCTTTTACTGTTCGTTCTGTAATCGCCATTTCAGATGCAATTTGCTTATTCGATAATCCCTTGGCAATAAGCTGAGCGACAATCAATTCTCGTTCCGATAAATCATCAAGTTCACTGTCATGGAACGGTGCAGTTACAGCCGATTGCATAATAAGCTGCTGAATAAACGCCTTCCCACCCCAAATCTCACCAGACTCAACTACAGACAAGACCAAAGATAACTGCTCTTTACCTATGTAGGGAGCACACTGACCACATACGCCGACCGAAAATAATCTCAATGCAGCCGCTTGGCTAGACTGATTGGGAAAAACAATGACTTTTTGTTTAGGAAAAACAGAGCGCAACGCAACCACGTCTTCAACTTGTTGCGAAAAATGAGAATCTTCCAAGTAGATAAAGCAATAATCAAAGTCCGATCGTTTGTGTGTTAATAAATCATACGCCTCTTCTCGCTTTTCGACTCGAACTAACTGCGTATCAGAACTGATCACCTGACACCAATGCTTCCATACGGCTTCATCTGTATTCCAACACAAAATCTTCAAAATAAGCCCCGTCCCATTAAGTGCGATACGTTTATTTTAACCAGCAAATAAGAACCAATTGTTAACATTTGTTACCAACCCATCCCACCGCTAAGATATTTTGTAATTATCGCTCACGAAGGGCATTCTGCTTTGCCTTTAAAATAGGCTTAAGCAGATAATCCAACAAGGTTTTCTTACCCGTAATAATGTCTACCGTCGCTTGCATACCAGGAATAATAGGCAATGGAGAGGCCTCTGTTCCCAAATGATTTTTATTTGTTTTCACTCGTACCAAATAAAAACTGTTGCCTTCTTCATCAAGAATGGTATCCGCACTGATGTTCTCGACAATGCCCGGCAAACCTCCAAAAATAGCAAAATCATAAGCTGACAATTTTACTATTGCATTGAAACCAGGCTGTATAAAACCAATATTCTCCGGACGAACTTTTGCTTCGACCAACAAAGAGTCTTCTATTGGCACAATTTCCATTAAATTCATACCCGGTTTGATGACGCCCCCGACGGTATTAATTTGTAACTGTTTTACAATACCTTTCACCGGCGAGCGCACTTGTGTTCTTGATACCTTGTCCTCAAGTGACACACTGGCTTCTCGCAATTGGTCCAGTTTACTACGTACATTCGTCATCTCTTCACGAGCATCGGCACGAAAGGTTGCTTCACTTTCTTGGAGCTTACTTTGTGCTTCTTTTAACGCTGAATTGGCACGTGGAATCGCTAACTGTGTAGCGTCTAAATCGCCTTTCAACTGATTCACTTGTCGTTCAAGCTGAAGTAATTCAACACGGGACACCGCCCCCTGTTCAAAAGCGGGACGTGTCAACGTCAACTCTTCCTTCGAAAAAGCATAACTTTTCTTTAGATTCTCTAACTTAGCCTGAAGCTCAACAATTTCTTGTTTCTTTTGCTCTATTTGTTGCTGAAAACTCACTTGATTGGTCCGCAATGAATCCAAACGATTGCGATATAGATCCAATTCACGTTGTACGACCAAAGGTGAATCATTAGTCATTTGAGGATCATACACTGGTTGGAGACCAGAAGACTCTGCTTCCAAACGAATAGCACGGGCTTGTAGATTAACAAACTCAGCCTGCTGTTCACGCAAAGATGACAGCGCCTCCGTATTTTCAATGGTCATTAAAATTTGACCGCTGTCCACAACTTGGCCAACCTGAGCGTTAATTTCTTTTAAAATCCCCCCCTCAAGGTTTTGAATTTGCTGAACCTGACTCGATGGAATAACTTTACCTTCACCCACCGTCACTTCGTCTAAAGACGTATAATGTGCCCAAATCAAAGCAACGGTAACAAAGATAAAAATCACCCAGAGAATAATCCGCCCTCCTCTTGGGGTTTTCAACATCAAAGCGGCATTACGGTCCGTCAAATATTCTAAATCATGTTGTGATATGGATTTTTTATTACTCATTTTAACTGACCTTCAACTTGCCTTGGCGAAGCGCTTCATGCACCTGCGCTTTTGGACCATCCGCAATCAGGCGACCATTATCCATAACGATAATACGGTCAACCATATCTAGCATAGAGGCCTTGTGCGTAATCAAAATAAGCGTTTTATCTTTTATCCCTTCCATCAAGCGACGCTTCATACGCGATTCCGTGGTATTGTCCATAGACGCCGTTGGCTCATCTAAAATAAGAATGGGGGGATCAAATAACAAGGCCCGAGCAATCGCAATGCTTTGGCGCTGCCCCCCCGAAAGTAACATTCCCCGTTCACCGACAATGCTGTCCAAGCCACTTGGTTTTCGATTAGCAAACTCAGACACACCAGACAGATCCGCAGCGCGAATGATTGCACTGTCATCCATATAAGGAACACCCATCACGATATTGTCTTTAATGGATCCGTAGAATAAATTGACGTCTTGAGAAACCGCACCAATGTTACGACGTAAATCGGTTGGGTTAACTTGCCGTAAATCCACCCCATCAATACGAATGGCGCCACTGTCTGGTGTATAAAGACCCGTCATTAATTTACCAAGTGTCGATTTACCTGAGCCTATGCGACCAATAATGGCGACTTTTTCACCGGGTTTGATATTAATATTGATCGCACTTACCGCTGCTTGTTCTTGATCCGGGTAGGCGAAATTAACCGCTTCAAATTGAAACTCCCCTTTAAATATTGGACGATGGACGAATTTCACATTATCCGGCTTTTCGACAGGTGAAGACATAATTTCGTTCAATGACGTAAAGGCCGACTTAGCTTGATTATAACGGGTCGCTAAACTGGCCACTTGCCCCATTGGTCCAAGCGCTCGACCTGTCAACATGACCGCGGCAACCAATGCCCCCATGCTCATCAGGCCTTCAGAAATCTGATACACCCCAACAATCACAATAATCACCGTCGTTAATTGCTGAGCTACCATGGCAAAAGAAGAAGAGGATTGGGATAACTGACGTGTTTTTACCCCCCAATCCGCGATATTCCCCACCGCATTTTCCCACTGCTTTTGCAATACGCCTTCTGCGTTATTCAATTTCACGCTTTCTGCGTTGTAGAGACTTTCTATCAAAACAGCATTTTTCTGCGAAGCGGTTTTTTGACTTTCTTCAATGGAACGACGTAACGGTATTTGAATAATGACACTATAAAGCAGTATCAGGAATATGGTTATGATAGGAATATAACCGACAGGGCCACCAATCAGCCAAATCACCCCGATGATCAAAAACATAAAGGGGATATCAACCAAGGTCGTAATCGAAGCTGACGTAATAAAGTCACGAATGCTCTCAAACTCTTGCAGGTTTTTCGCAAAGGCTCCAACAGACTTTGGCCTAGACGCCATCGTAATGTTATTCACCTTAGAAAAAATGGCCGCAGAAATTAAAATATCAGATTTTTTCCCAGCTATATCAATAAAGTAGGCCCGTAATGTACGTAATAAAAAGTCGAATAAATAGACGACAGCAGCACCGATTGCTAGAACCCAAAGTGTGTCAAACGCATTATTTGGTACCACTCTGTCATAGACGTTCATGACAAACAACGGACTGGCAACCGCAAAAATATTAATCAGCAAGGATGCAATAAAAACGTCGCGGTATATCCGCCAAGAGCCCGCAATGGTTCCCCAGAACCAATGCCCTTTCTTTTGCTCGGCTTCATCATTTTTTTCAGAGCGTTTATCAAACTGATAGAGGGGACGAACAAAAAAACAATAGCCTGTAAACGATTCATCAAGAGCATCAAAAGGCAGCGTGATCTCTCCCTCTCCAGACTCTGGTCGCAATATTTTTACCACGCCTTGCGCTTTATCGACTTCAAGTAAGATGCAGGCCTGCTGATCTTTCAATAGAAGCACCGTGGGCAAGACCATTTCTGGAATTTTTTTCAGTGAACGTTTTACAAAACGTGAACTGATACCAATACGCTGAGCGGCACGCTGAAACAAGGCCGGAGTCATATCGTTGTCAGTAATGGGTAAGCCAGCGGCTATGCCGTCAGCAGTGTACGGGTTATGAAAATATTTGCTCAACAGCACCAAGCAGTCTAACAGCGGATTGGGGTATTCTAAAGCCGCGTCGTGGGTATTCCATTGACGCTCACTTGCTTTGGCATCCTCGCCCTTTAATGTTTCTGCTCTTCCCTCGTCAGACTCGTTCATGACGTCGTTTTCTTCATACGAATCATTTTCTAGAGGCGACGAAGTGTTCTGTTCTGAACGACCAGAGTCAGACATACTCTATATTCTCCTACGGGTGTTCATATAAAAAGTGCGAAAATCTGGTTTACAAACCGAATCACATTAATTCTAGCCTAGAATAGTGTTTATTCAGTAAGATGGGAAGCGAACAAACCACCTAGCTACAAATTGAAACATACAAGGAAATCAATATGCTATACGCAAAAGTCAATGCTAATGGCGAAATCATAGATGTGGCTACGTCACAATCCGATGAATACAAACTATTAGTGGCGCCTAATGAGCCGACTGTCGCCAGCATATTGGAAAAAAAATTCGCCACATCCAATGCCAGTACTCAAGAAATTTTAGCCAGCTCAGACAGTGATATGATGCGAATTTTAGAAGATTTAATCGATCTATTAACAGAAAAACGCTTAATACAATTTACCGAGTTGCCTATCGCGGCACAGAAAAAGTTATTAAGCCGAAAATGGGTACGTGGTGTTCACAATCATCATGACGATAGCTTAATGATAGACAACACCAATGAAGGCAACGATGACGTATTGATTTAATGGGAAAGTAAGACAAGCAAGGAGGTTAAGGAATGACCAAACTACTCAACATCATCGCTTGTCTTGCCTGAATTGTCTATCAATCAACACGCAAGCAAAGCCCAAGATCGCCACTTTACATTTCTTGCGCTCGACCTAATAAAAAGCCTTGTCCACCAGTGACATCAAATCGCTTCAATGCATTCAGTTGTTTCTCGCTTTCAACTCCCGTTGCAATAACTTCAATATTTAAGCTGCTAAACATTTTACAGAGAGTATGCATAAAAAAGGATTCCGATTCTTTTCCTGCTGCCATACGGGTATAAGATGAATCCACTTTGACATAATCTGGCATCAGAGTCTGTAAATACTGAAATGCAGAGAACTGCTTACCCACATTATCAATACCGAATTTCAGGCCTTGCTTTTTCAGCATTCGAATTAACGTGTTGGCCTGCTCTTCTGCAATCAAGACGCTCTGCTCTGAAATTTCAAACATCAATTTTCTTTTCACATCACTAGAAAGTTGACCCAAGGTTTTATCAAGCCATTCGATAAAAGCAGGCTTGGCATAAGACGAAGCGGACAAGTTCACTGTTAATGGTGTTGTTAAACTCTTCGTTTTAATGAATTCAATCACCCGTTCAATAATGACCTGATCAATCTGTCTGGCCAAATCGAACTGCTCAGCGAGACCAATAAAATAGCCAGCATGGTACTCCTTACCACCGTGCTCTAGCCCCATAAAGACTTCTTCATGAAGCGTAATTGATGACTCATCTAAGGTGGCTATTTTTTGCTTTTTCAGCTTAAAGGAACGATTCTGAATAGCGGTTTCCAGTATTCCTTTCCAAGAGGTTCTGTTAATCGCCATGCTTTGACCCATGTTGAGATCAAAAACTCTATAGGTATTTATACCCTCTCGTTTTGCTTCACGTAGAGCCGCATCCGCTTGAGACATAGCGCCTGAGCGTTCAACTGAAGCATCAATCGTCACCGCACCTATGTTCGCTACCGCAACCGAGTAACTAATACTCGCCGTATTCAGTTCCATCAATTCATGCATAATATCACTGACCACTTGCTTTAATTGATGGTGATCAATGTTCGGAATCAAGAGAACAAAATCAGCACCAGACAAGCGCGCTAAGGTCGCAAAAGATGAGAGCGTGGCCACTTTTTTGGACAAAATATCTGCAGCAGACTGAATAAACATATCCGCCGATTCGTAGCCTCGCTCGTTGTTTAACTTACCCAAATCCGCCAAACTAACCAAGACCAGACCATCAATACCACGTTCCACCTCAGCAAAATGCGACTTAATCTGGCTTTCAAAAAAGTGTCGATTTCCCAATCCACTCACTGGATCTTTAAAGGCTTTCGCCTGCAGCCATTGAGCGGTTTCCACTTCGGAAGCAAACTCTTTTTCTAGCTTCTCAGCCATGCGGTTCATCGACAAAACAACAGATTTTAGCTCTCGCGTTTTAGGCACTTTGATCATTTTAATAAAGCGCCGCTGCTGTATTGCTTCCGCTTGTTTTTCTAACTCTACCAATGGCCGAAACAAAAAACGCAATGCAACACTACCCAGCACAAGTGTAATAAAACCAATAACCACAAAGGAAATCAGTAAATCCCGTGACGCAAGCCACAGTTGATAATAACCATAACCTGCGCTGCCAATGATATAAACCTGCCCTAACTCGCTCCAGCCATTCGAAATAATAGCGTTGGCGACTGGCACCTTAAAATCTATTAACTGAATGAACCAAGCAGGAACACCATCAATCTTAGTTTCATTTGAGCGCACTATATCTTCATCGGTTTCATAAACATGAATACGTACCTCTGAAAAGTAACCACTGTCAAATACCGCATTCACACTGCTTTGTACGGACGCGTAATCTTCTTGTGCCATAAAATCAGACACAGACATACTTAATGACGTGGCTGAGTCTTGCGTTGTCGATTCCAACTGGCCAATTAAGTAGCCTTTAGTAGTATTAAAATTGATGCCCATGACAACAGCCAGCATCAATGAGAATATGGCGATAATCGTCATCATTAATTGGCGGAACAGCGTCATCCACGTTCTCCTAATTTGTCATCGTGTTAAAACGATTATTTAAATCTGTCCACAAGCTCAATCGTGATGAGCCCCCTACCAAGACACCGCGCCCTTTCTCTTTTGACAACCACAAATTGTCAGCATTAAACGAGTAAATAGGTAAAAGGTCATTACGTTTCGACGCGGGTTTTAATTCTTTATCAAGATTGTCCAGCAACACAGGAATGGACGTTGGCTTATGATAATACGCCAACACCATGTGATGCTGATTCAAGGTTAAGGCTTTAACATAGACCAGACGAAGCTTTTCGTCTGGCACCCCAAGCTCTCTGAGCGTAAAATATTTCGCGATAGTGAAGTCTTCACAATCTCCGGCACGCATCCCCAAAAATTCAATAGGAGTCGCCCAATAATCTTCCTTGCCCCATAACGTAATATCGTCCACGAAGTCCATTTGATTAAAAAAATCGTTCACTTGGGCAAGTTGATCCGTGATAGGCAAGGATTTAGCGTCATTAATCAACTTCCGCCATGCAAGAATACGCTTTTCAGCATCACTCCCATAAACACTTCCAGCCTGTTTCGCCAGTTTTTGATATTTATCTGACACATCAGCGTAAAGCCACCAATGTGGGATACACAAAACAATAAGACACACACAAGCCATACGTTTGCGTGTTTCAATAAAAGAAAAAAACGAAGCAATTCGTTTTTTCACAGTAACCTTACAGGCCAGTCTTAGATTTTGCATTAAAAGCAGCCAGCTGTTCGGCTGTGGCGTCAGGCTGATACTTGGCTTTCCAAGTATCATAAGGCTCGCCATAGACAAACTCGCGCGCCTCATCGTAGTTTATTGTAACGCCTTGTTGTTCTGCCTCCGCCATATACCACTTGCTTAAACAGTTACGACAAAATCCCGCTAAATTCATTAGATCAATGTTTTGCACAGACTTATTGTCGTCAAGGTGCTTCAAAAGGCGACGCAAGACAGCGGCTTCAATTTCAGTTTGTTTGCTAATCATAATTTCACATCTCTCTACTGTCTTATAAGACATTAATGATTAATCAAGGTGTCGATGCTTCAACGGTTGCTGACGCCACTGCCATTCTTGCGCCGCCACCATAAAGCCCCTTAACGGTTGCATATTCTCGCCTGCAATTTGCTCTATGGCATAGGCGCAAGCTTCTAAAGTCGATAATGACTGAACATTGGGTGACTTGCGAATACTGTATTGCCCTTCGGGCGGATGCGAAAAGCACACGGCACCGAAAGTACGCAATAAGGGCTCGGTAAAATACAACTTCTTAGCTTTTCGCCACGTCGCATCTAACAGAATGATCCCCTCAATCTCAGCCGCTAATTCGGTGCCTAAGGATTCTATGCAAACAGCACTATCTGCTGGAAACACCAAACGCCATTTTGCAGGATCTTTTTGTTTCAAAACTTCGTGCAATATGGCTTGATTTGCTGTCGAAACGCATTCCACCGACGGCAAACCTAATAATAGTAATGATACGGTGTTTTTAGCGTGTTGTGCTTCTTTCGGGTCTTGCAAAATCAGGACGTTTAATCGTGTAGCAAGCTCAGGTATCCATGGACAAACACACTGATTCACTAAAAAATCACATCGACCACATCGTGTTCTTGTTCTGCCTTGCCTACTCAAGTTGCTAAACCTGCAGCCACTTTCTCAAGCCAACTTCTCTAGGTAGGCTTTTACCACGTTATTCCACCCTAGATCCAAGGATTCAACAGTCAATGCATGGCCGATTGATACTTCCATAATTCTACCCTCTGCACACAAAGCCTGGACATTATTTAAATCCAAGTCATGACCTGCATTTACTTCTAAACCAACATCCAAGGCGGCTTGGGCGGCTTGCTGATAGGTTTCCAGTACGTCGTCGAAACCGTCTTTGCCAAACGCATTGGCATAAGCCTCTGTATAAAGTTCGACTCTGTCCGCACCCACTTCCTTTGCTAGGGCCATATTTTCAGGCTCTGGATCCATGAATAAAACAACACGGATCCCCTTTGCTTTGAGTTTAGCAATGACGGGGCGCAATGCATCTTGATCACGAGCAATATTCCATCCGTGATCAGACGTCAACTGATTGGGGTCATCAGGCACTAAGGTGCATTGGTCAGGCTCTACCTCTAATACGACGTCTAAGAATTGGGCATCGGGAAACCCTTCGATGTTTAATTCAGCGCCAGGAAAACGCTTCAATAATTCTTTCAAATCATAAGCATCTTGATAGGTCGCATGACGCTGATCTGGCCTTGGGTGAATGGTAATACCAAACGCACCTAGCTGTAGGGTGCGCTCTGCCATAGCAATCAAATTTGGATAATCTCTTCCACGAGAATTTCGAAGTAAGCCAATTTTATTTAGATTAACGCTTAAGTGTGTCATATAACTTCTCTCGACAGGGTCATTTATTGGCATTATAGGACAAACACATAGCGTCCATCACTAAAATACCAAACAAGTTATCCACTCAGTCATTATATGACGCAAAGCTTATGGTAAACTGGCCGCCACAAAACAGGAGTCCAAGATGAAATACGAACTCTTTCAATCTATTTATGACCGAGCCGCCCTTCGACATGGCGGAGCAAAACATCTAGAAACCATGCTTTCGACTCCGCTAAGCACGGCACAGCTTAATCAACACACGGATGATCGATGGCTGGCGGCTTTCTCTCAAAAAGTCTTTCAATCCGGCATTAATTGGCAAGTAGTGCGCAACAAATGGCCCGGTTTTGAAACGGTATTTTTTGGTTTTGACATTGAAAAAATGCTACTCATTCATGACGAAATGTGGGAAGAAAAAGCCAAAGACATACGCATCATTCGTAACTTCGGCAAGGTGATGACGATTAGAGAAAACGCCTTAATGATTAGCGAATGCCAAGCCAGTCATGGATCCTTCTCTCACTTTGTTGCTAGCTGGCCAAAAGATGACATCATCGGTTTATGGGCTTATTTAAAAAAACATGGAGCCCGTCTTGGTGGCAACACAGGACCTTACACATTAAGAGCAATGGGCAAAGACACCTTCATGCTCACCAGAGACGTTGAAGGGTATTTACGTCAACACGAGATCATTACCACAGGAAGAGATACCCAATCTGCATGGAAAGCCGCACAAACCGCTTTTAATCATTGGCATAAAGAAAGCGGTCGCTCTTACACAGAAATTAGTCAATGCATTGCGCTGAGCGTCAATTAAACACCACCGCCTCTTTTTTTTAATTTTAGGAGAAAACATGGCCGACCTTCGTATCGACATTATTTCAGATGTCGTTTGCCCTTGGTGCTATTTAGGCTACTCTCGCCTTAAACAAGCGATTGAACAATTGGGGGATGATTACCGCATCGACATTCGCTGGCAACCCTTTGAGCTGCATCCCGATATGCCGCAAACAGGAGCTGACCGAGAAACCTATCTTGGCGAACGTTTTGGCAGCCCAGAAAAACTCAACGAGGCGACTCACGCCATTCAGCAAGTGGGAATTGAAGCCGGTATTCAGTTCAACTTTTCAGAAAAAGATCGCATCCCTAACACCAAACTGGCCCATCAATTTGTACTGGCGGCAACAAAGTCACAGCTAGCGACCCCTTTTGTCTTAGCGCTCTTTCACGCTTACTTTACCGATGGCAAAGACATAGGAAAACAGAGCATTCTTGAAGAAATCGCCTTGGGTATTGGCATGAAAACCTCAGACATTGAGTACGCACTGAGCTCAAAGGCAAAAACACTGACAGAGAAAAAGCTACAACAATTACGCAGTATCGATATCCATTCGGTTCCAACCTATGTCATCAATGATAAGTACCTAATTCAGGGCGCTCACACGCCAGAGTCCTTTCTGAAAGTTCTCAATGACATTGCAAAAAAAGAATCATAGCCACTAACACTCAACACTAAGGCCAATAAAGCGCAATTAAGGTTGTTTGCGCTTTATTGGCCGTCGCAAAAAAAACTATCAAATATAAGAAATAGATAAATTTTTATCTATTGATAATCATTAACATTAAAAATAGAATCGCATTACTAGAATATTGGTGAGAGTGATTTTCATTTATGTACGTTTGTATTTGTAACAGTGTTTCAGACAAAGCCATTAAGGCCTCTATTCAGGAGGGCATGACTACCATGCGTGACCTCTACAAAGAACACAACATTGGCAGTCAATGTGGAAAATGCTGTCAGTGCGCAAAAAAGCTACTAAACAGTGAGTTAATCAAAATTGCTGAAACCCAAGTTCAAGTCGCTTAATTGCAGCATTGAATTACATTTGCGACTGAAGGTAATTTTCAATGCCAGAGCTTGCGATTAGATGCTGCTGTGTTTCAAGCCAATCAATTTGCTCTTCCTGCTCTTCTAAAATTTTCTCCAAAGCATCACGGCTGATAAAATCCTTCTTCTGCTCACACAAATCAATCGCCGCTTTTAATGTTGGTAAAGTATCCAATTCAAACTCTAAGTTAGCTGAAATCATTTCTTCACTGTTTTCGCCAATACGCAGACGACCAAGATCCTGCAGGTTTGGCAAACCTTCTAAAAACAACACTCGTTCAATCAAACGGTCTGCGTTTTTCATTTTCTGAATAGATGTTTTATAGTCCGCTTTGTCAAGCACACTAAAACCAAAGTCTTTAAACATACGGGCATGAAGAAAATATTGGTTAATGCCAACCAATTCATTGGCCAATACCTTGTTTAAACTTGAAACAACCTCACGATCTCCTTTCATAACGCCCCCTTAATTTGCCATTTGAGATTGATAATAGTTTTGCATGCCAATTTTATCCATCAGACCAAGCTGTTTTTCTAACCAATAAACATGATCTTCTTCCGTATCAAACAACAAACGCTCAAGTGTCTCTCGCGTTTGGTAATCGCCTTCTGACTCACACACCGCAATCGCATCTCTCACGCTGCTCACCACTTCCAGCTCAAGAATCAAATCGTTACTCATCATGGAGCGCACGTCGGAGCCGATCAGCAAGTCGCGACGCTTTGTCATGCAAGGTACGCCTTCCAAAAACAGAATCCGCTTGATAAGCCAGTCTGAATGCTGTGTTTCTTCTTCCATCTCATGATTGAGACGCTCATAGAGCTTATTAAGCCCCCAATCGTCGTACATACGAGAGTGAATAAAATACTGATCAATCGCCGCTAATTCATTCGCCAACAACGAGTTCAAACTGTCTATTACTTTTTTACTGCCTTTCATGTTCATTTCCTCTTATTGAGAGTCAATTCATTTTTGCATCGTAAGATGATGAGTTTATGACTTTGACGCCAATTTATCCATTATTCAAGCAACCCTTGAGCTATTGACTCTTCTATTTTTGCCAACTTACCTTCGCCGACTTTCACTTCTAGGCTATCAATTCTTTGCAAGCCGCGCGGCAATTTTAAACCTCTACGACCACGCTCACCTAGATATTCCTCCAGCTCTTTTGCAGCAAAGGAAATGAAACGTTTACCAGCATGAGCGATTAGCAAATCATCTGGCTGTACACATGCTAAAGCCACCACTAGCTCTTCTCTATCGGCAGCACGGGCACTTGGTATACTGATCATTTTGTTGCCTTTACCCTTTGCCATTTGCGGCAAAGAAGCCACATCGAAAGCCAACATACGACCTTCATTGGAAATCGCCACCACACGACCTTGCTCAGGGTTTTGAACAAACACAGGCGCCATCACTTGAGCACCTCTGGGCAAGGATAACGTCGCTTTACCCGCTTTATTTTTCGCGTAGAGCTCTTTTAGCTGAGCGACAAAACCATAACCGGCGTCACTAGCAATCAGATAATAAGCCTCTTCGCTATCCAGTACCGCAGATACAATGGTGGCGTCTTTTTCTAATGAAATACGCCCTGTAATAGGTTCTCCCTGACCTCGAGCAGATGGCAATGTATGCGCTTTAATGGAATAGCTTCGACCATTAGAAGCAAGCAATACCAAGGTTTGGTTCGAGCGCCCCTTAGTGCTGACAAGGAACTCATCTCCAGACTTGTAGCTCAGACCATTAACGTCAATATCATGACCTTTCGCCGCACGAATCCAACCCTGTTTAGATATAACAACGGTAATCGGATCGTTCGATAATAAATCCTCCTCACTGAACGCCTGCGCTTCTTTTCGAGCCACAATGGGCGTACGGCGGTCATCACCGAAATCATTAATGGCTTCTTGAATTTCATCGGTAATCAATTTTTTTAACTTGCGATCCGAGGACAACAAACCCTCTAACTGCTTACGCTCTTTTTCTAACTCGTCTTGCTCCCCCTTGATGCGCATTTCTTCTAGCTTCGCAAGGTGACGCAACTTCAATTCTAGAATCGATTCGGCTTGCATATCACTCAAACCAAAACGCGCCATCAACTCAACTTTGGGTTTTTCTTCTGTTCGAATGATATCAATGACTTCATCAATATTTAGATAGGCAATTAACAGACCTTCTAAAATATGCAGACGGTTCATTACTTTATCAAGACGAAACTGCAATCGACGTCGGACAACATCGATACGGAAGCGAAGCCATTCAGACAAAAAATTCTTGAGAGGTTTAACTTGCGGCAAACCATCCAATCCAATCACATTCATGTTAACACGATAGGATTTTTCTAGGTCTGTTGTGGCAAAAAGATGCGTCATCAGCGCATCAATATCCACTCGATTTGACTTAGGCACAATCACCAAACGCGTCGAATTTTCATGGTCAGATTCATCGCGTAAATCGACCACCATAGGCAATTTTTTCGCCTGCATCTGCGCCGCAATTTGCTCTAGTATTTTACTACCCGAAACCTGATGAGGCAGTTCGTTAACCACCACCTCTCCTTCCTCAATGGTAAAGCGAGCTCTTGCTTTAATCTGCCCTTTACCCGTTTCGTATAATTTAACAATATCATTTCTTGGCGTAATGATTTCGCCACCTGTAGGGAAGTCTGGTCCTTGTACAAAATTAAGCAGATCGTCTAATTCAGCGTTAGGATTATTCAACAGATGAATACAAGCACTGCCGATTTCACGTAAGTTATGTGGCGGAATATCCGTCGCCATCCCTACAGCAATGCCTGTCGTACCATTAAGTAATAAGTTCGGTAAACGAGATGGCAAAACGGAAGGTTCTTGTAAGGTACCATCAAAGTTGGCGGTCCAATCTACCGTACCTTGACTCACTTCCCTTAGTAGGACGTCCGCGTATTTTGACAAACGGGATTCTGTGTAACGCATTGCGGCAAAAGATTTTGGGTCATCGGGCGCCCCCCAGTTACCTTGTCCATCAACCAAAGGATAACGATATGAAAAAGGCTGAGCCATTAACACCATGGCTTCATAACAAGCACTGTCTCCATGAGGATGAAATTTACCTAACACATCCCCCACGGTACGAGCCGATTTTTTATATTTCGCGCTAGCCTTTAAGCCCAATTCACTCATTGCATAAATAATACGGCGCTGAACTGGTTTTAATCCGTCACCAATGTGCGGTAAAGCGCGATCTAAAATAACGTACATCGAATAATTCAGATACGCTTTTTCTGTATAGTCTTTTAATGAAAGGGTTTCATTCGACTCGAAATTTAACAACTCACTCAAGGAAACTTTCCTTCTACTATCGTTTGCATAGGCAAATAATCAGCCTATGCGGTTTTCATAAATAAAGATGGGCTCAACTATAAAGAAACACCCTAACTCACTGCAACAATACCGCTAAGATTATCATGGAAAGCTCACTATTCTCGTGTTTCAATACACTGCACAATTAAAAAGGTATCTCTTGGTGAACACATCTGATCAAAATACCCTCGGCTTAATGAGCTACAGCCTTGGTGACCCGAGCAAGCGCTTTATAACATGCCAGCGGGAAGATCTTTTTGTTGCCCATGAATCTCTTTTTCAACATGCCACACCAACACGCTTTTATCACCATCAAGCAGACACCTTTGTCTTTATCCTTAAAGGTGAAGTCTATCTGCAGCAAAAAACACCACTAAGTCCTCCCCCAACTGAAAAAGAGACGGTTCTTAAAACCCATCAAGGAATTTGGTTAGCAGCACAGACAGTCACCAATATGACCCTATTAACCCCAACGGTTGAACTTTGCCTAATACGTTTGCATTCAACTGGACAACACATCGAAGAAAATGAACACTTCAATAAAGTGTCTTCCGGCACGGTTGAGTTCACACCAGGCAGAAACCATATAAAGACCTGGCCTCTTTGGCAGGGCGCAACAGGTAAAATCGCCCTAGAATTATACCCACCACATTACAAAGAAACGCTCTACTACCAAAAAGCAGCCACTCAATACCTTATCCCTTTGAATGGTATCACTTATGTCTCTAATGGCAAAAAGCCACCTGAAGCCTGCCCTACTCTAGGAAAAATCATCTGCAAACAAGAGCGTCGAGCCATTTTAAATCCCAGCAAAGAAAGCATCACACTATTGACTGTCGTGACAGGGCCACAAAGTAAAGGGCGAATCCTAGTACTCAGCAAACAAAATTAAACACCCTATTCCGTCAGCGTAATACCAAGGCTGTTAAAATATGATCTTCCCAACGGCCATTGATCTTCAGATAGTCTCTCGCAATCCCTTCTTTATCGAAACCCAGTTTTTTTAGCACTGCTGCACTTTTGGCATTTCTTGGCATATAGCTGGCTTGTATTCGATCAATATGTAACTCCTTGTGTATATACTCTAACCCTGCACTAAGCACTTCATTCATAATGCCCTTACCCTGCTCACTTTCACGTAAGCTATATCCGAGGTTACACGCTTGAAAAACACCGCGGATTATATTTGAGTAATTACTGTAAGCGAGCATTCTATCTTCATTGGGAGATAAAAAACAAAACACCACTCCCTTGTCTTCTAAAAAATCTCGACGCATTTCTCGAACACGCAATTGACAGGTTTCAAGGGAATAATAAGCCTCACTGCGTTGCGGCTCCCATGGGGAAAGAAAGGCCTTTTCCTGATTAACATAATCGTACAAAAGTGGAGCTTGAGATTCGTTGAGGATCGTTAAGACTCCCCTTTTTGTCACAATCCGAGGGAAACGAGACGCATGCAGAGCTTGATTAGAGTTCTTAAATGACATATCACTCTTCACTTCAAACAATTTTAACGAATATTCTTCGTACCAAAAATTCTCACCGATGGATAAGATTCTACGCTGCATATCATGATTCAACCATGCCTCAGCGGACGCTTTCGTTTGCCAATAAGTGATCAGCAAATCCATTTCCCCGGCAGCGTATTCTGTGCCAAGAAAACCAGACTGAACTCTCGCCAGTTCAAGCACCTTTTCCGTCATAATACGGTAGGTAACATCGTTCAATATAAGCTTGCTAGACAAAAAAACAGCAAAATAAGGCAGTACCATTGGGGAACTAAATACCTTCATCGACACTCAAAACTACATGCTAATTTGTTTAATAAACACACAATATTAAAATTATGCCCGCACTTTTTAAAATATCGGACTATAGTTAGGATAGATCTACACTGATAATCAAACGCCCGAATAGAGTGACATAACCTGCACACCTAGAAGGCATTTAACTTGTTATCAGTGATATTTAGGATTGCACTATACTACTTATAATTTTTTAGGCTTAGTGACGGCCAAGTGCAAATAGATCTCCCTTATTGATGTTCCCCTTCAGCCAATAAGGATAAGGACAGCTTGTGCCCGCGTTATGCGGGCACTTTTTTATGCTTTAAACACTATTTTTCCCAAGAGCTGCCGGCACCCGCCGTGATCGCTTGATATTGATCAGGGCGGCGATCTCTGAACAGTCCAAAAGATCGACGAGCCTTACGGATAGCCTCTAAATCATAGTCAGAATACAGAATCGTACTTTCGTCACGACCCGCAACACACTTCATTGCTCCCATTTCATCCGTCATAAAAGAAGAGCCATAAAACTGAATAAAGCTATTTTCCCCTTCTTCTCGACCAACGCGGTTCGCTGCAATAACAGGCACCATGTTCGCGGCTGAATGTCCCTGCATGGTTCTTTGCCAATGATCCTTAGAATCCCATTCTGGGTAAGGAGGTTCTGATCCTATAGCGGTAGGATAAAAAATCAGCTCTGCACCTTTTAACGCCAACTCTCGAGCTAATTCAGGAAACCACTGATCCCAGCAAATACCACAACCGATACGACCAAACTGTGTATCCCACACTTTCACACCAGTATTACCAGGGGTAAAATAGTATTTTTCTTGATAACCTGGGCCATCAGGAATGTGCGTCTTACGGTACAAGTCCATGACATCGCCATTCGCATCAATCATCACCAAAGAGTTATAAAACACATTACCATCACGCTCAAAAAAACTAATTGGCAATACAACACCAAGTTCTTTAGCAAGGCTGCTCATGGTTTTAATCGCTAAGCAATCATTAACGGGTTGTGCCCAATCAAAATAAGCGGGTTTCTGATCAATACAAAAATACGGCCCCATAAACAATTCTTGCAACAGAATAATGTTCGCCTGATTGGCAGCGGCCTCTCTGACTTGCGCCACCGCGTTATCTAAATTTGCCTGAAAATCTGTACTGACCGCCATCTGAACGCAGGCCACTTTTACATTACTCATACTCTACTACCTCCAAAATAATCCTGTACGACAAGCCAACATACTTATTTTATACTTGAGTCAAATAGGTGGTGCCTGCTAAGACTTTTTTATACGTTGCCAACAAAGTGATTTTTTCTTCTTGGCTTAGCGGACTCGCAGCAATCTTATCTTCATAGCTTTTTATTAATTCCAGTTCATTATAGCTAACCGATTTAAGTACATCCTGAACACTATCGCCTTTTAGCACATGATCAATTCTAAAACCGTCGTCTGTCAAATAAACATCCACAGAACAGGTATCACCAAAAAGATTATGCAAATCCCCTAGCGTTTCCTGATACGCACCCACTAAAAAGAACCCCATCAGATAATCTTCACCTTTTGGCGGTGGTGGTGGCAAAGGTAAAGAAGATTCAATACCTTGACCATCTACATAGCTGTACAAACAACCATCTGAGTCACAGGTCACGTCTTGGATTTTACCGCGAAAGGATGGTGCTTGATCTAAGCCTTGTAAAGGCAACACTGGGAACAATTGATCGATGCCCCAAGCATCTGGCATGGACTGAAAGACCGATAAGTTCACAAACAATTTTTCAGCTAAACGCTCATTCAATTCGTCAATCACGGCGCGATGACCGCGATTACGATTATCTAAACGCGGTAACAAGTTTCGACATGCGGATAAAAATAAGTTTTCCGCTTGCGCTCTTTGCGACAGATTTAGCTGACCATGATTATAAAGCGTTAAGCTATCGTTAAAGTCATCAAGTAAGTCATGGTAAATTTCAACTAGAGAGCGACTTTCTTCTTCATTCTGCCCTTTCAAGCTTTGATAAGACGCCCAGAGACGTTGCAATTCAAGCTCGCTGTCCTCGGCAGGCTCTTCAATCGGTAAAAGCTCAGCACCGTGGGAGAATACATCTGCAATCATCATGGCATGATGAGCCGTAACCGCACGACCTGATTCAGAAATCAAATGAGGGTGCGGAAGTTCGTATTGTTCGCACACATTATGGAAAGCAAACACCACATTATTAGCGTATTCACCAATGCTGTAGTTTGCAGAAAAATCATTTTGACAGCGAGTGCCTTCATAGTCGACCCCCAAACCGCCACCCACATCGACCCACTTCACTTCGACACCCATTTGGTGAAGTTCAGCGTAGTAGCGAGCACACTCTTTTAAGCTATTTTGAATATCACGAATACGGGTAATCTGTGACCCTAAATGGAAATGAATAAGCTCAAGGCAATGCAACAAATCTAACTCACGTAGACGTTCAATAGCGCGCAATAATTGCGATGTCGTTAATCCAAATTTCGATTTTTCACCACCACTGTTACCCCAGTGAGTGGTGCAAGTTGATGCCAAACGGATACGAATACCAATACGAGGCTGAACCCCTATTTTGCCGGCTTCTTCTAAAATCCAATCGAGCTCGTGCATTTTTTCAACGACAATAAACACCTGATGACCCATTTTTTCAGCCATCAAGGCAAGATGAATAAACTCACGATCCTTATAACCATTACATACAATGATACCATCGGCGTTTTTATGCATAGCTAACACAGCCATGAGCTCAGGCTTACTACCAGCCTCTAAACCCACAGTGGAGGCATTGTCTGGCTGACAGGCCGCAATTTCTTCTACCACACGACGCTGCTGATTGACTTTGATTGGATACACAATGGCGTATTTTGCCTGGTAATCGTAATGATCTATGGCCTGCTGAAACGAATTGGTAATTTTCTCTATACGCGAATGAAGAATATTCGGGAATCGGACCAAACAAGGATAAGGAATACCTTGTTGTTTTAGAGCCACTGAAAGCTCTGTTAGATCAATACTATTTTCCCTATCAGGTAACGCAATAGCACGCCCTTTGTCGTTAATTGAAAAAAAACCACTGCTCCAATGGCCTACATTGTAAAGTTCCATCGAGTCTTTAATTGACCAAGGTTTCATATCATCTCCAAAAGTCTAAATAACTATAAAATAGCGGCTGTTTCTAATCAGACAATCATAGTAAAACACGTACATGTTATACTTTTTAGATTGAGTTAAAATAAAAAAAGCGGTGCTAAGAAACCTCTTAACGCCGCTTTATTCTAACGAACGAACAAATTAAGAAACGCGTTCACCATGGGCTTGCTTATCCGCATGGTACGACGAGCGGACCAAAGGACCACACGCAGCATGCTTAAAGCCTAGTTCTTTTGCCACTTGCTCATAGCGCGCAAACTCTTCAGGCGGCACAAAGCGAGCCATAGGAAAATGATGCTTTGACGGCTGTAAGTATTGCCCGATTGTTAACATATCTACATTATGAGCTCGTAAATCTTTTAGCACTTCAACGATTTCTTCAAATGTCTCGCCCATACCAACCATCAAGCCTGATTTCGTTGGTACATCCGGACAACGATCTTTAAAATTTTTCAAAAGATCTAAAGACCATTGATAGTCGGATCCAGGCCTTACTTGACGATATAAGCGAGGAATAGATTCTAAGTTATGGTTAAACACATCAGGTGGGGCTATTGAAAGCGTATCAATAGCCACTTCCATGCGACCACGGAAATCGGGCACCAATGTTTCGATTTCGATATTAGGGCTTTCTGCTCGCGTCTCTCTAATACAATCAACAAAATGCTGAGCACCACCATCACGCAAATCATCACGATCCACAGAAGTGATTACCACATATTTCAATTTCATATCACGAATAGCCGCCGCCAATTCTTTCGGCTCATCCGCACTAAGCGGATTAGGTCGACCATGTGCCACATCACAAAAAGGACAACGACGAGTACAAATTTCACCCATAATCATGAAGGTAGCGGTACCATTACTGAAGCACTCACCCAAGTTTGGGCAATTTGCTTCTTCGCATACGGAGGCAAGCTTATGCTCGCGTAGCGTTGCTTTGATACGAGCAATCTCCGGTGATGCTGGCATACGAACACGAAGCCAATCAGGCTTACGTGGTATCTCTTCTGTAGGAACAATTTTTATCGGGATACGCGCCATTTTATCGGCACCACGTAGTTTTTCCCCTTGGACAACGCGCTTGCGTTCTGCTGTCATTCTATTTCCACCCTTGTTGGATAGCCGGATAACTGTATCCGAGTTGCTCAGCCAGCTGATTCGCCAACTGAACCTTTACATTTGATAAAATAGCGTCTTTGTTTAGACGCTTCATATCCACCATCTGCAAGCCTTGATAGCCGCATGGGTTGATACGATTAAATGGGGTGAGATCCATATCAACATTTAAGGCCAGTCCATGAAACGAACAGCCCCTACGAACACGCAATCCCAGCGAGGCAATTTTCTGCTCATTAACATAAACGCCTGGCGCATCAGGTTTTGGGTACGCTTCTATTGAGCTTTGAACTAAAGTGCCGACCACGGCATTCTCTAACACACTCACTAGATCTCGAACACCAATACCTAAGCGCTTTAAATCCACCATCACATAGGCCACTAATTGACCAGGCCCATGGTAGGTAACTTGTCCACCACGATCAACCTGAATAACAGGAATATCACCTGGAGCAAGAAGATGCTCTTCTTTGCCAGCTTGGCCTTGGGTAAACAAGGAGGGATGCTCTAACAGCCAAATTTCATCAGCATCGTCTTTAGAACGAACCTGAGTAAATTGCTTCATCCTCTCCCATGTTACAGCGTAATCGATCACGCCCAAATCACGGCAAATCAAATCACGGCCCATTTACATGACCATCTTAACGGCGTCAATTGACATCAAATCTCGATGTAATGCCGATAATTGATTTTCACTTTGAGCCACAATGCGAAAACTAAAGCTTACAAAGCGCCCTTTACTAGAGCGATTTGTATTCTCAGCTTTAGTGTCCATCTCTGGCGCGTGAACAAGCAAACACTCCGTAATCTTTGCATGAACATCATCAACATCAAGTGAAACGACCTTGATAACATAATTTTCGCAGGGAAACTCTATTTTAGGTGCGTCCGCCGTTTTTTCAGCTTGATCACCATTTTTTGTAATTAGCGCCATTAATTCAATCTACCATTCGCCTATTGGGGCTTAAAACAAGTTCATAAAGAAAAGTTTAATTTTATCAAACATTCGCTTGAAGAAACCACCTTCTTCTACTGCTTCCAACGCAACCACTGGGCGTTCTAGCAAAACATTACCTTCTGTGCCTACCGTGATCTTACCAAGCACATCGCCTACCGCGATTGGTGCAACGATCTCCGGCTGCATGTCCAGCGTTGCAGTCATAGCGTCACTTTGCTGACGAGGCATAGTGACCAGAACATCTTCGGCAAAGCCAACTTTCACACTAGACTGGCTACCACCCCAAACTTGGGCATTATTCACCACTTGACCACGGCTGTAGAGTTTACGAGTTTCATAATATCTAAAACCAAAGTCTAATAATTTTTGCGCTTCTGCGGCACGAGCTGCATCTGATTTGGTCCCCATTACCACTGTAATCAAACGCGTTCCATTACGTACTGCCGATGCCGCCAAGCAATAACCTGCCGCTTCTGTGTGTCCCGTTTTCAAACCATCAACAGTTTTGTCGCGCCATAACAGACGGTTACGATTAGGCTGACGAATATCGTTGTAGACAAACTCTTTTTCAGCGTACATAGTGTAATTTTGTGGAAACTGCAGGATTGTCGCGCGTGATATTTTGGCAATATCATGAGCACTTGAGTAATGATCTTCTGCAGGAAAACCTGTCGAATTGACAAAGTGCGTGTTGGCCATACCCAGCAGCTGAGCGTGCTGATTCATCAAATCAGCAAAAGCCGACTCACTGCCAGCGATATACTCGGCTGCCGCAACACTCGCATCATTACCCGATTGAATGATGATACCGCGCAACAAATCTTCTATAGAAACTTGCGTCCCTTCACGTATGAACATACGTGAACCTTCCATACGCCACGCATTTTCACTCACTGTCACTTTATCCTGCAAAGACAAGTTTCCACGAGCAAGTTCATACTCAACAATATAAGCCGTCATCAATTTAGTCAGACTCGCTGGCGGCAAGGCCTCATCAGCATTGTGCTCTACTAAGACATCACCGGTATAGGCATCCATCAAAATATAACTACTTGCTGATAACTGGGGAGGCGTCGGTATCAACGCAGGAGCAGCGAATACAGTGCCGCCAATAAAGCCAAACACGAGGGATAAAGTAACCAGAAGTTTTTTCATACTCAAAAATATCGTCTTCTTAAAAATGTTGGTGAATAATACTAGAGCATTCTATGAATCTCTAGCCCAAACAAAATAGCACTAAGGCAATAAAGCTACCCTGACTGGGCTGCCAAAACCTTCTTGCTGTAATTTTTGTTGCCATTCGGCCAAAGAACCTTGGCTTTCAAAAGGTCCGACCAAAACTTTATACAAGCCGTCATCCTGCTTATTTACAACGACTTTAATACTGGTATCAAACGCTTCGAAGAGGCGCTGTTTTAATTTATTTGCTGACTCTTCTGCACTGAAAGCAGCAAGCTGTAGATGGGAAAAAACCATATCAGATGAGCTGTTTGGTGATTCTTTTTGTGACGACGAAACACTAGGCAAAGCCTTAACTGGCAAGCTTTTCACTTGTTTGGCTTGCGTTTCAAGAACGGCTTTAGAGGGTCGATAAACATCACCTTTTGCTGGTGTGATTGCCTCGACTCTCACCCGTGCGACGCCTTTTTTGTGATAATCCAATCGTGCCGCTGCTGCATAAGAAAGATCAATCAAACGGTCCCCATGAAACGGCCCCCTATCATTGACTCGCACTATAACAGAACGATGATTGTCGAGATTTGTCACTTTGACATAAGTGGGTAGTGGCAGCGATTTGTGTGCTGCGGAAAAGCCATACATGTCATATGTTTCCCCATTTGATGTCTTATGACCATGGAATTTGTTGCCATACCAAGAGGCTTTACCTTCAGCAACGTAACCTTGAGCTGAAGCCATCACCCAGTACTGATTTCCCCAAACCTCATAAGGACTCTTGTTTCCTCCTCGACTCTTTGGCTCCCACTTGGGGACTGGCTCAGGAATATTATCGGCATTAAAATCCCCAGTCGGACCATGATCTTGCAATATGGTATAGCGCCCTCCACCAGACGCTTTCTCATAGTCAATTTCATCTTTTCCAAGCACATGACGCGTACTCATACACCCATTCAATACTAACAAGCTTAAGCTAGCAACAAATAGCATATTAATGATTTTCATAGCTACCTATACTCTCAGCGAGTTCCAATACCGACATGGCATATCGCCTACTAGGATTGTAATCCATAATGGTAAAAAAGTTCTTATAACCTAACCAGTAAGACATCTCTTCAGGTCCCGTTCTCAAAGCAATTAAACCTGTTTTTTGAGGTATAAAAGATTGAGTCGGCAATACATTCAATGCGGACCACGCGACCATATCTTTACTCGGTTCCCTACCACGATTAATTTCATCTTTTACTAACTCGGGATCGCTAACAGAGGCCATCACGAACCAAGGCTGGTCTTTCTGCCAACCATGATGCTGAAGATAATTAGCAACACTCCCTATCGCATCTGCATCAGAACCCCATAAATCGATATGACCATTTTTGTCGTAGTCTATAGCCAATTTTTGATAGTTACTGGGCATAAACTGCACCATTCCCATCGCCCCACTATATGACCCCTTTGTTTCCCCAATGTTCCATCCTTCTTGACGCGCTAATAATAAATACGCTTCAAGTTCACCCTGGAAGTAGACTTTGCGTCTAGGATAATCAAAAGCAAGCGTCGTGAGAGAAGTAAAAACATCTCTAGAACCCGTAATACGTCCGTAATATGTTTCCACACCAATAAGAGCAACAATAACATTTGGGTCAACGCCAAACTCTTGTTCAGCTTTTCGCAGCCAATTAGCGTTTCGCTGTGCATACTGATAGCCTAACTTAGCCCTTTCTTCGTTCACAAAACGCGTTTTATATTCATAATAGGGTATTAATACTTCAGGCTGGTTATCGGATTTCTCTATTACTTTTGGACGCACTTTAATGCGAGAAAAAGCCAATTCCAAACGTTTTCTATCGTAATTATGCTCTTTTACGAGACGGTCAATAAAAATCTGAACCTCTGGGTTCCCCGCGTAAGAATCAGCCCACTCTGCTGGCATATCTTCCAAAAGCGTTTCGCTAACACCAAAATTTAAAGGCAACTCCGAATGATCCACACTACTACATGCAGTTAGACCAAGCGTTAAAAATATCACTGCAGCTTGCTTAATCATCATCTTGCTCTTTTATGTGTTTGTACTGACATTAAAATTCCGAATGTCGCCATGATAGTAATAATAGAAGTACCACCATAACTGACCAGAGGTAAGGGTACCCCAACAACTGGCAGAATACCTGATACCATGCCAATATTTACAAACATGTAAACAAAAAAAGTCAGTGTCAAACTGCCTGCTAACAAGCGCGCGTAATTATCCTCAGCATTCGCTGCAATATATAAGCCCCGAGCAATAACAAGACAATAAGCCAGAATCAAAACGCCGCAGCCCAGCATACCGAATTCTTCAGCCAAAACAGCAATGATAAAGTCTGTGTGGCTTTCAGGTAGAAAATCCAACTGAGCCTGCGTTCCTTCTAAAAAACCTTTACCGTACACACCACCAGACCCAATCGCTGTTTTAGACTGAATAATGTTCCAACCAGATCCTAACGGATCACTCTCTGGATTCAAAAAGGTCAATACTCGCTGACGTTGGTACTCGCGCATAAATTGCCACAATATATAACCAGCGATAGGTGCCAAAGCTGCTGCACCAATAATATAACGCCAGCCAAGTCCAGCCAGAAAAAGAACAAAAATCCCAGAAACAGCCACCAGCAAAGAAGTCCCCAAATCTGGCTGTTTAGCAACCAATACCACAGGAAGAGCAATGAGCACCATCACGGTCACGATTTGCTTAAAACTCGGCGGCAGCTGCTTATCAGAAAAATACCAAGCAATCATCATCGGCATAACTATTTTCATAATTTCTGAAGGCTGAAAACGCAATCCCCCAGGCAAAGCTAACCATCGCTGAGCCCCTTTGGCCCCCACACCAAACAACAGCACACAGATTAACAGTAAAGTAATAAAAATAAACAATGCAGGAGATGCCCGACGCATATATTTAGGAGGTAACTGCGCCAGCACTAAACATACCAACATACCCACAGTTAACCGAAACACTTGCCGCTCAACCATGGCCACATCTTGCCCTGACGCGGAGTACAAAATAAATAAACCACCAGCAATCAGCAACAACAAAGAGCCAAGCAACAAGATATCAACATGAACCAAAAGCCACAAACGCGCATTGGTAAAGGATACTGCCTTGCGGTAAAAACTATCCTTCATCTTTATTACCTTTTAAATAGTCATATTCTGCTGGATAATCATCATACAGATACGCATCAAACAGTTTTTTGGTCAAATCCGCTGGTTTCGAGCTACTGCCACCGTTTTCAAAAATAGCAAAAACGGAAATTTTGGGTTTTTCGGCCGGAGCGAATCCTATAAACAAAGCATGGTCATGCAAACGCTTCTCTAGCGAATCCGCGTCATATTCTTGATCTTCTTGAAGACTGAATACTTGTCCAGTCCCCGTTTTACCAGCGATTTCATAAGGTGTGCCCTGCAACCGACGTGCCGTACCTTGTGAGTCGGTAATGACTTTACGCATCGCCTCAACCATTCGCTCCCAATTACGCTGGTCCTTCAGAATAATATCGTGCTCTTCGCCAAGCCCTTCTTCAAACTCAGCAGGCTTATCACCTATGGTCGCCGCCATCCTAGGATAAAAGTAATGACCTCGACTTGCTAATGCGGACGTCGCCGAAGCAATTTGGATAGGGGTTGCTACCATGAAGCCTTGACCTATGCCAACGTTAACGGAATCTCCCGGATACCAAGGTTCTTTGTATTTTGCCTTTTTCCACTCATTTGATGGCAATAAACCAATGCTATCACCATTTAAATCAAGCAAGGTACTGCGCCCAAAACCAAAACGTGACAAGAAATTATGAATGGGCGTAATACCCATCTTATTGGCTAGCTGATAATAATAAGTATCGACTGATTCAATTATAGAACGCTCTAAATCAATCCATCCATGTCCTGTACGCTTCCAATCACGATAACGACGACCATCTGGATTAATTTGATAATACCCTCTCGCAAAATACCGCTCTGTCCAACTGGCAAAACCATATTCTAATCCAGCCAACCCCATAAAAGGCTTAATCGTTGACGCAGGCGGATAACCACCACGCAAGGCACGATTAAAAAGCGGTAATTTGGAAGATTTACGAAGTGCAGAGTAATCATCATAAGAAATACCCCGAACAAATAAATTTGGATCAAACCCAGGCTTAGAAACAAGAGCAAGAATCCCGCCAGTTTCAGGATCTATAGCCACAACAGAACCCGTATAGTCACCTAAAAGATCATAAGCGTACTGCTGAAGTCTAGCATCTAAATACAAATGCAAATCTTTACCGGGGGTAGGATTTTGTCGCTCCAATTCGGACATAATGCGACCACGAGCATTCACTTCCACCTTACTAAGACCGGCTTCACCAAAAAGCGTTTTTTCGTAAAAGCCTTCTATACCCGTCTTACCTATGAACAAAGCGCCTTGATAAGCCAACCTATCAACTCGCTCCAAATCATCGGTTGTGATTCGTCCAACATAACCAATAGCGTGAGCAAAAGCTTCACCATAGGGATAATAGCGCGTCAATTGGGCTTCTACCTGAACACCATCAAGCCTGTAGAGGTCAACTGACACTTTCGCCCATTCTTCATCGGTTAATTGTGACTTCAAAGTAAGAGATTGATAAGGCCGGCGGTACTCTTTTAAACGACTCTCAAAATCTTCCCACTCGCTATCACTAATAGCGACTATCCCCGAAAGCATTTGCTTTAATTTAGAAAAGTCTTCAACCCGCTCAGGAATCACAGTCAAGCTATGTATCGGCCTATTATCAGCAAGTACCAAGCCATTACGATCATAAATCAGACCTCTAGGAGGTGGCTCGGTAACCAACATAACACGGTTATCATCTGCCTTGGTTTGGTAGAGTTCATGTTGTACCACTTGCAGGTAAAACAATCGCGCCATCAGCACAAGCGCCATTAACAGAACAAAAATAGCGGACGCAATAACACGACTTTGTGTCAGTCGCTGCTCTTGACGATAATTTCGGAAGTTTTGATGTCGACGGCTCACCAGGTTTACCTTATCTGTGATACGGATGGTTATTCATGAGCGTCCAAGCACGGTAAATTTGTTCTGCCAGAATCACTCTCACCATAGGATGCGGTAATGTCAAACGGGATAAAGACCAAACTTGGTCCGCACGAGCCGTACATCTAGGATCGAGACCATCAGGTCCACCCACGAGCAAACTCACGTTATGACCATCCATCCGCCACTGTTCAGTCTGATCTGCCAGTTGATCGGTGGACCATTCCTTTCCAAGCACTTCCATAGCGATGACTTTGTCTCCAGAAGGTATAGCCTCTAGCATGCTATCTCCTTCTTTGCGAATGGCTTTTGGTATATCCGTATTTTTCCCACGTGGTGACATAGGAATTTCAACAAGTTCTAAGGAAAAATCCTTTGGCAAGCGCTTAGCGTACTCATCGTACCCCTCAGTCACCCACTTCGGCATTTTACTACCAACAGCAATCAAACGAACGCGCATTAAAAGAGCCTTACATTTTTTCTGGCTTAATATCCCACAACTTCTCGAGATCGTAAAATGCTCGAGCTTCGTCAGTCATCACATGCACAACGACATCATGTAGATCAACTAAAACCCAATCACTGCCCATACCACGACCTTCAGAACCTAATGGTTGAAGACCCTGTGTTTTCAAATGTTCAAATACGTTTTGACCCAAAGCATTCACATGACGTTTTGATGTACCAGTACAAATCACCATGTAATCCATCATATCCGTATGATTACTTACGTTTAATACGGTGATTTTATCACCTTTCACATCTTCCAATGCTTCAACAGCAAAAGCCAAAATTTGATCTGCCGTTAAGTTAAGCTGACTCATATAATTACGTTACCCTATCGATATAATTGATGTCGTTCTATGTATTTTTGGACTGGCTCTGGCAAAAGGTAAGCAATCGACTCGTTATTACGAGCAAGCGCTCTGATCATGCTAGAGGATATCCCCAAAGGAGTCAGAGTCTCAAACCAGACCCGCCCTGAGGGCGCGCATTGTAACTCATGCGAGGAGGCGGCACGATAGTTTTCGCAAAAACCGCTTAATTCAGAGATTAAATCGGGTTCCCAGCCAGGTCGAGAGACAACCAGTAGGTGAGCATACTGAATTATCTCTCGCCAATTATACCAGGTTGGAAGCGATAAGAAGCTATCCATCCCCAACACCATAATCAGCGGTTCATCTGGACCAATTTCAGATCGTAAATCTCGCAGCGTATCAATACTGTAACTAGGACCTTCCCGATCAATCTCACGAGCATCGACACTCAAGCGAGCATCACTCGATATTGCCAGTCTGGCCATTTCTAGTCGCTGCTCAGGCAAAACACTTGGGCGATCTTTATGAACCGGCTGAAAACAGGGTATCAACTTCATAGCCGAGTAATGGTAACGATCTAAAATCTCAACCGCGGTTCTAAGATGACCATTATGAACAGGATCAAATGTCCCGCCCATAATTGCTAGGCCCGACTTTATTACTACACGCTTTGTGCTATTAATTGTCACGGGTATGGCCATCACCCAACACTATGTACTTTTGGCTGGTCAATCCCAACAAACCAACAGGACCACGGGCATGAATTTTGTCAGTAGAAATACCAATTTCTGCCCCAAAACCATATTCAAAACCATCCGCAAAAGAGGTTGAAGCATTCACCATAACCGATGATGAATCCACTTCTGTCAGAAAAGCACGTGTTTTAGAATAATTCTGCGACACAATTGCATCGGTGTGATGGGAGCCGTATTGATTAATGTGCGCAATCGCTTCATCCATATCAGATACTATCTTAATAGACAATTTAGGCGCTAAATATTCCGTATACCAATCTTCCTCTGTCGCGGCCTCAATAGATGCATCTATAGCACGAGTCTGATCACATCCCACCAAAGACACACCCTTTTCTTGCAAAGCCGACACCAATTTTGGCAAGATTTTTTCAGCGACCGCACAATGTACCAATAAAGACTCCATAGCATTACAGACACCGTAACGGCGCGTTTTAGCATTCATCGCAATAGCAAAAGCTTTGTCCAAATCCGCTTCATCATCTATGTATACATGACAATTTCCATCTAAATGCTTTATCACAGGAACACGGGCATCTTTACTGATACGTTCAATTAAACTCTTGCCACCACGAGGAACAATCACATCAACAAACTCCGGCATTGAAATTAGCATCCCAACCGCATCTCTGTCTGTCGTATTAAGAACTTGAACCGCGTGCTCAGGCAGCCCAGCCGCGATAACACCGGCCGTTACCGCTTCAGCTATGGCTTGGTTGGAATAAAACGCCTCAGACCCACCGCGTAAAATAGTCGCATTACCCGATTTTAGACACAAACTTGCCGCATCAATCGTCACATTTGGTCGGGACTCATAGATAATACCAATCACACCTAAAGGAACACGCATTTGCCCTCGTTGAATTCCAGATGGCAAATACACCATATCAGAAATTTCACCTATCGGATCAGGCAAAGCAGCTACCTGCCTTAAACCTTCGATCATGCCATCAATACGCTTGTTATCTAACAGCAATCTATCCAACAATGCAGAATCAAGCCCTTTGGCACGGCCATTATCCATATCTTTAGCGTTCTCAGATATCAATCGAGGTCGAGCATTTTCCAAAGCCTCAGCCATAGCAAATAATGCCATGTTTTTTTGCTGGGTGGACGCTTTAGCAAGCAGACGAGAAGCCGCCCTAGCTTGCTGACCAATTCGACTCATATAGGATTCTAAAGACATTTTCACTCTCTGATAAAAGTTAAAAAGAACAGAACAACGAATCGCTAAATTAAGTCGCGATCCGTTTCATCTAAGCAGTATACTATCACATTATTTTTATTCATTTAGCGCAGATTTACACGAAAGGATCGTTCATTGTCATCCCTTAATTCTTTTAACCTAACCACCATTGGCGTAATACATTCTTGCTACAAAGAAAAGTTCGGCATTCCACGCCAACCGGGGCTTGTCACGGAAGCAACGGCACGCTTAGAGCTTATTCCACCCTACAACCGATTGGACGCCTTAGAAGGGCTCGATGGCTTTTCACACATCTGGATCCAATTTATTTTCCACGCTTGCATGTCGGAGAACTGGAAAGCAAAAATACGACCTCCACGTCTAGGTGGAAAGATTAAAATGGGCGTCTTTGCCACACGAGCTACCCATAGACCCAACCCGATTGGACTCTCTGTCGTCAAAATTGGACGAATCTACCAAGAAGATAAAAAAACCTTTATCGATCTGCATGGAGCGGATTTGCTGGATGGCACTCCCGTTCTGGATATAAAACCCTATCTACCTTATGCAGACAGTATCGCCGACGCAAAAGGAGGCTTTGCCCCAACACCAGCGCAAACATTGAAAAAAACAGTCATTTTTTCCGAACTAGCGAAAAATCAATGCGCGCAGTACCAAAACTTGCACAATAAAGAAATAACCACTTTAATAAAACAGATTATTGAACAAGACCCAAGACCATCGTACCTGTCAGAACAGTTAGACAGAGAGCATGGTATTAAGATTTGGGACCTCAACGTGAAGTGGTGTGCAAGAATCGATCACTTTGAAATACTTCGAATAGAGCCAACTTAAGAGACTAAGAAATGAATAAAAAACAGTTCTTAAACACTTATAAAAAAATCGATGCTCTTGAAAAAGAAAAACCAATAACGGATGAAAAGCCATCACTTTATCGCTCTGAGCACGATGAACGCCTTATAAAAGACTTTCATTATGCAAAATTCCAAAAAAACCTTCATAACACTCAGCAAAGCCAAGCGCTAAAAGCTTTATTGGAAAAAGACAGCTGGACAGAAGAAGACACTAAAACACTGCTAAACTCTTTGCGCTAAAGAAACATACACTAGGTCTATACCCATGGTTATCCACATGTTATGTGTATAGTTTTCTTGTCAATAAATTCGATAAAAAACGATAAAAAATTCAAAAAAAAAGCGGACCTAAGTCCGCTTTTTATCACAACCCAAAATCAAATCTTAGTTTTGATTTTCTAGTTGCGCTTTGATCAAATCACCAATAGTAGTAGGGCCATTTGATTCAGCTTGTTGTTTCTCAGAATGAGATTTCAACGCAGCCTTCTCTTCAGTCGCATCTTTCTGCTTGATAGATAGGGTAATAGTACGAGCTTTACGATCAACATTGATGATCGCTGCTTCTACTTTGTCACCTTCTTTCAATGCAGTCGTTGCATCTTCGATACGCTCACGGCTGATTTCAGATACTTTCAACGTAGCTTCTACGCCTTCAGCAAGAACAACAACCGCACCTTTCGCATCTACTGAAGAAACAGTACCGTTTACGATAGTGCCTTTGTCATTTTCAGCAACGAAAGCAAGGAATGGGTCTTCTTCAAGTTGTTTAACACCCAAAGAAATACGCTCACGCTCAGCATCGATAGACAATACAACGGTTTCTAGCATATCGCCTTTCTTGTATTGACGTACGGCTTCTTCACCCGTTTCGTCCCAAGATAGGTCAGATAGGTGAACAAGACCATCAATACCACCATCAAGACCAATGAACACACCAAAGTCAGTGATAGACTTGATTGCGCCAGAGATTTTGTCGCCTTTGTTGAAAGACGTCGCGAACTCTTCCCATGGGTTCATTGTGCACTGCTTGATACCCAAAGAAATACGACGACGCTCTTCGTCAATATCAAGAACCATAACTTCAACTTCATCACCAATCTGAACAACTTTAGATGGGTGAATGTTTTTGTTAGTCCAATCCATTTCAGAAACGTGTACTAGACCTTCTACGCCTTCTTCAAGTTCAGCGAAGCAACCGTAATCAGTCAAGTTAGTTACTTTAGCAGTAACTTTAGTGTTTTCTGGGTAACGAGCTTTGATAGCAACCCATGGATCTTCACCCAACTGTTTAAGACCTAAAGACACACGGTTACGCTCGCGGTCGAATTTAAGAACTTTAACATCGATCTCATCGCCAACAGCAATGATTTCGCTTGGGTGCTTAATGCGTTTCCAAGCCATGTCAGTGATGTGTAGAAGACCATCAACACCACCAAGATCAACGAACGCACCGTAGTCAGTAAGGTTCTTAACGATACCTTTAACTTCTTGACCTTCTTCAAGAGAAGCAAGTAGTGTTTCACGCTCAGCGCTGTTAGTCGCTTCCATAACGGCACGACGAGATACAACAACGTTGTTACGTTTTTGATCAAGCTTAATAAGTTTGAACTCTAGATCCACACCTTCCAAATGAGATGTGTCGCGAATTGGGCGAACATCTACCAAAGAACCAGGCAAGAAAGCACGGATATTAGCGATATCAACTGTGAAGCCACCTTTGACTTTACCATTGATAACACCGTGAACAATGGCGTTTTCTTCGTAAGCTTTTTCTAGAACAGACCAAGTTTCTGCACGTTTAGCTTTTTCGCGAGACAATTTAGTCTCACCGAAACCATCTTCAACAGCATCAAGCGCAACTTTAACTTCGTCACCGATTTTTAAGTTGAACTCACCACTTTCCGTTAGGAACTGAGAACGAGGAATTACGCCTTCAGATTTAAGACCTGCATGAACAGTTACCCACTCACTGTCAATATCAACAATGATACCAGTAACAATTGAGCCTGGCGCCATTTCGACGGTTAATAGGCTTTCTTCAAACAGTTCTGCGAAGCTTTGAGTCATTGTATTTCCTATATAGTCGGCCTATATAAATAACTAGGCCATATCCACATTGCCAGCGATGCGGGTCAGTTTTTTTGGATGATGCGATAAAAGCTTGCTGGCACTTTTATCGACTTGAATAACATTTGAACTATTATAGCACATTCTAGATACAAAAAAGTAGACGCAAAAAACAACAGATTACACAAGACCTGCTTTCACAGCCTCTGCAAAAACGATCTCAACAACCTGCTCTATCGTCAACTCAGTACTGTCTATTACCAAAGCGCCTGCAGCAGGCACAAGAGGAGCGATGGCCCTATTGGCATCTCGCTCATCTCGCTCTTTTATCGTTTTAACCAGTTCCGCGAGATTAACCTCCTCACCTTTTTGCTGCAATTGCTGTAAACGACGCTGTGCACGCTCTTCTGCGGAAGCCGTTAAAAATATTTTAATCTGGGCGGAAGGGAAAACCACTGTCCCCATGTCTCGACCATCAGCCACCAAACCAGGCGTTTGTGAAAAAGCACGCTGACGTAATAACAACCCCTCTCGAACCTCAGGAATAGCCGCCAATTTTGACGCACAATTACCCACATCTTCGGTACGAATAGCTTGAGTAACCACTTCGCCCTCGAGAATAATTTCAACCTTACCCTCTTCTGACTGCTGAAACTGTATATCCAAATGCTCTGCCAGAACCTTGAGAGTATCAACATCATCAGACGACATACCATGATGAGATACAGCCAGCGCAAGCAATCGATATAAAGCACCACTATCCAGTATATGCCATCCCAGCTTTTCTGCGATTAACTGACTTACAGTGCCTTTACCCGCACCACTTGGACCATCAATCGTAATAACTGGGCCTTGGTTGATCATAACTATTCCTCTTAAAAAACTACTGCGTCACTGAACAATGAAAACCTAATTGCACAGAAACACTCTCCAACTCGTTAAATTCTTCTAATAATTTTTGGCAATCATTCACTTTCGTTATGGACTGGCTGCGCGCACCCAACGCCAACATGGCAAGCGCCAATTTGTCATCGCCAGCGCAATCCAACTCACCACCCAGAGGCAACCCGCCTTTGATTCGTAAATCACCATTTTCGTACACGCAAGCAATTTTCATGTGCTCAAGCGCATCAATAAAGGCCAACACCCTGTCCTCGTGATAGTAGGGTAGAGAACCAATACCCTGAATAACACTCTCACCTTTTGCATAAGCCGCCGCTACACACAGCAAAGGCAACTGCTCTCTAAAGCGATAACTTTGCTCTGGCAATAAATGAAACGACTGCAATTCAGCAAAACTCGCCTGCACTCTACCGTCAAACAATCCAGAGCGACCTTGCTGAGGCAGAGACACATCAGCACCAATCGAATTCAAAAAAGTCAACAAGGCAAAGGACACTGAATCCAAACCAGCATTCTCAATCGACAAATCCGAACCAGGCAAAAGACTTGACAGCAACACCCACCACGTCAATTCATATTCATCACCTGACAACGTTATGTCCGCCCCGACCAATGAAGCAGGAGACACCTTAAACCCTTCTGAATCATCCTGTATTGTCACACCAAAATGACGCAACAACACCTCACAATGAGACAGCTCTTTTGACAATGTCGTAACACTACCTTCTGCTGGCGAATACAAGGCAGCCAAAAAAGCCGACATACGCAGACGCTCAGAGCCTGCTTTTAAATTCACCGACACATCTAAAGGAGTGCCGGGCAGCAGATTAACAGGTAAACAATCCGCCATTTCAGATACAACACGACCACCCATTTGACGCACTAAAGAAAATAAATCTGCCATCGACTGATTCAAAAGCTTACCTTCTGCAACAACAGACACAGGAAATGACTGTCCAGCCAGCACCGGCAATAATAAATACAAGCTTTCTCTAGATTGATGGACATTAATGGGCGCAATCGGCGCCTTTAACCCTCTAATCCCTACACCATGAACCCGCAAGTGATCCACCGAAGCCTCTTCTATGACGACTCCCATATCTCGAAAAGCCTGCATAGTAATGCGCACATCGCCCGTCAAATCGATGTTCTTGATTTCACTCACGCCTTCTGACAGCGCGGCTATGGTAATGGCTTTATGTGACAAAGATTTGTCACCCAACAAAGAAACTTCGCCTTTAATGGCTGAAGCAGGCAACACAGAAACAGATACCGGACGAACCTCTTTTGTAGAGCCAATTGTACGTTGCTCTAGTAATCGAAGAAAATGATCTCGCGCAGACTTTGCTCGGGTAAACACACCGAACATACTGGCACCATCACCCTGCTCAATAGCAGTACGCATGTCCGCTAATCGATCGGTAAAATGATCCAACGTTGCGAGTGTCGCGTCTTTATTCGCTAAAAAAACATCTCGCCACATAACCGGATCACTCGACGCGATACGCGTAAAGTCGCGGAATCCCCCCGCTGCAAACTTAAAGATATCTTGGCTGCGCTCACCATTCGCAAGCGCATCAACCAAAGTATAAGCAAGCAAGTGAGGCAAATGACTAGAAGAGGCCAACACATGATCATGGTGATTAACATCCATACTCACCACGTCAGCACCCACCGCACGCCAGAGGCGATGCAGGCGGTCAAGCAACACAGGACTGCTGTCTGCCAAAGGCGTTACGATTGCCATATGCTTTTCAAAAAGCTGAGAATTGGATGCCAAAACACCGCTTTTTTCTGCACCGGCAATTGGGTGACCAGGAATAAAGTTCGTCGGCACATAGCCAAAGACACGACGCACCGCCTCGACCACACTGCCTTTTGTCGAACCCACATCCGTGACTAGCGTCTGATCAGACAAAAAAGGCTTAAGATCCGTTAAAACAGACTCCATCGCCCTGACAGGCGTTGCAAGAACGATAACATCCATCTTAGAGACAAACCCTGCTGAAAGCTCAGCTGGATGATCAATCACCCCAGTAGACACTCCTAAGGACAGCTCACCATCACGACGATCAACCGCATACAAAGTCGCCAGACCACGCTCTTTCAACGCCTTCGCGAAGGAGCCACCTATCATGCCAAGACCAATGATCATGACATTACCGAACTTCTTTTTTTCCTGAGACGCCATATCTATGGACGCCTGAAAATCACTTTCACCAATCAAAGCATAACACTCTCAAGTAATTGCTAAAGCACCGCCACTGGGTAGGAACCCAACACCTTCACTTCCGATGCACGTTCACGTAAGTCATCAATCACAGCACGGCAATCGTCGTCCAAATAATGACCAACGAAGTCGATATAAAATATATACCCCCAACGACTCATTAAAGAAGGACGCGTCTCCAAGCGAGTCATATCAACACCATGACGCTCAAACGCTTCAAGCAGCCGATACAAAGCACCAGGTTCATTTTTAGCACTAATAAGCAAAGACGTTTTATCCTTGCCGCTTGGCGGCACATCTTGATTACCAACGATTAAAAAGCGCGTCGTGTTATCGGGACGATCTTCAATATTAGAAGACACTTTCGATAAACCATACAATTCACATGCCACTTCGCCCGCAATCGCCGCAATCGCACGACCACTTCGACCGGCATCCGCGACAAGACGAGCAGCTTCCGCATTCGAACTTACAGCAACACGTTCAACGTGTGGCCAATAACGATCCAACCACGCACGACATTGCGCAAGTGACTGTTGGTGTGAATAGATATGCGTCACATCATCCGCATTAATATTGGGGCTGACCAAAAGATGATGGTGAATACGTTCTTCCACTTCACCACAAATTTTCAAACGCGAATCTCGAAAACTGTCCAAGGTATGATTGACCACGCCCTCTGTGGAGTTTTCAACAGGCACGACACCATAGTTTGCTGCACCAGACTCTACCTCACGAAACACTTCATCTATGGCAGCCATTGGTGCACTGATAATAGATTTACCAAAATGCTTCAATGCCGCTTGCTGAGTAAAAGTTCCTTCGGGGCCTAAAAAGGCAATACGCATCGGTTTCTCAAGCGCCAGACAAGAAGACATCACTTGACGAAAAATCTTCGCCATTTCTTCATTACCCAAAGGCCCTTCGTTACGCTCCATCACCCTGCGTAAAACTTGTGCCTCACGCTCTGGACGATAAAAAACAACGGCCTCACCTCCCTGCTCAGCCAGTTTTACTTCCGCTACCTTTTGAGCGCATCTCGCGCGCTCATTTATCAGCATTTGTATTTGTGAATCAATAGAATCGATACGATCACGCAATAAAGGCAGCGTATCGGGCACTGCTTGCTTAGAGTTTGACATGCTATTAATTATCCGTGGTTCTTGTTGCCTGTTAGGTTCTTGCTGCTTTTTTGATATTCATTGTCCGTGGCGTTCTGCAAAGCCACGCATAAAATCAATCAAAGCCTCAATCCCTTCCATCGGCATAGCGTTATAAATGCTTGCTCGCATACCGCCTACTGAACGATGTCCAGCCAAAGTACGTAAACCAGCCGCTTCAGACTCTTGTAGGAAAAGAGACTCAAGAGACTCATCCGCCAAAATAAACGGCACATTCATACGCGATCTGTAAACAGGATCAACCGGGTTGGAGTAAAAATCACTCGCGTCAATAAAGTCATACAGAGCTTGCGCTTTACGAATATTGATCTTTTCAACTGCTTCGACGCCACCTTGAGCCTCTAACCACTCAAACACCAAATCAGCCAAATAAATTGCAAAGGTTGGCGGCGTATTAATCATGGAGTCATTTGCCGCTAAATTGGCAAAATTCCAGATAGACGGCAATGCATCACTGCTACGAGCGAGCAAATCTTTGCGGATAATACAGATAACCACACCCGCAGGCCCCACGTTTTTCTGAGCTCCAGCATAAATTAAACCGTATTTACTGACATCTATCTTGCGAGACAAAATCGTGGAAGACAAATCGGCAACGATAGGTAAATTCGTTTCAGGCAAGTCAGAGAACTCTAAACCGCCGATGGTTTCGTTTGGACAAAGATGCAAATACGCTGCACTTTCATCTAATGCTAAAGTGGAAAAATCAGGAACGGTGAGATAATTTTGCGCTTTTGACGAACCAACAACGTTGATTTTCGTGTACCTTTTCGCCTCATTTATGGCTTTTGAAGACCAAGCACCGGTATCCAAAAAGCAAGCAGAATCAAAACCATTCACTAGGTTTGCAGGGATCTGAGCAAATAAAGTAGACGCACCACCCTGAACAAACAAAATCTCATAGTCGTCACTGATATTCATCAGACGTGACAAACGCGCCTTAGCCGATGCAAGAATGGACATAAACTCAGCACTACGGTGGCTCATCTCCATAACAGAAACGCCAGCACCATGCCAATCTAACATTTCAGCTTGTGCTTTTTTCAAAACCGCTTCAGGAAGCGCTGCTGGACCAGAACAAAAATTATATACTCGGCTCATCCTGCTTGTTACCTCTAGTATGTTCAGGAATTACTTTACAAGAACGATCTACAACAAAAGCGACGCACCTAAGTGCGTCGCTTTACTATCTACTCTGCTTCGGAATCAAGATTGTCAGGTGACTCTTCGCCATCCGTCGGAGATTGATCAATAACAGCATCATCTGCCTCATCAATCTCAACGTCCCCTTCATCGTACTCAACTACAGCTTCGTCATGTTCAACAACACGCTCAATGCCAACAAGATGCTCATCATTCGTCAAACGAATCAAGGTCACACCTTGCGTATTTCGCCCTTGACAAGACACTTCAGTCACTCGAGTTCGAACCAAGGTTCCTTGATCTGTAATCAATATAATCTCATCGGTTTCATCAACCTGAGCCGCTCCAATAACTGGACCGTTACGCTCTGACACTTGAATACCGATAACACCTTGACCACCACGACCGTATACAGGGAAATCTTCGACCAAAGTACGCTTACCGTAGCCGTTTTCACATGCCATCAATACCGCAGAGCCATCTTGAGGAACAATAAGCGACACGACTTTAGCGTCTTCACCCAAGCGAATACCACGAACACCAGCAGCAGTACGACCCATTGCACGCACATCAGACTCTTTAAAGCGAATGGTCTTACCGGAAGAAGAAACCAACATAATGTCATTCTCACCATTGGTAACCGACACACCAACCAACTCATCTGTTTCATCTAGACTAAGCGCAATCAATCCCGTTGAACGCGGACGAGCAAAATGTTGCATCGCCGTTTTCTTAACAGTTCCATTTGCTGTTGCCATAAAGATATAGCTACTGGCTTCAACAATTGCGTCATCAGTAACGTCTTCATCAGTTTCAGAGTCAACGACTTCAACCACTGGCAAAGGCAACAAAGCAGAAATGGACTCTCCCTCACTTAAAGGCAGCAAATTGATAATAGGACGCCCTTTCGCACTGCGACTCGCTACCGGAATCTCAAACACACGCAACCAATACACTTTACCAAAATTACTGAACAGCATAATGGTGTCATGACTACTGGTGACCAATAAATGCTCAATATGATCTTCGTCTTTCATACTTGCAGAAGACTTACCACGACCACCACGACGCTGAGCTTGATACTCTTCTAGCGGCTGAGATTTCGCATAACCCGTATTTGAGATTGTCACCACCATTGATGCTTCATCAATCAAATCGGCAATCGTCAAGTCTTGGCGAGAGGTTAGAATCTCCGTACGGCGCGCATCACCAAAAGTATCTCGAACTTCTTCTAGCTCTTCACGGATAACTTCCATCAAGCGATCGGGATTCGACAAAATATTCAACAACTCACCGATGGTTTCAATAAGTGCTTTATATTCACCTAGTAATTTATCATGCTCTAAACCCGTTAAACGATGCAGACGCAAATCCAAAATCGCTTGTGCTTGGTCAGGCGATAAGTGGTAGGCACCATCGACAAAACCATACGCCGCATCCAGATCATCCGGACGACACGCATCCGCACCAGCACGTTCAAGCATGGCCATGACATTACCTGGTTGCCAAGACTCACTGACGAGTTTTTCTTTCGCCTCAGCCGAAGTAGGCGAGGTACGAATTAACTCAATCACGCGATCAATGTTGGCTAAAGAAACCGCCAACCCCTCAAGGATATGACCTCGTTCACGCGCTTTACGCAGTTCAAAAATAGTACGACGAGTCACCACTTCACGACGGTGCTTCACAAAACATTCTAAAATCTGTTTTAGATTCAGCAATTGAGGACGGCCATCAACGAGAGCCACCATGTTCATGCCAAAAACAGACTGTAATTGCGTTTGTGAAAAAATATTGTTCACCACAACGTCTGGGTTTTCGCCACGACGCAGTTCAATAACAATACGCATACCATCTTTGTCAGACTCATCTCGAAGCTCACTGATGCCCTCGAGTTTTTTCTCTTTTACCAGCTCCGCGATTTTTTCGATGACTTTCGCTTTGTTTAACTGATAAGGAATCTCAGTAAAGACGATGGACTGGCGATTACCTTTCTCCATGTCTTCAAAATGATGGCGGGCACGCATATAAATGCGACCTCGACCTGTTTTATAGGCTTCTATAATGCCTGCACGGCCATTAATAAAAGCACCTGTAGGGAAGTCGGGCCCTGGAATATGGTCAATAAGCTCATCAATAGTAATGTCAGCATTGTCAATAATCGCTAGACAACCATCGATAATTTCACCCAAATTATGAGGTGGGATATTAGTCGCCATACCCACTGCGATACCCGCTGAACCATTTACTAACAGTCCAGGCACGCGCGCAGGCAGCACTTCTGGCATAAACTCCGTGCCATCGTAGTTTGGCACAAAATCAACGGTTTCTTTCTCAAGATCCATCAAAAGATGATGAGCAATTTTCGCCATTCGAATTTCGGTATAACGCATTGCCGCAGCACTGTCACCATCGACAGAACCAAAGTTACCCTGACCATCAACCAAGGTGTAACGCATTGAAAAAGGCTGCGCCATACGAACAATCGTATCGTATACAGCAGAATCACCATGCGGGTGATATTTACCGATTACATCACCGACGATACGCGCCGATTTTTTGTACGGTTTATTCCAATCATTTTTAAGTTCATTCATCGCAAATAGAACGCGACGATGAACAGGCTTTAACCCGTCTCGTACATCAGGTAATGCTCGACCGACAATAACGCTCATTGCGTAATCTAGGTAAGATCCCTTAAGTTCATTTTCGATACTGACGGGAATAATTTCTTTGGCTAATTCACCCATAGATACAATCGATCCTTATGCCTTGGAGTCAAAAAGACTCCCTAATATCTTTTTATAAGCGCCGCATTGTAACATAAGGAAATAAATAACACCCCTTTGAGGAGCATGTTTTGTAGCTCAATCTAACAATTATGCTCTTCTCAATCTCAATTCAACGCCTCCCATTTCACCCAAGCGCGCTAAGTGGTTATACTATCAGGACAAAAGAAGTTTACTATTGGTCACCTGCAGGGTTGGCGCTATACTGTAAAAATGAACTTTATCCATATACAACATCACTTTACTCCAACCTCAGCAACACTGAAAAACGGAAGCCAAACAAATGACAAACCCTCAGCAAAACAATGTAGATCTAGATGAAGTTGCCAAGTTTGAAGCGCTTGCGAGCCGTTGGTGGGATACTGAAAACGAGTTTAAACCATTACACGACATCAACCCTTTACGCACCAACTACATCAATGAACGCGCCGAAGGCTTACAGGGAAAAAAAGTGATTGATATCGGTTGCGGCGGCGGCATTTTGTCGGAAGCCATGGCAAAACTAGGTGCTAATGTCAAAGGCATTGACATGGGCGAAGCGCCGTTAGCGGTAGCCAAACTACACTTGGCAGAATCGATGCTTAACATTGATTACGAGAAAATCACTGCCGAAGAAATTGCGCAGCGCGAAGCAGGTCTGTACGATGTCGTTACCTGCCTTGAAATGCTAGAACATGTACCAGACCCAGCGTCGGTAATAAACGCCTGCATGACGTTAGTCAAACCGGGCGGACATGTCTTTTTCTCTACCATAAACAGAAACCCAAAAGCTTATCTTTTTGCCATTATAGGAGCGGAATATGTGCTCAAAATGCTACCGAAAGGCACCCATGATTATGCTAAATTTATCCAACCAGCCGAACTCAATAACTACGCAAGACAAGCGGGACTAGACGTCATCCATATGACTGGAATGACCTACAACCCTCTGACTAAAGTGTATAAACTGAACGATAAAGATGTGTCAGTCAATTATCTAATGCACACCCTTAAAGTCAACGTCTAACAAAGACGCAAGGAGGAGATATGTTTGATTATCAAGCCCCAAACCAACTGCTTAAAGACAAAGTAATCCTTGTAACAGGCGCAGGTGATGGTATAGGGAAGGCAGCCGCCATCACTTATGCAAAACACGGCGCCACTGTCATTCTATTGGGTCGCACAACCAAGAAACTGGAAGCGGTTTACGACTACATAGAAAAACAGCACTACCCACAGGCCGCTATCGTTCCGTTAAATCTAGATGGTGCAGCAGGACATGACTACCTGGAACTGGCCAACACAATTGAAAGTGAATTCGGCCACCTTGACGGCATCTTACACAATGCCAGTCTTCTGGGTGAACGCACCAGCCTGGCAAACTATGACCCAGTACTGTTCGAGCAAGTAATGCGCGTCAATGTAACCAGTCAACTATTACTCAACCAAGCCTTACTGCCTCTTATGCAAAAGGCTGACAGTGCGTCTATTATTTTCACCTCTTCTGGTGTTGGAAGACGGGCCAAAGCAAACTGGGGAGCCTACGCCATCTCTAAGTTTGCCACAGAGGCAATGATGCAACTCCTGTCTGGCGAGCTGCCAAACCTCTCACCCAACGTTCGGGCCAATGCCATCAATCCCGGAGCAACAAGAACCAACATGAGAGCCAACGCCTACCCAGACGAAGACCCTCAAACGCTTCCTAGCGCGGAGGATATCATGCCGCTTTATCTTTATTTAATGGGTAAAGACAGCCTTCATGTAAACGGCCAATCCTTAGACGCCCAATAAAACACTGTTTTTTGGCAATGGACAGAAAACTTGTCCATTGCATCTCACCTCAGGCTTCAGTAATCTGAGGCTATGACAAACACCATTAAAAAAATCACTCACTATTTTGCGCTTATTCTTTTGCTTGCTTCTTTTTCGACTCAAGCAAGCCACTCTATCCCAACAGAAAACCACCATCAGCCAGACATAAGCAACCCGATAATGCCAAGCACAACACACTATGCCAAACCCGTTAACGAAGAAATAAACACAACCAAAAACGGCACCTCCTATCCCCCTTCAACAGCCATGAATATGATACAGATCCCCAACAAAAGCCTAACAGACCAAAACGACTATCGACTGATCACCCTACCCAACCACCTCAAAGTCTTGTTGGTTAACGACCCACAAGCAGAACGCTTTTCCGCCTCACTGGCAGTCAATGTTGGTAGTTTTCAAGACCCAAGAGATCAACAAGGCCTAGCACATTTTTTAGAGCATATGCTGTTTCTTGGCACCGAAAAATATCCAGAACCTGGGGACTATCAATCCTATGTAAACACTCATGGTGGATCCAATAACGCTTACACCAGCTCAGACACCACAAACTATTTTTTCGACATTAAACCTTCAGCATACGAAGGTGCGCTGGATAGATTTGCACAATTTTTCACCACACCTCTGTTTAGCGAATATTTAACACAAAGAGAGAAAAACGCCGTTGACTCTGAATACAAAGCCAAACTGAAAGACGAAAATCGTCGCAATAACCAAGCTTTTAAGACCCTATTGAATAACAATCATCCGTACAGCGGGTTTTCCGTTGGCAATCTCGACACACTAAAAGACAGACCTGAGAACCCACTAAGACAACAGCTTCTATCACTGTATAAAGAATACTATTTCAGTGAAAATATGGCTCTTGTGCTAATCACTAACCTCCCCCACGAAAAAATGGCCACTTTAGCAAAACGCTACTTTTCCGACATACCCAGCAAGCAGGCACCAACAAAACACACTTACCCCGCACTGCTTAGTACTGGTCAGCCACAGCTGCAGTTTGTCAAACCTCTAATCGATAGCAACACACTGTCTTTCCAATACCAAATTGATGCCCAAGAAAACAACTATAAAACCCGCCCCACACGCTATATCTCGTACATTCTAGGCAACGAAAATGAGGGCTCTCTGTATGCATCACTCAAAGCCGATGGGCTAATAAACAGCCTTTCAGCAGGCGTTAGCCCAGACTATGGAAACAACGCTTTTTTCACCATTACAGCACACTTAACAAATCACGGTTTGGCAAATATAGACACGATAGCGCAACGCATTTTCGCCACTATTGGACTATTACAGTCGACACCAATCAACCCCATGTACCAACAAGAAGGAGTACAACTCAGCCAACTGATGTACAACAATCAAAATTACACCCCTCCTCAAAATCTCGCTCGCACACTCTCTGCAAAACTGCTCAAAGTCCCTGCCACCGATATTTTAAGCAGCTTTCGTATCGAAAAAGCAGCAGATAACCAACACGTTCGCCAACTTCTAAAACAACTCAATACAAACAATCTATTAGTACAGGTTATCACCAACAGAACCTTCCCTGAGCATTGGGCAAAACAAAAGCCGATATGGCAAATTGAACCTTGGTACCAAAGCACATACAGCAACAATAATTTCAGCACTTTGTTTTTAGACTTCATCCGCCTCTCGGTGAAAAATACCCACGTCAGCCTACCTGAGAAAAACCGTTTCATACCAGAAAATTTAGACTTAGTTGCCGAAACAGACACCACACCATATAGCGTTTTTCAGCAACCAGGCTTTACTTTTTGGCACAAATCCGACCCAAGCTTTGGCAAACCTACCGCCATGAACTTCATGGCGATACGATTCAGCCACGCAGCCAACACCCCAAAAAATGCTTTATTAAATCAACTATGGAGCCGACTTTATAACGACAGCATAAGCGAGCTTACCTACTCACCTTATGTTGCTGGGCTAGGCTACCAATTTTACCCTCATGCCAATGGCGTCACTTTACGCACCAGCGGCTACTCAGATAAACAAAATACCTACGCCACCTGGCTGATCGACCAAATTTTCTTATTTCGCCCAAGCACAGAACGCTTTGATCAAATAAAAACCCAACTAACCAAAGATCTTGCCAATCAAAAAAGCAGACAAGCCTATGGCAATGCCTACAGCGCGCTCAGCACGCTCATAACGAAAGACAGTTTCACGACAGAGCAGCTTGAAAGCGCACTCACAGAACTATCGTTTGAGGACCTAGAGGAATACATAAAAGACGCTCGTGCAAGCTTTGACCTCGTTGGCTACAGCACAGGCAATGTCACTAAAGAGCAAACTCAAGCGCTCGCTCACTCTCTACATGAGCGCTTTGTTGGACGACTCACCCCAAAAGACCCAGTAGAAATCCAAAGCAAAAACATTCCAGCCAATCAAAAAATGCACTACTCATTTACCTCCACCAGCAGTGATAATGTGGTGTTATACACATTGATAGATACGAGCCAAGATATATCGAGCAAAGCCATCACAGAAAAAGTCTACTTCGCCCTACTGAGAAAACTCATTAACAGTCGATTTTATCAGGAACTTAGAACCCAAAAGCAACTTGGCTACATCGTTGCAACACAAGATCTAAGCGCTCGAAATACACCCATTTTAGGTCTACTAGTACAATCCCCTAATCAGGACACAGTAACGATCATCAATGCTATTGAAGACTTTTTAAAAGAAGAGGAAAAACAGCTCAAAACCCTAACGACGGAAGAGTTTAGTTTCACAAAAAACGCGCTATTAGACGAACTTAACATGACAGCCAAAAATCTAAGCGATAACGCCCTGGAAGAATGGCATCAAATTGCCAAACCTTCACCAGATTTTCAAACAAAAACAGCGTGGATAGACACGTTAGAAGCCATAAACAGAGCAGACTTCATGGATTTTCTCGAAAACAAACTATCCTCACCCAGTATCAGCAGAATTATCATTCACAACCAAGCTTTTCCCGCAGAATTGACTTCACAAGATGGTTGGACAGAAACCTCACCCGAACGATTAACCACCGATTAATTGTTCCAGTCTATCCTTATCCGTTGCAGGCGCACTTTTTGCACCATTGCTCTGATCAGGCACGTTAGGCTGACCTGAAGCCCCCTCCTTACCGATAGGAGAAAAATCCCCCGCGTTGGGTGCCGAGTTATCCTCGGGCACTCTCGGCTTAACTTGATCACCAAAAATGCCGATTTCAGGCATCATACGAAGACGCTTTTCTTGAATCTCTTCGGGAATATTTCCGGTAAACAAAACGGTAAAAGGCGCCTCTTCAGTTCGCTTATTTACTTCATCATAGATAGCTTGCTCGCGTTCAGCGATCGCATTCTCTTCCAAATAGGACAACCCCTGACCATCCGCTGTTATCACCATATTGGGCCCCAGGGTCCCAATAGCCTTTTCAGCAGGAATCACGGCCACCTCTTCTTTCGAACTCACAACCACTTGATGTTGAGTACGAATCACTTGATTGCCATAAATGATATCCACTGGCTGACGCTCGATTGTCTGAGCATTTGCGACTAAAGAAACAGCACACAACAATGCTATTGAATATTTCATACACACCCCGAAACCGAATCCCCTTCACTATAGGAGATTACAAGCTATAAAAAAAGGAGCCAAAAGCTCCTTTTTAGTTTTTACCACACAAGATCTAAGACACTTACAGTGTCACAACATCAAAGTCCACTTCTGGATTGACATCCGCATCGTAGTCGACACCGTCCAAGCCAAAACCAAACAGCTTCAAAAATTCGTCTTTATAAAGTTGGTAATCCGTTTCCGCAAACAAATTAGCATCATTCACTTGTGGCCAAAGCTCACGACAAGCCTGCTGAACGTCTTCACGCAACTCCCAATCATCCAAACGCAGACGATTTTTATCATCTGTCAATTCTGCAGGATTATGATTATTGTACAAACGCTCTGAGAACATGCGATAAATCTGATCCATACAACCTTCATGGATACCTTTCTCACGCATGACTTTGAATACCATCGCCAAATACAAAGGCATAACAGGAATAGCAGAAGAGGCCTGAGTCACAACAGACTTCAATACCGCCACGTTCGCGCCACCACCAATCTTAGATAACTGAGCATCAATAGCCGCTGAAGCACGATCTAAATCTTCTTTCGCCTTGCCTAACGCACCATGCCAATAAATCGGCCAAGTAATGTCAGAGCCAATATAAGAATAAGCAACGGTACGAGCACCTTCAGCTAAAACACCCGCTTCTTGCAAAGCCGACATCCAAAGTTCCCAGTCTTGACCACCCATTACCGTGGTTGTCGCAGCCACTTCTTCTTCTGTTGCGGGCTCAATTTCCGCTTCGATGATCACATCTTTATTCGTATCAATAGCCGTAGAACGATATGGCTGACCAATCGGCTTAAGCACCGAACGAACCACTTCACCAGTATCCGGCATTTTACGAACGGGAGAAGCAAGAGAGTAAACCACCATATCCACTTGACCAAGATCCTGCTTAATCAAATCGATAACCGTGTCACGCGCTTCATTAGAGAAAGCATCACCATTGATACTTTTAGCATAAAGACCTTCTTCTTTAGCCACTTTGTCGAAAGCCGCGGAGTTATACCAACCCGCTGTTCCAGGTTTCTTATCCGTTCCTGGCTTTTCAAAGAAAACACCAATAGTCGCCGCACCAGAACCGAAAGCCGCCGCAATACGAGAAGACAAGCCATAACCACTTGATGCACCGATTACGAGTACTTTTTTAGGACCGTTTTCAATCGCCCCTTTGCTTTTAGTAAAAGCAATTTGCTCTCTTACGTTTTGCTCACAACCAACTGGATGTGTTGTTGTACAAATAAATCCGCGAATCTTTGGTTTTATGATCATAATATCTTCTCAACGTCATGTTTTGCTTACGTCTTGCCTGACAATCCCTACAAACGAGGCAGGCAAGACAAATCTGTGCGCCATGATACAATAGCCAGACGAATATGTCCTGATTCTCGTAAAAATACAGAATCAAAAGCTCACAGAGGTCTCAAAAAATCACCGTGCATCTACTAATTATTGGCTACGTCTGGCCTGAACCCAACTCCTCTGCTGCAGGCAGCAGAATGATGCAACTGATCAACTGCTTTTATAAACAGCAATGGCAAATATCGTTTGCAAGCCCAGCCCAAAAAACGGAACACATGGCTGACTTGTCTCAACTAGGCATCGACGCCGAGCACATAGAACTCAATAAAGCCTCATTTAACACCTACATTTCAAATAAAAAACCCGATATTGTGATATTTGATCGCTTCATGATGGAAGAGCAATTTGGTTGGCGCGTGGAGAAATTCAGTCCAGACTCGCTACGTGTTCTTAATACAGAGGATCTTCATTCATTAAGACAAGCTAGACACGATGCGATTAAGCAAAATAGACCGTTTGTCACAGAAGATCTTTATAATGATCATGGTATTCGTGAAATCGCCGCGATTCATCGTTGCGATTTAACTCTGATGATTTCAGAAGTAGAAACAAAACTGCTAGTCAATACCTTCCATGTGCCAGAAACACATGTATTTCACCTACCTTTTATGCTACCCGCACCACAACCTATCGACACCTTACCCCGCTTCGAGCAGCGTCAACACTTCATCAGTATTGGCAATTTTCGCCACGCACCAAACTGGGATGCCGTATTACAGCTAAAAACAGACATATGGCCAAAGATTCGCAAACGCCTCCCCCACGCTGAAATGCATATTTATGGCGCCTATCCTCCACCAAAAGCCACCCAACTACACAATGCAAAAGAAGGTTTCCTGATAAAAGGCTGGGCTGAAAACGCTCAAACCGTTATGCAAAAAGCAAGACTTTGCTTAGCACCATTACGCTTTGGCGCAGGTATTAAAGGCAAATTGGTGGAAGCTATGCAAATGGGCACACCAAGCATAACTACAACCATTGGCGCAGAAGCCATGAATGGCGCATTCCCATGGAACGGAGTGATAACGGATGATATAGACACCTTTGTCGACGCTGCTGTTTCCCTCTATGAAGACAAAGAAAGCTGGCTACTGATGCAACAAAATGGCAACAGAATTCTACAAGCTCGCTATCAAGCAGAGGAGTGGGAGCCAAAATTAATCAATCGATTAACACTGCAGGCTCAACTGAAGGACAGCTTAAGGAAAAAACATTTCTTGGGGTTAATGCTGCGACACCACAGCCTTAAAAGCACGCAATACATGTCGCAATGGATCGAACTTAAAAACAAAAATGAAGAAGGGGGACACTAGCACAAAAAAGCACTAGCCAGAAACAAAATGACTTTTGGCCTCCCGCTCACGAACTTTTTTCATCACCGCCTGCTGTGAGGCTTTGTTCATACTGCCCCATTGACTGATTTCTTTACCGGTTCGATAACAACCAACGCAAACATCTTCATCATCAAGAAGGCAAACATTAACACAAGGGGATTTAAGCTGAGGTTTTGGCTTAGTCATTGTTCATCAACATCTATAAGGGACAGGAAACAAAAAGCCTTGGCAGAAAACACCACCAAGGCCTTTGATGTTAGTATTCAGCGTTATGATAAACGCGCTGAACATCGTCCAAATCATTCAAAAGATCCAAGAAACGGTCAAACTGCTCCACTTCTTCACCTTGGATTTCTGTCGTATTTTGCGCAACGAACTGAATTTCATCTACCTCAAATTCGATATCGCCAAACGCATCGGTCAACGCCGTTTTTGCTTTACTGTAATCAGTATGAGGTGCAAATACTGTCACCTTACCGTCTTCTAGCTCAATGTCAGTCACATCCACATCGGCCAACATTAAGGCTTCTAAAACAGCCTCTTCATCTTTACCTGCAAAAACAAAAATGGCGCTGTGGTCAAACATATGACTGACACTGCCTTGGCTGCCGATTTTGCACTTCACTTTGTTAAAGCAAGTACGCACATCGCCAAAAGTACGATTTGGGTTATCAGACAAGCAATCCACGATAACCATAGTATTACCTGGACCAAAACCTTCGTAGCGAGCCGTGTCGAAATCTTCGCCACCACCACCTTTCGCCTTATCAATCGCTTTATCGATAACATGAGTCGGCACCTGATCTTTTTTAGCTCGCTCAATCAGTGAACGCAGTGCCAAATTGCCATTAGGGTCAATACCACCGGATTTTGCGCAAACATAAATCTCACGGCCGTACTTGCTGTAAACCTTGGCTTTTTGGTCAGACGTTTTTGCCATGGACTCTTTGCGGTTTTGAAAGGCTCTGCCCATTACATATTCCTATTTTATAAAGTCTTAAAAGTAAGATTCTAACGTGTCGCCCAAAAAGAAGGAACTGCTAGCCAAGCATAAATACGATAAAAAGCCAGCCCAACCCTCACAAAATTGCACCAAAGCAAAAAACTGAATCTATATTGACAGCTTACAAGCAAGATAACCGCATCACTCCAGTCACTAACCATACACCAAGAGAGCAATACTCTGCGAACAAGGGTATCTCGTCAGTCACAATCATTGCCACCAGACTGCATTAAACGCTCAAACTGTTGATCTTTTTGCTGCCAAAGGTCATTTACCCATTGCTGAAAAGACGCTCTATACTCTGCGTCGTTTTGATAGTCACCCAGCAAAGCACTGTCAATTGGCATCATCCTGATATGCACCTTGATTACCTTCACCTTGCCACAAAGGTAATCAAAAAAGCTCGGAATGCCATTTGGGTAAGCGATGGTGACATCAATCAATTTATGTAACTTTCCATCCATGGCGTTTAACGCAAAGGACAAACCGCCAGCTTTAGGCATAAGAAGGTGTTTATAGTGACTGGATTGTTGATGATGTTTTTCCCCTGTAAATCGAGTCCCTTCTAGAAAATTCATAATAGAGACAGGAAAGTGCTGGAATTTATCACACGCTCTTTTCGTTACTTCAATGTCTTTTCCCTTCAGTTCAGGCCGTTTTTTTAACAAAGCTGGGCTGTAACGTTTCATAAAAGGAAACTCTAGCGCCCACCAAGCCAAACCGATAAAAGGCACCCAAATAAGCTCACGTTTTAAAAAGAATTTAAGAAACGGAATACGGCGATTAAAAAGTCGCTGTAAGACAAGAATATCAACCCAAGACTGGTGATTGGCCGTAACCATATACCAATCATTCAAGGCAAAATCTCGCGCCCCAGACACATCAACCCTCGAACGCCCTAAACAACGCTGGTTGATGTTATTAACGCCAATCCAAAATGTCGCGATGCGATCTAACACCACATTGAGCAATGCACGCACCGAGACAAACGGCAACACACATTTCAATAAGGCCAACGCCATGACAGGCACAAAACAAACCAACGTATTCATAACGATTAAGAAGAATGAAGCAGACCCTTTTAACGCAGCAGAAACAGGCATAGACAGACTCAAAAGTACAAAATTGACGCATAATACTAAAGGAAACCCTTGATTGGAAATCCTCATTATTTACACTCGAACTAAGTAGCCAGCTTTCACTCAAAAACTGTATAGTAAACAGACGATTAGATTCACTGATAAATGAGTTCAATACGAGTGACAAACTGTCGTTTTTTTAAATTTCCTGTTCAACCCCCCGAAGCAGGACATCAAAGGATTTAAGCCCCAACCATGACCATTACCAAAGGGTTAAAGATTCGCCATAAATTATTTGCCGTCTTTGTGTTGAGTAATATTTTACTCATTGTTTCTATGTGGCAGGTATTTCAATGGAGTTTTGACCGAGGATTTGTGTCCTACGCAACAGAGCGAGATCGTGACTTTCTAGAGCAAATGGCAAACCGAACCGCCAATCTCTATATCTACTACGATGATTGGTATTTCTTAGTCCAAGAGAGCCGCATGGAAAATGAGTGGCATCAAGCAAAACTCGATAATTTGCGTGACCTCATCCCCCCACCAAGCACGCCTAATTTGGATCTCATTTATCCATCACAATATTATCGCCAACGTTTTCTTTTGTTTGACAGCCAACAAAAACCCATCATTGGCAAAGTACGCTTCACTGATGCTGAAACACATGCTGTTCAGGTTAATAAAAAGATCGTAGGCTATGTGGGATTACGCTCCATTAGAGAGCTTGTACAAGATCAAACATTACGATTCGTGCGCCAACAGGGTGAGGCGTTTCTGCTCATATCCGCCTTTATGCTCGCCATTGCAGCCTTGCTCACATGGCCTTTAGCACAATGGCTAAGTCGACCCATCACATCCATGCAGCAAGCAACCAAAAAGCTGGCAGCAGGAAAGTTTGATACGCGCATTACCGTAAAAGGCTCTGACGAACTGGCAAAACTAAGCTGTGACTTCAATAACTTGGCTTGCACTTTAGAACATACTAGGGAAGCACGTAAGCGTTGGGTTGCCGATACCGCCCATGAGTTAAGAACACCAGTGGCGATCCTGCGAGGTGAAATTGAGGCTATGCAAGACGGTATTATCAAAGTCACGCCTGAAAGCCTTGCTTCGTTACAGCAAGAAACGTTGCATATCGCGCGCCTAATAGATGACTTAAATCAATTATCCATGCATGATATGGGAAATTTAAGCTATCAAATGGAGGATACGTCGTTAAACGAGATTATTGAACAGACGGTTCAATCCATGACGCTTCCCTTTAATGAGGCGGGCTTAGAATTAGCGTTTGAATATTCGCAAAAAAGCCCTATTGTTATGAATGGTGATTCGGACCGATTGCATCAGCTTTTTGCGAATTTGATGAATAACTCATTAAAATACACCAACGCACCAGGGAAGCTCACTATTAAGCTATCCAAAAAGAATAAAAAAGCCATTATCCTTTTTGAAGATACCGCTCCAGGCGTTGATGATAATGATAAAGACAAGATTTTTGAACAGTTTTTCCGTGTCGAAAACTCCAGAAACAGAGCAACAGGAGGCAGAGGTTTGGGCCTTGCTATTTGCTCTAATATTGTCGATGGGCATCAGGGTACGATCAGTGCTTATCACTCCCCAGACGGTGGCTTAGGAATAAGAATAGAATTCCCTTTAAACTAGTCTCTTAAAATGAATAGGAACGAATAACATTATGAGCAAAGTACTGATTATTGAAGATGAACCAAAACTCGCAGAACTCATGGCGGCCTATTTAGATCAAGCGGGCTATGAGCATCATCACCTTGATCGTGGAGACATCGCGGTTAATTACATCAAGAACAATCAAGTTGATATTATTCTACTGGATTTAATGCTTCCAGGCTTAGATGGTGTTGAGATATGCAAGCAAGTACGTCAGTTCAGTGGCGTTCCTATCATCATGGTAACGGCAAAAGCAGAAGAAATTGACCGCTTGATTGGCCTAGAAATGGGCGCCGATGATTACGTGTGCAAACCATTTAGCCCTCGCGAAATCGTTGCACGCGTGAAAGCAAACTTGCGCCGCGTTGAATTAGATCAGGCAGAATCACCACGAACAGATGGCTTTGATCTAGATGTTGATCGTTTGCGTGCGACTTACAAAGGCGATTTAATTGATCTGACAACAGTTGAGTTTCAGCTACTACAACTATTGATCAAAGAACCTGGTCGCGTTTTTGGTCGAGACCTCATCATGAAAAGCATCTATGCTGACAGTCGTGTTGTAAGTGATCGCACCATAGACAGCCATATTAAGAAATTGCGCAAAAAGATTTCCGCTGTGGCTCCAGAACTAAATGTGATCCATTCAGTGTATGGCGCAGGCTATCGCTTCGAAAACAACGATTGATTTCTCAGCTCTAAGGAATGGCGTTGAACAACTTTTTAGACGTACTGGTATTTTCCTTCTCCATTACCATGCCAATATTTTTAATATTGGTGTTAGGAGTTATCCTTTACCGGATACGTATCATCAATGACAACTTCATTGATGTTGCCTCAAAATTAGTGTTCAACGTCACGCTCCCTGCCCTACTTTTTATCAGCATTTCCAAGACAAACTTAACCAGCAATACCGATCTGTCTTTGGTTCTTTATGCCCTAGGGGCCGTCACTCTTACCTACATAGTACTCGAACTGGTACTGTCTATTTGGTTTCCTGACAAAGCGGAGCGTGCTGTTTTAGTTCAGGGTGCTTTTCGCTCTAATATGGGCATTATTGGTTTAGCTTATTGTATCAATGCCTACGGCAATGACGTTTTTGCCGTGGCGTCCGTGTATTTAGGTGGCGTCACCATATTGTTCAATATATTGTCCGTAATCGGTTTGAGCCGTGCCTTGGGGACAAACCCCAACGCGACCAGCATTTTAAAAGGAATAGCCAAAAATCCGCTCATCATTGCCATTTTAGCGGCTTTTGCTGCCTCTATGTCAGGCTTGTCCCTGCCTTCCACCCTATACAAGGCCGGTGATTATTTTGCACAAATGACCTTACCCTTGGCGCTACTTTGCGCTGGCGCATCACTGAATTTTAGTTCATTAAAAAATGGCATGAAGGGCGCCATCGTGGCTTCAATAGGAAAACTACTATTTATTCCTTTTGCACTGACTTTTGGGGGCTATTTATTAGGTTATCGCGGCATGGAGCTCGGGGTACTTTTTTTAATGTCATCCGCTCCAACCGCCTCTGCGAGTTACATTATGGTTCGTGCTATGAAGGGTAACTCAGCGCTGGCTGCAAACATTATTGTTATTACAACCATCGCCTCCTTGCTTAGTACTAGCATAGGGGTGACTTTGCTAAGAAGCTTTGATCTAATCTAATTCGCTAAGCGCTTTACAAAATCATGGCCATTATCAATATTATGTAAAAAAACAAAACCATAATAAAAAGCCAGCGAGATTTTTTTGATTTCACAGTTCCGTAAACATCGTCTCTTTTTTCTGTCGTTTGGGTGCACCCTATTAACGGCGCTGTTTTTTCTCGTCAACAGCGTCGCCTATCAGGTACTGATTATTGACAAGCATTCGCAGGGACAAGACCAACTCCTCAGTTATGTGATTGAGCTTCGTAACGAACTAAAAAACTACCATATATTGCCTTATGCTTTAGCGGACAATCCCACCTTGCTAAGTTTTATGAATAACCCTAAAGACAAAGCACTCACACAGAGACTACAGCGTCAATTAGAAGACTTAACACATGTATCTAAGACACAGGATTGGTTTATTCTTTCAGCCCAAGGCGATCTGCTTGTTTCGAGTGAACAGTCACCTAACTTTGACTTAGACGACTACTTCAGCAAAGAAAATCTCACTAATGTATTAAAAGAGCAACAAGGCGAATACATACTTGTTTCGGGTTACAGCCCTACACACTCCAAATCGGCCCACCTTGTACTGGCGCCTGTTTACACCGCTGCCGGATTAGCGGGTGCTGTTGCGGTTCGGATTAATGTCAGCAATTTGATTGAACGCTGGAACCTTTTAGACGATCTGGTGGTGATGACAGACCAAAACAGCCTGCTATTTTTAGCCAGCAAATTAAATGGCCTTTTAGTCAGCAACTGGCTAGACAATCACACAGACATTGAGTTTTTCAACAACACCCGTTCTAAAGTTTACCACCTGAAAGATGAAAATTACTTGCTGCAAAATGTCACTCTCGATGACCTTAAATGGCAAATCCACTATTTATCTAATCTCAAAAGCATTCATAAAAAAGCACAAAACATTGCCTTTATCAGCCTAGGTATCTTTGCGTTAATTTTCCTTTTCTGGCTTTATCGTCGTGAACGCGCATTGAAAATTGCCTCCAAACTTGAAAACGAAATTCTCATAGCAAACAGCGCCCAACAGCAACGTATTTTGATAGAAAACACACACGTAGGACTCTTACAACTGACAAAACACGGTGAAATATCCTTCGTCAATCCAATGGGAATACGCTATTTTGGCCAAAGAACACAACTTAATACACATTACCTCTACGAGTTTTTACCCGATTGTCCAGACAACCAAACCGCTTTATCTTTTTTAAAAGCGCTAAAAAACCACGAATTAGACAACACACAAAAAAGTAACTTGCTAGAGCAAGAAGTGGTTTTACAAAAAGACAACGGCCTGTTTTTTCCCGCACTTTTATCTGTTTCTTCTTTGAAATGGAGCGGTTCACAAGGCTATCTGGTTACTTTACTCGACATTAGTAAACGCAAAAAAGCAGAGCTGAATTTACTGGAGGCCAACACCCGTCTGGAAGAGCGAGTATTGGAAAGAACAAAAGCCCTAGAAGTGGCACAAAAGGAATTGTTAAGAACAGAAAAGCTGGCGGCCATAGGGCAGATGTCAACGGCCATAGCACATGAACTCAACCAACCACTCACGGGTATCAGAACACTGGTTTACACAACAGAACTGTTGTTAAAACGTCAACAAGCAGAGCAAGCACTAAGGACACTTATTGATTTAGAGTCCCTCGTAGTCAGAATGCAAAAGCTCACCAGCGAATTAAAAGTGCTCGCGTATCGAAGACCAGAACAGCTTGCACCAACCTCTATAAAAGACTCTATCAGCAAAGCCATAGCAAGCCTTGGTGATGACGCACAAGACATTGATTGGCACATCACGCTTAACAACACCGACACAGTGATGGCGGAGCCCACCAGACTAGAGAGAATATTTGCAAATCTCATCAGTAATTCAATACAAGCTTGCTCTGAACTTAAAATCACTCCTCGTATTCGAATATCCTTACAAGCACAGCATGACAAAGTAACCCTTTGTTATCAGGACAATGGTCCAGGCATAGAAAAAACCAAACTGTCTCATATTTTCGAACCCTTCTTTACCACCAAACCAATTGGCAAAGGTTTAGGGCTTGGACTTGCCATCAGTGCAAACTTAGCCAAAGATATGAACGGAACACTGACAGCGAACCACAACGATGAATCGCAGCTGGTCTTCCACTTAACACTGCTAAAGGCTTAATATGGAAAACCGTATCCCCAATAATAAAATTGAAATTTGGCTGTTGGATGATGACGAGATTGTTCGTTCAACTACGGCACAATGGCTTCGTCTGTCCGATTATGTAGTAACAGAGTTCCATCAAGCTCAGGCGCTCATTGACCAGTTTCATAGCGGCTTACCTTGCATCATAGTCAGCGATATTCGCATGACACCGATCGATGGCTTAACACTTATGGCAGATTGCCTAGCCAAAGAGCCTGAAATACCTTTTATCCTTATCACTGGCCACGGTGACGTAGACACAGCAGTGAATGCCTTGCGCGATGGTGCGTTTGATTTTCTTGAAAAACCCTTTGATCCCAACAGATTGTTAAAAACGGTCGAAAAGGCGATTCAGCTAAGAAGTGTGCAACGTCAACATGCCAATCAATCTCAATACCTTGGCGATCTTCATGGTTTAGAAGAAATTATCATAGGGCAAAATGAACAAATCGTTCGTGTTAGACAGCAAATTCGCACTTTTGCCAGTATGGACACACACGTTATTGTGTATGGTAAAACAGGCTGCGGAAAAGAATTAGTCGCAAAAGCCCTTCATGATTGCAGCCCTAGAAACAACCAACCCTTTGTGGCGATAAACTGTGCCGCCATTCCGGCAGATTTATTTGAAAGTGAACTGTTCGGCCATGAAGCTGGCGCATTTACCAGCGCCAACAAACAACGAATTGGTAAACTCGAACACGCCAGTGGCGGTACCTTGTTTTTAGATGAAATCGAAAGCATGCCATTGCCCATGCAAATAAAACTGCTGCGTGTCCTACAAGAAAATCAACTCGAACGGGTCGGTAGCAATAAAATCATTCAAATTGACCTAAGAGTTGTGGCAGCGGCGAAAAATGACTTACAAACATTAGCCGACTTTCGACAAGACTTATTTTTTCGCTTAAACGTCTCACAGATACATTTACCTGACTTGCGCCATCGTGGCTCGGATATTCCCCTGTTATTTGAGCACTTTTGTCGTATAGCGGTAAAAGAACGTGGGAAAGATTTTAAACAACTTAGCCCAATAGATCACGAAACACTGACACTTTATGGCTGGCCTGGTAACGTACGCGAGCTGCGAAACGTCGCGCTGCGTTATGCGCTAGAACCCAACACCAGTGTGGCAAAAATTTTAGCGGGCTATCAAGCTCAAGATGATATCGACACCATCACACCGCTCCCTCTCAGCGTAAAAGTCCAAGAATTCGAACGCAGTCTCATTGAAGCCAGCATACGACAGCAAAAAGGCAATATTCAGCTGGTCTTAGAACAGCTTCAATTACCGCGCCGAACCTTAAATCAAAAAATGCAAAAATACGGGCTAAACCGTGCGGACTATTTAGACTAACCGGCAAAGCCCATACGATCCAATCTCACTCCATCATAGAAAAATATTAATAAAGTGATTCTCATATAAAATATTTAATGAGAATCACTTGCATCACAAGACAAAAAACTCTTTAATGATAACCATTATCAGATTAGAGGCAACATACGATGCAAATCAGCATGCGCGATGTGTATGACACGACTGGAAACATCCAAGAAGACGTAGCACAGTGGCTATCCGGTCATAAGCAAGCGCTCGCCCTTCTTCCTAATTTGCACTGGTTAAACCAGCACTTGAGTAGCAACACCGATCTATCTATCCATGAAGAAGCGCAATCAGGACTGTATTTTTCATTTTTAGGAAACGGACCGATAAAAAGCGCCCAAGACATAAACTCGGTGCAGATCGCTTATCAAGCACGGCCTATTAGTGGTCATTTTTATATCGCTAAAGACGAACAGTACAGTCTACTGCAAGCACGCATCAGCCCTGCACACTTAGCCGCCGTTTTGGGCGAAACAGAAGAACAGATTATCCAACATTTTACCAACATGCGTGACAAGCTAGGCAATGAAAATGCCACGATTCAACTACCGGTGACAGGAAGAACACGCAGCTTAATCGAACCTATTCTCGCTCACAAAGGTCACTCAATAAGCCTTGCGGGCCACCTTTATGCGCTCATCTTCACACTCATTGAGCAGCTGCAAATGCTCAATCATTTATCGCAATGTGAAGACTGCCAAAGAAAGTTATTCCATGCACAAAATTTAATAGAAACGCCCCAACATGATGCACTGAATATCCAGCATTTAGCACAACAAGTTGGACTTAACACTGAGGCCTTAGCAATTGGTTTCAATCTTATCGTTGGGCAATCTATTGAGATCTACTGCACTCGCAGCCGCATAAAGTCTGCGGCCGCTAAATTGAGACAAGATCCCTCAGCAAAACCCTTTATTGTTGCCCAAAGTGGCTTTTCAGAAGACCAATTTGAAGCAGCGTTTATTCAACACTTTGGTGTCAGTAGTCACCAGTACGGACAAATCCATTAGTAATAGGAACACCATGGCACATTCATCCATAGCCCTTATTTACGGCACAGACACAAACAACACCGAAGAAGTTGGCCATAAAATAGCCAAACAATGGGAAGAGCTTGGCGAGCAAGTCGATTTATTTAACATTAAAGATATAGAGCTAAGCCAACTTGAACAGTATTCCATGCTCATTCTCGGCATCCCAACGTGGGATTTTGGTGGCATTCAATCTGACTGGGAAGACATTGGCGATGATCTAGCTGGTTTAACACTAGATGATACGGTTATTGCCTTGTATGGATTGGGCGATCAGTTTGGTTATGGTGATTACTTTGTCGATGCCATGGGATGGCTATACGAAAAACTATTGCCAACAGGTGCAACCTTTATTGGCCAATGGTCTACAGAGGGCTATGAGTTTGAAGCCTCGCGAGCTTGTGTGCACAACAAAGAACACTTTATCGGTTTGGCAATTGATGAAGATCAACAATTTGAACTCACTGACCAGCGAATTGAGCAGTGGGTTATTCAACTTTACGCAGAGAGAGCAGTAGAAGCCGCATAAATTATCACCTGACTGGCCATTGAATTTAAGCAAACGACTCAAATTTGGTTCCCACACATTCGCTGCCCCGAATGCCCAAATTTAGCTTATTTTCAATGCGATAATTATGAGACTTGCTCCACATTGCGTGAAGAACGTGGCTACCTCTCCTTTCTCTCCTGCTTGGAGGTAGCCACGTATTTCTTTTCCTAACGACAATTCGTTATGATGCTATCACTTTTATTAAGTTAGCATTGGCATCTATGAACCTACAACTTTCTGATATTGTTATTGTTCTTATTCTCTCAGTCGGTATCTATGCATGGTGGCGAAACACGTCGATTCGAGAACAGGCACTGATAAGCGCTAAAAAACACTGTGAATCATTAAACCTGCAATTACTTGATGACAGCGTAGCGGGGGCTGAATGGCGACCAATCTGGTCAAAAGGTCAGATTAAAGTAAGAAGAAGCTATAAGTTTGAATTTAGCTCCAGCGGCATAGCGCGCTATCAAGGGAAAGTAACCTATCTTGGCAATCGACAAGTGGAGATATGGTTAAGCCCTCATGATTTTTAAAAAACAGGGCAAGCAAAAACATTCCGTTTATACCTTTCTTAACAAAGCCTAACTTGCAGATCTATCAATTCGCTGCAATGATATAGATAAGTGCCATATTTTTGTGTCATTTAATTGCAAATAAGGCCATAGTAGAAATAGAATGCTTACGTAAATATTTGTAACGTTTTAGATAGGCTAGGCCATAACACAATAAAAGCGTACTGATTTGTGCCCGGATGCCTATCGGTTCAATCTATAATAAAAAATGCAGGATATAATATGTTGGCAAATCTTAGTTTTCGTACCAAGTTACTCTCTTTGCTCATCGCAGCTATTCTTGGATTCGTTGTTGTAACTGCTGTTGCTTTACAAGGATTGAATGTTCAAGAAACTTCTTCTGCAAAATTTGAGCGCCTCACAAAAGTAGACAAAGACCTATCCTCTCTCATTATTACCTTAATGGATGAATATGAGACGCTATCCAGTATCGATAACAGTACCTATGCCGCTTTTCTTGAACAGCTTAACGCCAACAATGAAAATTTCATGGCAACGCTTAGTGAAGACACAGAGCTTTTAAGAGAAGACCCTGAAGCGCAAAAGAATTTGAGCAATATTACAGAGTCTTTGACAAACTATAATGCGGCTTTAAAACTGTTGGTTAATCAAAGACAAAAAGTCGGTTTTAATGGCTCTTCTGGACTAAAAGGCGAAATTTCTCAGCTTGGTGAAAAGGTCACCGAAGAGATTTCTTTTCTTAGTCTAGTAAAACAAGAATTCTTGCCTGTACGAGAAGCCGAAAAGAATTTTATTTTTGAACCTGTTGCGGATAACAAAGCCGCTTTTATGGACCGCTATGACAAGTTCTATAAGCGCGTTACCAATTTTGGTCTAGAAGAGCGCTTTGGTGCCGTCATTAACCAATATTTCTCTGCTGTCGAAAACTTCGACAAAGAAAATCAGCAACTTAAAAACTTACAATCACAATTTGTCGCTAGCAAAGAAAACTTCAGCCAAACACGCTTAGCGGCTGTGGAATACATGCAAAATGCGGTAATAGAAGCCCGCCAACAAGCTTCTGCCAGCTCTCAACAAGCCAGTATTAGTCTGATCATTGTGAGCATTGTGGTGGCTATTGTTGCTGCCCTTATGATGATGGGCATAGGCAGCAGCGTTAACAAAACGCTCAATCAGATCATTAAAGATCTTGGTAAAGTGAAAAGTGGGGATTTAACCGCTCGCTTACACGTTAATAACAAGCGTAATGATGAATTTGATTCGCTGTGTAGCTCAGTAAACGAGATGACCAATGGACTCGGTTCCGTTATTGGCGAGGTTGTAACGACAACACAAGGCGTCAATAACATGGTTTCTGAGTTAAATATCTCTGTGAGCAATATTGCGCAAAGTAACCGCTCTGTCAGCGAACAGACCAATTCTCTGGCGGCAGCGACAGAAGAGATATCAACCACGATTTCAAGCATTTCTAGCACGACAGAAGACCTAAGCAGCCAATCACAAAACACTTATGAATCAGCTAAAGTAGGTGCTGAAACCATTAAAGGGGCACTGTCTAACCTCTCAAGCACCATCAACGTCGTCAACAAGACCAGTGAGCAATTAAACGAACTTGGTCAATTGTCAAAAGACATTGATAATGTAATAGGAATGATCAACGATCTAGCAAACCAAACCAATCTTCTTGCACTGAATGCTGCTATTGAAGCCGCTCGAGCAGGTGAAGCTGGGCGTGGTTTCTCTGTTGTCGCAGACGAAGTACGCTCTCTTGCAGAAAAAACCGTTGATGCAACAGCTAAAATCACAGACATCGTTAGCACGATTCAATCGTCTACTCAAACAGCGATTGAAACCATGCACAGCGGTCAAGAAAGCCTACATTCGATTGAAGAGTTTAGTGAAAAAGCGGAGTTGGCTATTCGTGAAATTGAGCGAAACGCTCAGACAAGTTCGGCGTCCTCAATTGATATGGCACGATCCATTCAAGAAGTGGCCAAAACAGCCGTTCATATGAGCGAAGAAATGGATAAGATCGCTCAACAACTTCAACGAGACAATAGCTACATCACTAGCATTGAAGGCAATACTCGTGATATTCACAATCAAGTCAGTAGCTTAGACAAGAAGACCAGCGTTTTTACCACTCGCTAGTTTAAACAGTAAATACATCATAAAAAAACCGGCTTATGGCCGGTTTTTTTTATTCTTTATTGCTCTTGGTATCCGTAAAAGACACGGCTCCTTACAACTCAGAAAATTCTTTTTCCCAACGCTTTGCTTCTTTCTTAGAAGGCCCACCTAGAACATTGACCGCAGTACGCATACGTGCACGAGAAATGTCAGAGCCTAAAATCGCCATCGAATCAAAAACTGACACAGACGCGGTAGTACCGGAAATAGCAACAAACAATGGTGCAAAAAAGTCTTTCGGCTTGATGTCCATCGCTTGCGCTAAAGTTTTCATTTCATTGAAGATTTCGTCTTTTTCCCATTTACTCAACGCTTCCAAACGCCACAAAGCAAATTGCATTGCTCTACGCAGCGTGTCTTCTTCCATTTTAATAGTAGAAAAGTCTTCTTTTGTGATAGGCAACAACCCTTTCAGGAAAAAACCAGCCACATCAGCAACGTCAGAGAAGGTTTCAACTCGCGGTATCACCAGCGGTAAAATCTTCATCAAGTATTCAGGATTCAGCGCCCATTCAACGTATTTTTGTGCAAAGCTTTCTGGTGTTAAATTCTCACGAATCCACATACCATTCAGCCAGCTCAACTTCTCAACGTCAAAAACTGGCCCGCCCAAAGAAACACGCTGGATATCAAAATGCTCAACCATATCATCCAATGTGAACTTTTCGCGCTCATCTGGCATGGACCATCCCATACGACCCAGATAGTTAATTACCGCTTCTGCCATGTACCCCATACGTTGATAGTAGAGAATACTGGTTGGGTTTTTGCGCTTTGATAACTTAGATTTATCTGGGTTACGCAACAAAGGCATATGACATAAGGTCGGCATATCCCAACCAAAATATTGATACAATAAAATGTGCTTAGGTGCTGAGTTAATCCATTCCTCACCACGAATAACGTGGGTAATTTTCATCAAATGATCGTCAACCACGTTTGCCAAATGGTAAGTCGGCATGCCATCTGCTTTCAGCAAAACCTGCATATCCACTTGTGCCCAATCAATTTCGATTTCGCCACGAAGCATATCTTGAACAACACAAGTACCCTCTTCTGGTACTTTCATGCGAATAACATAAGGAATTCCAGCATCAAGCTTTGCCTGTACTTCTTCTGGTGTCAGCGCCAAAGCGCGGCCATCGTATTTTTGTGGCAAACCTTGTTCTTTTTGCTCAATACGCATCTGATCCAATTCTTCCGTTGTCTCAAATGCATAAAACGCATGACCTTTCTCAATCAATTCTTGAGCATATTGACCATAAATATGACCACGCTCACTTTGACGATAAGGACCATATGGTCCGCCAACATCAGGACCTTCTGCCCAATCAAGCCCTAACCAACGCAACGCATCCAAAATCATTTTTTCAGATTCTGGCGTGCTACGCGTCTGGTCCGTATCTTCTATGCGTAGAATGAACTTACCACCCATTTTACGGGCAAATGCCATATTAAATAATGCGATATAAGCTGTACCAACATGTGGATCACCTGTTGGTGAGGGCGCAATACGTGTTCTTACCTCTGACATAAAACTCTCATTTATCCGTTGCCTGAAATGCCCTTATTATAAGCTGCTCCCCCCTTGCGGGTAAGAGGCCAAAGCCATCTTTTCTGCTTAGATGTTTGATATTCACTCAACTTTACGTGGGTGATAGCGAAGTTGCGAAAGACGCACCCCAATATCCACATCGGTTTTTAAAGCAACCAAAGACCGAGATTGCAAACATTGCTCATACCCACCAGCTAAAAGAGACTGAATACGCTCTGAAAAAAACGATAGGTTGGCATAAATTTCTTCTATTGTGGGAAAAGAATGCATGATGGTTAACGCGGTTTTGGGGCCGATACCTTTAATACCCGGAATGCGATTGGTGGTATCGCCAACCAAAGCCCAATAATCCACCAATTGATGAGGTTCAACGCCATACTTTCCAGGCACCCAAACTTTGTCATACCCCAACTTAGCAAAATAATCGTACTGTAACACACGCTCATCATCCAACAACTGGGTGAAACCTTTATCTGTAGATACTATGTAGGACTTTATATTATGACTTGCTGCTTTGACGGCCAAGGTAGCAATCAAATCATCGGCTTCCCACCCTTCCATTCTCAAACAAGGCAAGTGATTAAAACGAAAGACGCGCGCAAAGTCAGGCAAAGACTCCAAAAGACTGTCATCCATAGGTACACGCCCCAATTTATAATCTGGATACACCCTGTGGCGCCACGTTTTACCATTTGAGTCAAAAACCACCACGGCATAGGATGGCTGAAACTGATGTGTTAATTTCGCCAAGGCCTCAACGGCAATGCTTTGGGTGCGTTCAACCCTTCGAACCGAATCCTGTTCAGATTCCAACGCGGCATAGAGACGTCTGATTAAATTCAAACCGTCAATTATGAGTAATTTTTTCTCCACCCTAAGCCCTTATTTTTACTACATTGCATTGCTGTTAAATCGTCTAATTAGGATATCATGTACAAAGACGCATCACGACAACGAGAGACTTCTATACCGATTTACAGTCCACAGTCGCAATGAGTGCCAGGTAAATTGTCGTACACATTAACAAGCAAGAAGGACGCTATTATGAAACAATCCGCTTATTTCTGCGTTGGTATTCTGTTAAGCGCAGTCGCACCACTGACGTTTGCTTCCCCCATCAATGCCGTGATTGGACTGGATAACAGTCAAATCGTAGAAAACAGTACACAGTTAAGCTTTCAGCCAAATCCAGGTACGTTACTGCCATTACAGCAAAACTTCCCTCCCATCACTCACTTACAAAACAATCTTGATTCTCAATGGTTTGATGAAATTGGTCAAAAAGTAAGAGTGGAACACAAACAAAGAGACTTAAGCTACACTGGAATGCTGACTCGAATTGAGCAAGACAAGCGTACTTTTTTAATCTTGATCGATGAGCGCCCCACCACTCTGCCATTGGACGATTTTTATCTCATTCCATTAGAGAAAGTGGACTCTACTCCTTCAGCAAAGACGGATTTACAGGTTAGCTATCAGACCAATCAGCTGTCTTGGACACCTCAACTTAGCCTCATTTTTGAAGGTAACAACGTAAGCGTTTCTCAGCAAGCACTCTTACATAACCAGTCAAGTGAGATAATCACGCTACAAGATAGCCTCCTTCATTACGCGAGAAATGCGCCAAACCGTTTATTCAAAGTAGAGAGAAACGCCTTGGCCATGAGCGCGGATCAAGCCTCGATGGACTATCAAGACAATGAAATAAGTTATCCTCTTGGTAACAAAACCATTCAAATGACCCCGTATTCAAATGCCCTTATTCCTTTACCAAGCAGCACCAGTAAAGTAGAAAAACAAACCCACACAGCCAGCCTTTACACCCATGAAAACAGTTCAGGTAACATTGAGCTAAATTTTTATAACAATTTAAGCTTCTCATTCAAAAACGACGGGCTGCCTGGTGAATACCGAACCTTCCAAAAACGTGGAAACTTACTGATCCCAAGCAAAACCGTCTTTTTAAATACCGTAAGAGCGAACTACCCTATTAACGTTATTACGAATAAAAGCCAAGACATAACAGGCTCTCTCACCTTAGTAAGTGCCTCTTCGCAAAAACTGCCCGCTTCGCAAACTTGGCAGGCCAAGATTGACAACCTCTCAAGCCAAGATCAAGACTATGCGATAGAGCAAAACATCAATGGCATTATTGAAATATTGGAAGGCGATGAAGCGACAACATTGACGGCAAACAGCCTCATTATTAAGGGAAAAATAAAAGCCCACTCGAAAAAAACCGTAACGTATAAAATCGAACTAAAAAATTAATGGTAACCAAGCGTTCGCATTGAGCCGAAAACCCTCGGCTCTTGCATCAATTTTCCACATTGAAGACCTATTTAAAATATTTCGTTATGATATGGTCAATAGTCATAATAGATATAGCAAGAATGGCACTGCCACAAGTGAAAAACTTGAGGTAGTATTATAACTATATTTCATACTACGAGCCCACAGAGATCTATGAAAAAGCATATTATATCATCACTCATCGCTGCAGCCGTCCTTAGTAGTACGACTGCTCATGCTGAAAGCATTTACGAAGTATACAAACTTGCAAAGCAACACGATCCTGGTTTAAGAGCGGCCGCCGCGACTTACCGTGCTGAGAATGAAAGCGTTACTGTCACCAAGGGTAACCTTTACCCTAACATCAGCTTTAGCGGCAATCTTGGCTACAGTAAAATAGACGGCCCTTCAAGCGATTACAGTAACCAAAGTAATGGCTTATCATTAGACATGAACTACCCTATCTACTCACCCGCTCTAAATTACGCCGTAGATGCGGTCGAGCTCAGCTACGAAAGTGCTGGCATCAGCTTTGATAACACCGAAGAAGATTTGGCGTTAACGACATTAACAGAATACTTCAATCTGCTAATCGCACAGTCAACGCTGCAAACAACTGAAGCTCTCGTGAAAAGCACCGCAAGCCAACTAGACCGCGCCAAAAAGCAATACGAAGTAGGATTGGCCTCTATTACCGACTTACAAGATGCTCAAGCGGAATACGACTCTGTTCGGGTAACAGAGCTAAGTGCTCGTTCTGATGTATCTTATGCACAAAAAGCACTTTTCCAAAGAACGGGGCGAGAAATTCAAAGCATTCCTCAGTTGTCAAAAGATTACCCCATTCTTCTTGACCCAACTATGACAGTGGATTCTTTGATCGCGAAAGCACACCGTGACAACAAAGAGCTGCGCATTTTAAACCTCTCTGTTGCCAGTGCTGAGAACAACATTAATATCCAAAAAGCCAATGGCCGTACACCAACAGTATCTATTACAGGATCCTTATCACGAACTGATAATGACTACAGAAACGCTCCGACCTCACTACAAGATGGCGCAACCAATACGTCTTCTATAGGTCTAGCCGTAAGTATCCCGCTATACGATGGAGGAGCGATTGAAGCAAATGTTCGCCAAGCAACCGCTGAGGCTGAATCCACGACAGAGCAACGAGCCAGCTCGTTGCAAACCATTGAGCTGAATATTCGTAGCCTTTACCTTGAGCTGCAAACAGCGGTTGCTCAAATCGAAGCGCAACAGCAATTAATTCGCTCGCGTACGAGTGCACTTGAAGCCACGACGGCAGGTTACGATGTTGGCACACGAAACCTTGTTGAGTTGCTTGACGCGCAATCTAATCTGTTCGATGCCCAAAACACCTATGAACAGTACCGCTATAATTTTGTGGTAAAAAAACTCAGTCTACTCGAAGCAACGGGTGATCTTACCGAAGATAAGATCAAAGAGTTAGACAAGTGGTTAATCGCTAAAAACTAATGTTACGTACATAGACAAAGAAAAAGCCGCAATATGCGGCTTTTTTATTTGCCCATCACGACGGATATTAACGAGTGATTAACTTTTCTCGCTGCGTGAATCGCGTTAATACTTTGTACAAACCATACGCATCACGACTCCCCGCCAATTCACGAATCGAATGCATACCAAAGGTGGGTAATCCAATATCAATTGTTGGAACACCAATTTCACCCGAGGTAATAGGTCCGATAGTGCTGCCACATGCCATATCACTGCGCACAACAAAACACTGAACCTCATAGTTTTCTTCCGCAGCAATATCACGATAAATACTGGCTGTTTCACTGTTAGTTGCATAACGTTGATTGGCATTAACTTTAATCACAGCGCCTTTGTTAATGGCTGGCGCATGATTCTTGTCGTGTTTATGTGCATAGTTAGGATGTAAACCATGCGCATTATCGGCAGACACCAACATAGAACGCTGAATAGCTTGCACATACAGCTCTGGATTAGGTGTTAAACGACGTAGAACATCGTCTAGAAACGGGCCATTAGCACCGCATGCTGACAAGCTGCCAATCTCTTCATGATCCGTACAAATTAACAGACTTGGGCGCTGTAAGCCCGAGCTCAGTAACGCTTGCAGACCGACATAACAGCTCAGTAAGTTATCCAATCTTGCAGAGCAAATATACTCTTTGTGCAAGCCTACCAAAGCCGCTGGCTGAGTATCATACAAGCTCAATTCGAAATCCAAAATCGCATCAATTTCCAAATTAGCATGTTGCTTTTGCAACTGAGATTTTAACAAGGTATGCAAATCGAATTCATTTTCTGCGCCACATAAAATCGGCAAAATTTCTTCTTGAGGATTAACAGAAAAACCTTCATTCGCTTGACGATTCAAATGAATGGCCAGATTCGGAACAACCGCAATCGGGTCTTTGAAATCTACCAAACGACTGACAATCTCACCGTTCTGCGTTTTTAGGGTGACACGTCCCGCAATCGATAAATCACGATCCAACCAAGTATGAAGCAAAACACCACCATAAACTTCAACCCCCAACTGATGATAACCAAAACGATCTACCTGTGCGTTAGGCTTAAGCTTTAAACATGGGCTATCGGTATGAGCACCTATCATGCGCCAACCACTTTGACTAAAACTAAGCTGTGGTGTCGTAAACGCAATGAGAGAAGAACCATTGCGCGTTACAAAATATCGCCCTCCCTCTTCGATGACCCAGTTGTCTTCTTCCAACAGCTCAACGAAACCTTCTTCTAACAAGGCATTGCGCATACTATCTGTCGCATGAAAAGGAGTGGGAGAAGATCGAAGAAATGACAATAAAGCGTCATTAAAATTTGAAAATTCCATAATATCCTATAAGCACAATTGCTTTAAAAAAGTGACTTTTTAATACTTAGACTAGCCTTACAGCTCAGTGTCTAATATGATTTTACCAGTGACGTATAAAACAGACAGAGAGAGCCCATACCGGATGAACTATAAACGCCTTTTGCTTTGCCTTCTAATCGGCTACACCTTTGCATCAACATCGGCGTCGGCTTATCAGGAGCTACAACCTCCTCATGAATACGACAAAGTCTCCAAAGAACTCGTTGAAATGATAGAGGGCATACATTATAACAGACCTCACATTGACGATGCCATTTCAGCCAAAGCATTTGACTACTATATTGACGCCCTAGATCCGAGTAAGAGCTTCTTTTTACAAAGCGATATCGATGAGCTATCTCAATACCGCTATAGCTTCGACGATGCACTTAGAAATGGTGATACGCAAGTTGCCTACACAATCTACAACCTCTATCTGAAACGTTTGGAGACTAGACTCGATCATATCCAAAAGAATTTGCCAAACATAGTAAAGAGCTTTGATTACGAGGTCGATGAGTCACTCAATGTCGACCCAGAAGCGCAAAAATGGGCAACCACTCAAGCCGAGTTAGACGATTACTGGCGTAAACGTCTTAAAAACCGAGCCCTGACGCTCAAACTAAATGGCGAAAGTGAAGAAAAGATCATTTCCACCATCGAACGTCGCTATAAAAATCAGCTAAAACAAGTGGATCAAACCAATGCCACTGACGTTTACCAAATTTTCGCAAACTCAATCACTGCGGCACTTGACCCTCATAGCAACTACTTTGCCCCACGTGCTTCCGAAACCTTTAACATCAACATGAGCTTGTCTTTAGAAGGCATTGGTGCTGTCTTACAAATGGACGATGACTACACCAAAGTCGTGCGCCTTGTTCCTGGTGGACCAGCAGCGACACAAAGCGATTTATCCCCTAACGACCGCATTATTGCCGTTGGACAAGAGGGAAAACCCATGATAGATGTCGTGGGAATGCGCCTTGACGACGTAGTGGATATGATTCGTGGCGAAAGAGACACAACGGTTATATTGGAAGTGACCCCAAGCAAAGGTGACACTCAAACCAGCAAACGCATCAGCATTGTTCGCAAAAAAGTGAAATTAGAAGACCAATCGGCTAAAAAAGAAATTGTCGAAATTGAGCGTGACGGTGAAAAATACAAAGTGGGCGTTATCACCCTGCCTACCTTTTATTCTGACTTCGCCGCGATTCAAGCTGGCGACAAAAACTACAAAAGCTCTACCAGAGACACCAAGCAATTGATTGATGAATTACGTGAAGAAGGCATTTCTGCACTGATTCTGGATCTAAGAAACAATGGCGGCGGCTCTTTGCAGGAAGCCAACGCCTTAACCGGACTGTTTATTCCCTCCGGTCCAACGGTACAAATACGTGATCAAAGCGGGCGTGTTACGCCTTTAGGAGATACTGACACAGCGATTGCTTACAGTGGGCCGATGGCGGTTTTAGTGAACCGTATGAGCGCCTCTGCATCAGAAATCGTTGCCGGTGCACTACAAGACTACGGACGCGCCCTCATTCTTGGCGACCAAACTTTTGGTAAAGGCACAGTACAAGTATTGCAAGAACTGGATAAAGGCCAGCTAAAAATCACACAAGCGAAGTTTTACCGCGTGTCTGGTGAAAGCACTCAACATAAAGGCGTAATGCCGGACATTCCTTTCCCTTCTCTTATCGATAAAGACACCATAGGTGAAAGCGCTCTAGACAACCCACTGCCATGGGACAAAATTCATGAAACTCGTTACCCTGTGTATTGGAACATACCAGCTTACTTGCCTATTTTAGAACCACGCCACGAAGCCAGAATGGCAAAAGATCCTAATTTTGTGGCAATAAATGATCAAATCAGTGAACTTAAATCCCTAGCAGAAAGCTATAAAACCGTATCTTTAAAAGAAAGCACTCGAATACAGCAACGAGAAGAAGGCAAAAAAAGAGAGCTTGAACGAGAAAATACGCGTCGTAAAGCGCTTGGCTTAGAACTGCTCACATCGGTTGAAGACATAGTACCAATCGAAGAAGACACCTATGCAAAAGAGGCTTCTGAAATACTGTTGGACTTCATCGCTACCAACCAAGTGGCACAACAGCAAGCCGATAAACAAACTGCACAAAAGTAAATAACAAAGCCAGCAACAAAATGCGAAAATCGCGTTTTGTTGCTGGCTTTTTTTATATAAAATCCCCCTTCCACATTAATACGAATTACATCAATCATGGCAAAAGCGTCCTCCGATCGGAACACTATCGACTTATTTGGCAAGTCTCCAGGCCGCCCTCGAACGCAACCTCTGACCCGAAAAGACCAGCTCAAACTGAACAAACGTGCTCAGCGAGAAAAAGAGAAAGCTCAGGGATTAAAACGATTAGAATTGATTGTTGAACAAGACATTATTGATAAATTAGATGAGCTATGTGAACTGAATGGGATCAAACGTGCCGAATGGCTAACCTTACAAATCAATAAAAGCCTTACCAAATCAAAAGCCATTAAATCGCCTAAAAAATCTGCGAAACCCGTGAGCACGACAATAAGTGCAGAATAAGACAGTCACAGTCTTCTTACAAAGCGCTCTCATTCACAATAGTGATTTGCTATACTAGTTGGCCAAATTCACCAATGACCTAACAAACAGACCTGATATGGCTAAACTGTACTTTTACTACTCGGCAATGAACGCTGGCAAATCCACCGTTTTATTGCAATCCGCTCACAATTATCGAGAGCGGGGCATGCGAGTTTTACTCCTTACAGCCTCAATAGACGACCGATTTGAAACAGGACAAATCGCCTCTCGTATTGGCATATCGGCCAATGCCAGCGTATTTGACAATGGCACTAACCTCCTAGCGCTAGTGAAAGAAGAACACCAAAGTCAACCATTAAGCTGCATATTGATTGATGAAGCGCAGTTTTTAACCAAAGAACAAGTCTACGACCTTACTGAGATCGTCGATACCTTACGCATTCCTGTTTTGGCGTTTGGCATTCGAACCGATTTCCAAGGCGAGCTATTTGAAGGCAGTAAGTCATTACTCGCTTGGTCAGACAAACTCATTGAATTAAAAACCGTGTGTCATTGTGGCAGCAAAGCCACCATGGTGATTCGACTCAATGCACAAGGAATCCCTGTTAAAGAAGGCGCACAAGTAGAAATCGGCGGCAATGACCGTTACTTGTCCGTTTGCCGAAAACACTTTAAAGAAGCCGTGAGAGACTAATTATGTGGTTCAAGAACGCCCAAATTTTCCAATTAAAAGACACCGAATCACTAGATACGAATGAATTGATCGATAAGATCCCCGAGTTCCCATTAAAAGAATGTGGCTCTCAGGAAGAGTTCTCTTTCGGCTGGTTACCGCTTATCCGCAACAGCGAGCAATGGAGCCTTGCCAGTGACCGTTGTTTGCTGTTCCGCGCAGGCAAAGAAGAAAAGGTCTTACCGTCTGCAGTGGTTCGTGAAGAACTGGAAGCCAAAGTAGCCGAAATCGAATTGATTGAAGGTCGTAAAGTCGGTCGTAAAGAAAAATCCGACATGAAAGACGAGCTGGTTTTCACGCTTCGTCCAAAAGCGTTTTCAAAACGCACCGATATTTGGGCATATATTGATCTACAAGCCAAAATTCTGGTTCTCAACAGCACCAACGCCAGCATGACAGAGCTGCTTTTTAAACATTTACAAACCACGCTTGGCAGCTTCCCCATGACACCTCTACAGGCGCAAGTGTCGCCCTCGTCATTAATGACAGATTGGTTAGTCAAAAATGAAGTCCCAGCCAGCCTAGAAACCGGTGACGAGTGTGAGATACAAGATTCGTCTGAAGACAAAGCCACCATTCGATTTAAGTCTTTAGAGCCATTGTCTGAAGATGTGACTCGCCACTTACAACAAGGCATGGCGGTTAAAAACCTAGGGCTTCGTTGGACCGACAAACTCAGTTTCGTTCTCCATGATGATCTGACATTGCGTAAAATCAAATTTGACGATGCCTTAAAAGAAGCGGCTTTTAATGATTCACAAGGTGGTGGTTTATCCGATATGGACGCCAACTTTTCTCTAATGTCATTGACCATGAGAGAGTTTTTCACCTCTTACTGTTTGTGGTTTGAAATCAACTAACACCCCGTACTTTCTTTGCTCGCCAACCTTTTCCACAGATATCGTGGATAAGGTTGGGGAGAACATTGGGTAAGCTAGGCTACAAGGCGTTCTTGCCATAAAGCCTCAGAATGCACCAATTTGAACACACATAATTTGTTCTTATTAGCAAAGAAAAAATCAATAAAAATATCACTTAAATCTAAGATTAATTCCCACTTAAGCTTAACCGCTTAATCGAAACGTAAGACAAATTGGCTAAGATGCATTATGTTAAGCCAGCCTAGTATTTCAATCTTTCCAACAGGTCAAAAAGCCTCATGACAAAACAACAGCAAGAACAAGACATAGCCATAAGAGTTACCCTTGTCGGTGCCGTGTGGGACGCCCTACTCGGCCTAGCCAAAATAGTAGCTGGGTATTTTTCTCAATCCCAAGCGTTGATCGCGGATGGTATTCACTCTTTATCCGACTTAGTCACTGACGTATTTGTGTATTTTGCTTCCGCCAACTCTCGCCAAGGACCAGACGAAAATCACCCTTATGGTCATCTTCGCTTTGAAACCTTGACTACAGTATTTCTTGGCATCGTACTTATTGTTGTCGCGCTTGGTATTGCTTATGAGTCGATTACAGCACCCGCATCACAAGCACAATTTACTTGGTATGGTCTCGCGGCATTGGTTGCAACCATTGTAATTAAAGAAACCATCTTTCATTACACCAAAAAAGCAGGCGATGAAATTGGCAGTAAAATGTTGGTTGCCAATGCGTGGCACAGCCGCAGTGATGCGCTTTCCTCTGTCGCCGTACTGATTGGCTTGATCGGTGTTTACTTTAGTTATGGCTGGGCAGACATGGTAGCGTCGATTGTCGTTGCTCTATTGATTGGCAAAATGGCCATCAGCATGGTCTGGGAAAACTTAGCGGAGCTCGTGGACACGGCCCCGGATCCAAAGCTGATTGCGCAAATCAAAGACACCGCTAATGGCCTAAAGCATGTCATGGCGCCTCATGATGTCAGAGCAAGATCCATGGCAGGGAAAATCTACCTAGATATGCACATCCATGTACCAAGCCATGCCAGCGTCAGTGAAGGCCATTACCTTGGGGATCTGGTTGCCTACACCATCAAAAAAGCCCACCCGCAAGTACAAGATGTCATGGTACATATTGACACAGACGACAAGATCCAAACGGAAAGCTTCCTCCATGAATCCGGTAAGCCACCGCATTTAAAACTGCCTGCACGACATCAGATACTGGCCGATTTGGGCTTTTTGCTGCGCCAACATACCGCCTATGTAGACATCCCTAACACTCGATTGCACTACCTAGACAATCGCCTTGATTTGGAAATCATCGCCAATTCAGCCAAGATTCCAGAAGGCACAGACTTGCAAAAACTGACCACTAGAATTCTTCAGGAACTGCAAACCACCAACTACATAAATAAGGCCACTGTGCTTTGGGTTTTCCCAGAATAATTAAGAGAGCACTAATAAGCTAAGACTTTTGTAGGCCTGATTACGGTCATACTGACCTAATCAGAGATTAAACACTTTAGTTTCAACTAATCACTAGACTCGTCAGTGAGAGTATCGTCATTGAGATACTCCACTGGCAGCGCCTTACTGGTCTTCGCGCCCATTAGTTTAAGTTTTTCTGCTCTGGCGACGAGATTTCCTCGCCCTGCCGTGAGTTTTTTCAAGGCCGCATCGTGCGTTCGGCTCACCGCATCCAATTTGCTGCCGATGTCATCCATATCTTGAACAAAGCTCGAAAATTTATCGTACATGGCCCCCGCTTGGCGGGCGATCTCAATGGCATTTTGACTCTGTTTTTCATTGCGCCAAATATTTTGAATGGTGCGTAGGGTTGCCAATAAATTAGATGGGCCGACGATAATGATATTGTGCTCAAACGCTTCGCTGAACAAACCATTATCGCCTTGTAAGGCCAAACCAAAAGCGGCTTCAATGGGAATAAACAACAACACAAAATCCAACGACGTCACGCCTGGCAAATCATGATACGACTTGGCGCTTAACTCTTTCATATGACGACGTACAGCGTCTAGATGCTGTTTCAATGCACGGTTTCTGTCTTCTTCTGTCTCTGCCTCCATATAAGCCAAGTAACTGATCAACACCATCTTTGAGTCAACAATCACTTGCTTACCTTCTGGTAAATGAATCACCACATCCGGCTGCAAACGTCGACCTTCCGCTGTTTGATAAGAAGCTTGCGTCTCATACTCACGGCCCTTTTCTAGTCCTGAGCGTTCTAATATTCGCTCTAAAATCACCTCGCCCCAACCGCCCTGCAGTTTATTTTGTCCCTTTAAAGCATGGGTCAGACTCACCGCATCGTCACTGATTTTCTGATTCAGTAGCTGCAACCCTTTTATTTCTTTCACCAAAGAAAAACGCTCGCGAGCTTCTTCTTGATAACTCTTTTCCACACTTTCCTGAAACTTTTGGATTTGCGAACCCAGTGGCGTCAGTAAGGAGCCTAGCTGACGCTCATTCTCTTTCGCCAATTGTTGGCCTTGCTGACTCATGATGTCATGAGCCATTTGCTTAAATTCAATTGTATTTTGCTTTTTTTGCTCGCGATAAAAGGCTTCTTTTTCCTGCCACACACTTTGCGCGGCGGCAAATTGTTGCTCCAACGTTAGGGACTCTTTTTCCAAATAATGAATCTGATCTTTCGATTGCTGCAAAAGACGCTGTAATTCTTCATTTTGTTGCTGCATTTTTTCCTGTGTGATCTGCCACTGGCGGCGCATAGCCTGTACAATAGCGCCAGCAATACCAGATAGAAGAATCGCGCCGATACAAAAGCCCGATAGCACCCAAACTGATTGCGAAAGCCAATCTGTCATATGAATTAAAACTCGCTATTTTGAAATTTATAAACAACTATTAAGCAAGTTTACATGGATTACTACCTAAGCCCAACACACACGCAACGCTTTGATCTAGAAATAAAAAACAGTCAGTTCATTACGACAGTTTGTCGGACGAACGGTCGTGACGCGGCCAAGGCTTTTATCGAAGAGACCCGTCAGCGTTTCCCTGATGCAAACCATCATTGTTGGGCGTTTATTGCTGGTATGCCGAATAATGCGCACTTGTGGGACCAAAGTGACGATGGCGAACCCAAAGGCACGGCAGGAAAACCCATGCTAAATGTGTTACAGCATTCCAATTTTGGCGAAACCACTGTGGTGGTGACACGCTTTTTTGGTGGTGTAAAACTCGGTGCTGGCGGCTTAGTTAGGGCATATAGCCAAGCCGTGCAAGAAGCGCTTTCGCAAACAGAATATGAAAATGTGTACCCACGCCGCCCCATCCAGTTAAAAATCGCCTACCCTTTATTAGGTAAGGTTGAATATTGGCTAGAACAGAGCGATATAGAAATCACCAACAAAACCTACAGTGACAGCATCGTGATTGACCTTGCTGTTATTGAACGTACTTGGCCTGAGCATAAAGTCACATTGACTGATTTATGCCAAGGCAGTTTAACTTTAATTGAACCGGACAACGCATAACTATGTACCAAACTGGACAAAGATGGAGTAGCCGCAACGAGCCTGATCTCGGCGTAGGCATGATAGTAGACACACAGAACAAGTCTTTTACCTTGCACTTCCCTGATGCGGAAGCGGATCGTCAATACTCAAATGACCAGACCAGTCTTGTTCGACGCACTCTCACTGTCGGCGATCAACTGCACTTCCAAGATGAAACCTTCACGGTTTTGGAAGTAGAAGAAATTAACGACCTGATCGAATACCGCATCAGCGAAGACGACGATTGGTTAGAAGAATCGGTTATTCAATTTCCACGTAATGACAAAAACGAGCTCGATTCGTTATTGGCATTGTCGCCCGCTCGCCGCATGTGGTTTGACTTGCGTCGTCATACTCTTGAACACCAAGCAGCCAACGCGGCATCACCTGTTCGCGGTTTGATGGGTTTAAAAGCCGAACTTCTGCCACACCAGATTTATCTGGCACATGACATCGCCAATCGTCCAAAAGCGCGCGCGCTTTTATGTGACGAAGTGGGCATGGGGAAAACCCTAGAAGCTGGCTTAATCTTGCATCAACGCCTACTAAATGGCCTTTGCAAACGCGTACTGATACTGACACCAACCAACCTGCAACATCAATGGTTGGTTGAAATGCTACGCCGTTTCCACCAGCCTTTCTCACTGATTAATGAATCCGTGTACGAAGACTTCATGGAAGGCGACGACAACCCATTCGAACAGCAGCCTTTCGTTATCTCGCCAATCGATTGGGCGAGCCAACATCCGAAAGCCACTCAGCACATGCTCGATGCAGAATGGGATATGGTCATTGTCGATGAAGCACATCACCTTGCTTGGCACCCAGAAACACCCAGCATTGGCTATCAAGTTGTGGCTCGCTTAGCCGCGAAAACAGAATCTCTATTACTGTTGAGCGCAACACCAGAGCAAACCGGTGAGCGCGAGCATTTCTCTCGCTTACAGCTCTTGGATGCCGATCATTATCATGACTTCGAGCATTATCAAGCACAACAGCAAGCCTTTAAACAAGCCGCTGAATTGGCCGAAGCATTGCTGCCTTTTAGCCAAGAAAACAGCGCACCAGAAGCTCTGGATTGGCAGGCTGCTTTTGGCACCTACCTAAAAGAAGTAAGCGCCAAAGAATGGTTCCAGACACTCACCACCAAAACCGGTGCTGAGCAAACCCAAGCCGCAAAAGAAGCCATCAGCTGGTTAATCGACCGCCACGGTACAGGTCGTGAGATGTTCCGCAACACCCGTGCCGCTGTTGGTGGTTTCCCGGATCGTTACCTGCATTCTTATCCACTGGAGAATAATGAACACTTTGAATCCGCTGATCGCCATGTGCAACCAGAAACCGAAGTGCCTGACGGCTTATGGGAAAAAGATCCTCGCTGGGTTTGGCTAAAGGAATTCCTAGAATGCCAAGCAGACAAAGTTCTAGTTATTTGTCACACCGCCGACATGGCACAATGGCTAAATGACCAACTGACTTTTGCTGGCTTCCAAAGCGCGGATTTCCACGAACAAATGCCACTGATCCACCGTGACCGCGCTGCCGCTTATTTCGCAGACGAAGACGGCGCGCAAATTTTAGTGTGTTCTGAAATCGGCAGTGAAGGCCGTAACTTCCAGTTCAGCCATCATATCGTCATGTACGATCTGCCAGAACACCCAGACTTGCTAGAGCAACGCATTGGTCGTCTTGATCGTCTAGGACAATTAAACGACGTACAAATTCATGTGCCCTACATCAAACAAAGTGTACAAGAACGCTTGTTTAACTGGTATCACCATGCGTTAAACGCATTTTGTCGTACCACCGGCTCTGGCGATAAAGTCGAAGAAGCCTTTGGCGACAGCTTACACGCCTACTTACATGGCCAAGACGACGACACAGATCTGCTAAAAGAAGCGAACATCTATCATGAAGCGTTACTCAAGCAGATGGAAGAAGGCCGTAACCGCCTACTGGAAATGAGCTCATGCCGTCCTGAACAAGCTCGTGCATTGATTGATCAGATTAACCATCAAGCAACAAAAGGCCTGCATCATTATATTGAGCAAGTGACTCACGCCTTCAACATCTACGCAGATTGCATTAATGACGATCCAGATCGCGCTGCTTGGTTCATCCGCCCTTCTACCGACATGATGCTCGAAGCCCTTCCAGGCATCGAAGAAGAAGGCAAAATGCTCATGCTTGATCGCCGACAAGCCAGCCAACGTGAAGACGTGGCGTTCGCAACCTGGGAACACCCATTAATCACCATGCTAATGGACGAAGTGCAAGGCTTTGACTCAGGCAAGCTTACTTCGGCTATCTTGCCAATCGCTGCATTGCCTGAAGGCACCGTGTTGGTGGAAAGTATGTTTGTCATCGAAGCGACGGCGCACCCACGTTTGAAATTGGCGCAATCTCTGCCAATGACTCCCATGTGGCAATTATCTGACTCAAACGGCAAATTCCTCCATCAGCAATTTACCGCCGATAAATGGGCAGAAAAACTGAAAGGCGTACCAAACCGCGTTGCTGAACAATGGGTAGCGGCCTTACGCAAAACCTTGATCGAAGTGCTGCAAGCTCACCAGCTAAACGCCCAAGACCAAGCACGCCCTATCGTTCAGGCCGCAAAAACGTCTTACCAGCATCGTTGCCAGAATGAAATCGAACGTCTAGTGGAATTAAAAGCCTTCAACGAAACCATTCGTGACGAAGACATCGAACGGCTTGAAATCAACATGCAAGAAGGTTTGACTCGCATCGACGAACACCAAATCCGCTTGGATGCCATTCGTATCATCTTAACAACGAAACCGGAATAACGTCCTGTGCAGGATGTCGTGCCGAGTTTAGAGCCATCTCGCTTAGAGATAATATACGAAGACGAATGGTTTGCTGTGATAAACAAACCTGCTAACTGCTTATCTGTGCCCGGACGTGGCGCAGATAAGCTCGATTCTATCTTGCATCGAGCAGAATGTTTATTTGGTCAAGCCTTTGCGATTCACCGCTTGGATGAAGCCACCTCAGGCTTAATCCTCGTGGCGAAAACACACGAATGCCAGAAACGCATGTACGCACATTTTCGTGAACGAGAAGTGCAAAAAGAATACCACGCTCTACTGCGCGGTCATCTTTTGGGTGAAAAAGGCGAAGTACGGAAACCCCTACGCTGTGACTGGCCCAACCGACCAAGACAAATCATCTGCACCGACGAATGGAGCAAAGATTCCGTCACTTACTGGGAAAAAATAACTTACGAAGACAACGCCACCCGTGTTCGACTCGTGCCCTTTACTGGTCGTTCCCACCAACTTCGCGTCCACATGCAAAGCCTAGGACACTCGATCATTGGTGACGAATTCTACGATCCAGAATATCAACACGACCCTCGCTTGCTACTGCACGCCTATCGGCTCGAGTTCAGGCATCCGTTTACCAAAGCATGGATTGCTTTTGTCGCGGCTTGTCCTTTTTAGTTCTTTTCTTTAAGTTCCATTCAAACACTTTGTATTCCCAATCTTTATTCCGCCCCGCTGGGCGGATAACTTTTTTATCGGACTTTCAGCCCAAACGTATCATTCATCCTGTTTAAAATTATCTTTAGTAAAACGCCATAAAGTCGCGCAACTTCGTCGCGCCGAACTGACTGCACAGTGAATTCAGTGATGGAAACCAAAGACCGTAGGTCAGATGAGACGAGGAACGAGGCGTAATCTGACGATGGAAACAAAGCTTTCATAATCCGCAGAATCCATCTACACGTCGCTTGTGCCTTGTGAATCGCTAAAATAAGAAACTAGACAGACATACAATCTATTTTTACGATTGCCAATTTTTCGCTTGGTTTGTGTAAATAATAATCATAATTTAGCCTGTTTGCACTGGCAGCAATCCAGAAAGACCTTTAGTATCAATGGATAAGAATATTGGCAGACGAAATAACAGACTGTGAATAAATATGTAAACCCGCACGCTCGGATTTCCAACTAACCAGCCTGTAGAAAAGATTAAAGAGTGCCATTGAATCAGTTTTTTATAGGGATTTATATGGAAATTAAAAACAGTGTAGATGCGCATGCGCACTATTAAAATGTTAGGTGAAAGGAGATATTAGTTGGAGTCGCTAGGTATCGCAATTCAGTTGTTGTTCATGCTAATCATGGTTGCAGTTCCTGTTTATTGTGCGTTTCGTAGATTCTCTTTCCTGAAGTTGAACTTAGTTTCAATTCCAGTAGTGTGCTTGATGATTTCTATCGGAGCATACTGGCCGCACTTTTATGCTGATCTTCGACTTTACCTAATGGATTTCGATTTTGACGGTATGTCAGATGTCGAGAGAGCTAGAAATGTTGCACCCGAACTGCGAGAGCTGGCAACTAAACTCTATTGGTCACATATGGGTATTGGTTGGCCGTTGAAAGCAATAATTGGTATGGTTTTGCTGTCGCCTTACCCAACCGCTGTTTGGATACTTTCGTGGGTGCTTAGGAAAATTAGGGACGTAGTTTGTGAGAAGCACACCTAATCGGGTAGCCGGAGGTCTCTAACCTCCAGCCCCCACAACACCCTGCATGCGGCTCCGCACAGGACCGTTCATAAGACACGCACTTTAGAAAGTCAGTATTTACAAGGTTTTTAACATGTGTGTCCTGATAAAATTAATCAAATGTCCATCTATGTTCAACCCAATCAAATAGTATGATATCGTCATACTTTGACTTTACTCGGAGCCCTATTATGAGCATGCATCGAAAAACTGTCACCCTAACTAAACAGCAGGATGACTGGATAAAAAGCCAAATTGAGAGTGGTCATTTTGGCAATGATAGTGAATATATCCGCGATTTAATCAGAAGAGATCAACAAGCCAAAGAACATCTCGCGACGTTAAGACAAGCTCTTATCGAAGGAGAATCAAGTGGAGAAAGTAAGCCTCTCGATATCGCAGCCATTAAAGCGGCTGGCCGTAAACAAATAAAAGCGGAGTAGTGAATGTTTAAGCTGCTCGTCACACCAAAGGCAGAATCTGATCTCACCAAGATCTGGCTATACACCTGTGAAAAATGGGGAGTTGATCAAACAGATCGCTATTTAGATCAACTTGAGGCAGGAGTCCATCAGTTAATCAATCATCCTTCATTGGGCACAAACTATGCTCATGTTTTGCCTGAATATCGTAGATTACTAGTAGAGCACCATGCTATTTTCTATAAAGTGTTAAAACAAGAGATCTGTATTATTCGAGTACTCCATGAAGATATGGATGCATCACAAAGGCTTTTGGATTAACGACGTCTTTCTTTGTTCTACCGACGTCTTTGCAGCGTCGATCAATTAATACTATGGAATAAATGACAAATGAAAAAGATACATGAATTTGACAGTATTCCGTCTAAATCAGTTCTCATTACTAACCTATCAGATCATACACGCAACACTTCTTCTTTTCCCACCACCAAAGGCTTTACCAGTTTCGCCTCCTCTTGATAGCGGTTTCTTGTATCCCAAAGATCGACGGCGTGTTGAATGTTTAACCAAAACTCTGGTGTATTGCCAAAGGCAGCTGCTAGCTTTATTGCGATTGGTACGGTTAACACACCACCGTTAATAAGGCTGCTGACGGTATTACGATGCACGCCCATGGCATCTGCCAACGCTTTGGAGGTAATGTTCATCGGTTCTAGAAACTCAATTTTAAGCATTTCACCAACGCTAACTGGTCGACGTTTTGTTTTACGCATTTGCTGCTACCTTGATATATGGGTGTCGTTCAAACAATATTCCTGCCAAACCTGATTCGCGGCTTGGTGTAGCAAACTATGTCGCCACGCGACTCTATCTTCCCGTCTGTCGTAACCGCCACCAATGACACAAGCAGTCGGAAGTTTAAGGCCAACACAGGTTTCGATAACGTATTTATCTCGATCTAAAATACCTTGATCCGTTAAATTAACATAGCCAAGCCGGTCGTCTTGATGGACGTCGACACCCGCATCGTAGAAGACAAAGTCAGGTTGATACTCGGCAAGTATTGCAGGCAAGGTGCCTTTCAGAATGGCTAAGTATTCTTGGTCGTTGGTGCCTTTAGGGATGGCAATATTAATGCCGTCGGTTTGTTTGACTGGCGGGTAGTTTTCTTCACAATGCCAAGAAACAGGAACAATATCACTTCTGTCTTTAAAGAAAGCAACCGTGCCGTCGCCTTGGTGTACATCACAGTCTAAGATAAGAACTTTCTTGGCTCGACCCGACGCTATCATGGCGAGCGCTGCGACAGCTAAATCATTAAAGATGCAAAAACCAGATCCATAGGAAGGATGAGCATGATGCGTGCCACCAGCAAGGTGACAAGCCAAACCATGTTGCCAAGCCAGTTCGCTGGTCAGTATGGTGCCTGATACAGCACGCAGGGTTCGCTCAACCAACCACTCAGACCAAGGCAGCCCAATGTCTTTTTCTTCTTGTTTGCTCAGCTCTCCACGAATAAAACGTTGCACATAATCTCTATCATGCGCAGCCATTAATACGTTGAGTGATAACGGTGCGGGTGTGTGTTCGTTTTCGTCCGTTAAAATACCCAGTTTTCTTAACACCTCTGCCAACAGACCAAACTTTGCCATAGGAAAACGGTGCCCTGCTGGAAAAGGAATACTGTAATGGGGATGAAAAACAAGGGGTAACAAAGCGGCCTTCATAAAACAAACAACTTAATTTTTTACAAGAGAGCCATGCTAGCAAGAGTCACAGAGATAAGGCTACTGTCTTTTATTATTTGCTCTTAGCAACGAGTACTTTACGAATGGCAGCGTTAAACGATTCAATAAGATGCGGTGGGAAACCTTTACCACTTTCAAAATTCACCATCTGCACAGCACGCATAGCGCTTTTATTGTATTCGCTGCCCGATTTACCCCATACGGCATCAATAAACATGACGGCCATAGATAAAATAAAGGCACCCTGCGGGATCAATGAACCAACCAAACCTTCTGGGAAGCCCGTTCCGTCGAACCGTTCTTTATGGGCTTTTACCATTTCAACCGCCTCCTCCCATCCTTTGTGTTTGGCCAATAGCTTGGCACCAACCATGGGGTGGTTATGCTCTGCTTGACGTCTTGCTTCCTCGTCGTCCTTGCAGTTTAAAATAACCGCCATGCCCATGTTATGCATATAAGCGGCCGCACTCAGTTGCGCACGATCGACGGGCTTTTTACATTCAACATTAATTAACTGGCAAAGCTTCAAAATGCGTTCACTGCGCTCAGAAGAATAACCCAGCAAACGGTTAAGTTTTTGACTAAATCCAATGAAGAGCTCTATGTCATGTTTTTGCTCTTCTGTGAAGTCAACTTTCACTATCACCGACGTCGCCGCAACTGGTTCTTCTTTTGCGGCTTCTACTAGTTCATGACTCTTATTCAGTAAAGCCGCCGCCATTTCTGGTCGCTTACTGTCATCTTCTTCCGCATAAATTTTATCAAGTCCCTGCTGCAACTCATCCCGTAAGGCACTTTCAGCAACATGTGAGCGATAAATCTGCTGTAACAAATCGTACACTTTTTCAATAACGACAATAATCAATTCCCCCAAGTAAGGGTGGTATTGAATGTATCCGCCACGCATGCCATCAACAATCTCTTCAAGCTTGTGAAGCACGCCCACTAAGGGATCAAGAAAACATACCGAACAGTTGCCCTTCATGCTGTGCAATGAACGAAAGAGTTTGTCTAATTTATCAAATGAAAAGCCATCCCCTTCAATACTGTTGATGGTTTCTTCAATTTCTTGCTGCGCCTCTACATAGCACTCTAACAAATCATCCTTGAGCTCTTTCTCTAACGCTGAAAACGCTTTACAAGCAAAGTGACTCATTCTTTTCTTCCATTACAAGGAACGGTTAGCCTAAAAAACATATTGAGGCCAATTACGTCATTCTGTAGTCTCAGGTTTTACTCTTCTAATTGTAGATAGATTTATTGTAAGCATGAACACATAGAATGTTTCTTTCTGTAGTGTATTTCGTGGCGCTGTCGAGGTCTCCATGCCAAATTACTGGTTAATGAAATCAGAACCAGATACGTTTTCAATAGACGATCTGAAACGTTTAAAAGTATCGCCTTGGGATGGCGTTAGAAACTACCAAGCTCGAAACTTCATGAAAGAAATGAAGAAGAATGATTTGGTGTTTTTTTACCACTCAAGCTGCTCTCCTCCAGGTATTGCTGGCATTGCCCGAATAGATAAAGAAGCTTACCCAGATCACACCAGCTGGGACCCAAACAGCGACTACTTTGACAGCAAGTCTTCAGAAACGGATCCTAAATGGGTAATGGTTGACGTAGCGTTTGTTGAGAAATGGTCCTCCATTTTAACCTTAACAACATTAAAGCAAAGCCCTGTATTGGCCGATATGTTATTAACCAAGAAAGGCAGCCGCCTTTCCGTCATGCCAATCACAAAAAGCGAATGGGAATACATTATCACTATGTTAAAAAAATAAACATCCATTAGCGGACTGAATAACGACTTACAACGAACAGTAAGTCATCCGCTAATGCATGATTGGAAGGAACGTACATCATGCAAAAAGAACAATAAAAATGATTTCAATCATTGCACGAACCGCTATCATTTTTTTCACCTTCACTAGCAGCCTAGCGACAGGGCAGATATTGTATCCGACGTTAGTTGAGTCATTAAAAGACTCAGACAAAGATGGTGTTATTGATGTCAGAGATTTATGTGCAAATACGCCGCGTGGGACAGATGTCAATAATGATGGCTGCCCACTCACTGAACTGGAATATTTTCGCTTTAACTTTGCGGCGCAATTTGAGGTAGGCCGCTACCAGCTGAAAAACGAATTCCATTCGTCACTTCACACACTTGCTTCGCTTTTACAAGACAACCCAGAGACGATGGTCCTAATCGAAGGCCACACAGATAATATTGGCACAGAATCATTCAATCTTACTCTGTCTCAAAAACGCGCCCACGCCATAGCACATGCATTAACCTCTGTTTTCGATATTTCACCAGATCGCATTAGAGCCTTTGGTTACGGCCCAAATCGCCCCATAGCGTCCAATGAAACAGAAACTGATCGATTACTTAATCGTCGAGTCAGTGGTGAAATTGTCAAACCTTTACTGAACAAAAATCTGGATGTGACCATTCGCTTTAAAATGAATCGTGACAACATGAACCAAGAGTACCGCTCACTGTTAAAAAACATAGGGCAGCAACTGCAAGACAACCCTGACGCCCTAGCGCTTATAGAAGGCTATACAGACAGTACAGGAAGTCAGCGTCAAAACACCCTATTATCAACCGCACGAGCCAATAATGTGGCCGAGATTCTCCGCACGGAATATGACATTCCAGAAGAAAGACTAAAGACACTAGGCCACGGAGAGGCACACCCTATTGCGTCAAACCGTACTCTAGAAGGCAGACAACAGAATCGCCGTGTTACCATTAAGATCGTCACCCCATTCAAAGCAACAACCGAGATTTTGCTGCCTAAATGGACCATATGGAGTGTTGATCAAAACCAATAGGCATACATTAATGAAATTCACGTTCCCGTTGTTTTAAAGAGACCGCGTAGTCGAAGTAATACTGCACAACCACACCCAAATAATCGTAATCTTGTCCTGTTCTTACTATGACACCTAGGCTACCCACTTGCCGATATTTTTTAGGCTGAAAATGGGTTTCAACACGCCAACCTACATCGTTCACATTGTATTTTTCTCGGTACAAAGAGGCACGAAGATCCTCGTTAATATAGTAACTTAAGCCAATACGAGAACTGGTGATATTGCTAAGTGTCGTTTCTGTCGAAATGTAATTCGTCGTCAAAGAAAAATCCCGCAAGAAAACGTCACCAATAAACTGAGCAATGACATCACGCTCACCTTCTTGTTCATCATCTAAGGGTTCTAACTCGGAAATTCCTATCCCCAAGCCCAGCCTGCCATAATCGTTATGCAGGAACCAGTTTGATGAAAACTCGGATTGCGCAAAACTGTCTTTTGATGAACCGGTTATCAAATAATTACTATTCAACAGTACCTGCGTGGAAAAATGCTCACTGATAGGAATATTCACTTTAAAATCAATATTCAATAACGATTTTTGATCTAAAAGCCCATACCCCAAACCAAAAGCGAAATTGGGTGCGTCGTTTGCATTAGATACCGTATCATTGGCCTGAACCGCACCACTTAAGAGCAAAGACGAAAGAAAAAAACGAGAAAATACGTTCAAAACACATCCATACTGAATTTTAAATTGTAGGTCTATTGTGACGGGTCTTGAGCAAAAGCTCCAGTAGGAAAAAGAAGTGGCTATTTCGACCTACTTTTTACTTAAAATGAAAGGGAATTGAGAACACCCCTGTGATTCGAGAGCAAAGCCCAATATAATAGATGCAAAGTCGATTAGACGAACACATTTTAGGTTAATACGTTACATGGCAAAAAAACTTTTTATCCAAACTCATGGCTGTCAAATGAACGAATACGATTCCTCTCGTATGGCAGATTTACTTGGCGAGAGCCATGACATGGAACTCACAGACAATGCAGAAGAAGCAGACGTTTTGCTGCTTAACACCTGTTCGATTCGTGAAAAGGCCCAAGACAAGGTCTACCACCAATTAGGACGCTGGAAAAAACTGAAACAGAAAAACCCGAACCTTGTAATCGGTGTGGGTGGTTGCGTAGCAAGCCAAGAAGGTGACGCTATTCGAAAACGCGCCAAACATGTGGATATGATTTTTGGGCCTCAAACACTGCATAAGCTACCTGAAATGGTCAATGCAGCGGGAAAACACATTCCGATTACGGATGTTACGTTTCCTGAAATCGAAAAATTTGACCACTTACCCGCCCCTCGTGTTGAGGGTGCAGAAGCGTTTGTATCGATTATGGAAGGCTGCAGTAAATACTGCACTTTTTGTGTCGTGCCTTATACTCGTGGCGAGGAAGTCAGCCGTCCTTTCGATAGCATATTGAAAGAAGTGATGCAGCTTGCCGAACAAGGCGTGCGTGAGATCCACCTACTCGGTCAAAACGTGAATGCCTATCGTGGTGACACGGCCGAAGGTGACGAAGCGGATCTTGCAGACATCATTCATGCAGTGGCACAGATCGATGGTGTCGAGCGTATTCGTTTTACCACGTCTCACCCAGTGGAATTCAGCGATAGCTTAATTGAGGCTTTCCGCCACGAACGTAAATTGGTGAGTCATTTGCATTTGCCGGTACAAAGTGGTGCTGACAACATACTCAGCGCGATGAAACGCGGCCACGATCGCCAATACTATATTGATAAGATCAACCGCATCAAAGAAGCTCGACCAGGCATTAGTTTATCTTCTGACTTTATTATCGGCTTTCCAGGTGAAACCGATGACGACTTCATTGATACCATGAACCTGATTCAAGAAATCGGCTTTGATCACTCATTCAGCTTTGTGTATAGCCAGCGCCCAGGCACACCGGCCTCTAATTTAGAAGACGATACACCGGAAGACGTAAAAAAAGAACGCCTTGCGATTTTACAACGTCGTATCAGCCAACAAGCTTATGACATTAGTTTGTCAATGGTCGGCGAAGTGCAGCGCATTCTGGTCAGTGGTTATTCACCACGTGATCCTGGACAACTTCAAGGTCGAACCGAAAATAATCGGATTGTAAACTTCCGCGCCTTCGATCCTCAGCTCATTGGTAAATTCGCAGATGTTGTTATCACAGACGCTTACCCTAATTCGCTGTTAGGTGAATTGGTCAGCTCTGAACTCGACTCCGACTTTGTACTACAATAAAAGCGTACTTTAATCACAAAGGTAACTCTTGGAAACCACACAGACAACTCAGCAAATCCGTTTAGTCCCTGCCGAAGCCAATGCTTTGGTTGGGCTATGTGGACAACTCGACGAGAACATCAAGCTAATCGAAAAAAGACTTGATGTGACCATTAAATATCGTGCCGAACTTTTTGACATTTCTGGTGAAAATTCTGAACACGTAGCCGCCACGAAAACGCTACTTCTGAACTTATACCGAGAAGCGTTAGCGAGTAACGACATCACGCCTGAAACCATTCATCTCTATTTGCAAGAGTCAGCGATTGAGTCGCTCACGGAGAAGAAGAGAGATAACGCGGATCAGCTGGTGATCAAAACCCGCAAAGCGTTTATCAAACCAAAAGGCAAAAACCAGCAAGGCTACGTCAAGCAAATTCGCAAACACGATATTAACTTTGGCATCGGACCCGCTGGTACAGGCAAAACCTATTTAGCCGTTGCTTGCGCCGTTGAAGCCTTAGAAGCGGATCGAGTTGAACGCATCATGCTCGTTCGCCCTGCGGTTGAAGCAGGGGAAAAACTGGGCTTTTTACCGGGTGATTTATCACAAAAGATCGATCCATACCTTCGTCCACTTTATGATGCCCTATACGAGATGCTTGGCTTTGAGTTAGTGGATAAATTGATCGAAAAAAATGTCATTGAGATAGCACCGCTTGCCTTTATGCGTGGTCGCACCTTAAACAATGCCTTCATCATTCTTGATGAAAGCCAAAACACCACCCGCGAACAGATGAAAATGTTTCTAACGCGAATTGGCTTTGGCTCAACGGCTGTGATAACAGGCGATACCACACAAGTCGATCTACCTCGTGGCACCACATCGGGTCTGGCTCAGGCAATGCATGTATTAAAAGACGTAAGCGGCATTAGCATGACCTTATTTAGCTCGTCTGACGTGGTTCGTCATCCGTTGGTGCAACGCATTGTCGAAGCCTATGACAAGTTTGATGTTGAAGTCGAAGCTGAAAAAAAAGCACGCTCTGAAGCTCGTTTAACCGCACAAGCAGAACAGTCTGCAGGTAGCAAATAATGGCGTATTTAGAACTTGACCTACAAATTGCCACAGAAGACACGGCCCACTTACCCAGCGAAGCCGACTTTAGACTGTGGGTTGAAAAAGCCTTACCCGATTCAGATGAAGAATTTGAAGTCACCATTCGGATTGTTGACGAAGAAGAAAGTCACGCACTGAATCACGAATATCGTGGTAAAGACAAACCAACCAACGTGTTGTCTTTCCCATTCGAGGCGCCACCAGGTCTCGAACTGCCACTATTGGGCGACTTGGTAATCTGCGCACAGATTGTGGCAGAAGAAGCAGAAGAACAAAAAAAACCATTACTGCATCATTGGGCGCATATGACTATTCATGGGATCTTGCATTTACGCGGCTATGATCATATAAATGACGATGAAGCAGATGAAATGGAATCGATAGAAACCGAGTTACTCGCTTCCCTATCTATTTCCGACCCTTATTTGATTAAAGAGTGAGCTAATACCCTAATGAGTGATGACCGATCGAGCTTATCCAACGATCAACAAAAATCTTGGTTTGAACGTTTAACCCAAGCATTTAATGACGAGCCACGTAGCCGTGGCGATATCGTTAAACTTCTAGAAGCCGCCGTAAAATCCGATATTATAGATCGTGATGCCTTCACTATTGTTGAAGGTGCGCTAGAAGTGTCTGAAGTACAAGCACGTGACATTATGATTCCACCGTCTCAGATGGTGGTTATTAAGTCCGAAGATGACCCTAAAACATCCATTCGTAAGATAATAGAATCCTCTCATTCTAGATTCCCTGTCGTTGGCGAAGACTCCGATGAAATTCTCGGTGTTTTACTGGCTAAGGACTTGCTGCCTTTATTATTCAAAGAGAGCGTTGTTACCATAGAAGACATTTTAGCGCGCTTACGCCCAGCGAATTTTATTCCTGAAAGTAAACGCCTCAACGTACTGCTAAATGATTTTCGTACCAAGCGCTATCACATGGCATTAGTACTAGACGAATACGGCAGCGTTTCCGGCCTTGTGACCATTGAAGACGTACTAGAACAAATTGTCGGCGAAATCGAAGACGAAACAGACAAATTAGATGACGAAGGCATACAAGTCACCACTGTGCCAGGCGTATATCTAGTGCCAGCTCTCTGTCCAGTAGAAGACTTTAATGAATTCTTCAAAGTTGAACTCAATGAAGAAGAGTTCGACACGATTGGTGGCATACTGGTACAACAGTTTGGTCATGTTCCACTCCGTGATGAAGAGTTATCTTTTAATGACTTTCATTTTCGCGTGGTTAAATCAGATGGCCGTCGCATCAAGACCATTCAAGTAACCAAACCCACTTTAAACACTAACTCATCAGATTGATATGACCATGCCCCACCCCGACTTTACCAATATTAAAACGGGGTGGGAGCCTCGTTTAAGCGCAAAACTGTCTCAGCTTCCGCCCCTTGTCGTTGGCTTGATTGCCGTCATAGCTGGCGCAATAGGCGTAACAAGTTTTTCGCCATTCCATTTTTGGCCCGGCTATTTCATCAGTATAGCTGTCTTTGGACTATTGATTTTTACCAGCACCAGCTCAAAAGTGGCTTTCTGGCGAGGCAATGCTGTCGGATTAGGCTTTTTTGGCGCAGGCGTTTCTTGGGTTTATGTCAGTATTGCTGAATATGGTCAAGTTGGTAGCATCATTGCTGGCGTGATCACCTTTGGGTTTGTTGCATTACTTTGCGCATTCTGGGGCTTTTCCGCTTGGCTGTCTTGGACACTGATTCAACGCTTCCCCCTACTGCCAGCCAGCCTTTTAGTCACACTGAGTTTATTAAGTGGTGAATTGGCTAGAAGTTCGCTCTTTACTGGCTTCCCTTGGTTACTGCCTGGCTATGCCATTGAAAACACCTGGTTGTTTGAGCTTTTACCCATTGGCGGTATTTGGCTAACGAGTGCATGCGTCATCCTCACGTCTTGTGTAACCGCCAGTGTGTTGCTGAAAGCGAATAATCAACTTGCGTTAATTATCACACTGATCATTTGCTGGGGCGGAGCCGCTTTTCTAAACTATTCACCTGTGTCATGGGTACAACAGACAGGCACACTCAAGACCACGCTCATTCAAGGTAATGTCAAACAAGATGAAAAGTGGTTAACACAAACCGCAGCACAGTCTCTTGCTTATTATCAACAAGCAACTATTGAGCATCTAGACAGTGAACTGGTAGTATGGCCTGAAACCGCTATCACCTATACCTACCCTCAAATAAAACCTTATTTTGCCGCTTTCAGCAAAGAGCTGGAAGACAGTAACACCACGCTCATTACAGGCATTCCAGACGTCAGTGCCGACAAGCAAAATTACTACAATGCCATCTGGGCCACTGGTAATGGCTTTGGGCTTTATTACAAACGCAGATTGGTTCCTTTTGGAGAATACATCCCTTTTGCAGAATACATAGGCCCAATCCTAGATGTGTTTGGTATGCCAATGTCGAGCTTTAAATCAGGCGATGAAAACCAGCCAGTACTGCAAGTTGGCGAATGGGGAGTCGCTCCCTTTATTTGCTATGAAATTGTTTACGCGGAACAAGTAAGGCGCATGGTAAGAGACAGCGATTTCTTAATTACGATCAGTAACGATGGCTGGTTTGGCACCTCTTTTGGCCCTTGGCAGCATTTGCAAATTGCGCAGTTTAGAGCAAAAGAAGCGGGCCGCTATGTCATTCGCGCAACCAACACAGGGATAACGGCATTTATTAACGAGAAAGGTGAAGTGGTCGCTCAGGCACCACAATTTGAAAGAACCACGCTCACCGCTGAGGCCAAAGCCTTTACAGGCAATACGCCATACGTTCAATGGGGTTATTGGCCAACACTGTTACTGCTGGGAATTTGCGTGATATTTACTTATTTAAACGGCTTAATTCTAAACCGCAAAAACAGATAACCAATAAAGAAATGAACCTTGGAATTTGATTCATGCTGACGCTTGGATCTTGCGAAACAGGCGCAAGTATTCTCTATGTTAAGAACTGAATACCAAGGCTCATATGCATTACCACGCTGGAGCGTGGGAACGAGGGAGAAAGAAATGAACCTTGGAATTTGATTCATGCTGACGCTTGGATCTTGCGAAACAGGCGCAAGTATTCTCTATGTTAAGAACTGAATACCAAGGTTTATGCTATGCATTACCACGCTGGAGCGTGGGAACGAGAGAAAGAAATGAACCTTGGAATTTGATTCGCGCTAACACGTTGAGCTTGCAAAACAGGCGCAAGTATTCTCTATGTTAAGAACTGAATACCAAGGCTCATATGCATTACCACGCTGGAGCGTGGGAACGAGGGAGAAAGAAATGAACCTTGGAATTTGATTCATGCTGACGCTTGGATCTTGCGAAACAGGCGCAAGTATTCTCTATGTTAAGAACTGAACACCAAGGCTCATATGCATTACCACGCTGGAGCGTGGGAACGAGGAAATACCAAGGTTCATGCTATGCATTACCACGTGGGAACAATGAATTACTCTGTTTTATTAGTCTGATCATCATGGGTCGACATCAAACCATAATGACAGATTTCACAGGGCGTCAAAGCTTGCTTGGTTTCAATGACATTGTCATGCCCACACGACATGCAGTGATAAGTCCCCGGATCAACGATAGCACCAACAACATGACACTCTTCCAGTGGCACAGGGTTATTATTGGCATGATTGATTAACCATAACAAAGCAGCATCTTCTTTTTCATCTAGCTCCTCAACCAATTCGTGCCCTTCATCAAGCACATAATGCCAATTTGCGTCTATCCAAGCTTCGGTATAGCCCATTTTGTCATGCCAATAGGCTTTCATTAGTGCGACGTCTTCCAAAAACCAGTCTTTAGCGCCAAGCAAGGTTTTGCGCGCTTCTTCAACTAAATTAGAATCGGTTTCGCTTTTTAATGGATCTTTTTTCATAGATTTCATAACTCCTTCTCTATGCAGCTTCTAATTAGGGCGTCATCTCTATAAAATAGCGGATATTTTCAGACTCTGTTAGCAAAAGCACTGGTATCTTGTGCTATATCGCTATAATAACGCCTCTCTTTACAACAAAGAGAATACAGGTCTACCAACCTTACGTCGATCACGGGATAAGAATACATTATGCAAGAGCAATATAATCCGCAGCAAATCGAACAAGCTGCTCAATCTTTTTGGGACGAAAACAAAGTCTTCAAAGCTGTCGCGGACTCCAACAAAGAGAAGTTCTACTGCCTGTCTATGTTCCCTTACCCAAGTGGCCGCCTGCATATGGGTCACGTACGTAACTATACAATCGGCGATGTTATTTCTCGCTACCAACGCATGCAAGGCAAAAACGTATTACAACCAATGGGTTGGGACGCTTTCGGTCTTCCTGCTGAGAACGCGGCCATCAAACACAAAACCGCACCAGCAAAATGGACAACCGAAAACATTGCCTACATGAAAGGCCAACTGAAAGAACTTGGTTTTGGTTATGACTGGGACCGCGAGATCGCTACTTGCACACCAGAATATTACAAATGGGAACAATGGTTCTTCACCCAATTAGTAGAAAAGGGTTTGGCCTACAAAAAAACCGCAGCGGTAAACTGGTGTCCAGAAGACCAAACGGTCTTAGCAAATGAACAGGTAGAAGAAGGCTGCTGCTGGCGTTGCGGTACGACCGTAGAAAAGAAAGAAATCTCTCAATGGTTTATCCGTATAACCGCTTACGCTGAAGAATTATTGACTGACCTAGATACGCTTGATGGCTGGCCAGAAAAAGTAAAAGCCATGCAGCGTAACTGGATTGGCCGCTCTGAAGGTCTAGAGTTCAGCTTTGCGGTAGAAGGCAAAGAAGAACGCCTATCTGTTTACACCACTCGTCCAGATACCATCATGGGTGTGACCTATGTTGCGGTGGCTACTCAACATCCTCTTTCTTTGGAAGCATCGGCAAAAAATGCAGATTTAGCGACCTTCATTGAAGAGAGCAAAAAAATGTCGACGACGGAAGCCGACATGGCAACCGTTGAGAAAAAAGGCATGGATACGGGCTTTAAAGCAGTCCATCCAATCACAGGCGAAGCGGTCCCTGTTTACGCAGCCAACTTCGTATTAATGGATTACGGTTCAGGTGCCGTCATGTCGGTACCTGCTCACGACCAACGCGACTTTGAATTCGCCAAAAAATACAACTTAGCCATCAAACAGGTCGTTCAGCCTGCTAACGACGAAATCGTTGACCTAGAAAAAGCCGCTTTCACTGAGAAAGGCATTCTGTGTAACTCTGGTGAATTCGATGGTTTGGCCTTCAAAGAAGCTTTCGATGCGATTGCCACTTGGATGACAGAACGCAATTTAGGCGAAGTGAAAGTAAACTACCGACTACGCGATTGGGGTGTTAGCCGTCAGCGTTACTGGGGGGCTCCTATCCCTACTATTAACCTAAAAGACGGTTCGGTTGTGCCTGTGCCAAAAGACCAACTGCCTGTCGTACTTCCAACGGATGTGATCATGGACGGTGTGAATTCACCGATCAAAAACAACCCTAGTTTCTCATCTGTTATGTTTAATGGCGAAGAAGCAGAACGCGAAACCGATACCTTCGATACTTTCATGGAGTCGTCTTGGTACTTTGCCCGTTACTGCTGCCCAGACTCTACGGATGCCATGTTAACCGAAGAAGCGAACTACTGGCTTCCTGTTGACCAATACGTTGGTGGTGTGGAGCATGCGATCCTTCACCTATTGTACTCACGCTTCTTCCATAAGTTGCTTCGTGATGCTGGTCTGGTGAACTCTGACGAACCATTCAAACGTCTACTGACGCAAGGCATGGTAAACAAAGACGGCACTAAGATGTCTAAGTCAAAAGGCAACACGGTCGATCCTCAAGAAATGATTGAGAAATACGGCGCTGATACCGTTCGCCTGTTTATGATGTTCAGTGCGCCACCAGAGCAGTCTCTTGAATGGAATGATGCCGGAGTAGATGGCGCATCACGTTTCCTACGTCGCTTGTGGGCATTGTGTTACCGTCACACCAATGCTGGCAAAGTGGGTTCTCTGGACATTGCGGCACTCAATGGCGCACAAAAAGCGTTACGCCGTAAAGCCCATGAAACCATTCAGAAAGTCACTGACGATATCGAACGTCGCCAAACCTTCAATACCGCCATTGCCGCTGTTATGGAGCTTTGTAACGACATCAGTAAATTCGAAGACACATCTGAATTGGGCCTTGCTGTCACGCAAGAAGCATTGGAAGCGGCGACGTTATTACTCTCCCCTATCGTTCCTCACATTGCCCATCAATTATGGAGCGAGCTAGGTCACAGTGACAATATCGTTAACACACCATGGCCAGCACTAGACGAAGAAGCCTTGGTAAAAGACGAATTGACCATTGTGGTGCAAGTACTGGGTAAAAAACGTGCCGAACTGACGGTATCTGCCAGCGCCGATGACAAAACGATTGAAGCCGAAGCGCTTGCTCATCCAAGTGTTGTTAAATACCTTGAAGGCAAAACAGTACGTAAAGTCATTGTCGTTCCAGGCCGCTTAGTCAATATTGTGGCCAATTAATCCAAGCATAATAAGGGATGGCATGACCATCCCTTATTCTTTCACACGATTTCAGGGATCAAGAATATGACAGTCTCATTAACACACATCACTCGCTTATTTGTATTAGCCTTGCTCACCATGAGCATTGTCGCTTGTGGCTTTCATCTTCGAGGCAATGGGAGTGTTCCAAGCCAACTAAAAGTATTAACCCTCACTTCTGAAAGCGGATCAGACAGTTTTGATAGAGCACTGCGCATTGAATTAATCAAAGCAGGCATTGTGATTCTAGACAAAAACAAAGCGACAAAAGAAACGCTAAATTTAAAAATCAATTCAATCACGACGGCAGATACTGAATTGGCTCGCGATGGAAACAATGATGTATCGCAGATTCAACGTCGTCTAAGCAGTGCTTACTTCATTCGCCAAGCGGATGGAAAATCCGTATATGGACCACGCACCATTACGACAGCGAAAACACTTACCAATCAAAACGCGGAAGAAAGCGCTAAGATGTCTTATAACCAAGCACAAGAAGAAAGCCTAAATGAAGACCTTGCTCGGCAGCTAATTTACGATCTCAATTATGCGCCATTCTAGTTGGCAACCAGGTTAGGTTAATAAAATGAAAATACGTCCTGAGCAACTAGAACAGCAGCTCAAAAAAAACCTCCTACCCATTTATATTATTTCTGGCGACGAGGTTTTATTGTGTCAAGAAGCCGCCGACCAGATTCGCAAAGCCGCTCAATTTCATCAAATAGACGAACGGTTACGTTTTGTGGCCGATGCACAATTTGATTGGCAAGACGTCATTAACGAAAACCAAAGCCTATCACTGTTTTCTAATCGCCGTATGTTTGACATTCAAATAGACAAAATGAGTGAAAAACACAGTAAAGCCTTAACGCAATTAGGCCAGTCTCTCAGTGAAGACAATGTGATCTTATTAACACTTCCAAAAATCGACGCTCGCTCGCAAAAGGCAAAATGGTTCTCTCAACTGGAAAACCAAGGCGTATTTGTACAAATTTGGCCGATTGATGCCAGTCGATTACCTGCATGGGTACAACAACGAGCGCAGTCACTTGATCTATCGCTAACACGCGACGCTGCCAGTATTATCTGTGAGCGTGGAGAAGGTAACCTACTGGCCCTGTCTCAGGAATTAGAAAAGCTGGCATTATTGCATGGACAAGGTGCCAAAATTGACGCAGAGAAAGTAATTGAATCCGTCGCAGACAGTAGCCGTTACTCTATTTATGATTTAAGCGATCGCTTATTGATGGGCAATACCAAAGGCGCCATGCACTGTCTCAGTCAACTTGTTGCCGAAGGCGTCGAAGCCAGTATTATTCTTTGGTTGTTCAATCGAGAAATTCAGACCTTGGCAAATCTACTGCAAACTATGCAATCTTCTAGTTTTCGGCAGGCCTGTCAGACAGAAAAAATCTGGGACAAACGCGTGCCTTTTTATGAAAGCGCCCTATCTCGACACAACAAAATCACCCTACCCTATATGCAAAACTATCTGGCATTATTGGATAAAAGCATTAAAGGATTAGAAGGACCGGACAGCGAAACCGGTTTTCGCAATCTTGTCATGATGTTTTGTGGCTACAAGCCTACGATGACAGAATTAGATATTCCAGCTTAACAACCCTCTTTATTCCGCCCTTTTTTGTAGGTACCACGCCATGATCAATAACGCCATTATCGAAGAACTCACGGTCTGGAGTACACCGCTCTTTGTCACGCAAATGCCAGACCACGACTTTCTAAAAGAGGCGTTGCTTGCAGCGGTTTACCAACAAAAAGCGACTCAAACAACCGCCATTGAAAGTCAAATCGCCCCTAAGGCGAAATACGCCTTACACGAAAGCACGTTGGATTTTCTGGATTTGGCTGACGCCAATGTAATGGAAGCAAAGCGTGCCTTAGAAGAACTTATTCTCGAGATTGCCGCTTCCGTCAACCACGCCTTTTGGCCCGAAGACATGGAAGCCGACGCGCATATTATCGAGTCTTGGTATCATGTAACGCAAAAAGGCGGCTACCATGACGCACACTCTCACCCAAATTGTTCTTGGTGCGGCATCTACTATCTAGAACCAGGTGACGCTCACATCGAAGGCAACGGTGGACTGAATCGTTTTTATGACCCTAGAGTCAACGCAGAACATTACGCCGACCCGGGTACCGCTTACCTTGGTGCTCACGGTGTTTGGGACTTTACGCCAACAGAAGGTCAAGTCATTATCTTTCCCTCATACCTAAAACATTCTGCATTACCCTATTTTGGTGACAAAGATCGTGTGGTAATTGCCTTTAATAGCATCATTGAAGCCTATTAAAGGTACATACAAGACACTGCCAACAAGGATGAGCCTTCACTTCCTATTGAACTGGCTCATCTCTTCGTCCGTATTGATATTCTCGTTGTTACAATAAATTTCATAAGTTTCCATTCAAAGATTCACAATGGAATGCAATTTGTAGTAATTTAACAAGGAATGTTTCATAACCACGGGGAAGTTTATGCGTTTCCAGTTTGATCAACTCAGCGGCAGTCAGCGCTATCACCTGATCACTCAAACTATTACACCACGCCCCATTGCGTGGATCATGACAAGGAATGAAAACGACAGTTTTAATCTTGCCCCGTTTTCTTATTTTGCTCCCGTTTCATCAGATCCAGCTCTTCTTATGGTGTCTATTGGTAACAAAAGCGCAGAAGTAAGCAAAGACACCAAGTACAACCTGCAAAGAGAAAAGGAATGTGTTTTGCATATTCCAAGTGGGGATGTCATGAACGCCGTTAACGAGAGTGCTGCAACCTTATCTTATGGTGAATCTGAATTACCCAGAACCGGGTTATCACTAACCGATTTTATTAAAACATTGCCGCGTATCGCACAAGCAAAAGTCGCGCTTCACTGTAAATTATTCGACATACACGCACTAGGCAACTCATCGTTTAATGCCATTTATCTGGAAATTATAGACTTATATATTGATGATGACATTGTGACGCAAATGGATAATCACCTTGTTATTGATAACAAAAAGCTCAATCCCCTTTCACGACTAGGTGGCAATGATTACGCACTCCTAGGTGAAACGGTCACGATCAAACGTCCTAACTAGGGCAATATAGATTTGAGGAACGAAAGATGGACGTAACAAAACAAGTACAAGCCTTCCCCTTTATGGAGAATGTGGACGCTGATCTCACCGCCGTCATGATTGGTATGGCGAACGTTAAAACGCTTAAAGCCGGTGAAATTCTCGCCAAACAGTTCGAAATTGGTCAACATCTCTATTTTCTTATAGAAGGCGAAGTGGCGATTTCCGTACCACTGCAAGATACAGGTAAGTCTTATAATGTTGGATTGATACACAACCCACTCTCTCCAATTGGCTGGTCAGCATTTCGACACCCATCGCGCTACGCCACAACATTTACTGCGACCAAATCCTCCACTTTACTCTTTTGGCCTATTATCGAACTACAAAAAGTTCTCGACAACAATTTGACCTTTGCGAACACATTTCTGCAATTTGTGTATCAAGAATCTCTACCTGTTCTCGCTGATATTCAAAACCAAACGCGCCCTTTTTTCTCGAATGAATCCTTGGCGTTTGAAGAAACACGCCCGTTAATTGATTCTGAAACCCAAACACATGCGCTAAAAGATGCCATCAGCCTGCTCAATTATGCACCGTTTTGTGAGACCTTTACGCAAGCCGAGATACATACCTTGGCGAAAAAGTCTGCGATCTTGCTGGCTCACCAAGGCGATATTATTAGCCAACAAGATCAACTCGCTGATGGCTTATACTTGCTCATCAAAGGCAAAGTTGTGATTAGTTATCAGACAGAGTCGGGTGACATTATAACCACGCGGACAATCGCCCGAGCAGGCACTGTTCTGGCCTGGGCGACACAAAATGGCAGCATGAAAAACCGCACCTCCATTATATCCTCTCGAGACAGCAGCATCTTACGCATTAAAAGAGAAGATTTGTTAGAGATGTTTCAAGATAGCCCCAAATTTTCGGTGAAATACCTCTACCGCCTTATTTGGTTAATTGGTGCCCACTTGCTCGCCGCTCGAATGCGTTATCTTTCTCAAATAGCCAATGATGAAGTACTCGCGGTTAGCAATGTCATCGAGCAAAATGCAGCGCTATTACCCGTTAGTTCGCCTTTGTATAAAGTCAGCGAACTATTAAAAAGTGCCATTACCACAGATGAAGCCTTTGGAGTCCTCTACAAATGCCTGCATTTTGGCTGCGTACTAGAACGCACTATTTCCGGCATGTGCTTGGATATTCTAAAAGACCTACAACGCGAAAACGCTTTTTACCGTCATCTGCAAAATGTCTATGACACCATCAATAATTTACCCAAAGACACACCGGCTCTGGATGCGAGACGTTTAGGAACAGAGTTGTTTAAACAAGCTTTTCAGCAAGTCCCCTATGTGATCAAAGGGCTAGAAAATTTACCGAAAAAAGCAGGTTCTTTATTTATTTATAACCACCTACTAGGTTCCCCGACAAACCGACTTCCCAATGGTTTCCGCTTTTCTATGGACGCGCAATTTATCAGTGCTATGATCATAGATAAAGAATATGGTGTTTCAGGGCAACGCGTTGTGCGCCGCAGTAAAGAAAGTGAGTTTTGGCGTGATGATTTTTACGGTCGATTTGGCAATATTTTTATCAACAGTTGGGACAACCTTGCTAAAGACACGCCAGAATATGATGCCTTCATTAAACAATCGCAGCAGACCTTACAGCAAAACTTCCCACTCATGATATCGCCAGAAGGCCAGAGCTTTGGCACACATCAATCGCCCGGTACTTTTTTACCGCATGCTTTTGAACTCGCCGGTTCTATGGGTTCTGACGAACCATGGATTGTGCCTGTCGTTGTGGCAAACTTTGATAAACGAGCGGATCACAATCTGTACACCGTGATTATCAAACCTGCGTTTAAACTATCTAGTCGAGTAGACTACAAAGATAAAGCGGCCTTAAATCAATTCCTGATAGCCTATCAAGAAGAATACAAAGGGTATGTTGAAGAAGCCGTTGAGCTATCAAGAGAAATACGCCAATACCCGATTTTCAGTGGTAAGAATGGTTATCGATCTAATGTGACCAGCTTAAATCAGATTGACATTGAATTCGAATCCGATGTTCGAGAGCTTGAGTTCCACCTCGCCTATCAAAAATACAAAGAGCGACCTGTGGCGTTTTATGGCTCCTCTACCATGCGTTTATGGAATGATTTTGCTCATCACTTCCGCGATAAAGATGGTATAAACCTTGGCTTTGGTGGTGCAACTCTCGAAGCGTGTGTGTATTATTTTGAACGTATCATCTTGCCCCATAAACCACGCTCAATGGTGATTTATGCAGGCGATAATGACATAGGCAATCATTGTGACAGCAATAAAGTGGTTGACCTTTATATTGAGCTATTACAAAAAATAGATCGTCATTTACCTGGCATTCCCGTTACGCTCATTAGCATAAAATGCAGCCCTGTTCGCTTGAAAATGCGCAAAACCATAGAGAAAGCCAATGAGCAATTAATCAGATTGGCAAAAACGCGCCCTAACACGCAATACTTGGATTTGTTTTCGACGCTACTAGACCGAAAGGGAGAAATAAAAGACAATCTTTTCGAAGGCGACAAATTGCACTTGAACCACAAGGCGTATGAGCTTTGGACCAGTAAATTACTGGAAACGGAAGCGTTTATTTTTAAAAAATAAACGCGTTTCATGACAATAAAAACGCTCGATGACGGCCCTCCCAATAGGCATTTTCTCGCCATTGGGTATTCGTCTTAGTCCGAGCGTTTTTTTGTTGCCGAAAAAATCACCATAGGTCATATCAAGACCAATTGATACCGCTACTGGGATGCAATGCCCTCACACCTTAGCACATCGTTGCTCACATCACGCCCCCTAATAAAAAGAAGAGGACGTATTGACCTTTAGCAAAAAAAAGGTCAGCATAGAAAAACCACCTAAATTAAGAATTCAGATTATTTTATGAATAACAATGTCTTAAACAAACGCAACGGCGATAAACGTAAAGCTAAAAAGCTTTGCGGTGCTGACGTGTGGAAATAAGATATAAACAACTCCCCGGCAGCATTCTCGCTGACGGTCTATCTCTCTTTTCAGCAGAATGCATACCGGCCTAAATGAGGCAACAGTATGTTTTACGGCGCAATCACAGCATTAGTCACTCCTTTTCGTAACGGTCAGCTAGATGAAGACGCCTTGCGCAACATCGTGCGCTGGCAAATTGACCAAGGTATCAATGGTCTCGTGCCTGTTGGTACCACAGGGGAATCTCCCACATTAAGCGAGCACGAACATAAACGCGTCATTGAAATTACCGTACAAGAAACCAACAAAGCCGTTCCAGTACTAGCGGGTGCTGGTTCAAACAACCCAGTCGAAGCGGTGAATTATTCAGAATTTGCCTATCAAGCTGGGGCAGATGCAACGCTGCATGTCGCAGGATACTACAACCGTCCTAATCAAGCGGGCTTGTACGAACACTTCAAATATGTGCATGACAACAGCAAACTTCCTATCATTCTTTACAACATTCCACCACGCTCCGTTGTTGGCTTAGAAGTGGCAACCATGGCTCGCCTGGCTGAATTACCCAGAATCATTGGCGTTAAAGATGCAACCGGTGATTTAACACGACCTATTCGTGAACGCGCCCTAATCAACAAACCTTTTAATTTCTTAAGCGGTGACGACATTACCACAGTGGCTTATAACGTTGGCGGCGGCAATGGTTGTATTTCAGTGACATCAAACGTTGCCCCCAAACAAATCGTGGAATTACAACGCCTGTGTCGAGAAGGAAAATATGTAGAAGCTGCCCACTTGCAAGACAAGCTATTTGCGTTGCACACCGCCCTCTTCATTGAACCCAATCCTACAGGCCCAAAATACGCCATGTCGTTGTTAGGTCTGTGCACAGAAGAGTGCCGTTTGCCCATGGTTCCTTTGCAAGACAGCACAAAAGCGACAATTCGTCGTATCATGGAAGAGTTAGAACTGATTTAACAACTCACGACGGAATATGAAATCAATAAACAGCCCACCCCAAAAAGTTGGGCTGTTTTATTATCTCCTTGACGTTAAGACTTCGCCAAGCGAACCACATACAGCAGGATAATGGCCCCCACGGTTGCGGTGACAAGCGACCCTAAAAAACTACCAGAATACAAACCTAAAAGCTGAAACGTAAAGCCACCAACAAAAGACCCGACAACACCAATAACAATATTACCGACCAAACCAAAACCAGCGCCTTTTACAAACTGACCCGCTAACCAACCCGCTAATGCACCAATAAACAAAAAAGCTAAAATTTCCATAAAATGATCCTTATATTGTGTATAGCATAATCTTTTAGACTAGCATCTATTCACATCAGGTACCTAGAAAAGCGCTAAATTCTCCATACTGCTCACCCGTTTATTCTTTTTTCTGTTACTTTGTCATGAAAGTATCATGCTTTTTGAATAAATATTGATACAGTGTCCTTGGGGCGTTCGGAACCCCCCTTTAAACATGGTGACATTAAGCTTAGATGAGGAAATCTAGATGGGTAAGGTACATTTTGTTGGTGGTGAAAAAGGCGGTGTAGGCAAATCCATGACCGCACGCGTATTGGCACAATATTATATCGATAATGATCAGCCTTTTTTAGGATTTGACTGCGACGCCTCTCACGGTACTTTTTCACGTTTTTACAATGAATTCGCCTCGCCTATTTTAATTGGCGAAGAAGACAGTTTGGACGGCATGTTAGCCGCTATTGAAGAATACCCTGACCGTGATTTGATTATTGACCTAGCCGCTCAAGCGGCACAGCCATTAGGAAAATGGATTGAAGAAACCGATGTATTTGGTTTACTGGATGAAATGGGCTACCAAGTCTGCCTATGGCATGTGATGGACGATGGCGCTGACTCTGTGACATTGCTTGACGATTTACTCGACCGCTACACGCAACCTTCTGTGGACTTTGTCGTGGTACAAAACCTCGGTCGAGGCACTGATTTTACTCGCTTTCAAAAATCAGAAACGTTCAAAAAAGCGATCAGCCGAGAGGCCTTGATCATCGAGTTACCGAAACTACAAAGCAAACTGACACAAAAAATTGATTTCAATAACAGCAGTTTTTGGGCGGTGGCAAACGATAAAAGCATCATGAACATCGCCGAACGTCAACGCATGAAAGTCTGGTTACGCAATACTTATGAGCAATTAGAACAACTTGGCTGATAGTTATCTATTTAAGCAACACAAAAAAGCCAACAGACGTTGGCTTTTTTGTGTTGTGTGCTAGATGCCGGTCAGCAGAGAAACATTACTCTTGGACATCCATATACTTATTCGCCCATACACGGTTTTCTTCTAGTGTAGAATAACGGGTAGAAAGCTCAGAAGCATTCAAAGTACCTTCCGCAATGCCACGCTGCTCACGCAAGCAATCATAAGTGGCTTTAATCGCTGCAAAATACGCAGCATGACCATTTACCACTATGCGTACACCATTGGCCGCCAAACGCTCACGATCGCGTAATTCTGGATTGTCGTAAGCCACCAGCATGATTGGAATAGAAATATGTTGGCTAATTTCTTCTAAATGCGCAAAGTCACGAATACCGACCATACAGATACCATCAACCCCAACTGCCTGATACGCTTTGACGCGTGCAATGGTTTCTTCCGTTGTCAACTGACCCGCATTCGTACGTGCAATAATGCTCATTATAGGATCGATACGAGCTTCTAGAGCCGCTTTTAATTTACCAACCGCTTCTTCCACTGGGATCAAGTCTGTCGATTTATGACCGTATTTTGCAGGCAACAAAGTATCTTCAATGGTTAATGCTGCTACGCCAGCGCGTTCAAGTTCCACGATGGTTCGCATGACGTTAAGCGCATTACCATAGCCATGATCCGCGTCCGCAATTATTGGCAAACGCGCAACGCGCCCAATTCGAGTCGCTTGTTCCGTAAACTCACTCAACGTAATCAATGCAAAATCAGGAGCCGCCAAAACTTGTAAAGATGCAACAGAGCCACCTAAAATCCCTACTTCAAAGCCAAGATCTGCAGCAATACGAGCCGACATAGGATCAAATGTAGAAGCGGTGTAATAGCACTTGCCGCTTGCTAATAATGCTCGAAAATCATTACGCAAATCATGCTGGGAAGGTGTTGCCATAAATATACTCCTAAAAGATGTCACTAAATTTCATATTGAGACCTTTTCACGATGTCACGAGGAGAGGCAATACGAGGCAAAAATAAACGAGAAAACGGACACTTACATGGATGAGAGTGATATGGCGTCGCAGGACGCAAAAGCCATACTCATGAGGTATAAATGAGCATTTCGAGTTTGTTTTTCACAAAGTATTGACGAGTGCGGCAGTCGTGCAAAGATCTCATATAGTGTAAATGCCGCGGATTATACTCTCCTTCGGCCTCTGCTTCATCAACAACAAACCAATTGGTTAGGTTTTGTAAGTAAATTACCACCTAAAAGCGACAAAATCCCCTGTGTTGAAAAGAGTTTACAAACTTTGAAAAAATAAGGGATATGACTATTACTAGAGATAGGGTCGCAAATACAATGTTTCTTGATGTTGCGAAGTCCAACGAAGTTTATGAAAAAAACCAGTAAGTCACGAGCAACAAATAGGAGGGGAACGTCATTCCCCTCCTATTTGTAGGCAACAGGCAACAATCTTGCTAGCGATTAGGTATCGCACACACAAAACTGTTGGCACTTTCAATATTACCTTTGCCATCATAAGTGGCAACACTAGGATAAGGACACAATGGACGCGTTCGCGTTGCACTCCATGAAACGGGTAACTCTTCGTTTACACCACCCGGATTGCCTTCGCCTCGCGCTGTAGCAATAACCTGCTGTGGTTTCTCTCCCCTTTCCACCCATGCAACCAAGGGCGTCAACATATCGAACTGGTCTGTTGACTGTCCGCCGCGACAATGCCCCATACCAGGTACAGGATAGAATTGAGCGAAATCGCCAGCATGTCCATTATTTTCAGCGTTTAAGGCCTGATACCAAGCCTCTGTATCTTGAACAGAAAAAATGGCATCTGACACACCATGATACACCATGATTTTGCCGCCCTTGTTTCGCAAAGCAGACATGTCTTCAGGTACGGGTGGTGTCATAAAAGACATCGCAGATTCTTTATAAACCGCGGTTGTGCTATCTACTTTTGCCACCAAGTCGTCAATATTGGCATTCCAAACAAAATCCGCGCCATTGAAATGGCGAATACTGTAGTCTTTTAATTCAACTGGCGGCGTATTAAAAATCATTGCCACCGCCCCTGAGTCTCGCTCAATGGGTGACGAATATTCCCACACCATTTGGTCACTATTATTAATACCAGCGTCATAAGGGAAAGGAGAGTAAATACGTTTTCCATCACTCGTCGTCACGCCTTTAAAAATACGGTCAACTGCGTCTTTTTGAAGCTGCGTAAGACACATACCGTCACGTTCGCTATCGCACGTAGCCACGTCGGTTTGAATACTAAAAGCCGTTTGACACGCTTTAAAGTCTTGTATCATGTCATCTTTAACACCATCAAGCGCATCGCATTTAGCCAAAATAGCGTTTGAAACAGTGGTGCGTTCTGTCAGTGTAAAAGCGGTTTGCAAATCCGCTTTATTGGTATTTGGAACCGATGCATACACATGAGCCCCCGCAATACTAGCCACCGCGGCAAGTGGTAAGCGATAGCCTGGCGCACCAACTAAAATGCCATCATATTCATCGGCATATCGTGTTGCCGCGATCATGGCGTGTCGACCACCATTAGAGCAACCCGCAAAATAACTGCGATCAGGCCCTTTGCCATAAACTTGGTTAATGACTGTTTTAGCCATCGGCGTTAACTTAGCCACTGCCTGATAACCATAATCGAGTCGTGCTTGTGGGTCATACGCAAACGTTGGTAATGGTTTATCATGGCCCGCATCGGAACTAATAACCGCAAAACCCTGTAATAAGGCACCCGTTAATGGCCCCCCACCCAAAGCGCCATCCGCCGTTCTGACTGCACCATCTAAACCACCATTTGCTTGGTATAAAAACCGCCCATTCCACGCTTTTGGTAAACGTAATTCGAAACCAATAGCATAGGGCTTGCCATCGACTTCACCGATTCGTTCATGCATTTTACCTTTCACCAAACAATGCTCTTCTATATCGTTGTCACCCTGTTTCAAAGCACCTTTCAGCACAGTTTCAATCGAATCTATCACTGTGTTGCTTGCAACCAAAAGCGAAGAAAGCCCTTCACAACGGGTCGACAGAACAGAGGGCTTAGCTTCACTCAACGATGAGGTGTGAACAACTGACGCCGCGTTCGTAAGACCGCTATAAACAGTAAGACCGCCGAGAGCGATTGCCAGTAAGCTAGGTTTGTACAAAAACGAATGCATGGTTGACTTCCTTATAGTGTTAATAATTATTGTTTTACTACTTTATTGTTTTCCATATAAACAGAATATAAGAAAGTTACCCAAAAAACGGCATAATTTTTTCGCTCAACACATTCAAAAAACGCACAAAGTAAAGAGGTTTATGTGGTAATTTTCCTACATAAAAAAGCCTAAAATGTACTTGAAAGTTGTTTTTTGAAATGAAATTTCTTTTTTTATAAAAAAACGCTCTATTGAGGGCTAGTTTTTATACAGTGAAGCAGTGACAGAGACAAATTCTAGGGATAACATACTGCCCCAGCATCCCCCGTGCGCCCTTTTATGGTTTTCAATCCTATTGATAATGTTAAGGTTCTCGAATGAACGCTTGGTATCTCATCTGCTTTCTCTCGGCACTAGCGGTTTTTATCGCTTTTACCAACCAATATATACTCAAAATGCAAACAACAATCGCCATTACCACAGGGTCTGTGGTGATCTCTTTACTGCTGATTCTGGCGGTTAAAATGCTCGGTGATGAAACCGCTGTGTTCATCACTCAAGTGGTTTCTGATATAGACTTTAATCAGCTATTATTAAAAGGCATGCTAGGCTTTTTATTATTTGCAGGGGCCTTGGAAATCGATCTTGCCGCTCTAAAAAGACAACGCTGGGAAATCACTATCTTAGTGTTATTTTCCACTTTAGCGTCCACTTTTATTGTTGGTTATCTAAGCTATTACGTGTTTGCTTCACTTAGCTTCCCAGTACCGCTCATCTACTGCTTGTTGTTTGGCGCTTTGATTAGCCCTACTGACCCGATTGCTGTGTTAGCTATTATCAAGCAAATGAGCGCACCACAAGGCATTTCGATTCAAGTAGAAGGGGAATCATTGTTTAATGACGGTGTCGGCTTGGTCATTTTTACCACCATCTTTGCCGTTGCCTTTTACGGCACAGAAGCCAGCTTCCAAGAAGTCGCTGAGCTCTTTTTAGTCGACGCCATTGGTGGCATTGTGTTTGGTCTTGTCATCGCCTTGGTGGGTCACTTTGTTATTATCAATTGCAAAGACATTAATACCCGCCTATTGGTCACACTCACGATTCCCTCTGCAGGCTTTGCGTTGGCGAATATTTGGGAAATATCCGGTGCACTTGCCATGGTGACCAGCGGTATTCTTCTTGGCAACATCACTCGTGCAAAAGCATCAAAACGAAGCGGACCAGATGGTACGCGTTATGTGAAAGACTTTTGGCATGCAACAGACAGCTTTTTAAACGCATTGCTTTTCCTCATCATAGGTATGCTGATCGTTACTATGCCGCTCACATGGGAAATCATTGGTTTAGGCTTGGTCATGGTGCCTGTCGTGCTGCTGGCTCGTTTTATCAGTGTCGGTAGCCCATACCTGATCTTCAAACGCTACCGTCAATATGACAAACATTCCGTTAAAATTCTGACATGGGGCGGTTTACGAGGCGGTTTAGCTTTGGCAATGGCAGCGGCTATTCCAACCAATAAAATGATGATTGAAGGCATGGATCTGCACGACATCATCGTTATCATTACTTATGTCGTGGTGATATTCTCCATCATAGTACAAGGCCTCACTATTTCGCCTTTGATTCAAAAAAGTATCCTAGCCGCGAAAGAAAAGACTAAATAATCGTCTGCGAACAAGGCAGCCATGAAAAAAGCCAACCCAGTGTTGGCTTTTTTCATTCTGATTTTGCAAACCTTGCTCTAGATCACAAATATGCTTACGAAACCATTATAAAATACCGTTATAGCAATCGCTAAAATCTACCATGGTGTATGTTTTCAATCGCCGTTCAACTAGGAAGAAACCCCCTAATGTCACCTAAATCAAACCACATATTGCAACGTAATAATGTCAAGCTCTCTGGCAAAGGTGAACAAACCATGATGCTGGCGCACGGTTTCGGGTGCAATCAAACCCTGTGGCGTTTCATGCTTCCTTATCTAGAAGAAAAATATCAAGTCGTCTTGTTTGATTATGTTGGCAGTGGTAATTCTGACTTTTCAGCCTACCAAAAAGATCGCTATGAGCATTTAGAAGGTTATGCCCTCGACATTATTGAAATCTGCGACACCCTAAATCTTAAGAACATCATTTTTGTTGGTCATTCGGTTAGCGGCACCATAGGTTGGATTGTGGCGAAACAACGCCCTGAACTTTTCTCACACCTTATCGCTGTTTGCCCCTCTCCTTGCTTTTTAAACATTGGCCCAGAATACCAAGGCGGTTTTGAGAAACAAGATTTAGAAGGACTTATTCAGTTGATGGATAAGGATTACATTGGCTGGGGGAACTATCTAGCCCCGGTTGTCATGGGCACTGACTTATCCCCCATTGGCACAAACTCAAATGAAGACGATATCTTGGTACATGAGCTACTCAACAGTTTTTGCTCTACCGATGTTACTTACTCGAAGCCTTTTGCGCAGGCCACTTTTTTCTCTGACTATCGATCTTTACTGCCCGACATCCACCACCCCTGTCTGATATTACAAAGCTCAGATGATTCATTGGTTGCTGTTAGTGTTGGAGAATACACACAACGCCATTTGCAAAATGCCCAATTGCAAATCATAGAAGCAAAAGGACATTGTTTGCACATGACACGTCCTATGGACGTCGTCAAACATATGAACGCTTTTCTTATTAATAATAAATAACGGCCGTCTGCGGAAACGTTCTCAATTAACGTCTGTATGCCAATTTGCCATTGAATACTTAAAAAATCCGTCTAAAATCACGCCATACTTTAAAATAGGATAGAATTGTTATGACTTCATTTACCATTCTCGATGGCGGTATGGGCCGAGAACTTGAACGCCGTGGTGCCCCTTTTAAACAACCAGAATGGTCAGCATTGGCAATGATGGAAGCACCCAATATAGTAAAAGAAGTGCATCAGTCTTATATTGCCAGTGGCTCACGAGTCATCACCACCAATAGCTATGCTCTGGTGCCCTTTCATATCGGTGAAGACGTTTTTAAAGAACAGGGGCGAGCACTCGCGGTACTTTCAGGTAAAGTTGCCCGCGAAGCGGCTGACGAAAGTGGTACTGATACTCAAGTCGCTGGATCCCTAGCGCCTTTGTTTGGCTCCTATCGCGCTGATCTTTATCAAGCGGATCGTGTTGAAGAACTCGCTGTCCCGCTGATCGAGTCTTTGACTCCTTACGTAGACCTTTGGTTATCTGAAACTCAAAGCCTCATCGATGAAGTCACTCGAGTAAAAGCGCTCGTGGATAAAATCGATGTTGATAAAAAACCGTTCTGGGTATCTTTTACGCTTGAAGATTCAGAGCCGACTACAGAGCCTTTATTGCGCTCTGGTGAAACCGTCGTTGAAGCGGTGAAAGCGATGCAGGCAATTGGAGTAAGTGCGATTTTGTTTAATTGCAGCCAGCCCGAAATCATTGGCGAAGCCATTCAAGTCACACAAAAAACGTTAGCCTCTTTGAATGCATCGTCTATACAAATCGGCGCTTATGCCAATGCGTTCCCACCCCAACCCAAAAACGCCACTGCGAATGATGGACTAGACGAACTCCGCGCGGATTTGACACCGCCTGCGTATCTCGCTTGGGTAAAACAATGGCAAAAAGACGGCGCCACCTTGATCGGCGGATGCTGCGGAATTGGACCAGAACACATTGCCGCTATTTCGGCATATTGCGCAACAGAGTAAATTGACTGACTCAAAAGATGACGTTTTTCACGTCATCTTTTGAGGATGATTATTCCTGCAAGACTTGAGCAATCTCTTGCACCATTGGGTTAAGTACTTGGTCAAACCAGCTTCTCGAAAGTGCTTGCACCATACTGCCATAGCCATCTGACTGCAGCTCAGTCTTAACATTAAAAGTGTTCGAAGCCGACAGCTCACCTGAAGCTGAAATAACCTGCCAGCGCCCTGATATATGGATAATGCCATTTAAATCTGCGTAAAAATTATCCACTTCAATATTTAATAACGCGGTTGCACTAGCGGGCAAACGTTGACCACCAAACCATGTAATATTAGGCAACACCTTCTCAAAGCGCTGTTGAGTCAAACGGGTTAGTTGACTCGATAAAGACTCCGCCCACAAGTTATTCTGCGAACGATAGACCTCTCCACTCTCGGTGACCAAGACAATCTCATTTCCGGCTAGATAATGAGCAACCACAATAGGCATCAGCCTTACTGCACTCTCTTTTGTCGGGTGAATCTGTCCTTTTTGCAGTCCATTATCCATTAACAAATATTCATTGCTGGGGACTGTCGGTGTGGCACAGGCGGCCAACATCCCACTTAGAACCCCTAACAACAAAACACGCTTAACCATTCTCATATGTCTTCTATCCCTGCACTATTTCGCCGCTTTTGGTTGAACATCTACACGAGGCTTACTATCAAAAATCAACGTATTCGGATTTTCTCGCACTTGACGAAGCAAAGGCTGCAACTCATTTAATGCACGTCCTAGCGACTCCATATTTTCTTTTAATGGTCGGCCAATCTGACCATTCGCCTGATAACTTTGTAAGGTCAAGTTTAGCTGATTAATCGTAGACACCAAGTCAGCCGGTAACTGCTGTGTTTCTGATTTATCGAGCAACTGGCTGACACTTTTACTCAGCGCTTGTAATTGACGTAGTGTTTCATTCGTTTCTTGCAAGGTATGACCAAGCTGCTTAAACGTACTGTCTAATGGCACTTGCGACAAATTATCCAAAATCGTCACGACCTTGGTTTCTATATTGGCAAAAGCATCTGGCGCTGTTGGAAAAATCTGATACCCCTCAAACTCTTTCCGTGTTATCGGTGACGGATTCTCAACAAAATCTATGTTAATGACTTTTGCTGCGTTCAAATAGTTGCCAATTTTTAACGACGCACGTAAACCTTTATTAATACGCTCTTCAATAAGTTCATTCCATTTTTGTAAAGACATCTCACCAGAAGTACTGGCTGCATTTAAACGCTGAGGCTCAATACGCGCTCTAACGGGAATCAAGGGAGTATCCAAAGACGTCAATGCATCCATTGATATGCCATTAAAAGGCACATCCAACACGGTCCCTATACGCACACCTCGAAACTCCACCGCAGCCCCTGGGACCAGACCGCTTACATTGCTGTCAAACAAAAAGACATAGTTGATAAACTCATCGTAGACATTATTGTTCGCGCTTTCTTTGCTCGAAAACAAACGAAACTGTGTCATGTCAGCAACAGGCGCTCCGGGCGGGCGACCAACAGGTAAACCAAATGAAATACCGCCCGCTAAAAACGTTTCTAAAGAATCGAGACGAACTTCAAAACCACTGGCCGAACTCTTCAATGAAAGTCCTGGCGTCATCCAGAATTGCACGTCGCTGTTTATCAACGCATCATATGGCGAGCGAATGACAATGCGATAAGTGATCGCACCTTTATCGGAATCAAAACCTACTTTCTCGACGTAACCCACTTCGTAACCACGAAAATGCACCAAGGCACCCACATCTAACTTAGAGCCTTCCGTACTCGACAACATAAGCCGCACGCCCTCGTTTTCGGTAGACAGTGGCGGCTGGTTCAATATGGTAAAGTCCGTCTGCTGCCGTCCTTTTACTCCCGGCGTCATATCAATATAGGCACCCGACAGCAAGGTCCCTAATCCACTCACCCCTTCTTTACCGATTCGCGGTTTTACGACCCAAAATTTCGCATCATCGCGCAACATTTGCTCAGTACCATGATTCATGCGTACTTTAATAACCGCACTTTCATAATCCTCACTAAGGCGAATATCGATCACCCTTCCAACGTCCACGTTACGGGATTTTAGCTTCGTCTTGCCCACCTCCAAACCTTCTGCATTTGAAGCAATAAGCGTAATAACAGGACCTTGCGTTGACCAATTTTGATAAAGCATCCAAGCCGCCACCAAAAGCGCGATCAAAGGCACCAACCAAATAGAATTAAACCGAACTTGTCGCATATTCTCGATCTGTTTAATGGGCCCTCTCACTCTTCTCTCCTCTCAGAAACAGACACAGTGCGTGCCTCGTCTTTATCCCATAGTAACCGTGGATCAAACGTCATCGCTGCCAACATGGTCAAAACAACCATCGCCGTAAATGACAACACCGCAGTCCCCGGTAAAATCGACATAAAATTGCCCATTTGTACCATACTGGTCAAAATAGCCACCACAAACACATCAATCATTGACCAACGCCCTACAAACTCCGTAATACGGTACAGCTTGATTTTTTGTTCCGTTAATCGCTTGCTCGGAAAATGACACTGCCAGCAAAGCCAGCTCAGCGACAACACTTTCGCAAGAGGAATCACCACACTCGCCAGCAAAATAATCAGGGCAACAGGATAAGAACCTAAGGACCAAAGCAACAACACCCCACCCATGATAGTTGATGGTTCCGTATTTCCTAAAAAAGTGGTTTGCATGATAGGAAAGACATTTGCAGGGATATAAATCACAACAGACGCCACCAGCAAAGCAGCCGTTGAACTTAAGCTCTTTGGGCGACGACTGTAGACAGAATGACCACAACGATTACAGTGTCGTTTGTGCGCCGCTAAAGTCGCACCACAGAAATGACATCCTATCACCCCCTGCTCCTTCGCTGTTCCTGTGACAACAGGCTGATCATCGGCTTTTCCAGCGACTTTATTCCATAGCCATCGCTTATCGACCAAACTCTCTGTTTTCAGCAACAAGATGACATAACCGCAAAAAGCCCAAAAAGACAGTTCAAATGAAATATCCGCCAAGCTGTTCATCTTAACCAGCGCAACCAGAATACCCACAAGAAACACATCCACCATTAGCCATGGCTGAATCACAACAATCCAACGCACACAGTAACGCTGAGCAAAATTCAATACATGCTTATGCTGAAAAGACCAAACCAGAAATAAAATAGAGAAAAGATACACTAACGGAAACACAAACAAAGCGAGGCTAATAATAACCCCTAACAGCAAATGACCTTGGCTAAGCAACACACTCAAGGTATGAAACAAGGTCACCGTTCGTTCAATACCATTCGTCGAAAAGCCGAGAAAAGGAAAGCTCATCGCTAGTGCCAACATTAACAGCGACGACAGACCGGCCGCGATAATTCTTCCAGCGGCCTGTCTATGCACACTAACTAATACATGACCACAATGTTGACATCGAAAACGTTCACCACTCTTTAAAGGTGGGATTGGATTGATAAAATCACATTCTTCACAAGCCGTCACATTTTCATAAAACACAAAATGGCTCATATCAACACCGCGACTCAATCGAGCACTCCAATAAAAGGACGTAACAATAATCTAACACGAGAATACTGATCATAATCAAGCTATTAAAGATATTCACCACAAAGTAACCCATTCAGAACGGACGCTAGAACCTTGGGTGAATACCGTCAAACTACCTTGTCAATGAGAACTGAAAATCTCAACAGACGAAACGAAAGCGCTGTTCTTCTCAAGCGCTCGGTTTCAATCTTCATTTACATAGCCCCTCGTTTTTTGACGTTAGACACTAAACTTGCTACGAAACGCAAAATACACCGCGCCCACTAGACACAACCCCGCCCACAAATAATCAAGTTTTAATGGTTCTTTTAGGTAATAAACAGAAAATGGCACAAACACCATTAATGTGATCACCTCTTGCATGATTTTTAACTGCCCAACATTCAGTGCCGTATAACCGATACGATTGGCAGGTACCTGCAACAGGTACTCAAACAGAGCAATACCCCAGCTTATCAAAGCGGCAATGATCCAAGGCTTGTTGTTCAACTCTTTCAAATGAGCATACCAAGCAAAAGTCATAAAAATATTACTACAGATTAATAAAGAAACACTCAACGCAATGGGATGCATAGGTTTTACCAGATAAAAATATGACAACGTACAAAAACAGCTAATTAAAGCATATCACTAGAATAAACGCCCTAGGAAGTTGTCTAACAATCAACACCTAGTGACGCATTGTCGGACCACCATTACCCGGCCCACCATGACCACCGCCATGAGGTCCACCCGGTAGCATAACGCACGCCGTCAATGTAAACACCACCAAACTCAACACCAAAAATTGGAACACTTTATTCATCATTTGCATGATTCCTCCCACTGTTTTTAAAACCAAACAGCAGCATAAAAACTTGCCTTGTCTTTTACAAATGACCAAAAGACATTTTTGTGAAAATCCTTAATATTCCCTTATAAGGCCAGCTCAATAGACAAAAAAACAAGGCCCAAAAAAAGCACGCATCAGCCAACAACTAAGCATTAACCCGCCCCTGCATTGCCCGAAAATATTTTTACTCAAAAACGAAATATCCCCCTTTACTTGTTCGATAATAAGCACATACTTAACTTACTACGTGACAATTTTTGTTCCAACGTTCGTAGCAGCCCTTCAGTTGATATCAATCGACTAAGGTTATTGTAATGGCTAATGGTGGATATCATGAGTAAAAGTCAAGACAGTAAAAAAGAGACCAAAAAGAAACCACTTTTAACACCAAAAGAAAAGAAAGCAGCGAAGGCAACAAAAAAATCCACAACCAATACATCCGGTAATTAACGTTTCCCGCCAGTCACCATCTTGTCATGGTGGCGTTTTACTCAAGTCATCTAAGCCCTAACATGTGTTAGGGCTTTTTTATTGCCAGCATCAATCAACCACTATGGATGCGACTAACGACTACGGACGTGATGATTTTTGAGGGCCACGACCATTCGATGGACGCTTACCATTTGAAGCAGGCTTACCAGTGTTTTTAGGTGATCCACCAGGCTTCCCATTCGGTCGCTTACTGCCTCCAGCACCACTCGTTGCAGGCTTTTTAGCATCACCAAAAGGACGTCTGTCTTTGCTTTTAGAGCCCGCAGGCTTTCTAGAATCATCCATAGGGTATTTAGTGTTGCCTTTTGTGGCAGTCGTAGGCTTAGATGGTGTATTAGGGCGAGCATTTTTACGCGGTGCATTACGGGATTTTTTCGCTGGCGCATTGGCTTCTGAAGAAGAATCTTCGACCGATTTTAACAAAACAGACAACTCTTTTTGTGTCAGGTCGCGCCATTCACCAACCGGTAACCCCTTAAGGCTTACGTTCATGATGCGAGTACGTTCTAGCTTCATTACCTCGTAACCAAAATGCTCACACATACGGCGAATTTGTCGATTCAAACCTTGCACCAAGGTAATGTTAAACACATTCGGGGATATCTTGGTCACTGGGCATTTCTTGGTCATGGTCCCCAAAATAGGCACACCACCCGCCAAACCCGCAATAAAATCATCGGTAATGGGCTTATTCACCGTGACCAAGTATTCTTTCTCGTGGTTATTACCCGCTCGTAATACCTTATTGACCAGATCACCATTGTTGGTCAAAAAAATCAGCCCTTGGGAATCTTTATCCAAACGACCAATCGGAAAAATGCGTACTCCATGGCTCACAAAATCGACAATATTATTCTTCTCCGAACTCTCCGTGGTACTGACAATCCCAACAGGCTTATTCAACGCAATAAAAACAAAATCATCCGCGTCTTGGGGCTCAATGATCTGCCCATTTACCCGCACTGTGTCACCGGCTACCACTTGATCACCCACCGAGGCACGCTTGCCATTGATGAACACATTACCTTGTTCAATAAAGCGGTCAGCGTCCCTTCGAGAGCAGATACCGCTTTCGCTGATGTATTTATTTAGACGAGTAGAAGATGCGTTAAACATAAAGTGCCGTTTTACCTAATAAAAAGCCTTTCTGACAGAGAAAAGCCTGAACAAAATGAATCGTCAACAACGAAATAGCGCACATTATATAGGAAACACGACAAGCATTTTAGGATCATGCTCCAGAAAGACTAGAAAAACATCGCAAACAAAAAAAGGTTAAGAAAACCTTAATTTTCCCTCCCTACACTCCGTGCATCAGACAACATCACCCTAAGAGAGCCACCCATGCGCACAAAAAAACGATCTTACAATACCGCTCAAATCCTATTACATTGGGCCATTGCTGCCTTAATTATTTTTAATTATTTCGTCAGTGACGGAATGGGACGTGCTTTTCGTCAACACCTAAACGACAGCAACACAGGCTATAACCTAGTGGCATCATTGCATGTGTATGTTGGATTGGCCGTTATCGCTTTGGTTGTTATACGCATCATCGTCCGTTTCATGTCTCACAAAAACACAGCAAAATCAAAAAGCGCAATAGACCGAGCTTCTCGTATCGTCCATGAATGCCTGTATTTACTGATGTTTTTAGTACCTGTATTTGGCGCCATCGCGTGGTATTTAGGTATTCACTTTATGGGTGATGTCCATGAAATCGCCATGAACATCATGATGACATTGGTCCTGCTACACGCCGCAGCCGCCCTGTTCCATCAATACGTATTGAAAGACGGGACACTACTAAAAATGCTCGGGCAAAGATAACATTAAGCTAATTGAGACCTTTGTACGATGTTACGAGCGAAACCAAGACGAGGCAAAAACAGACGAAAAAGCGGAGTTTATGGGCTATAAATGAGTATTTTGAGTCTGTTTTTAACAAAGTATTAGTGAGCGCAGTAGTCGTAAAAAGGTCTCAAAAATTACTGGTGAACTTCTAGATAAGACCTCTCCTGCTCGAGAATACGATCCGTATTAAGAGACGCCAAACTCACGTCATGTGAGTGCGGCAGCATACCAATGGTCTGCAAATGCAGATAACGCATGGCACATACCCGCAAAAACGACGTGAAGTTTTCCAAATTATGACCCGCATCCAAGGCTTCATGATTAAGCTTGACAATCATCTGCGACAAAGACAACTTATCGCGCTGAGCGATCTCTTCCAGCGTAAACCAAAAGAAACTTTCTAAACGAATGCTAGTCACCATGCCATCAATACGCAAAGAGCGAGTGACATTTTCCCATAGACTAGGATCTGAATTCACAAAAAGCTTACACATCGTATTTTCCCTTCTGAATGACGTTTTTTATTATTGGAATGAAATAACACAATGCAAACAGTCTAGCCGAAGATAGGCAAAAGTAGTCGAACGAATTTAACTTTTACTGTCTCATGACAAAATCAAATTCGCCCGAATAAAGCCATCAAAGCTCCGCTTTTTACTTATCTAACAATACATAAAACTGAACAAGCCAAGCAGGATGCGCAGGCCACGCAGGAGCCGTCACCAAATTACCGTCCGTCACCGCTTGATCCACGGGGATATCCATAAACTCCCCCTTCGCAAGCGTCACCTCAGGCTGACAAGCCGGATACGCAGAACACTTCCTACCCTCCAAAACACCCGCTGCAGCAAGCAACTGCGCACCATGACACACCGCCGCCACGGGCTTATTGGTGTCAAAAAAATGCTTCACCATGCTAATCACAGTTTTATTTAAACGAAGATATTCAGGCGCACGACCACCGGGAATCACCAAAGCATCGTAATCTTCCACCTTGATATCGGCAAACGTCGCATTCAACGCAAAACGGTGACCCGGTTTTTCCGTATAGGTTTGATCGCCCTCAAAATCATGAATCGCCGTCGCCACCGTATCACCAGACTTCTTATCTGGACACACCGCATGCACCGTATGACCCAAACTCATCAACGCCTGAAACGGCACCATCGTTTCGTAATCTTCCGTAAAATCACCCGTGATCATTAAGATTTTTTTATTCGACATGACACCTTCTCCTGTTTTAGTTAAAGCGTCCTATGTTGTAACAGCTAGAGAAAGAAAAAAGGTATTAACGGGTTATTACATTCAGCCCCTTCCCCTTTGGGAAACCAAAAACGTAGGTCTGATGAGACGAGGAACGAGGTGTAATCTGACGCTGAAAGCGAAGCTTTCATTTTGGACATCACAAAGGTGGGTGGCTTGTTTAGCCAATATTCAGATCTAACTTGAAATTGCGAATAATCTTTTCATCCAAACAGCTTCGTAAAAACGTATTCATTGGTACCATGTCATTAGAAGTATAGAAGTCGAGCATGAGCGTATTAAACTCTTGCTGACGTTTGGCTTGCACATTAATGATAGGAAAACCATTCGCCAACAAAATACCGTTCATCATGAATCGACCTGTACGTTTGTTAACATCCCAAAAAAATTGAGCACGTGCCATTTGTAAAAATGCAGTAATGGCCTGATCGTAAACATCAGATTCGTTGCTCACCTGATTCTCAACTTCAAGCCATTTTGCATCCAACTCATCTGGAGCCGGAGGCTCATACTCTGCCCCCGTAATAGACTCATAACCAGAGCGAAATTTTCCCCACTCTAACGCCTCTTCTTTGCCAGCAATATTGTGGATTTTCAAGGTAGTTTCTTTATTGAACTGAAATTCACCTTGATCAACTAAGTCAAAAATGAACTCCCATGCTCGAGCTTGGTTAATTGCCATATTTTGATCACTAATTCGATGACCACCTACGGTGATACCGTCAAGAATGGTCTGCACCTCAGGTAAAGTCATTGCAACACCCTCGAGGTTAACAGCGTCATAAACCAAAGCAGGTACATCTCTTTTGGCAAGTTGTTTCGCCAACGGGATATTTGGTTTCATATTCCACATGTTATCTATCACGGCTGTCATAGCGATCTGCTTCAATTCAAAATAAAACTCGGTTAAGTATACACTTACTGATGAGTAAGGTGGTAGAAGTCGGCTAACACATGCGGCCTTGCCGCGTAGACAAAGCAGTAGAGATCCTTTTAAAAGACATCCACACTAAAAATTCGTATAAAAAATAGTCAAGTTACGATGGGTGTCTTGTTAGTCCATTAACGCTCACATAAAAGCGATAGCACGTGGGCTCAAATTAGGAACGGGTAAACGCAGCTCATGTGTTAGCGCCCTAGCGAGCGATTTAATACGTTTGTTATAGGCGCTTCTCGACTTTCCAAGGAGGGTTTAAACGATTCTCACCTGCCCAGTAAAGCTTGATTTTATTACCAGACGGATCTTTAAGAATGGCCTCTTTCCACAGGTATCTTTGTTCTGTCGGTAATTGTTCAAATTGAAAACCTCTTTGAGACAAATCAGCACACAGTTCATCAAGTTTCTCATGCTCGAAGTAGATTACAGAACTATTTTCGAGCTCATCGGATTCGAGAGATAAGGAGAAAGTAGCGTTCCCTTCTGGGCAAGAAAATCTAGAATAATGCGGCGTATCGACAATTTGAGTGAAACCAAGTTTTAGATAAAAGTTAACAGCATCATCCATATTTTTTACTGGCAAAGTAATCTGGTTCAATTCCATTTAATCACCTAGCGTATAATGCCTAATTAAGAAGGGAACAACTCTACCATAACCCGAGATCAGCACCATAATCACAGAACTAAACCCAAGCCCAAAATGCCAAGCGTGCTGAATCACTCTCAAATGCTTTGTTAGCCGCTCACGCCAACGATAGCCCACCATCAACTACCAACGTGTGGCCTACGATATAGCTGGCTTTATCTGATAATAAAAATTCAATTGCATTGACGATTTCGTCGATTTCTCCAAAGCGATTGATTGGTACTACATCAGAAACATCAGCGCGGATATTAGAGTTTTCAAGTTGCCTTTCCTCCCACCGGGGAGTCCACGTTACACCGGGAGCAACCGCATTGATTCGAACGCCAGATTTGATGCTTTCTAGGGCAACAGATCTAGTCAGCCCCTCAAGGGCATGTTTAGCAGCACTATACATTGATGCATTAGGTGTTGGTCTAAGACCATTTACAGAGCTTACATTTACTATGGATGCGCCTGCTTCCATTAGTGTCAGTTCGGACCTTAAACACAAAGCTTGACACAAAAAATCCACATGAAGTGTTTCTTTGAGAAGTGATACATCAACTTGTGGCAGATAGCCTCTAGAAGCAAGAGCCGGAGAAGCGCTGTTGACCGCTACATCCAACTTCCCGTAGCGGTCTGCAATATGAGCAAATAAACCTTCTAGCTGTTGCTCGTCGGCTATATCAACCGACTGGTAATCGACAGGTTTTAATTCTGGATATTTTTGCATGGCATTTAGCCAAACCTCCTTCGAGCGAGAGCACGTAACAACTTGATACCCCTGCTTCACGAGCCGAAGAACTGAATACAAACCGATTCCTTTTGAACCACCAGTGACTAATGCGATTTTCAATTTAAGACTCCTTTCCTATTCGTGTACTTTGACGGCTAACGCCGTGCTCTGCGGAAATTTAGGAGCGCCAGCGAGTAAATTTTCCGTAGCAGCACCTTGTTAGCCTTTAATGCACTAGCTCTGTATTGGTATCTGTTTCCCCTGAATTCTCACTGAGAACTTCTTCTTGCCGTTTAATTGTAGAAGCATCGCGCTCAGGGTCGGGCACGTATGCTTGATCAAAGCTTTGCTTGTATGCTTCCTGAAATTCTTGCGAGGATCTGAACTCTCGAAAAACAGGCCAAGTTCTAAATCCTTCAATTCCTATAGAATCAATTACTTCACTTGATTTCATCATCTCGGCGGCTTCTAGATATTCATCTCTCAATACGTGTAAGCAGAGCCTATATTTCGGGTGAAAGGCTTTCCATGGAGGTCCCTCGAGCCCCTTTTCAAAATCGATACCTAGGCGCTTTTGTGCAATAGCTCTATTTATGCGTGCATAGTATTCATTTTCTGAATCCTCAGATCGAAATTTTGAAGGGATATTTAGGTCGTAGTTAGTAATTATTTCTACCAAAGAATTGTCATCGTAATTAAGAAACTTTATCGCCAGCTTATTTAGTGCGTTGTCTGAAACATCAATTTCAGAAGGGAAAAGTCTTCTAAATGCGGCTTGACCAATTCTTAATCCGATCTCGAAATATGCGTAGAATGCTTCTTCAAAATAAGATTCAGTAACTTCAAGCTCCTGTCCTTCTTCTATATTTTTAACTGAAGCTCCAAACCCCTTACATTTGTCTATATATTGTGATGATACCAGCCCCCCTGTGTGTACAAATAGATTCCGCCTTTCTGCAACTTCCAGAAAACATTTTAGTTTTGAAAAATGTTCTTGTATTCCTAATTTGAGCTTTTCATCCACATACCTAATTTGCTCCTCATGTGAGCCTCGCAAAAGTTGCTCTACCTCTTTGGAAATAACCCCCTTTATTGCAGTATCAACTGATTTTAGATCTATAAGCTCCTTATAAGTGATCGTTTTTTCAGAAGATTTAAGCCACTCTGGATTTTGTTCTAACGCAATTTCTAAAAAGGTGCCAAGAAATTCATCAAATCTGGAAACTACTGATACGATCAGTTGTTTTGTAAAAAGAGTTTCAGCTCGCTTGATCTTTCTAACATTCGAAACCATAGTTTCAATGTCTTGGATTCTTAGCTTTATTCGTTGTGATTTCTCTTCTTCATCAGCTGTTTCATCATCACTTTCTGGCTTGCCTTCTGTGGCCTCTCCGTTTTCACTAATTCTTTCAGCACGAGAAATCACCTCATCTACCGCCGCTTTACGCTGCTTATCCTGATCCTGAAGGACAGGCATTACAGCTGCAAACATCTCTCGCAGGCATTCCAGATCAACTAGATAGCGATCAGTTATTGATAAGAGTTTAATATGCTCGGGGACTTCTTCTTTTTTTTCGATATTTGATGTCACTGAATTTCCTTATGAGGCTAACAGTTTAATAGTACGCATGCGCGTTTACACACTTCAAAAACCTCACCAATAGAGCCATAAGTCATTGATTTTAAATCAATTAATAGAGATGAGAACAAAAACCAAGTATGGAAAAACGAGCATGCGCGTTATTCCTTTTATCCACAGCGCGTTATTTCTACCCTATGAATCCTTATTCATTGATATTAGGAGACTTTCTTTCTTACCTCCAGCACAAAATGCGCACTATTGGTTTTATTTAACATGGCTAAACGCGCAAGAAAGTTCATTTTAAAAAAATAAACTGTATATACAGACAGAAAATACAGTTTTTTATTCGCTCTGAATCCGTTGTTTGTTGTGCCAAAGCCGTGACCCACAATGAAAGCGTCGCTTTCAGCGTCAGATTACGCCTCGTACCTCGTCTCATCTGACCTACGTTCTTTGGTGCCTATTATTGAATTCGCTATCGATCCTTTTAAAAGAGATCCTTTTAAAAGACATCCACACTGAAAGTTCGTATAAAAAAATCGTCAAGTTATGATGGGTATCTTGTTAAGTTTTTTTATCATTAAGTTTCTATGGGTGTCTCATTAAGTCACAACCAGCGCAGCTTTGCTGCGTCCGACGCCGCAGGCGCGTAGTTGATTGACTTGTTAGCTTTTCACGTGATGGTAAACTCAAAAATGAAAGGCTTACCGGCAACACATGAATTTGATGAGCTAAGTGGTGGTAATGAGCCTAAATTTAGGATTGTTTTAACTAAAAGTGAGTTTTTGTCTGTATTCTCAGCCACTTGGTAGCCTATGATATCTGAGTTTTCATCGATAACTAGTGCCAATTTATATTTGCCTGAATGTTCTTTTCTAAGCAGGCCTGCTTTGCCAAACTCTGCTGAGAAAAATACTGGAAGCTCTGAAAGAAGATAAACCTTGCCAGCGGCTTTTGCGCAGTTAAACCCTTCTTGGCTTGTAGCAGTTACTGAAGTACCTACAGTGCCAGAATGCTCATACGTAATATCATTCTCAGCCATTACATGGGTAGCAACCAGAATAAAAATACAAAAAATCGTGGATCTCAAATTACACTCCTGTGAAAGCTAAAGTCCATTGATATGGGTGTCTTGTTAGTCCATTATAAACGGCTCAGCGTCCATTCCGCATTACAAAATACATTTTTATTATTAACTCAACAACAGCTGATTTTCGGCCTAGAGGCAACCTACATGTGAAAGCGTCGCTTTCAGCGTCAGATTACGCCTCGTACCTCGTCTCATCTGACCTACGTTCTTTGGTGCCTATTGTTGAATTCACTATGAAGCCAGCGACGCGACGAAGTTGCGCGACCCTATGGCGTTTCAGGGAAAAATAAAGGTTGGGAATACAAGGCCTTTGAATGGAACCCAAAGAAAACGCCTTCCCTTTTTTCAAAGGGAAGGCGCAAAACAAGTTTTGAACGTTTTTTTAAAAGCGCTACTCGCCAATGTGCCAGCCATTGGTTATCGGGTAACGACGATCTCGTCCAAAGCCACGAGCGGTAATACGAACGCCGGTTGGGGATTGGCGACGTTTGTATTCGTTGACGTCGACAAGGCGAAGCACACGGTAGACGGTTTCTCGGTCGAATTTATGGGTCGCGAGTATGGCTTCGGCGCTTTGGTCTTCTTCGATGTACATGCGTAAGATTTCATCGAGGATGTCGTAGCTTGGCAAAGAATCTTCGTCTTTTTGGTCTGGCGCCAGTTCCGCAGAAGGTGGACGTGTGATGACGCGTTCTGGAATGACGTAGCCTAAAGTATTGCGGTAGCGGCACAGCTTGAAGACTAAGGTTTTGAAGACGTCTTTTAGGACAGAGTAACCGCCAACCATATCGCCATAAAGCGTCGCATAACCAACAGCCATTTCACTCTTATTGCCTGTGGTTAGAACCATATAGCCTTTCTTGTTGGAAATCGCCATTAAGGTTACGCCACGGGTACGGGCTTGTAGGTTTTCTTCTGTGGTGTCTTTGCCATAGCCTTCAAATTCTGGCGCCAACACGTCGGTAAAGGCGGATACCATGGCTTCAATGGGTAAGACGCTGTATTTCACGCCCAGCAAGTTGGCTTCTTCTTCCGCATCATGCAAGCTGATAGAAGAAGTGTATGTGTACGGCATCATCACGGCTTGAACACGATCTGCACCGATAGCATCTACGGCTACGGCGAGAGACAAGGCAGAGTCGATACCACCACTCAAGCCCAGCACAATGCCTTTGAAACGATTTTTGGTGATGTAATCACGCAATCCAAGCACCATGGCTTGATAGACGCTGGCTTCCACTCCTAGCGCTGGCGCAATGACTCCCGCCACCGGTTCCACCTTGTTGGGTTGGCTGTCGTCAACGATCATATCGATACTGTACAAACCCGCTTCAAACCAAGGCGCTTGCATGATTTTCTCGCCTTTGACGTTGACCACAAAAGAGCCGCCTTCGTACACCAATTCATCCTGCGCGCCCATGTAGTTGACATAGACAATAGGCAGAGTGACTTCAATGGCACGCTGGTGAAGCAGTGCTTCGCGCTCGCCCATTTTTTCGATGTGATAAGGTGAGGCGTTTAGGTTAAGAATCAATTCTGCTCCAGCGGCTTTGGCCTGGGCAATAGGTTCTGGGTGCCAAATATCTTCACAAATACTTAAGCCTACTTTAACGCCCTTGATCTCAACAATACCGGGCTCACGACCTTCACTGAAGTAACGCTTGTCGTCAAACACAAGGAAATTGGGGAGCTTTTGTTTGGCGTATTCTACTAATAGCTGCCCTTGGTAAATCACCCCAGCACAGTTAAACAGTTCGCCATCAATACGTCGTGGATAGCCAACCACTACATGGATATCGCGGATCTCAGCCAGTAACTTAGCCAGTGCAGATTCAATACGGGTGTCTAAGCTAGAACGTAACAGTAGATCTTCTGGCGGATAGCCAGTTAAGGTTAATTCAGGAAACACCACCACGTCCGCGTGTTCTTCATCACGGGCTTTACATGCCGCATCAATCACGGATTGGGTGTTTTTTGTGATGTCGCCGACCAGCATATCCAGCTGGGCCATTGCAATTCGTAATGTCATACAGTTGCTATCTCGTGAACTCTGTTAGAATATGCCCGTTATTGTCTGGAATTACCCAAGCTAGGTAAAGTATATGATCGTACGTTTGATCGTTTTTGTTGCTATTTTCTTTATTGGTTGGTGGTTGTATCGCCAATTTGTCGCTTTTAAACGCAGTCAGTCGCCAGAAGAAGTGAAAAAGAAGGCGTCTGGCAAAAAAGAGGAAGCACAAGAAAGCATGGTTCGCTGTACTGAATGCAAAACCTTCACGCCGCGCTCCCATGCGATTCATGACCAAGAAGCCCGTCCATTTTGCAGCGCGGAACATTTAAAAATCTTCAACCAGAAGCACTGACCCAGCCACTGGCAAGCAAACGACTTTCTTGCCACCACCAGCAACGGTATTGTTGCTGGTTTTGTGTGGCACAAAGTCGATAAGATAAATGCGTGTTTTCCGATTCGTCAGGCACGGAGACATAACGTTCCCAACGGTAATACACCCATTGGTCATTACTTTGCCAAATACGCTCTAAGGCCGATTGTTGTAAATCACAAAACCCCATGCAGGCACTCGCCTTCGCGCTAGAAAAATCGGCAGCCACCACCCACGCTTGATAAAAATCCGTCCAGATTTGTTGCTCCTCTGTCACATCATTCAGCTGACCACGCCATTTAAAACCCGCTTCTAGTCCTTGCTGATAATGCATAGATACACTGGACAAGACGAATAACAAGGCAATGATTGGCAAGGACACCCAACCTCGTTGACCGCTGAGATCGATATAGGTCATCTTGACTACATTCCTTTCAAAACAATGATGTGATTCCCTACTCCCTGGCAAGGAGAAAAATAACGCCACGTTTCTCCGCGCATCGAACGATAATCTTGGGCAAAAGGCGTCTCCCGTTCTGACTTACAGTCATGAAGTCGATATTGGTACTCCACCCAAAGGCCGCGAACGTTTGCGAGGGAAAATTGACCATAATTCGTGTCCAAGACATCCACTTTTCCATCTAGGTTGTCATCCAATAGTGGAAACACGGACAAACGCTCAATGCCACTCCATAACTCCAATGAATTGCCACTTTCTTTGGGTGTACGCCAAAAAGCATTTTGTCCGCCCTTACCTTCGGAAATATACCAATAAAACTCATCTTGGCTTTCCACCACGCCAGACTGCCCAATGGCTTGCTCAGCGAATTCGCCGCCCTCCAGCTCAATACGGCTTTTGTGCGCAGAAACATTGAGTATTTGGCCTTGGTACTGAGAGTCACAAGAGGAAAATCGTACATGGTCGCCGGCTTTCCAGTGACAAGATAAAGAGGTTTCTAAAGGATTGCTATGCACAGTCACAGTGCCACGACACAGACCATAGTCCACCGCTCTTAACCAATCTGATTCTTTATCAATCGTTCTTGTTGCTAAACGTAGTGGTGGCGACATACCCGATTCAATGGTCAAGAACACCGACTCGTCCACAAGACAGCTTGCCGGAACCAGACGCGACCACTGTGCTTGAAAATGCGCCTCAATCGCCGCTTTAATGACCTGCTGGTCTTGATAGGTTTGAACCAATAAATGACGCTCCTGCAAGCGGACCAAGGCGACGACCAAAAAAGGCAAAAACAAAGCAACCAAGGTACAGACAAGCAATAATTCAATTAATAAACTGCCGCGTAGATGACGCCGTTTAATCATTATTCTGCTCCTCAAGCGGCGCACTAGCGCTTGACGATGGTAACGTCTGAAACCACTGTGCCAATTGATCTCCGGTGCATTTTTGACAATCAGGATAGCCTTGTTTTATAGACTCTTGCGGATGATTCAACCACGCTGCCGAACCGACCAGCTGGGTCATCGCGGCGCGTTTTTGCTCGTAATCGCCTTGTTGACGATCTTGTTCAATTTGCTGAAATAAATGCCACTGTGTCTCCGTCTGTCGCTGCACAACATGCAACACCACAGCAAACAAACTCAAGCACAAAATAACCTCTAACAGAATCCAACCGCGTTGTCGTGGCGCGGCTAAGTAATGGTGAATAGACGATTTTTTCATCCGCATACCCCATCATTAACACTTTGCGGATCTGTAAAGTAAAAACGCCCACTTTGGTTCAACACTATGTCGGCTTGCCATGCTCCCAAGCAAAATTCAAACGTCCCATTTTGATAGCTCGATAAACCGTTGGATTGAAATTCGATTTGTTGCTTTTTGACCGGAAACCCCCGCCAAGAAACCTCTAATGAGCGATCAAAATGAATTTGCCGATAGGTTTTTTGCCCTCCGCTTGCCAATACCATTTGATAAAGCTTAAAGCCATCAGACCAGTGTCCGTCGCAGTCGACGCCACCGCACACATAACTGGTACGCCCACTCATCACAGCCAGTTGACGTGCTTGTGTCAGCGCCTGCGCTAAGCGCTTCATTTCATTTTTCAGGGTGTTTTTATCGTGGGAGTTTTGACTAACGCTAAGAAACTGCGCTGAACCGGCATGAGCTAAAATGCTGAGTATGGCGAGCACACACAGCAATTCTAATAATGAAAAACCACCTTGATGATGCATAAAAACCTCCTTGTTTTGCGCAATCAGTGACTAGACCTCCTGTCTAGCACCTTGTTGTCCTCGAATAGTCCTAAGACTAAACTGTCTTGAACCATTTGTTAATATGATTTGCAATTTGTCTTGGTTTTTGAAAAGGCAAAGAATGATCGCACGCGCTCAGGGTCTTATGATGCCACGCTGAATTTCGCTCACTTAATAAATCGTAATGCTGACGCAGAGCCTCATGACTTAATTCGCCTGAAAACAAAAATACATGTTCTGAGGCGTCTATCATCGCCTGACGCAAAGACGGCTCCTTTGCCATTAATGCCACATGATCAGTCACGGCATCCAGCGCATAAGCAAAGCCAAACGGCCGATGAGCAAGACGAGATTGCGTGGTAGCTTCTGCCACAGGATGCTTACGTCGATTCGGCGAAACGCCATCCATAAAACTCGCCACCCCCAGCTCGACATCGCCCGTATCACGAATCAGCTTCGAGGCATGGCGATATTTTTGACGAACATCCATCAAGGTTGATAAATCTTCACGGTCCAACGACGCGGGTTCCAACAACGCCATTTTCATTTTCTTTTTGCCTTGCAAGCTACGCTGATAATTGAGATTTAACGCCACCAAACCGCCCAAGGAATACGCCACCACATCAAAATCGTCCCATTGCACATGAGCCAATAAAGCCTCAACGTCGTCAGTTAACTCAGCAATCGACACTGCCGCCTCTTCACCATGATGATGAAAAGAGTCTCCCATGCCTTTTAAATCCGGCACCAACATCCAGCGCCACTGAGTAAAATACGGCAACATGGGAGAATACGTAATCTCACCCGCCACCCCCGCACCGTGTAATAGCAAGCAAACGCGATCACTTTCGGACTGTGGATTTTCGTAAAGACGGTACGCTATACGCGCATTGGGTAAAGAAAGAAAAAAAATGTCAGACACTTGTAATTAACCTGTGAGGACCCTTATTAAAAGCATACAATGTTTGCTCGTGGTGACAGCCACCAAACCAAGGTGCGTTTATCTTTTCCCTCTATTGGGTATAAACATGGCTTGGTGAGCGCAGACTTCATATTACTAGGTATTAAAATAAATGTCAGAAATCAAACACGTAAATCTCCCTTATCAGGCGTCATTACTGTCTTTCTTTTCTGCTGTACGAGACTTACCTTACCCTGCGTTACTCGACAGTAATCACCAACACTTTCCAGATACCAATTTTGATATTTTAGTCGCCAACCCGCTGGCTCGCATTCACCCTGCTGACCATGGACAACCCATTAGTTGGTATACCAAACCGCTTTATCAGCTGGATACAACGCTTAATCCAATGACGCTGATGAATGCATTAATGCGTCTTATTTGCCAAGAACCTTGGGCGAAATCTGCCCCGAAAAACCTACCATTCGTTGGCGGTTTATTAGGCTATTATGGCTATGAAAGCGGCCATTTTGTTGAGCAATTACCCGATACAGTAGAGCATGACATTCAGTTGGACACGTTGAATGTTGGACTCTATGGCTGGGCCGTGATTACTTGCCATCAGAAAAAAACCACTCAATTGATTAGTTCGCCTTGGTGTTCTCACGAAGAAGTGGCTGATTTGATTAATCGCTTTACTAGCGCTTGTGATGATGTACTGGTAAAACATGACTTAAACGAAGCAAGACCTTTCCGTCTAGAAGCGCCTTTTACGTCAAACATGACAGAAGCGGAATACGCGCAAAAGTTTTCAAAAGTGCAAGACTATATTCGGTCTGGGGATTGCTATCAGGTCAACTTAGCTCAGCGTTTTTCCACCCGTTATCAAGGCGACACCTTCACCGCCTATCACAGACTAAGAGACGCTTGCCCCACTCCGTTTTCAGCTTATATGGAGTTTTCTTCAGGGCAAAGTATATTAAGCCATTCACCAGAACGCTTTCTCTTATGTGATCAAGGTCGAGTGGAATCCAAACCTATAAAAGGCACAGTAGCGCGAGGCAACACACCGGAAGAAGACAAAGCCAATGCCGACTGGTTGCTGGCCTCCGAAAAAGACCGCGCGGAAAACCTCATGATTGTCGATCTGCTGCGCAATGATCTAGGACGCACTTGTTTGACCGGCAGCATCAAGGTGCCTAAGCTGTTTGCCTTAGAGACCTATGCTAACGTCCATCATTTGGTTTCCACCGTAGAGGGCCGAATTGATCGAGCCGATCAAGCCATTCAAGTGTTCCACCAAAGTTTCCCCGGTGGTTCCATTACAGGTGCGCCCAAAATTCGCGCCATGGAAATTATCGACGAATTAGAGCCTCATGAACGTTCAGCCTATTGCGGCTCTATTGTTTATTTCAGTGCAAACGGTCAAATGGATTCCAGCATCACGATTCGCACACTGGTTGCAGACCACGGCAACTTACATTGCTGGGCTGGCGGCGGTTTAGTGGCAGATTCAAAATGCCAGCAAGAATACCAAGAAACCTTTACCAAAGTGGGCAAACTGACCCATACTCTAGAACAAGACTTTTTGAAATAGGCCGTATCATGTCTGACATAGAGCAGTTTTTAAATGCTCCTCCGATTGAGCTAAGCTTGGATGATATTCGTGCAGCATTAGACAATGAACCCTATGCGCAACAAATCCATAACCCAGATGAGGAAATGTTTCCCAGTGGCTATGATTTGAATTACCGATCCGCTGCGGTGCTTATTCCTATCTGGAAAGAGCCAGAAAGTGGCGAATTGTTCGTTCTATTGACACAGCGCGCATTGCACATGCGCAATCATCCAGGACAAATTGCGTTTCCGGGCGGAAAACACGACCCAAACGACGCCAGTATCCAATACACCGCATTGCGCGAGACACTGGAAGAAGTTGGGCTTTCACCAGATTGCTTCGATCTCTTGGGCGAACTGGGGGAATATTGCACCATTTCAGGTTATTGCATTAAACCCATCGTGGCTGAAATGACGCGCCGAAGCGAGCTGAGCCTCTGCGAAGAAGAAGTAAAGTCGGTTCACTGGGTGCCATTGCGCTACCTTTTAACACCACAAAATTATCGCTTTAAAAAGAAAGCGCTCGACACCATTTCGCGGGGTTACTTCGAAATTGACTACGAAGACATTCGTATTTGGGGCGTTACGGCTGGTATTCTGTATGGCCTTTACCAAACCTTAGCTAGGCACAAACGCTAAACGTTTTGTGCCTTGATTGAGCGGTTTTCTTTCGTATTATAAGGTTAGTGTTCTTTCGTCTTTTCTTTCGTCGCCGCAAATTGTTATGGTACAGCTAACGTAACTTAGAACATGGTAGACCTTCCTATGTCAGCATTTGATTTAGCGTCTTTTATTGCCAATAACAAAGAAGACGAAGCACAAAAAATCATTCACAACGCGATGAAAGCATTCGACAACATCGCCATTTCTTTTAGCGGTGCAGAAGACGTTATACTCATCGACATGGCCGTCAAAGCCAAAAAAGACATTAAGGTGTTTTCCTTGGATACGGGCCGTCTGCACGCTGAAACCTATCGTTTTATCGAGCAGGTCCGTAAACACTACAAAATCAACATAGACATTCTCTCTCCAGACCGTGAGGCTCTGGAAACCTTCACGCGCGAAAAAGGTCTCTTTAGCTTTTTTGACGATGGTCACAAAGAATGCTGTGGCATTCGCAAAGTACAGCCACTTAAACGCAAGCTGGCCACGCTGGATGCTTGGATCACCGGACAACGCAAAGACCAAAGCCCAGGCACGCGTAACGTTTTGGCGTTTGCCGAAAAAGACAGTGCATTTAGCACAGAGGAAAAAGATCTATTTAAATTCAACCCATTGGCAAATTGGTCTTCAGAAGACGTTTGGAACTATATCAAAATGTTTGACGTGCCTTACAATGAATTGCATTTGAAAGGATTTACCAGCATAGGTTGCGAGCCTTGCACACGTCCTATTTTACCCAATCAGCACGAACGTGAAGGTCGCTGGTGGTGGGAAGAATCGGAGCATAAAGAATGTGGTTTACACATCGGCAACCTCATTCCGACAGCGCAACAATAAGTACTCTACTCGCGACTAAGTGCCTGTGACAATCAGGCACTTTTTGTTGCGGTGACGACATCCTGTAATCGACTGTCGAGATGATGCTTCCAAGACGCCATAAAATGATCGTAACACGCTTCTAATTCATGTATGTGCTGCAACAACACCTCTCCAGCAGGCGTCATATTCGTTGTTCGACCGTGCCTAATCAGCAAAGCTTCGCCCATTTCACGTTCTAGTTTTTGAATGTGCTGGCTGACCGCTGGCTGAGTCAAACCCAACTGCTTAGCGGTTTTCGTAAAACTCCCCGTTTCAACCAACGCCTTAAAAGTAATGAGATGTTGTGTATTCAGCATAAAGATTCCTTATAGTTACGCCCATTATGCCCAATGCCAATTTTATGAACATTGACCTATATCGTGTTTTCGTGAAAGACTGAGAATTATTGACCCTATGGATTCACAACATGATAAATGCACAAGATGCGATGTTACCTTGGCACGAAAGACAATCTGGTCATCAAGAATCACGCGATAACGACTATCGCACGCCTTACCAACGAGACCGAGCTCGAATCATCCACAGCGCGGCGTTTCGTCGCTTACAGTCCAAAACCCAAATCCTCGCCATTCGCCAAAACGACTACAGCCGCACCCGCTTAACGCACTCTTTAGAAGTGGCTCAAATTGGCAATGGCATTGTGCACCAACTCAAATATAGCTCCCCTTCGGAAGCGGCTTTTCAGCCTTGGTTAGCCGATGACGCCTTGATAGAAACCGTTTGCCTAAGCCACGACATCGGCCACCCACCCTTTGGACACGGTGGCGAAGTCGCGCTGAATTACATGATGCAAACCTACGGCGGTTTTGAGGGCAACGCCCAGTCACTCAGAATCCTTGGAAAACGTGGCTCCTACTCACCAACCTTCGGTATGGACGTCACGCGTCGCACCTTATTAGGCATCTTAAAATACCCTGTTCTGCACGCCAGCGTGGTTGGTAAATACCCAGAAAAACCGGCTAACTTCCGTCAATTTAAAGCGTCTAATTGGGCGCCACCAAAGTGCGTCTATCAAGAAGAACAAGACTTACTCAATTGGATCATTGAACCCTTTAGCCAAGCCGACAAAACCTTATTACAAGAAGTCCACCAGGCCGACAATGACAACCACGCCAAAGCAAAACACGCCAGCTTCGACACCAGTATCATGGACCTCGCTGACGACATCGCCTACGGCGTTCACGACCTAGAAGACGCTATCGTGCTTGGTATGGTCACCAAAGACATGTGGTTGGAACACCTCGAACCCAAACTCGCCGCCTTGGCTTCTCCCTTTTTAGCGGAACACCTCAATGACATTCGCACGCAACTCTTCAGCCGCCAAAGTCACCTTCGCAAAGAAGCCATTGGCAGCCTAGTCAGCTGGTTCATCACCTCTTGTCGAGTCATCGAAAAAACACAATTTGAACACCCATTACTGCGCTTCCAAGTCGGCTTACCAGAAGGCCAGCGCCAAGCCTTAAATTTGTTAAAACAATTTGAAATGCAACACATCATCCAGCGACCAGAAGTGCAAATGCTCGTCTACAAAGGCCAGCAAATGTTATTGGAAATGTTCGAAGCCTACTCCGCCGACCCCGCCCGCTTACTGCCCAGAGAAATCGCCAAAGAATGGCAAAAAAGCCAAGAACGCGGAGAAAACGGACTGCGCATCATCTGCGACTACATGGCCTCCATGACCGACGACTACGCCAGCCGCATGTACAATAAATTATTTGTTCCAAGCTTAGGCTCAGTGTTTGAACCAATGTAATTTGGCCCTCTCCCCTTTTGTCTTCCAAGGGGAGATTATTGAAAAGGGCTTTAACCCCCGTGGTTGTAAGCCTCAAGCGCATAAAACAAAGACGTAGGGCGTCATAAGCGCAGCGTAATGCGCCGATGAAAGCGAAGCTTTCATGTTCTAATTGCTTAGCGACACCCTCGAACGCTATTTATCATCCGCCCCTAATCCCCACTCTCAGCTGAAAAATATTCCCTTCACAATCATGAGCATCGCAAACTTGGCGACCACCAAACGTCCAATTTTTAGGAGGGAATACAACACCTCCTTTTTCTTTGATCCTTTCACTGATCAATTCGAATGGGACATCAACAAAAAATGTCGGCTTTAACGCGGTGTTCTCTCGCGCTTCAAACACATTCAAACCCTTTTTAGACACTTCTGTTTCAAGCAACACCAACTCAAAGTCACCACCGACCAATAGAGCATAAGAGTGGTCACTTTCTATCATCTGCAGGTCAAAAACATGAGCATAAAATATTGCCAACTTTTCAATCGATGATGCATAAATCACCAAACCTGTTCTCATGCATTCTCCCTCTTAAATTATTGAATAATAAACATTATTAAACCAATAACGAGCGCTATCTATTCATCAATGCTCTCTATTTTTTCCATGACAAAATTCGTTAGCGTCTGACCTCGAACCTCAACCTGCTGCATGGTCACCACCTTAAAACCAAAACGTTCGAAAAAAGGACGAGCCGTAATACTGACATGGGAATAATAGCGCCTTATCCCTTGCGAACGCCCTACCGCAAAAATATGCGCCATCAAAGCACGCCCTATTCCTTGACCCTGATACTGATGATGACAGAAAAAATGATCAATCAAACCGCTCAACTGCAAATCAGCGTAGCCCACTATCTGATCGTCTATTTCAGCCACAAACGGCGATATTTCTGACATCTTCTGCCGCCAGACAGCAAGATCGAATGATTGTGGCGCCCATGCTTCTACCTGAGCCTGAGAATAATCACGGATATTTATATGACGAACGGTATGAAAATAAATAGCCCAAAGCGCGCTGGCGTCAGATTCTTTATAAGGTCGGATAGTACACAAAGCTTGTTTCTCTTTATTCAATGGAAAGAACGATTTAAAGCATTTGCTATGCTTACCGCTTTGGACGACGCCCTCCGCTTTCTAAACACAATCCCTTGATATGACTGATAAACTAGACAATCCGTTGAAGGTCTTTCATCGACTCTGGGGGATATTCAACCTCTATCATTTCGGTGGCTCTTTGCGCTCACCAGTGCCCCAGCTGTTTAGCCAGGCATTAACATCTGCTTCAGCAATGGATTTACCTGCTTTAATAGACTCTAAAGCCTCCAAAGTGTCTGCCCACCGTGACTCCTATACGGACTGCCTTGCCAAAAACTCTTTAATCGCTTGATTTATAAGATAATTCTTACTTCTATCTAGCTTGCTAGCTAAAACTTCAAGTGGCTTATTTATGTCATCTGCTAGCCGAATACTGGTAATACCCATTGCAACGTTCTCATGTACTAGTTTGTAATACAGCTTAGGACGTACTAGCATTCAAGGCTAGAGTGATTTGTAATGCTCGGTTTTGCGACTGGTTTGGAGCGAGGCGGAAAATTTGTCCGACAGCAGCGCCTTGTTAGCCATTTTTTGCCCCGATGCCTTTTTGAAAGTCTTCAATAACCCGCCTTTCAAATATGCCATTAGCAAAACGGCTCAACTCTTTATTACGTAAATTATTTACTACAACATCAAGACCATCATCCTTACTAAACAACCTGCCATTTAAAAGCTTTTCGGAAATTTCGGTAGGCAAACCATATTCCTCAAGTGCGGAAAAAGAACTGGGTTGAAATAAATGTTCAATAGTTGCTGCAAAAGGAATGTAGTTGCATGACCTTAACCCTCTTGACATCAAAACATGATTAGTCAATTCATTCAGCGCAATTAAATACTTGGGATAATTAAAAGAGGCCCAGCCACGTAAAAATGAGAGGACGTTTTCAACAGCATCATCTGGTGATGTAGCTTTCCTTTCATTATTTATTTGGCTGTCTATCATCTTTCTTCTAAAGCGCGGCAAATTTTGGGACTTATATAATTCCCATACCCACCATGTCATCATTTTTGCACTATGCATTGAGCCTTGCTTTGCAGCCGCCACTCCTCCGAGCTGCTCCCAAATAACTTTAGAAGTTAATAATATATCTTCGTATTGTGGTTTGGAGGACCATACAAATTTATCGATATCACGAACATTCAGCTCAAACAAAAATTTTGCTGTGTCTAATAAATATTCTGGCTCTATTCCGGAATTACGTATCAAAATGTCACGAGGAAGATATTTTTGATTAAGCAAATTATCAACCTTTCCTTCGAGGAAAGCTGGAACGTTTTCTGGAGAAAGATTAATCAGAAGACTGCTAGCTGTAGTCTCACTTGGGTTAATTGCAGGCATATCAACATAAGGTAACTCCTCTTGCGGCGGTGCATCAAATACAAAAATGTTTCCAACAAAATGTCTAAACATCCGACCAGACCGGCCCCTAATATTATTGAAGGTAAAGAAATCAAGGGATTTACGATTAAGCTTACTGTCATATATAACGACATTTTTGGCAGAAGTATTTACCCCTTCAATTAAAGTAGAAGTGCAGAGTAAAACTTTTATTTTACCTTCCTCAAAGGTTCTTATCATGAATCTTCCTAATGAGCGAGGAAGCTTACCATGATGTATACCAATGCCATATTGGAGAGCTACCGACACCAACCACTCATCATGATAGTTTTCAGATGTCCACTTTGCGGCTTCAATCAACTCTTCATCTTTTGTTTTTTCAAGGCTTCTTAAGCCAAGATAAGATTTAAGTAGCTTTCTTGTGCTTGCTGGTGATTGACAGTAGACCATTGTCTGTCCGTCAATTTCATCGAGTAAGTTTGCAAGTGATTCTTCCCTATTAGGTTTCTTTTTTAGGAAATGTAATTCAACCGCTACGGTCTGGAAGTCCTCTATCAAAAACTTACAGTTGAGCCTTTCTTTAACTATGTCAGGAATTGCTTTTATTGAAGGCCCAAGCAAATAGAATTGCGCCCCAGTGTTGGTTAGTCTAAGGAACGCCTGATTCAATAATGTGGAACGGCCCCCATCTTCAGCCATTGAAAGTTTATAAAATTCATCGATAGCAAAGAAGTCTATTTCAGGTATTTCACTCTCCATCGACAAGAAACGCTCTTGCGTTAAGACAAATATATTTTTCTCAGTGACTTTCTGATTACTCGACGTGATTATCGAGTAACTATCGATAAAACGTGACATGCGCCGCCTTGTTTCTTCAACAAGTGCAAGTGTTGGGACAATTAGTACAACATTGTCAAAGTTCTTCGCTGAAATAATAATGTCAATCAATAGGCTCTTGCCAAATGAAGTTGGCGCACTAAGGATTACAGATTCACCGTCTAAAAGTCTCCGTAAAACCCTTGCTTGCGAACTGTGTAAAACATAATCAACCATTACTCCGTCAGCTCGATGAGCTGCATGCATGAGGGCATTTCTTAAAGACAGGCCCTCTAATGCATTACTGTCTGAAACGTAAGGATAGAGCCCTACTTGCATTGCCAAATCATCAATAATCTTTCGATAATCATAGCTAAGTTTCTCTTGCACCTCCAACATACGGATTACCAATTCACGACCTATGTCTGCATTGGACGAGCAAATTCCGGAAATTTCGGCCAGCAATTGAAATGGATTTTCCCACCAACTATTGGATTTAATACTTTGCCTTATTTGATTGATGTCTCTCATACCTGAAGCGCCTTTAAGCGAGCATCAAGAGCGGCTATGAGTTTCTTTTTTTCTTTTAAGGGAACCAAAATTACATGTGCTGTCAGCGGGAATTCTTGAGAAAATTTTTCCTTATATTCAGCACTCAACTTTTTTCTCAAAATTTCATAGGAGGTTATAAGCTCGGCCTTTATGTTTTCTTTGTACTCCTCATTACATACTTGGCTTTTACCAACGACACCACTGTCGTACGTTAGTAAAATCGGTATGCACACTCGTTTGAAAACTTCATCTAAAGAAGTATTTTCATGCAACAGACTCTTTAGCTTCTTTGCTTCCGGCCACATTGGGTCAATTTTATTTTTTATTAAAATGAACTCAGACTTTAAATAGTCTGTTTCTAAATGGTCGGCTATCTCTTTGGATACATCATAAATTGCTTTTGAGAGTTTTTCGTAGAACTTGGTTTCACCTATCCACAGCTCAAGATCATCACCCTTTTTAACGACGTGGACAGCGTCAAATCCTTTTACAGTCTCATTCACGGCGCTTTTGTAATAAATTTTACTGATAGCAGGAACTGTTTTATAAACTTGGCGAATTGCGATATGCAACAGAATTTCTCCAAACTCCCCCCTCGAACCATATTTTTCAGTTTGATAAACGATTTTTGCTGCTTTCTTTGTCATCCTCAAAGCGTTAGCGTGGCTTATTTCACTTAATTCAGAATAGTCCAGAGCAAATTCTGGCAACCACTCCATAACATGATCGGCCAATTGATCATTTCTCCATTGGCCGCGTTCAAAACCGGCACATAGAGCCATGTCATCCCCTGCGTTACCAATCTCATGAAATATTACATTTAAAAACGCATCTGGGTGTTCCATAAGTTTTTATTCTATCCGTAAGTGATGAGCTATAGGGTATTGGCTAACACCGTGCTCAACGGCAGTTTGTAAATCGCGGTTTTGTGGGTTATTTTTGCCCAGCAAAACCACAAAGCTGCGATTTACAAACTGTCCAGCGCACGAAGTGCGCGGTTTGCAGCACCTTGTTAGGCTTTTGGACAATTACTTTGCAAGACGGCTTGCTGCGGTAGTTCTTGCAACTGCCATCTCGCTCTCTAATGAAGAGGCCTCCTCAATAGTTATTAATCCGGTACTCATTAATAAGCCGAGTTGCCCTCGAACTCTGTTGACTCCTGCTCGTATTTCATTTTCTTCTGATTGCTCACTGAGAGTGGCGATATCGCTTCGTATGTATGTAAAAGCATGTTCTTTATTGAATTCCATTAATCACCTCATAATTTAAATTATCGATAGAAATACAGCTTTATCACACCTAACATTTTAATAGTGCACATGCACATCTACACTGTTTTTAATGTCCATATAAATCCCCGTAAAAACTGATTCTATGGCACTTTTTAACTGTTCCAACAGGCTGGTTAGTTGAAAATCCGAGCATGCGGGTTTGCACATTTATTCACAGCCTGTTATTTCGTCTGCCAATATTCTTATCCATTGATACTAAAGGTCTTTCTGGATTGCTGCCAGTGCAAACAGGCAAAATTATGATTATTTATTACACAAAGCAAGCCAAAAATTGGCAATCTTTAAAATAAACCGCATATACAGACATGAAATACATTTTCTTTATTAACTCAGGATCCGCTGATTGTCAGGCCAAAGCCACGATGCACAGAACGGCACATTACGCTGCGCTTATGATGCCCTACGGTTTGGTTTTACACGAAGAAGTCAGTTCGACGCGACGAAGTTGCGCGACTTTATGGCGTTTCAGGGTCATTAACAGAAAGATTTGAAGAACACTTTGAGCAAAGTGTTCTTCATCGGGACGTTACTGGCAAACAGCCACTCCCCCATCTGTATTGTTCTTTTGTCTGTGCATGTTCATCAACCCTTTCAGGTTGATCAAGAGCATTGGCAGTACGATCAATGTGAAGGCGATGTTGGATAGCGGAACGGCTAGCCAAACCCCATCAATGCCTAGGTATTTTGGTAAGATGAGTAGAAATGGCAGCTGTATCAAGATGTTTCCGACGGAGACAAACAGGGCTTGTCCGCTTTTACCAATGGCGACGAAGTAGATAGATGACATGAATAAAAAGCCGTCTAAAAACAATGCCATTAGGTGTAAATGAACGCCATTTTTGCTTGCTTGAAGCAGTGCGTCGTTACCTGAGGTAAAAATACCAATAAAGATTTCTGGAAAAAGGTTAAGCAGTATCACTAAAGCGATACCAGAGCCAACAGTAACAGAAAACGCCAATTTTACGGTTTCGGTGATGCGTTTGTATTGCTTCGCCCCTAAGTAATAACTCACCGGTGGCTGCAAGCCACTTACTAAACCTTCGGCGAAGAAGTAGTAACAACTTGCTAAGTAACCCACAATGGCAAAAGCGGCTAGTTGTGTGGTGTCTCCGTAGGCCATAAATTGCATGTTATGAAACGCCATGACAAAGCTGAAGTAGATAAACATCACTAAGTTTGACGATCCCAACTGCACGATACGAATGGCGATGACTTTATCAAATTGTTTGACGGCCAGTTTGGTTTTGGCTTTTGCCGACGTAAAGTAATGTAGACACAATACACAGGTCGTCAGTTGGGCAATTAGGGTGGCAATGGCTGCGCCTTTTAATCCCATGCCGAGGAGGCCTAAAAAAACATAGTCCAGAACGATGTTGGTTAAGGCACCAGCGATGATAAATACCGTCGCAAAGTTCGGGCTGTCGTCATTTCGGACCAGCATCGGCATGGCGCTCGCACCAATCGAGATAAGTGCACCGAACGACATTATTTGTACATAGCTCCAGCTCATTTCCAGAATGACGCCTGTTGCGCCTTGAGTATTGAGCAGACTTTTGCCAAACGCAATAAACACGACAGACGCCAACAAGCCGATCAAAATGATCAAAAAAAGCGCTGTGACGAGTGTTGCTTGAGTAGCGGCAAGGTTTTTCTCGCCGCGATATTTGGACAACACGCTGCCACCGCCCATGCCCACCAGCAAACCAAAGCCCATGATTAAACCAAGCAGCGGAATAGCCATATTGATGCCTGCGAGCCCTTCTGCGCCAACAAAGTGGCCCACGAAAAAGCCATCAATAATCTGATACAGACCACTGACTAACATGGCGACGATGGAAGGAATCGCAAAACGCCAAAATGCGCCTGCAACAGATTGTGACGGTTGAACCGGTGTAGCGGCTTGCATAACTTAAATATCCAGAAGGTTAGAATGCAGGCATAATATATTTAATTGAGATATAAGAAAGTTAGTTACCATCCGATTAAGGGATAGATTAGAAGGGTTAGCAAGCGACGAAATACCCGTTTTAGGAGATTGTTATGAATTGGACATTGGATCAGTTACTGGCGTTTGTTACCGCTGCGGAGCTGGGTTCTTTTTCGGCCGCAGCCAGACAATTGAAAAAGGCACAATCGCGCATCAGCAGCGCCATCGCTAATTTAGAATTGGATTTAGGGTTTGAGCTATTTGATCGCCGTTCTAAATTCCCGGTATTAACGCCTCTGGGTAAAGAAATGCTTCCCGAAGCGAGAGCGGTACTTAACCAGTGCTTACGCCTAGACTCACGTGCGTTATCAGCGGCAAACAAAGAACCTATTTCGTTACGCATCGCATTAGACGAAGCCTTACCATTGGAAACCATCCACTCTATTTTCTCTCACGTTGGCGATTTATTTCCCAACACGCATTTGGTGATCACTAACGGATCACAAGACGATATTGCTATTGCCATTGCGAATCAAAAAGCGGACATTGGCTTTATGATCAGCAACAGTGCCTTGCCACCAAAATTAATGATGCAATCTTTGGGATATTTTAAAAAAATCCTGATTGTCGGTAAAAAACACCCTCTTGCTCAAGAAAATGTTTTAAGCCTTGCGCAACTACAACAACACCGTCAGTTCGTCCTGTGCAACCGTTCAGGAGAGAATCGCGAAAATGCCTTAAGCCCAAATCATTGGGATTTAGACAGTTATTATTTGATTTGTGAATTGGTAACACAGAATCAAGGCTGGGCCATCGTGCCTGAGCATATAGCCAAAGCGCATTGGTTTGTTGAACAGATCAAAATTGCCAAAAGTGACTTCTTAACAGAACAGTTAATTGAAATAGGCATAGTAAAACGACTCGACAGCCCAAGCAGCAAACTGACAGATTGGATTACTGAGCAAATGCGCCATTTAATGGACAATCGCGCTATTTAGATAATAGCGTTTCAAATAAGAGGGTTAAAACTCTCTACCAAGAAGCAAGACGTCGTCTTTGATCTGTTCATTTTGGGCAATATTCGGCAGTAGTCCCCATTGCTCAAACCCTTGGCGTTTGAAGAAATGCTGGCTTGTGAGGTTACTCGCGTAGATGTAAGCGATAAGGTGAGTAAAACCTATGTAGTGACGTTCTTTTTCTAAGTAGTTAAACAATTGTGTGCCAATGCCTTTTCTATGCGAAGAGGGCAAAACATACAGGCTAATTTCGCTAGCAGAGTCGAAAGCAGGCAGTCCGTAGAAGGGTTCAATGGAGCACCACGCCATCATCTCATCCTGCTCTTCAAATACGAGCATAGGGTGTTTGTCTGTCGCATTTTCCAGCCAATCCATGACCTCGAGCAAACCGATGTTCAATTGTCGATGACCGATATGATCGAATAGATCACATTGCTGAAATATGCTCAAGATGGCAGGGGCATCGTCTAATATAGCGCGACGAATACCCTTGCTTACAGAAAACGACATACGTGACCACTACCCCTGTTGGAGCAAACGACGTAGGTCAATAACGGCGGTGTTGGCACGGGCAATATAAGAAGCCATCACCAAAGAGTGATTTGCCAAGACACCAAAACCACTGCCATTTAAGATAAACGGCGACCAGATGCTGGCTTGCGTTGCTTCTAGCTCACGGATGATTTGGCGCAAACTAACCAATGCGTTTTTGTCTTGCAAGGTGAAGACAAAGTCCACTTCTACCGCACGTAACATGTGAATCAGCGCCCAGCTTGTGCCTCTCGCTTCGTAGAATACGTCATCGACTTTAGACCAAGGAGTCCTGACATAACGTGTATTTTCATCCGACTCTAATTGCGGTTTATCCTCTATAACACTGGCCGATAAACGCTGCGACAAGCTCCCGAGGCGAGTACTGACATCTGACAGCCAGTCCGCAAGGTTGTCAGCACGGGCATAAAACTGCGCTTTATTGTTGGACTCGCCTGATAAACGATCCAAGTATTCCATTAACTCTTTGTTACCACGGCGATATTCACTTTCACTGGATGGCAAGGCCCAGCTTTTATTGTCAAAATTGAATTGTGGTTCAGCAATTTTTAAATTGACGTCTTCGGTAGACTGGGATTGCGAACGGCTAAACTCTTTACGAAATGCCCTCGCTAAGTCACGAGACTGCACCAACACACCAAACTCCCAAGCAGGCATGTTATCCATGAAGACGCCAGGCGGCGTAATATCGTTAGAGATAAAACCACCCGGTTTTTCCAGTAACGTATCCACTATGGAATGCAATGTACTGGCCGTGGTGTAGCCAACAGCCAGTTTCTTACTGTTGTCTAAATAACCGCGCTGGGCCGCTTTTTCTTTTGCCACCGCCACAACATCAAATTGGTCTGGTTCACGGCTCCAGTACATACCTAAAAAGCTGAGTAACACAGCCATTATCAGTATGGCAAAAAAAGCCACTTTCCCCATACCTGACATATTAATGTTTGGCTTTAAACTCTGCATTTTACCCTTTAACCGTGACATCATTGACCTACCTTAATCTTGTTGTAATTCCACTATGTTATCAGCGCGATGATACGTCATCGCACGAACACGAAACTCTGTAACACGACTATTAATGATCTGATAAATCAAACGTGCTTCTTTGTCATTGGGCCAATAAATGATAATGGACTGCTGTGTCTTTGCCACTTCATCTATAATAGGCTGCATTCTGGCAATTATCTCGTTTTCACTCAAACTAAAAAGATTACTTGGCAACGCGTATTGCCCTTCTTTTAGAGTTCTTTTCACGTCTTTGATGTTACCACTTTTATGCGTTTGACCACGCTGCGATTTTATACGAGAAGACATTTCTGCAATCACGGGATCACCAGGATTCACAGAACGCGCATGCTCTAAATACAGAGCGGATTTTGCATAGTCTTTACTCTGGGCCGCTTTCCAAGCCCACTGAGTATAAACGTCCACAATGGCACTTATGCCTTGACTGGCTCTAACGTTGCCAGGATCTCGACCCAATGCCGCCTGAAAATATAAATTGGCATTGTCATCAACTGGCGTCAGAAAACGTTCTTCGGCAAGCGCTTCTTCGCCCATTGCAATCAAGTTTAGCGTAACGCGTTCAAACGAGTTGGGCGTTTTCACCACTTTTGCTTGCTGCGCTGACGCTTTTACAGGCACAGGGGGCTTGCTCGCAGGAACTTGTTTTGGCGCTGCTTGCTGGGATTGTATTTTTGGTACGGGCTGACTTTTCTGTGTTGGTTTTACATTTCCCTGACAACCTGTCAAGAAAACCCCAATAATTAGAAAAGAAACTAGGTTTTTACTCAATTTATCCCCTTGCGATTGGCAACTTAAAGATGGGTTGGTAGTCTACACCTTATACTCAGCGTGATGAAATATGGATTTACACAACTCGCTCAACTTGATTGAAGATATTTATGCGCCCACTCGCTTTACTGTTTCTACTCTTGTTCCACAGCTTTTGCCAAGCGTTCACTTTCGGCCCCACATCCAGCCTTTCAAAACCCGATTTTTTGCCTGTTGATCAAGCTTTTCAGTTATCTGTTTCCGCCCCGAAAGACGGTAAATTCATCGCCACATGGCAGATTCACGACGGTTACTATTTATACCAAGAACAATTCAGCTTGTCTGGTGAACACGCGAATAAATTGCATTTTTCGCCTTTTCCTGCCGGTGAAGCAAAACAAGACCCCTATTATGGTGACGTAATCGTCTATCGTGATCAACTATCTCTACCGATCTACTATGACATCAAATTGGCACCAGGCACTCAGATTAATGCCATGTTAACGTATCAAGGCTGTGCTGATAAGGGGTTGTGTTACGCGCCTCAAAGCACGCCCATTCAATTTACCGTACCAACCTTGTCACCCGAAATAACCGAAAATAACGTACAAAACACGCCCCAACGCCCCCTCTATTCTGAGGCTCAAAATAAACCTATCGAGCTTTCAGAAGCGCAAGCGGTCAGCCAACTTATTAGCAGCAATGCACTGTGGACAACGCTGGCGATCGTATTTGGATTGGGATTATTACTCTCTTTAACCCCCTGCGTTCTTCCAATGATCCCTATTGTGAGCGCTATTGTGGTCGGTACTCGCCATTCAAGGCTTGGTGGCTTTTACTACAGCGCCGTTTATGTTTTTGCCATGGCGCTCACATACGCCATGATAGGTGGATTGGTTGGCATTTTTGGGACTCAGCTAAATTTGCAAGCGCAGCTTCAAAATCCGGTATTACTGGCCATCAGTGCCATTCTATTCGTCTTTCTTGCGATGGCCATGTTTGGCGTTTATGAACTCAGATTACCCAGTGCTTGGCAGCAACGCTTTCAACTGTCAAACAAGGAGTCTGGCTCGGAATGGCAATCAAGTTTGAGTGTGTTTGCTGCTGGCGTGCTATCCACCCTTATCGTCTCACCCTGCGTCTCAGCCCCACTCGCTGGTATTTTGCTTTTCATTAGTAGTCAAGGCGATGCTTGGTATGGCGCCATGATGCTATTTGTCATGGCGCTTGGAATGGGGGTTCCTTTGCTGCTCGTTGGCGCATTTGGCCCGAAAATACTCCCGAAAAGCGGCGAATGGCTGCAAGATATAAAGGTGCTAATGGGATTTGGTTTATTCGCCATGGCAATCTGGTTACTCACTCGTTGGGTACCAGCAAACAGTCACCTGTATCTATGGGGCGCACTTGCGTTGGCAGCCAGTGGCTATTTTGTTCATCGGTCATGCCACACAGGCTCACACCCCGTCCGATGGTTTTTCGCCTTGGTGCTCTTTGTGATGGGTAGTATGCAGTTTTTTGGGGGGGCAACAGGCAACACCACCCCTTTAACTCCCTTGAAAAACTTTTCATCGTCCTCAACAACACTAAAGCAAGACGTTGTTTTTGATGCCACTATTACTAATTTAGACGAACTTAACGACATTATTGCCAATCAAGATACTCGACCAATTGTCTTGGATCTTTATGCCGATTGGTGTGTCAGCTGTAAAGTGCTAGAAGCCATGTTTGTGGCTCCTGACGTCTCACCCTTACTCAATCAGGTGCAATTAATTAGAGTCGATGTCACAAAAAATTCCGCACAAAATCAAGCTTTGATGCAGAAATTCCAACTATTTGGCCCGCCATCGCTGGTGTTTTTAGATCAGGATGGCAATGAACGCAAAACACTAACACTGATGGGAGAACCAACAAAATCGACTCTTATTAATAGGCTAGAGGCGATTACTTTGCCGTAATTTCAAGCAAGAACCCATAGGTTTACTGTAGATCAATAACTAACCACAGCAAACATTTTTAGGTTTTTTTGCCGCATAACTGGACAATATCCTGCTTTTTATCGATAATTTCCAGTTACATGCTTTTACAATTCTTGTTTTTCATAAAAGCGCGATTTGCAGATTACAGCAAACTGTTACACAGAAATTTATACATAGAGAGTTTGAGCTAAGCCAAAGACAGATGAGAACGTCAGTAGAAATAAACGAAAAAGCCGCTTTTGCAACCTTGCCGATAACGCTTTGAAGGTATTTTGACCCCGTTTTAATCGTCGGTGGCACAGAGCAAAACCTCTAATAGTCAGTGACTTACGTATCACTGATATCATCCATACAGACAGAAGAGAGTAACCATGGACATTCGTAAAATCAAAAAACTGATCGAGCTTTTAGAAGAATCTAACGTCTACGAGATTGAAATCAAAGAAGGCGAAGAAGCGGTTCGTATCAGTCGTGGTGGTGCGCCAGTTCAAGCACCTGTGATGCATGCTCCAATGATGGCAGCGCCTGCTGCTGCACCTGTTGCTGCCTCTACTGCAGCGCCTGAAGCACCAGCGGCAGTTACTGGCCATACGGTGAATTCTCCAATGGTTGGCACTTACTACAAATCTTCTGCACCAGGTGCTAAACCTTTCATCGAAGTCGGCCAAAAAGTTAACGTGGGCGACACTATCTGCATCGTTGAAGCCATGAAAATGATGAACCAAATTGAAGCTGATAAATCTGGTACCATTGGCGCGATTCTTGTAGAAGATGGCGAGCCAGTTGAGTTTGACCAGCCTCTTATTACTATCATTTAATCAACGCAAAGGTTTCATCATGCTCGATAAGGTATTGATTGCTAACCGAGGCGAAATCGCGCTGCGTATTTTACGCGCGTGTAAAGAGCTCGGTATCAAAACCGTTGCGGTTCATTCGAAAATTGACCGCGACTTATTACATGTGCGCCTTGCAGATGAATCTATCTGTATAGGACCCAATCCATCTTCTCAAAGTTACTTGAATATCCCTGCTATCATTAGTGCGGCTGAATTAACAGATACTTCTGCTATTCACCCAGGCTATGGTTTCCTTGCGGAAAACGCAGATTTTGCAGAACAGGTTGAAAACTCTGGCTTCGTTTTTATCGGCCCAAAAGCAGAAACTATCCGCTTAATGGGTGACAAAGTGTCAGCTATCAGAGCAATGAAAGAAGCTGGCGTTCCGACTGTTCCTGGTTCAAATGGCCCAGTACCTTCTGACCCAGAAGAATGCTTGCGCGTTGCGAGAGAAATCGGTTTCCCTGTGATTGTTAAAGCGGCAGCAGGTGGTGGTGGTCGTGGTATGCGCGTTGTTCACAACGAAGGCAGCCTACTAAAATCCATTAGCATCACGCAATCTGAAGCAGGCTCTTACTTCGGTGACAGCACGGTTTATATGGAGAAATTCCTACAAAACCCTCGTCACGTGGAAGTTCAAGTCTTGGCTGATGGTCAAGGCAACGCGATTCACCTATACGATCGCGACTGCTCTTTGCAACGTCGTCACCAAAAAGTATTGGAAGAAGCACCAGCACCAATGTTGAATGAAGAGTCTCGTCAAGCGTGTTTAAAAGCGTGTGTCGATGCTTGCATCAAGATCAACTACCGTGGCGCGGGTACGTTTGAGTTCCTTTACGAAGATGGCAACTTCTACTTCATCGAAATGAACACACGTGTTCAGGTAGAACATCCGGTTACCGAAATGGTGACGGGCGTAGACATTGTAAAAGAACAGCTTCGCATTGCGAGTGGTTTGCCTTTGTCTTTGAAACAAGAAGACATCAAACTCAATGGCCATGCGGTTGAATCTCGTATCAACGCAGAAGACGCAAAAACCTTCATGCCATGCCCAGGTAAAGTGGAATATTTCCATGCACCAGGCGGTATGGGTGTTCGTGTTGACTCTCATTTATACAGTGGCTACACAGTACCACCTACGTACGATTCAATGATTGCTAAAATCATTTGTCATGCGCCTGACCGTACTGCTGCACTAAAACGCCTTTCTGGCGCTCTAGATGAAACTTTCATCGATGGCATCAAAACCAATATAGAGCTACAAAAAGATCTAGTAAATGATGCAAATTTCATTGCTGGTGGCGTTAACATCCATTATTTGGAGAAAAAACTCGGTCTATAAGGACTGGAGTTTTGCCCCTAGTGATACGATAAATCACTAGGGGCAATCATTTTCCTCTCGCCTCTCGCTCCAAGCTTCGCTATTCTATTCCTGTTTGTTTTATTGTTGGACTTCACTTTATGCCTTGGCTTCAAATTCGTATCCATACCACACCTGATCACGTTCCCGCTTTCGAAGACACTCTCCTCGACTGTGGCGCCATGGTTGTTACTTTTGAAGACGTTCATGATGATCCGGTATACGAACCAGACTTAAACACCACCCCACTTTGGAAAAACACCAAGGTAACAGGACTGTTTGAAGCAGACGCAGATATCGAACACATTCGCCCAGTCATTGAGCACAAGGCCGAATCACTAGGTGAAACCGATATCGAGATGAAAATAGAAATAGTTGAAGACAAAGACTGGGAAAGAGAATGGATGGACAACTATCATCCTATTCAATTTGGCGAACGTCTTTGGGTATGCCCAAGCTGGCGCCAAGTTCCTGACCCAAACGCGGTCACGCTGATGCTTGATCCAGGCTTGGCATTCGGCACGGGCACACACCCAACAACAGCGCTGTGTCTCCAATGGCTAGACAGCATTGATTGCCAGGGCAAAACCATTATAGATTATGGCTGTGGTTCCGGCATACTCGGCATTGCAGGCTTATTGCTAGGCGCAAACAATATGGTGGGCATCGATATTGACCCGCAAGCAGTGCAAGCAACCGAAGCCAATGCAGAACGCAACAACATTGACCCAAGCCGCTTGGAAGTAAAGCTTCCACCATATGAATCAGACCTCCAGGCTGACATTGTTGTGGCGAATATTCTTGCAGGCCCATTGGCCAACCTAGCACCTACTATTTCTGCTTTAGTCAAAACGAAAGGCCAACTCGCCCTTTCAGGGATACTGGCTAATCAAGCTCAAGAAGTGATAGACGCCTATCAAGAATGGTTTACCATTGACTCCATTACAGAAAAAGAAGAATGGGTTCGTATTGTCGGCACTAAGCACGCATAATCCCCCACTCACTCAGTATAGATTTAAACAGGAAGACAGTACCCCATGGCCACTAGCCTAATCACCCGTTGCCCAAAATGTTCAACCGCATTTAGAGTAAGCGATGAAGTATTAAGCATGGCCAAGGGCAAAGTCAGATGTGGCCAATGTTTCCATATCTTTAATGCCAGCGACAGCATCAACGACAAAACAAAAGCCGAGCCTTCAACACCATCAGACAAGGCAGCCACCTCTCCCATAAAGCCCACTCCTGCGCTTTCACAAACAGGCAATATAAGCGCATCGATAGAAAAACGACTGCCGCCAACAGAAGAAATCGTCAACCCTGATTGGCTAGACACGCTATTTGATGACAAAGACCTCACGCCTTTTGATGAAAAAGACACCCAGACATTCCTAGACACTCGTCAAAATGAAAGCACCACGCCAACTAGGGCAACGGATAAACAACCCGATAGCCCAAGAGAGACATTGAACGCCAAACGCTCAATGACGGCCACTCGATCTGAGGAACCAGCCCCTTGGGAAGTTGAGCTTGCCGAAGTGGAAGCGGCCCTTAAAGCGGCACCAGCGGTCAAAACCAACGCACAAAACAATACACCGCCAAACTCGAACGCAATGGCGAACAGCGAGCTTTCAGATGCGCTAAACGCAGTCAAGACAACCAATGCAACATGGCAGACCACTGCAAAGCCATCCAGCAACCAGCAACCAGCCACACAAAAAGAACCCGATTACATGGCGGCGCTCCATTCGCTTGCCCAAAGTGCAGCGGAACAAACTCGCCCGTCGGATATCAAGAACCAACACAGCATTCTTGAACAGCTATCCGCTCAACAAAGCCTCGGCCCTTTACTGGGAGACAATGAGCACAGTTCACGCCATAAAAAAGGCCATCCGTGGTTGTGGTTTTTTGCTTCTGTGTTCGGCATAGCGTTACTCACCTTACAAGTCGCAATGCATTTTTTTGAAGAAGGCAGTCGCTCTTCCAACTTTAGATCTCTTTACCGAACCATTTGCTCTTACTCTGGCTGCGTTCTACCAAGATTTGAAGACGTCAGTACGATCACCATTCAGCATGTGCGGATACAAAGTCACCCAACCTTACCCAACACGCTGTTGGTGAACGCCATTATCACCAACGCTAGTAATTTTTCTCAGCCAATGCCCAAAATTGCCTTAGAATTCTTTGATTTAAATGGTCAGCCTGTTGCTGCTCGACTCTTTTCACCAACCGATTATCTGCAAAAAGATTTTCTTGATATCACTTATATGCCGCCCAATACGCCAATTCATCTTGTTATACCTATACAAGATCCGGGAGCTCGCGCCGTGACTCACCAACTGAAAGCCTTTCCAGCAGACACTCGCTCCTACTAGTTTTCAGGTCTTTTCCTGCAAAGGTTTAAAAAAGGACAAAAAATAGTCAGTTTTTAGCCTGTCAAGACTTCAAAAACAGCGATTGCATAGGTATTATTCACGCCCGCTCGACGCTGTCGACGATCTTTAACATTCAATCCAGTATTCAGGAACATCATGGCATTTGCTATTGGCCCATATTGCGTTGACAAACCGGTTATTCTAGCTCCCATGGCTGGTGTAACAGATTTGCCTTTTCGCCGCCTTTGTCATGATCAAGGGGCAGGCTTAGTGGTATCAGAAATGGTTACCTCTGATGTTAGCCTGTGGAACTCGACAAAAAGCCGCCATCGTTTAATCCATGATGCGGAAGTCTCGCCGAGGTCCGTTCAGATTGCTGGCGGTGATCCCAAAATGATGGCAGAAGCCGCTCAACAAAATGTTGAGCTTGGCGCGCAAATCATTGATATCAATATGGGGTGTCCCGCCAAAAAAGTATGCAACAAAGCAGCAGGCTCCGCATTACTAAAAGATGAAGCACTCGTTCGTGAAATACTGGAATCGGTTGTAAATAGTGTGTCTGTTCCAGTCACTCTAAAAATCCGTACAGGATGGAGTCTAGATCAAAAAAACGGTCTTGCGATTGCAAAAATGGCAGAAGACATCGGCATTCAAGCCCTAGCAATCCATGGCAGAACGCGGGAATGCAAATTCCAAGGACAAGCTGAATACGACACGATTGCAGAGATTAAGCATCATTTGAGCATTCCTATTTTTGCTAATGGGGACATTAAAGACGCGCAATCAGCAAAATTTGTGAAAGATTACACCAAGGCTGATGGCATCATGATTGGTCGGGCTGCACAAGGAAGACCGTGGATTTTTCGCGAAATAAACCACTATTTAGAAACAAACGAATTGTTAACACCTCCCTCTTTATCTGAGGTGAGACAGCTTGTTATTAACCATGTGAACGCTCTACACCAATTTTATGGTGATTATTTGGGTGTGCGTATTGCACGCAAGCATGTTGGTTGGTACCTGCAAACGTTAGCGGATAACACACAATTTCGCAGCCTGTTTAACCGTATTGATAATGCGCAAGAACAGCTTGATAGATTGGAAGAGTTCTTTGTTTGCCAGTAGGCAAACGAACCTTACAGTTAATGTAATGAACATCAAAAAGAAGGGGTAGATCCCTCTTCTCTATGATAGTCAGTACACATTAATACATGGTTAGCTTTAAAAAATAGAAGGTCATTCTGTGGTAGAACAAACTCATACTCATACGTTTCAAGCCGCTTCTTCAGAGCAGTCACAAACCCTACGTGACAATGTTGAAAAAGCCCTACAAAACTATTTCGCTCATCTTGATGGGCAGCCAATAACAGACTTATATCAGTTAGTCTTAGCCGAGGTTGAGGCGCCTTTGCTAGAGTCTGTCATGAGCTACACAAAGGATAACCAAACCAAAGCATCCACCATCCTTGGGTTAAACCGAGGAACACTTCGTAAGAAGTTAAAGCAATACGGCATGCTATAAGCACAAAGAAAAAAGGGCGAATTCGCCCTTTTTTTCGTCTTACCTTCCCCTTGTTTTATTTAGTGTTAAATTAATTGCGAGAACCATGATGGCAAATCAAAATACCGTAACTCCAATCAAGCGAGCGTTAATCAGTGTTTCCGACAAAACAGGCATTGTCGAATTCGCACGTGAACTGACCGCGCAAGGCGTTGAAATTCTTTCAACCGGTGGTACTTACCGTCTTTTATTGGACAGCAACGTTAAAGCAACGGAAGTTTCTGACTACACCGGCTTCCCAGAAATGATGGATGGCCGCGTTAAAACACTACACCCTAAAGTACACGGTGGCATTCTTGGTCGTCGCGACATCGACGGCGCCATCATGAAAGAGCACGGCATCGAAGAAATCGATATGGTAGTAGTGAACCTTTATCCCTTTGAAGCAACAATCGAACGTCCGGACTGTGATCTTCCTATGGCGATTGAAAACATCGACATCGGCGGTCCGACCATGGTTCGCTCTGCAGCAAAAAACCATAAAGACGTAGCGATTGTAGTGTCTCCTTCTAGCTACGAAGCAATCTTGGCTTCTCTTAAAGCCGACGGCGGTTTGACTTACGAGCAGCGTTTTGACCTTGCAGTGAAAGCCTTCGAACACACGTCACACTATGATGGCGCGATTGCGAACTTCTTAGGCAAAAAAGTAGAAGGTGGCAGCGAAGATTTCGCTCGCACCTTTAACCTACAATTCCACAAACAAGAAGAAATGCGCTACGGTGAGAACCCACACCAAAAAGCCGCTTTTTATGTGGAAGCAAATCCTAAAGAAGCGTCTATTAGCACAGCAAAACAGATTCAAGGTAAGGCTTTGTCTTACAACAACATCGCGGACACCGATGCGGCTCTTGAGTGCGTAAAAAGCTTCGACAAGCCAGCTTGTGTTATCGTTAAGCATGCCAACCCTTGTGGCGTTGCAACTGCAGCAACACAATTTGAAGCCTACGATCTTGCTTTCCAAACAGATCCAACGTCTGCCTTTGGCGGCATCATCGCATTCAACCAAGAACTGGATGCAAAAACCGCCCAAGCCATTGTTGATCGTCAATTCGTTGAAGTCATCATTGCACCAAGTGTTAGCAAAGAAGCGGCTGACATTGTTGCTGCGAAACAAAATGTTCGCTTGCTAGAATGCGGTCAATGGTCAAAAGACAAGCCAGCTGCGCTGGATTACAAACGCGTTAACGGCGGTTTACTGGTTCAAGATCGTGACGATGGCGTGATTACTGTCGACGATCTTAAAATCGTTTCTAAACGTCAACCTAGCGAAGAAGAGCTAAAAGACTTATTGTTTGCTTGGAAAGTGGCAAAATTTGTAAAATCCAATGCGATTGTGTATGCGAAAGCAGAACAAACCATTGGCGTTGGCGCAGGCCAAATGAGCCGCGTTTACAGTGCTAAAATCGCAGGCATTAAAGCCGCTGACGAAAATCTAGAAGTAGCGGGCTCTGTTATGGCGTCTGATGCCTTCTTCCCATTCCGTGATGGCATCGATGCTGCAGCGCAAGCGGGCATTACGGCGGTTATTCAGCCTGGTGGTTCTATGCGCGATGAAGAAGTTATCGCTGCTGCTGATGAAGCAGGCATGGCTATGGTCTTCACTGGAATGCGCCACTTCCGTCATTAATAAGCCATCTCTAAGAAACTAAGGTTTCTTAGTTCGTCACCAGAGGCTGCGGCCTCTGGTTTGCAATACAAAGGATTAGATAATGAAAGTTCTTATTATTGGTAACGGTGGTCGTGAACATGCACTCGCATGGAAAACCGCTGAATCTGACCAAGTTCAAAAGGTATTCGTCGCACCTGGTAACGCAGGCTCTGCAACAGAAAACAAAGTAGAGAACGTTAACATCGGCGTAACCGATATTGCCGATCTTGTCGCTTTTGCAAAACGCGAAAACATCGATTTGACCATTGTTGGCCCAGAAGCGCCATTGGTTATTGGTGTGGTAGACGCGTTTGAAAAAGAAGGCTTGGCTATTTTTGGCCCAACGGCGGCAGCAGCACAATTAGAAGGTTCTAAAGCCTTCACCAAAGATTTTCTTGCTCGTCACAATATCCCAACGGCGGCCTATGGCAACTTCACTGAGATTGAACCAGCTGTTGCCTACATCAAGCAACACGGCGCTCCAATCGTGGTTAAAGCGGATGGTTTGGCCGCAGGCAAAGGCGTTATCTTGGCTCAAACGGAAGCCGAAGCCATTGCCGCAGTTGAAGACATGCTTCAAGGCAATGCTTTTGGTGATGCGGGCAGCCGCGTTGTGATCGAAGAATTCTTGGTCGGCGAAGAAGCCAGCTTTATCTGTATGGTCGATGGCGAAACGGTGTTACCAATGGCCACTAGCCAAGATCACAAAGCACGTGATAATGGCGATAAAGGCCCGAACACGGGCGGCATGGGCGCTTATTCTCCCGCTCCGGTTGTAACGCCTGAAATTCATGATCGCATCATGAACGAAGTGATTATGCCAACCGTCAAAGGCATGAACGCAGAAGGCAACCGCTACCGTGGTTTCTTGTATGCTGGTGTGATGATCGCTCCCGATGGCACACCCAAAACATTGGAATACAACTGCCGTTTTGGTGACCCAGAAACCCAACCTATCATGATGCGTTTGCGCTCTGATTTGGCTCAAATGTGCTTGGCTGCGGTCAATGGCAAGCTAGACACGGTTGAAGCCGATTGGGATCCTCGCGCCAGTCTAGGCGTGGTTCTTGCTGCTGGCGGCTACCCTGCTGACTACGCAAAAGGTGACGTAATCTCTGGTTTGGACACTAAACTGCCTGAAGGTCAAAAGGTATTCCAAGCTGGCACTACGTTAAAAGAGGGTCAAATTGTCACCAATGGTGGTCGCGTGCTTTGTGCGGTTGCATTGGGTAACACAGTTGCAGAAGCGCAAGCGGCTGCTTACGATGTTGTTAAGACATTGTCTTGGGACAAAGTGTACTTCCGTACCGACATTGGTCATCGTGCCATTGCACGTGAACAGAAGTAGTCTTTCTATTACTTAAGACAAACCAATTCTTAGTAAAAAGGCCTCGCATGAGGCCTTTTTTATGCTCAGCGCTGCCGCACCATGAGATATTATTTTTTCAGCTGCGCTTGTTTTTTATCTAACCAAGCCTTAAACAAACGCCCTACCTCCAAAACCAACAAACCAAATATAATACCTGCGACCCAATCAAACCCCAGAACAAAGCCCAATGTCGCGATCATTCCATAGCCATACATTAGATTTGTCCGTGTAGCAGGCTTGGATTGTCTGGCAAACCAAGTTACGGCCAACAGCAGTAAACTAAACCAAACGTAATATTCCACCAAAATTGGATATAGCATTCCATCCCCTATCTAGTTAATAATGATAGCCTACATAAAAAGAGCCTGGGCTAATGTTTTGTTTTATCAATTAATTTTACTATTTTTACTCAGCATCTCCAACATAGCTTGGGGTTCAAATACGATTGCCATCATTGATGACACAAACAGTGTGTTCAATATTGGCAAGAGTGGCACTTATTTTATTGATACTGATAAAAGCCTTTCGTTCGATACAATTTCATCGGATTTATACGCGAATCGTTTTCGCCCACTTAACCGCAACTATCTGCAGTTTGGATTGGTCGATGGTAACGTTTGGATACGCACAGACATTGCCATTCGGACCACTACCAACATGCCAATTTTGCTGGAAATAAACACTCCCAGACTTCAATACCTTGATATTTACCTGCCTAATTTATATGAAAATCAGGTTCAAGCGGAACTCGGTGGCGCACGCCCTTACAACAACCGCCCCATTAAAGCACCGCACTATGTGTTCAACATCCCGGCGAACTCACCACCTGTTTTCACCTTGTACTTGAAGCTGTCCTCTGATTTGCCCATCAACGCTAAAATAGAACTCAAAACACTGTCGCAAATGAGCCTAGACGCTCAAAAAAACCTAACCTTTACCGGTCTGTTAATCGGCATACTAATCACGCTATTTGTTTGCAATGTGTTCTTTTTTATCAAAACATCCCATGCCATGTATTTAATTTACAGCGGCCTACTCGTCGGTATTGCCGTTTTACATCTCTCTCTTCATGACCAGATATCGGCTTTTTTTCCAGAACAAATCAACATTCAAGAACGCGTCTATAATCTGGCAGCATTGTCGTGTTTGTGTGCAATTGTGTTTTTCTCTCGCCTTTACATAGATACAAAGAATTATCTGCCTAAAATAGACAAAGCACTGCTTACTGTCGGTTCCATTAACGCCTTATTTGCGGTTGTTTTCACACTTTCACCAGAGCAAATAAACATCACGATATTGTCCTCTATGGTGGTGATTACGCTTACTCTACTGACCGTTCACGCTGTGGCGGCTTTTATCTATAAAGTGCCCTTTTCTGGGTATTATTTGATTGCCCGTTTAACATTACTCACTGGGCATTTTGCATGGATCCTGTCTGTTTATGGCATCCTCCCAAGCGCCCTCCTATTTGAGTGGGGACTAACCATCACCATTATCATTGAGGCCATGATTCATTTTACTGGGATCATTGCGCAAACAACGCCTTTGTTACAACGTCATGCTCGCAGAAACAAGCACTCTCAAACCGAAATTGCGGACCTTTTATCGGATCTGTCCAGCCGTTTACGTCGCCAAGTCAATATCATTGGTGGAGGACTCACACATCTTGAACAAGCTGCCACCTCAAACGATACCAGACTGTTCTTATCCAGCAGCTTGACTGCCAATAATAATTTAAAAAATTTAATTGAGCGCATTGACCTCCTTAACGACGTCAAAGAAAACACATCGCCAGAACAGCCTTATCCGATTTCACTCAACCAAGTAATCGATAATGCCTACAACAATGTTCAACGCCTAGATCAAGACAATGCCCTAATAGAAATCAACAGCAACAAAACAGAGCATGTTGAAATACTGCAACATGCCTCGATTTTGCAGCACCTCATTGAAAGCCTTGCCCAAGAGTTCAAACACTTTACCGATCAGGTGCTCACTCTCGATATCACCCGACACGAGATGAATCGAGAAGGCATCACATTATTGGAACTCAGTTGCTACCCTCTTCCTAAACGCGTTCACACCAGCACAGCAAGCTTTGACCTTGGCATGCACTACATCACCCTGCTTATTCAACACTTAGAAGGTGAAATGCAGATAACCGAATGCAACCATTATCGTCGCATTGATATTCAGTTGCCTATACGCGCCCATATTCGTCCAACAAACAGCGACATCGGCCAACAACATCACTTTGATATTATCCTTTTTGGACAAACAGACCATGACTTACAAAAAGCCCTCACACTGCTGCAAAGCCATATCAATAAAATAGAGCACTTCACCACTCTAGAGAGCTTATTAGATTATTTAGAGCTGCCAGACAAAAGAGAATCGGGGTCCATTATCCTAGTATTCGACAACGGGGGCCACATTCCCCATGTCACACAACAGAGACTCCTTCCTCTGATGCGCCATGAAGATCAGTGCTTGCTCATCAGTAACAATGTTAAAATGTCATTGGATTACGCGAAGAAGCTTGGTTTTGATGAATTAATAGCCTGCTCAGAATTAGAGCATCAATTAGAACAAAGAATATCCCGTCTGATACAAAAGGGCGACAGGCTAAGAAATACATCCTTGTCACGGATCAAGTCTTTGCGCAAAACACCTTGAAGCAATACCTCTAACCTTGAATAATATGAATGAAAGGAGATGATATGGACTGTTTATTTTGCAAAATAGTGAACCGAGAGATACCGGCGACCGTTTTATACGAGGACGATGATGTGGTGGCTTTTGAAGACATCATGCCTCAAGCGCCCACGCATTTCCTCGTCATCCCGAAACGTCATATAAGCACCCTAAATGATTTAACCGATGCCGATGCTGCAGTAGTAGGGAAACTGCCTGTCACAGCGGCCAAGATAGCAAAACAAAAAGGCATCCATGATGCTGGCTATCGTGTGGTAATGAACTGCAATGAGATGGGTGGACAAACCGTTTATCATATTCATATGCATGTACTGGGTGGCCGCGCCATGACTTGGCCTCCAGGTTAAGCAAGAGGAAATACAATGATCTCTTTTTTAGACAAAGCCGTATTACAGTTTGATCGTGCGCTACAAACACTTGTGCCCCATGCGGCCAGAGCATCACGCCCTTCTCCGGCAACGTCGTTCGAAGAAGGCCTACTAGACCAGTCTGAGCGCAAACATGCATCAGGGCTGATGCGCATTAACCATACGGGAGAAGTCTGTGCACAAGCGCTGTACGCAGGACAAGCCACAACGGCAAAGCTTGCGACTGTCCGAGAAGAAATGGAACATGCAGCAGACGAGGAGATCGACCACCTAGTCTGGTGTGAACAACGACTTTATGAGCTTGGTAGCAGGCCCAGCCTTTTAAACCCATTATTTTATGGCGCGTCCTTTTTTATTGGGGCGGGGGCGGGATTGATCAGTGATAAATTGAGCTTGGGCTTTGTTGCCGCAACAGAAGATCAAGTTTGCGTTCACCTTGAAAAACACATGGCCACTTTGCCCATACAAGATGAAAAGAGTAAAGCCGTGTTGGCACAAATGCACACGGATGAAGCCAAACACAAAGCAATGGCCCTTGCCGCAGGCGGATATGAGTTTCCTAAGCCTATTATGGCGATCATGACACAAGTATCCAAAATCATGACCACAACAACTTATCGGATTTAATCATGAACAGAGATCTTCATTCTATTCGACGCGACTATCAGTTCGATGACCTTCTAGAAGAGCATGCCGGAAATGATCCACTTAGCTTGTTTGATAATTGGCTCGAAAAAGCCATAGAAGCCTGCCCTGATGACCCAACGGCTATGGTCTTGAGTACGGTGGATGGCGACGGTTGGCCACATTCCCGTGTGGTATTGTTAAAACAACGCAATGATTTAGGCTTTTCTTTTTTCACCAATTACGACAGTGAAAAAGGCCAACAACTAGCCCATAACAACAAAGCCAGTATGACTTTTTTCTGGCCGGCATTATCGCGCCAAATTCGAATAGAAGGTCGTGTTGAAAAAGTCGCTCGTCATGTCTCAGAAACCTATTTTGCCAGCCGTCCTCGAGGCAGCCAACTCGCCGCCAGAACATCGAAGCAAAGCACTGTTATTGCCAATCGCGACGCCTTGCAAGCCGCTTTTAACCAAGAAGAACAAGCCTTTGACGGTCAAGACGTGCCCTGCCCCGAAAACTGGGGTGGCTATGTATTAACCCCTAATTTCATTGAGTTTTGGCAAGGTAGACCGAGTCGTCTTCACGATAGAATCTGCTTCACGCAAAAAGACAATCGCTGGATCATTACGCGAAAAGCTCCATAGCCATTAATGGTCTTTTGCTCATCAAAATAACACGCATTCAAAGCAGGAGACGGAAGGTTAGGCTGATCCTCTCCTCTTTAATGCGTTTTCTAATCGGCAAAGAGTGCTGCCACAGTACTTGCGTCGATGCCGACATCACCAACCAGCTTTTATCTTCTAATTCAACACTGTGCTTAATGTGATGATTGGCTTTCAAGCGAAATAGAAATGGCCGCTGAGCGCCTAGACTGAGCATGGCCACAACAGGTGCAGGACCCAATGACTTTTCATCATCGGCATGCCACCCCATGTATTCTTCGCCATTTTGATACCAATTCAATAACACAGCATTAAAAGACTGCTGTGCAAGCGATTCAGCCTCTTCTTTGAGCGGTAGCAACCATTCAGGCCACCCCGTGCCCAGATGATCCTTTCCAGAATAGCGATAACACACGCCAGCGTTCGCAACGAAAGCGACCTGACGCGGCACTTGAATAGAGCGGCCAAACATAAGCAGACTCTCCCGCTTCCATGGCAATCCCACCTTAAGTTGCGACAATAAGTGCTGTAAACTTGAGCTAGAAAATGAGTATCGGTATGATGGTTGAACTTCTACCCCATTATTTACCTTGGACCTCAATGCAAACCTCTCCTGTTTTTGAAGCAACCAAACGCAGTGCATTTTTAGACGTTTATCGCGGCTCTGCTGTCTTACTAATGATAATATTTCATTTCTGTTGGGATTTACGCAATTTTGGTTTCATCGAATTTTCCACCTATGACCCGTTTTGGGTATATTTTCGTAGCCTAATCCTCACCCTGTTTCTCTCCGCCGTTGGCTGGTCTACCTACATAGGACTGAGTAAGTCTAATAAATCCTCCTTCTGGAAACGCGATATCAAGCTGTTTATTTCCGCAGGGGCCATTTCATTTGCGACTTACCTAGCTATGCCGAATCAATGGATTTATTTCGGTATTCTGCATTTTATTTTTGTCGCCTCTCTCCTCGTAAGACCCGTCGCCAAATGGCCAATTGCTTGCGCGGTTCTGGGCATACTCATCATAATGATCTACCACTTAACGCCATGGCTGCATTTCCCTAATGCGTTCTCTACCATCACGCACTATGTTTCACTACCCGATAGAACGCTAGACATTGTTTTTCCATTTCCATGGATTGGCGTTGTCTTTATTGGCCCACTCTTAGGCTATTTACATTGGCAGCAATGCCCAACACCCAACCATGCCGTCACTCGCGTACTCGCTTTTATGGGGCGTTACGCCCTCCCTATTTATCTCAGCCACCAGATTATTTTATTTGGTCTTGTAGCGGCGTTCAAAATGGTGCTTTTGCAATTTTCTTGATCACTTTTCGCGCATGCCAAACTATTCAACTTCATACTGAAAAAATAGATGAAATTTGATTTTATGGCCTTGCCAATTGCTAACTTTACGCTTCTTCTGGCAAACAAAGTAAGTGACCACTTAGTCATTATTTGTTTCTGATTTTAGAGTTTTTTTCAAGCCTTGATTTTCAACTCAATGCGCACTATTGTTCGTGGCAAATCATTAGCAAAATACTACATATAGTGTGTCAGATAAAAACCACACACTATATAGAGTAGTTTATCTCTTTTTTACAATGCACTAATGGGAAGTTAAGGCATGAGCACTCTCACAGTTACTAAGCGTAACGGGTCGACCGAAAACATCAACCTAGAAAAGATCCATAAAGTCATCGCTTGGGCGGCCGAAGGTCTAGAAAATGTCTCTGTATCCCAAGTGGAATTAAAGGCACGAATCCAATTTTTTGAAGGCATTCGTACTACGGACATTCATGAAACCTTGATCAAGTCTGCTGCCGATTTAATTTCTGAGCATACACCAGACTACCAATACCTTGCTGCGCGTTTAGCTATTTTTCATTTGCGTAAAAAAGCCTTTGGCAATTTTGAACCGCCACATCTTTATGCACATGTAAAAAACCTAGTCCAACAAAAGCGCTATGACTCACATCTGCTTGAAGATTACTCTGAAGACGACTTCAATCAAATGCATGACTTCATAGATCACTCACGTGATATGAACTTTTCATACGCAGCGGTTAAACAGCTTGAAGGCAAATATTTAGTACAAAACCGAGTAACGGGTGCCATCTACGAAAGCCCTCAGTTCATTTACATACTGGTTGCCGCTTGTTTGTTCGCAGGCTATGACAAGCACGAACGCTTAAACTTGATCCGTCGTTTTTATGATGCTGTCTCTAAGTTCAAGATTTCATTGCCAACGCCTATCATGTCCGGCATTCGTACACCGACTCGTCAGTTCAGTAGTTGTGTATTGATTGAATGTGGTGATTCATTAGATTCTATCAACGCAACATCAAGTGCTATCGTAAAATACGTCAGTCAGCGCGCTGGTATTGGCGTGAACGCGGGTGCTATTCGTGCTCTAGGCAGCCCGATTCGCGGTGGTGAAGCGTTTCACACTGGCTGCATCCCATTCTACAAACACTTCCAAACAGCCGTGAAAAGCTGTTCACAGGGTGGTGTTCGTGGTGGCGCAGCGACTGTATTCTACCCAATTTGGCACCTTGAAGTTGAAAGCCTATTGGTTCTCAAAAACAACCGTGGTGTTGAAGAAAACCGTGTTCGTCACTTGGATTACGGTGTTCAATTTAACCGTTTGATGTACCAACGTTTGATCAAAGGCGGCAACATCACTTTGTTTAGCCCATCAGACGTACCAGGTTTATACGATGCGTTCTTTGCTGACCAAGAAGAGTTTGATCGCCTATACACCCTGTATGAGCAAGATACCTCTATCCGCAAGCAAACGATTAAAGCAACGGAGCTATTCACGCTGTTTGCTTCTGAGCGTGCCAGTACCGGCCGTATTTACCTACAGAACGTGGATCACTGTAATACGCACAGTCCGTTTGATCCTAAAGTTGCACCGGTTAAACAAAGTAACTTGTGTTTGGAAATCGCCCTTCCAACTAAGCCACTGAATAGCATTGATGATAAAGAAGGCGAAATCGCCCTTTGTACTCTATCTGCATTTAACCTAGGTGCGCTTGAGAATCTAGATGAACTAGAAGAGCTGGCAGAACTTATTGTGCGTGCGCTAGACAGCTTGTTGGATTACCAAAACTACCCAATCCCAGCGGCACAACGTGCTACTGAATTGCGTCGTACCTTGGGTGTGGGCGTTATCAACTACGCCTACTACTTGGCGAAAAATGGCGTAAAATACTCTGACGGCAGCGCCAATGAGCTAACACACAAAACTTTTGAAGCGATTCAATATTTCTTATTGAAAGCGTCTAACAAGTTAGCCAAAGAATTCGGCCCCTGCTTGGCATTCAACGAAACGACTTACTCTAAAGGCATTTTGCCAATCGATTCTTACAAAAAAGAAATCGACAATATCGTTTCCAACGAACTGTTCTACGATTGGGAAACCTTGCGCACTGAGATCGTGACTCATGGCCTACGTAACTCAACACTAACAGCATTGATGCCATCTGAAACCTCTTCTCAGATCAGCAACGCAACGAACGGCATCGAGCCACCACGTGGTTTTGTTTCTGTTAAAGCCAGTAAAGACGGTATTTTGAAACAAGTAGTACCTGAGTTTGAACGCTTGAAAGAAAATTATGAGTTATTGTGGACCATCCCCTCAAACGATGGCTACTTACAATTAGTGGGTATCATGCAGAAGTTTGTTGACCAAGCAATCTCTGCAAATACAAACTATGACCCACAAAAATTCGAATCACAAAAAGTGCCTATGAAGGTGATTTTGAAAGACCTACTGACGGCCTACAAACTGGGCGTCAAAACCTTGTACTATCATAATACGCGTGATGGTGCCGACGACAAACAAGAAGACATGGACGATTGCGCTGGCGGTGCTTGCAAAATCTAACCCATTCGTCGTCGTACAAAACTTTTTTGCACGATAGACAAGCAAAGCCTCATCCAAATGAGGCTTTGCTACGTTTATTGCTTTAATGACACATCCAAATCTATTAATAACTAAGGCATTTTTATTTTGAAAATGTCTGACGCTTTGAGGAATACCCTGAGACATGAGTTACTCGACTTTCAACCGTAAGCACTTCGATAGTATGAAAGAACCTATGTTCTTTGGCGAAAATGTTAACGTTGCTCGCTATGACCAACAAAAACATCCTATTTTTGAAAAGCTGATTGAAAAGCAGTTGTCTTTCTTTTGGCGTCCCGAAGAAGTGGATCTTTCAACCGATCGCAAAGATTTCCAACGACTTGAAGAACACGAGCAACACATTTTTTTGAGCAACCTGAAGTATCAAACTTTACTTGATAGCGTACAAGGTAGATCACCAAACGTAGCACTGCTGCCAATCGTTTCTTTGCCAGAATTAGAAACCTGGATCGAAACTTGGTCATTTAGTGAGACGATTCACAGCCGTTCATACACACACATTATTCGAAATATTGTTAACGATCCCACCAAGATTTTTGACGATATTGTTACCAATGAAGAAATCACCAAACGCGCTGACAGTGTGTCCATTTATTATGACCGTCTTATTGAGATGGTGAACCTTTACAACACCATGGGCATGGGAACCTTTAACGTACCAGGCAAGGGTGACATTGAAATATCCATGCCTAAGCTTAAAAAGGCTTTGTATCTCACGATAGCGTCTGTCAACGTATTGGAAGCCATTCGCTTCTACGTGAGCTTTGCCTGTAGCTTCGCCTTTGCGGAACGTACGCTCATGGAAGGCAATGCGAAAATCATCAAGCTGATTGCCCGCGACGAAGCCCTACACTTAACCGGTACTCAACATATGTTGAACCTGATGGCTTCTGGCAAAGACGATCCAGAAATGGCTGAAATTGCAGCAGAATGCCAAAATGAAGTCCGTCAGATTTTTATTGAAGCCGCTGAGCAAGAGAAAGAATGGGCCACTTACCTATTCAAAGATGGTTCAATGATTGGTTTGAACGCACAAATATTAGGACAGTATGTTGAATACATTACCAACGTACGCATGCAAGCCGTGGGTCTAGAAACCTGCTTTGCGACCAAGCACAACCCTATTCCTTGGATCAATGCTTGGCTAGTCAGTGACAATGTGCAAGTTGCTCCACAAGAAGCAGAAATCAGTTCTTATCTGGTTGGTCAAACAGACAATAACTTAGACGATTCAGATTTCGATGACTTTGATCTCTAAATCAACAAATCCTACAAAAAACGATAAAGTTCATCGGGTCTTATTGGGAAAGAAGCAGATTCTGGTAACAGAAGATGAGCCTTTGCTGATACAGCTAGAACGTGCTGGTATTCATGTGGAATACCAGTGCCGTGAAGGCTATTGCTCTTCTTGCTCTATCAAACTCTTGTGGGGTCATGTCAGTTACCCTTTTGAACCTTTAGCTTGGGTACAAAGCGGCTATTTGTTGGCCTGCTGTGCGATTGTCAAAAGTGATATTGAAATCGCCTTTTTTGACTAACAAACTCCCCAAAGCCTATCACTAACACAATGTTCGGTAACCTGCATAAATTCGGGTTGCCGTCGTGATCCAACATATCACACCAAACCCATACGCCATGACGGCGAAGTAACTAGGCAGCAAACAAATCAATACGAGAAACGCGATGGTTTCTGTGCCTTCCGCCAACCCACCCAAGAAATAAAGAGATTTACGTCCGTATTCTAAACGCTCTATTTTTCTCTTTTCCGCCATGATGGCAAATGCCAGAAAGCTGCTTCCTGTTCCCATAAACGAAAAAATCAAAAAGCTCGCTGCTAACGCATTGTCTACCGGATTCATCAAAGCAAAGCCAAAAATGACCGCCGAATAAAAAATGAAATCCAGAGTGATGTCTAAGTAACCGCCCAAATCCGTTGGTCCCTGCACTCGAGCGACAGCGCCATCCAATCCATCGAGTAACCGATTCACCACCACCAGCACCAAAGCTAAGGAAGTATGGCCACAATATAAGGCGGGTAACGTCATCATACCGATAGCAAAGCCAAACACAGTGATCCAGTTGGCTTTCATCCCCAATTTATCAATCATCACAGCGGTTAAATGCAAAGGACGCTTCAAATTACGAATAAAAAATGTATCAAACATTTAAACAACTACCTTGATTCTTTAGGGACGAAACTTTCAAAGACTTGTTACAATACAGGCAAAGCGGCATTTAGTCGCGCCTCTACTTTTTCACACTGCTGCATGATAAGGCTTCTATGATACACGCAAAACAATACGGCTCATCAGGCCCCAATCTTATTGTCATTCACGGCTTATTCGGCAACGCTGACAACTGGCACTCGATTGCACAAGCCTTAGCCGAGCAATTCACAGTGTACTGTATTGACCTACCCAATCATGGCCAATCAGCCGCCATGACAAACGCCACTTACCCCAACATGGCAGAAGCCGTCCTGAACTGGGCATCTCTTAATCACCTTGATACCTTTCATTTGCTTGGTCATTCAATGGGCGGAAAAGTCGCGATGCAAATGGCGTCCATGGCGCCCTCTGCTATGATCAGCAAACTGATTGTGGTGGACATTGCTCCGGTTGATTACCAACCAAGCCACACGCGTATTTTAGAAGGCTTAATGATGATTGATGCCACACAACCCGCATCAAGAAAAGAAGCCGATACGATATTAAGTCAATATGAATCCAACTTAGCTGTCAGACAATTTTTATTAAAAAATCTGCAACGAAGTGAACACGGCTTCAAACTCGCACTTTCGGTAAAAAACATAGCGGATAGCTATTCGACAATCCTGCAAAAGCCAATCATTGAAAACGCAATAGACACGCCCACCTTGTTTATAAAAGGAGAGAACTCAGACTACATAATCGCAGACTATCAATCTGCTATTACGACCGTTTTTCCCCAGGCAAGTTTCAAAATACTCTCTGGCACTGGGCATTGGTTGCACGCTGAAAAACCGCTTCCGTTCACAGCGTTAGTAAAGCGTTTTTTAGCCTGATCAGTCGCACCCAGTCTCAGAGCAGAGACCATACCTATCTTGCAAAAATGAAGCGGATGGCGGCACCACGCCATGCGCTTTAATAAGATAAGGATTAAAACTCACTCTTAAAGTTTCAGGGTATTGTGCTTCGAGCAGTACTTCTTTTGTCTGCCACATCACAATCCGCTCTGCTAACGCCTGCAACTTAGCCTCGGTGTTGGAATATATCGCAAATAAAGCCCCTGCACGAACAAAGGCAAAAGAAGGCCCTATCATGACTTGCTGCTTATGAAAAAGTAATTTGAGAATATCTTGTGCGACACCATCTCGATACAATTCTGTGTCCACTAATGAGAAGATCATCATTGATTCGTCCAGAACAAAATTCACCGACTTTAAGACAGAAAGACGATCTGTCTCAGTCTTTAAAAACTGAAACTCAAAACCATACTGCTCAGCCTGACGCGACATCGCCTGCTCATCGACTTGAAGATGTTGGCTGTATATCACTGCCAATGGCTTTTTATCAAACCAAATAGCCTCCAACAGCGCCAAGCGCTTTTCTATAGGCGCACCAGAAAATACGGCGCTGCTGGGAATAGAACACTGTGGACGTATTTTTAAATACTCTTCCTTACCAATGAACACCGCCATTACCACGCCTTTTGAATCCGATTCACACACCTGACGAAAACTGTCCACTCCAACAGAAATTAAGATATCATCGTCTTTTATATAGGCGGCATTTTGTTGAAACAAAGAGCGGCGCACTGGCAGTAAAGTCATGTCAGGCGGCAAAAGTTTGCTCAATTGGAACGTCAAAGAACGTACCGAACTTTCTTCAATATCGTGTATTACATAAGCCGCTGCCCACCCATTAATGGAAGACAACAGCAAAAACACAATAAACAAAATCCTTTTCACGTTTTCACTAATCCAGTTCAAAAAGTAACATTGGTAAAGACATAAGCAAAAGCGTCTTCAGTCAAATTATTATGTCTTGAAACAAGCGCGTTATCATCAAGGCGCGCTTCCATCCCAACGCCCATAGTGGCTTTAGAGTATCCACCCAAAGCAAACTTATACGATAACCATGAGTTTATGAATTCATAGTCTCTTCCCGCCAGCTCTTTGCCATACCAATAATAGCCGTTAATCGCCAGTCTATCCGTCAATGGCATACTGCCAAAAAAGGACATCATTATTGGCGTCGTAGACTCTTTAAGTTTTACATTATCTGTTTTAGTGTCTTGATAAGCGTAAGTGAAACGTGTGATGGCACCAGACTGAAAACGCCAATCCAATTCCAGCTCAGCACCATTAATAATCACATCTTCAACTACACCCTCTTCAACTGGGCTATCAGCAACATAGGCCGTAAATAGCTTTTTGCTTAACACCATATCCCGCACTTTATCATGATATAGCCTGATGTCCGTAGATAGGCCTTGGTTTGGCCAATAATGATAATAGCCTATTTCATAGGAAGTGATTTTCTCTTCTTTTTCACCATTCACTGCATAAGTTGTGGGCGATACTTCGCCGCTGGATAAAACATAGTGCCATTTGAAATATTGGTCTGCTAAATCAGGAGTACGAACGGCCTTAGAGACATTAAAACGCAGAGACTCTTGTTCCGATAGTTTATAGGTCGCACCGAATGTAGGAGATAAAAAACTCCCTCCCATTTGACTGCGTTCAAACATGGCACCTGTATTCACTATCCAGTGGTCACTGGCTCGATATTCCATATTACTGGAAAGCCGAAACACCTCGTCACTTGCTTCACCGGATAAATAATGCTCTGAATCGGCTTTATCCCAGCGGTAACCAACGACCGAAATCAAACGGAGACTTTTTGAAGCTTCCCACGTGCTTTGTAGTTCGAGATCGTGGCGAGTCTCCAATAAATCGATCTCCGAAGAAGCGTATACAGGTACTCCATTCGAGTCGCCAAATAGTAGTTTATAAAATGACGGGCTTAATACCGCTTGATGCTCTTCCACCATGTCAGATTGATCATAATAATACTGTACCTTTATTTCATGATCAGCTGAGACTTGCTGGCGATAGCTGACTTTAATATGTTCACGATCCACCAACCGGGTTGGCTTATTAATATCATACGAATCTAGACCATAGTCTTCGGGTTCAACCTTATCGTTTAAATGACTCGCCCCTATGTCTAAATCAAAAGAACGATTCGACATTTCTTTTTGTATGACCAGATTCCCCATGGAAGCATGATGGCCATCGTGCCTATCATTACCCTCAAAATCTGTATCAAAACCATGAACCGCGTTGGTCGAAGCAGAAGCGCGGTAGCTCCAATCCCCATTTAAACCACTGTGTTGACCGTAGAGCCGATAATCCCCACGAGAACCAGAATACGCGGTAATGCTGTTTCCTAAGGTCTCTAAAGGGGATCGAGTGATGATGTTAACAACAGCAAAAAAGGAGTTAATGCCATAACTGGCCGCATTGGGGCCACGGTTGATTTCTACCCGAGCAACATCTTCTATATTCAATGGCAAAGTCGCCCATTCCACACGGGCCAATCCAGTACTGTAAACAGAACGACCATTGACTAACACCTGAATACGACGATATTGATCCAGTTGCGTGCCGTGATAAGACGCAATTTTTTGACTAGAACTTTTATAAGGCACCACAGAAAAACCTGGCACGAATTGCAGTAAATCTTCCACATATTGCATGTTTATACGACGAATAAACTCGCCATCCAATACAGACAAAGAGGAAGAAACATCGACTCTAGGTTGCGGTATTTTCGATGGCGTTACCACCACAGGAATGGTGTTTAAAAAAGTATCGTATGTTGTAACATCAGCCAGTTCGGCCACCAAAAGAGAATCTTTCGCTTCGGCACTCACTGTCATATTGATACACAAAAAGAAAAAACCGCCGATCCATCGCTTCATAACGTCTATTTCAGCCTATAATCATCAGCAAGATAGGTTCCTAATACCCGTACTTCCTCAGAGAAGAAGCGTAATTCCTCAATGGCCGCCTGCATCGAGGAAGATTGAAAATGGGCTTCAACATCGACATAAAATTGGGTCGCAGTAAAATGCCCATTTACCATGTAACTTTCGAGTTTCAGCATATTAATCCCTTGCGTCGCAAAGCCGCCCATGGCCTTGTAAAGTGCGGCGGGAATATTACGAACACGAAACATAAAAGAGGTGATATAAGTCTGCCCTTCTTCATAAACGGGCATTTTTTGCTGGCGTGAAAAGACTAAAAAACGCGTTGTGTTGCCAACTGAATCATTAAAATAGCTTTTCAGTACTTTCAAACCATACAGCTCTGCTGCCAACTCCGATGAAATAACCGCTAAACCAGGTTCTTCAAATTCTGCAATGTGCTTAGCCGCCCCCGCCGTATCGTACATAGCTTGGCTTTTTACCCCTAACGCCTTAATGTTACCGTCACATTGAGCCAAGGCTTGTGGGTGACTACCGATACGTGTAATTTGCTCTATGGTCATCGAGTGTCGTGCTATAAGACAATGGTTTACGGGTTCAAAATGCTCTTTTACAACATAGAGCTGAGTCCGTTTTAGTTCTCGATATATTTCCTCAACCCGCCCTGCAGTAGAATTTTCCACTGGAATCATGGCGTAATACGCATCGCCTCGCTCGACCATTTGTAACGCATCTACAAACGTCGCGCAATTAACGCTGGTCCAATCGGGAAAGGTATGTTTACACGCTAAGTGAGAGTAGGCACCAGGCTCACCCTGATAAGCAACAATCTGTGTCGCATCCAGTGTTAAATGTTGGTCAGGCATAATAAAACAAGCTCTATCGTATATTTCTTTTAGATTAACAAATAGGCGCTACTATATACACAAAAATGACGCTAACCTATTCCTCTCTAATCCACTGAAAAATTATCTGATTAACAATGATGAGAAAAGCATTCGTTCTACTGGTAAAAGGCTATCAGTTTTTTATTAGTCCATTACTGGGAAATAACTGTCGTTTTTATCCGAGTTGCTCTCAATACATGATTCAAGCAATTGAAAAATTTGGCGTTATAAAAGGCGTGTATCTTGGCTTAAAACGATTATCTAAATGTCATCCATGGCACGAAGGTGGTATTGACCCTGTTCCCTCATGCCAGTGTGATAAAGAAAAAACCAAAAAAAGAGAAGAAAAAAATTAACTCTGTATCGACGTCATTTGCAATTTTAGGTCACTGGCAACCAACACGGCTTGCGTTCTATTATTAATTTCCAGTTTACGAAAAATCGCCGTGATATGAGCTTTGACTGTCGCTTCCGAAATTGATAACTCATAGGCTATTTGTTTGTTTAACAAGCCTTCATGTAGATAGCAAAGCACTTTATATTGCTGAGGCGTGAGTTCGGCGACTTTATTTTGCATCGACAAATCGGGCTTTGGTTGATCCAAAACCGCTTGCCTAAGATCGTCTGGTAACCAGATATCTCCCGCTAAAATAGCATGAATGGCACGCACATAGGTCGCAGGTTCACTGGTCTTGGGGATAAACCCAAGTGCGCCAGCATCAATGACTTTTGCCACCATGATACTGTCTTCGCTGCCGGAAATAACCGCTACAGGAACATCCGGAAAGTCTTTACGGATACGAACCAAACCATATAAATCACCGCTACCGGGCATATTCAAATCCAGCAGCAACAAATCAAGATCGTTTACATTCTGTAGACAGTGCAAAGTGGAATCCAAATCATGAGATTCCACTATAACAATTCCCTCCATTTCTGCCCGTAGCGCACCCGATAGCGCACTACGGAACAGAGGATGATCATCCGCGATAACAAGTGAAATCACTGTGTGTCCTTTTTAAATATGTAGACTTTCACACATTTAAACGGTTTTCGATTAAATCATCAACCACACTTGGATCAGCGAGTGTACTGGTATCGCCAAGTTGATCATGTTCATTGGCCGCAATTTTTCTTAAAATGCGTCGCATAATCTTGCCAGAGCGCGTTTTTGGTAGTCCCTTGCTTGCCCATTGAATCAAATCTGGCGTTGCAATAGGACCAATTTCTTGACGCACAAACTGCTTCAAAGACTTCGTTAGTTCTTCGTCCGGTACGACCCCCGCAACGGCACTTACATACACATAAATACCTTGACCTTTAATGTCGTGAGGGTAGCCAACAATAGCCGCTTCAGCAACAGCAGGATGCGCCACCAAAGCACTTTCTATCTCAGCGGTTCCCAAACGGTGACCTGACACATTCAGCACGTCGTCCATACGTCCTGTGATCCAATAATGCCCATCCGCGTCTCTTGAGGCACCGTCACCAGTAAAGTACATGCCTTCGAACGTACTAAAATATGTCTGCTCAAAACGATCATGGTCGCCGTATACCGTCCGCGCTTGACCCGGCCAAGAGTCCGTGATCACCAAGCCACCATCGACTTGAACACCTTGTTCATTAAGCAAAACGCCTTGCGCATCGACCAAAGCGGGCAACACACCGTATAAAGGACCCGTACAAGATCCTGGCTTTATATCAGCCTGTACGATGCGGGGCGACATCATCATGCCACCTGTTTCTGTTTGCCACCAAGTATCGACTATTGGACAAGAGGATTTGCCAATTTCACTGTAGTACCAAGACCACGCTTCTGGGTTAATAGGCTCACCAACACTGCCCAGTACGCGCAATGAGTCACGATGACTTGAACGAATCGCTTCATCCCCTTTTGCCATCAAAGCACGAATCGCCGTTGGAGCCGTATATAAAATGGTCACACCAAATTTGTCTACAACCCGACCAATTCGTCCAGAGTCCGGATAAGTTGGCACCCCTTCAAACAAAATACTGGTTGCACCATTCGCCAATGGCCCGTAAACCATGTAGCTGTGCCCCGTAATCCAACCAACATCCGCCGCACACCAATAAATGTCATCCGGTTTGAGGTCAAATACCAACTCGTGAGTTAAAGACGCATAAACCAAGTAACCGCCCGTTGTGTGTACCACGCCTTTTGGCTTACCAGTTGAACCCGATGTGTAAAGGATAAAAAGCGGATCTTCCGCCTTCATGGGTTCGGCTGGGCACTGAGTACTTTCATTTTCAACTTCTGCGGCCCAATCCAAATCTCTTCCTTCAAACCAAGGCACGTCTTTTTGGGTATAACGATACACTACAACGGCTTCAACTGATGGACAGGCGTTATTACTCAGAGCCATATCAACATTGTGTTTAAGAGGAATCGTATTGCCGGCTCGTCGTCCTTCATCAGCGGTAATCACCAACTTCACTTCGCAATCGTTGAGCCGATCAGCAATAGCATGTGCTGAAAAACCACCAAAAATAACCGAATGGATTGCACCAATCCTAGCGCACGCTAGCATAGCGTATACCGCCTGAGGAATCATCGGCATGTAAATAGCCACGCGGTCACCTTTATTGACGCCTTGACGCTTTAAAAGATTGGCTAAACGGCCGACTTCATCGTGCAATGTTTGATAAGTAATCGCTGTTTTAGCATCACTTTCTTTATCGCCTTCACAGTAATACGCAACTTTATCCGCTGAACTGGCCAAATGGCGATCAATACAATTGTAAGCCACATTGAGTTCACCATCCTCAAACCATTTAATGCTTACTTGGCCGCGTTTAAAGGAGGTATTTTTGACTTTAGTATAAGGTGAGAACCAATCCAAACGCTTTCCTTCTCGACCCCAAAACTGATCTGGGTTTTCAATCGACTCCTGATAGCGTTTTTCAAATTCTGCTTGACTCACATTGGCATTTTTTGCCGCCTCATTTGAGGTTGCGCTATATGATGACTTCATAACCCGCTCCATTGTTAAATTTGTTATTCGGATGCTGAACTACTATAACCTGCCAATCATGGCAATCTATTCCACTTTAGTCTTATGCCAAAAAGAGCATCATGTGAGCCGCCCAGCCTTTACAAAAAATGGCAAACGCACTTCTTGTTTTTTACTCGGCTCTGACCAAGCATCACGAATGATAGGCGATGCATTGACTAAAAATTCTTCACCCTGCTCTTGGATACGCAATTGAGAAGCAGACCAAGTGCGAATAAAATCCAAGGTCTGAGTGACGGTCCAGTGACAACTTAACTCAAACTCAGGCACCTCTATTAGTGCAAAAGGAAATTGAATATCCCGATACTGATTCCATAACAAACGGCTTTGAGGTGGCCAGTAAGCCGCCAAATGCGGCAAAACAGACTCCGCAATGGCTTTGTCCTCAGCTTCCCCGACTTGTAACCAGTTATATCCCCAGCAAACGAACATGCCGCCAGGTTTTAAGACTCGTTTAAGCTCTGCCCAAAAAGCCTCTAGATTAAACCAATGCAGCGCATGAGCCACACACACCACATCAAAATAATGGTCTGGATAAGGGGTATTTTCAGCCGGACAGACTTGATAATTCACTTTGCGATGCGGAGTCGCCGCCGTGATTTGCGATTCGCTTATATCGGATGCTTCTACACGATCAAAGTACGCTGCCAGATCCACCGAGGCCTGCCCCGTACCACAGGCACAATCCCACACCACACTTGGCGCTGCCACTTGCTGAGATAACCAATAATACAACTCGGCCGGATACAAAGGCCGAGTTCGTGAATAATACGTAGAAGATTGCCCATCAAAAGTACGCATAGAAACCCCAGGACTAAATAGCATTCACACCTCAACAACTTAATGAAGGTTCAAAGCAAGATAACTTTTGCTATTTAACTCTCACTAGATAACTCCGTATCGATGAAGCACATCACGCGCCGCATCAACCCCCTTTACTCGATAAGCCAGCATCCCCAACCTATTTGCAGTATCAATGTTCACTTGATTATCATCAATGAATAAAATTTGCTCAGGCAAAACCTGTAAATGCTCAATGACATGTAAATAAATCGCGTCATCTGGTTTTACAAAGCCCACTAAATGAGAAGCATAATAACTGTGAAACTTACCCGCGAGTGCCATTTCATCCATTAACCTAGGCCAATGCGCTGCATTGGTGTTCGATAAAATCGCTCGATGGTATTCAGGCTTTACAGATTCAACCAGTTCAAGCGCCCCCGCAAACAAGCCTCTGGGCCATGCTCTAAAAGATGCCTTAAATGCTTCCCTGTCTATATTACTGTTGACTTCTTTCAATAGTCTATCGGCGAATTGATCAAAAGTAATTTTACCAGAGTCAAAAGCCGCCACGGTTGGCGAACGTAACCACTTCAGCCACACGTCAGACTCTTCTCCTTGAGTATTCAACATAGCATGCATTTCGGAAATGTCGCCTAAATCAACCAAAACATTGCCTAAATCAAACAACACTACACGAATATCATGATTTTGTTTCATCGTTCTCTTACCTTGATCCATCGGCAATATATTGCTCATCTAAAAAAGAATAAAGGATTCAATACCCTGCTATGGGTTGTCTTTACTCGCTTTCATCATAAGCAATATATTGCCGATATGGAAACCTCATCGATCAGCAATAAATGGCGCATATGTGCACAAAAAAAGAAAGAATACTGACAGAATAGAAATAAAATCATAAATATCAATAACATATATATCTGGCATGGAAATCGCTATAGATTAGGTAACTAACCCCACTAACTAGGAGAAAAATAATATGAAATTGGGATTTGTTACAAAGACGCTTCTTTCTACTGCGACTGCAGCAGCGATTACCCTATCAGCAGGCAATGCATCTGCTGCAGATAGCCGCAACTACATTTTAGCAACCGCCTCGACAGGGGGGACTTATTACCCTGTTGGTGTCGCTATTGCCACTCTAAGCAAGGTAAAACTCGAACCTAAATTTGGCCTTTCCGTATCAGCAATCAGCTCTGCAGGATCAGGAGAGAACATCAAATTATTGCGTGAAAATCAAGCCCAACTCGCCATATTACAAGGCCTATACGGTGCATGGGCATGGGACGGTGAAGGTCCGTTCGAAAGCTCAGGAAAACAAAGTGAATTACGCTCCATTTCTATGTTATGGCAAAACGTCGAACATTTTGTGCTCAGATCCGATCTAGCCAAAACAGGCACGGTAGCCGACTTAAAAGATCTAGAAGGAACAAATCATAAGTTCTCCATCGGGACCAAAAACTCGGGGACAGAAGGCTCTGGTCGCCAACAGCTCAACGGCTTAGGCATTGATCCAGACAAATTTGCCCTTGCTTATATGGGCTATGGCGCCAGCGCAGACGCGATGCAAAACGGCAATATCGATGGCATGAATACCCCTGCAGGTGTCCCCGTCAGCGCGGTGACACGTCTTTATGCGTCTATGGGCGACAAGGTCAAAGTACTAGACTTCACCGACGAGCAAATCAAGCAAGCAAACGGCAATTATGAATTATGGACTCGCTACGTGATTCCTGCCAATACCTACCCAGGCCAAACCAAAGACATTAATACCGTTGCACAACCTAACTTCTTGGCAACGCGTGCAGATCTATCAGAAGAAGACGTTTATGAATTGACCAAGTCGCTTTATGAGAACCTTTCGTACTTAAGTGCCATTCATAAAGCCACCTCTGTGATGTCCTTGGAAAAAGCCATCGCCGGCCTTCCTGTGCCCTTGCACCCAGGCGCCGCGCGTTATTATCGTGAGCGCGGCATCAATATCCCAGCTCGCCTAATCGCAAAATAACAAGACACCTATGGTTATCGCGTCGCACTCCTGTGCGGCGCGATACTTTTCATCTTGCACAACCCGTTCTTTTGCTCATACAAAGGTAGCCTGTCTATGACTGCTTCATCGCAACCCAGCACATCTAAAGACATCAATCTAGACGATTTCGAAACAAGATATCGCTCCGGACCTTGGTTAAACCGTTTTGTGTTTACCTTATCCGTTTTATTAGCCCTTGCTCATATCTACATTAATACCATTGCCACTTTACCCGAGCTTTGGGTTTCCGCTTTTCATTTTGCGGGGTTTGGGATGTTGTGCGCACTGCTCATACCTGCGTCACCACAATGGCGCGAGAGTAAAATCGCCCTATTTTGCGACGGCATCCTCGTCTTTGCCCTAATTGGCATGGTGTTATATATCGTCTTTTTCGAGGATGCACTTTATGCCAGAGGCGTTACGTTCAATAACGCTGACTGGATTGTTTCCAGTGTCGCTGTATTAATGTCTCTTGAACTCATTCGTCGCACCAGCGGATGGTTTATCCCCTTCCTTATTATTGTGGCACTGACTTATGTTGTGCTGTGGGGAAGTTGGTTGGGTGGCATGTTTAATTTCCCTGGATTGAGTCTTGAAACTCTGTTGTATCGAAGCTTTTTTAGTACAGACGGTATGTTTGGTTCCATCTCTAGGATTTCATGGAGCTTTGTCTTCATGTTTATTTTGTTCGGCGCTTTTTTGGTCAAATCTGGGGCGGGTGACTTTATCATTGATTTGTCTCGTTCACTGGCGAGCAAAATGATTGGCGGACCTGGTTTTGTTGCCGTACTTGGCTCTGGCTTGATGGGGTCCGTCTCAGGCTCATCGGTTGCCAATACCGTTTCTACTGGCGTTATCACGATTCCTTTAATGCGCAAAGCCGGGTTTCCCGCTCGTTTTGCAGCGGGGGTAGAAGCGGCTGCTTCCACTGGTGGACAGCTTATGCCTCCAGTCATGGGAGCAGGTGCTTTTATCATGGCGTCATACACACAAGTGCCCTATGTGACTATTATCAGTGTGGCGGCCATTCCTGCGTTGCTGTATTTTCTTTCCGTTGGCTTTTTTGTACGCGTTGAGGCGAAACGCAGTAAGGTCATCGCGACAGAAAGTGACGATGCAGTCAATATGTCACAAGTACTCAAAGAAGGCTGGCACCATATTGTGCCGCTTGGTGTGCTAGTCGCCCTATTGGTGCAAGGCTTTACTCCAACCTACGCCGCAGGAATCAGTATTCTTGCGGTCGTCGCGGCTTCTTTTTTATCTCCCAAGCATAGAATGGGGCCGGTCGCGATATTGGATGCCATGGCACAAGGGGCGAAAAACATGTCGACCACTGCGGTATTATTAGTGGGCATTGGTCTCGTCGTTAATGTCATTAGCACCACGGGGGTGGGCAATACCTTTTCTTTGCTGATTACCAACTGGGCCAGTGGCAGCTTACTTTTAACCATTATATTAGTGGCCATTGCATCGCTGATTTTAGGAATGGGCTTACCAGTCACGGCGGCGTACATTGTATTAGGTACACTCTCCGCACCTGCGCTCTTTAACTTAATTGCCGAAAGCCAACTTTTGGAGATGATGTCGTCTGGTCATTTGCCAGAGGCTGCGAGCGCTGTTTTTATGCTGGTAGATCCCTCTGCCATGACCGCGTTGGCCCAAGGTATGCCTATGGAACAAGCCCAAGCGTTACTGGCGCAAGTACCAAACGATTTCAAAAGTATGCTCATGGATCAAGCGTTAGGCGCTCAAAGTGTCGCCATGATATTGGTAACAGCCCATATGATCATCTTTTGGCTATCACAAGACAGTAACGTCACTCCGCCAGTTTGCTTAACCGCTTTTGCTGCTGCCGCTATTGCCAAAACCCCACCAATGTTAACGGGGATGACAGCGTGGAAACTGGCCAAAGGCTTATACATTGTGCCTCTTTTAATGGCGTATACACCACTGATTGGCGGCGATACAGAAACCTTACTACGCCTGTCATTCTTCGCTATTTTTGGCATGTACGCTTTAGTCGGTGCAATGGAGGGCTATTTAGAAGATAAATTAACCCTTTTACCTAGACTGGTAGCGCTGGTCGCTTCTATGATGATGCTATGGCCAAACTTAGCCCTTTGGATTCAATTGATTGGCCTTGGGTTATTCTTGGCGATCTTTGTGATGGGCAATAAATCCTATAAAAAAACCACATAAACGTTTTTTTGAAAGTCAATAAAAAGGCGCCTCGATAAAGAGTGTGCCTTTTTATTTTATTTGAGAGCACCGACGCAAGGATCTCAATACTATTTTAGGGTCTTACTTTCGCCTTGATCACCAGACATTAACGCTAACCAACGTTTAACGTTCGCGTTGTATTCAACCCGCTCTGCTTTAGAAATAGATTGAGTGGTTGGTATTTCAGCGGTCATTGGATTAACAGGACGCCCTCTGACATGCAGCTCGTAATGTAAATGGGCGCCAGTTGTACGTCCCGTATTTCCAGACAAAGCAATGACCTGACCACGTTTCACCTTCTGACCTTGCTTCACTAGAATTTTACTTAAGTGTAAAAAGCGCGAACTGTAGGGGCCGGCGTAATCCACCACAACGTATTTTCCTGCGTATTTATGAGTGGCAATACGTGTCACAACACCATCACCTGTTGCTAACACTTCGGTGCCTGACGGCGTACCAAGATCCACACCGTTATGGGGCGCTGGGTGGCCCGTGATGGGGTGTAAACGATTAGCATTGAAAGGGGAAGTGACTCGATATTCCTTACGTGTAGGCCAACGTAATAAGGCGGGTGTTAAACTGTTGCCATCTTGGTCATAAAAACGACCATCTGAATGCAAAAAAGCACGGTAAGTTTGTCCCTGAACAGTAATTTCTAATGCCTCCAATTGGCTTTCACCAACTTTTACATTATTGATACTGCCGTTTTTAACCACAAAGTTAAACGCATCATTGGCTCGAACATCTTTTCGAAAATCAACGCGACCTTTTAAGACGTCATTAATAATAAGAATATTCGCATCAGACAAACCGGCTTTTTTCGCCGAAAGATAGAAGTTACCAACGATTTTACTGTGAACCACTTTATCTCTGTAAGTGATGGGTTTGATATGTTCTTCGTAAATAAAACCACCGCTTTCATGCTGAACATAAGAGACACTTTTACTAATATCAATACGTCGTGTAAGAGAGAGTAATTCACCGTTTTCATCCAGTTTAAAGGTAAATTTATCATTCGGCAGGAGAGGCTCTAGCACTAGATACTCTTGATCCGCCTCAAGCACAGCGTACATAGATTCTCTAGACAATCCAAGGCGCGCAAAAATACGCTCTAACGTATCACCAGACTTAATAACATAGTCTATCGAAGGAAGCGGCGCAGTGACTTTTTCTACGTTTTTCAATGGGTCTGTTGTCACCAAAGAATCGTAGTTATTGTCTTCGTCCGTATTAGCATTTTCCTTAATCGCTGGCTTTCTCGTCGTTAATTCTTTTCTAGTTGTTAATTCTTTTTTGCTGCTGGGCAACGTAAAATCTTTTGCATCCTCTTTGGGCGATACAAGCGATTCATACACAAATAACAAAATAACAAAGACAACGAATAGAATAGATAACCAAACTTTGGGACCAGACAAGGCCCAACGTGAGAGGCGTGTTATAAATTGCATAAATAAAAACTCATTAAACGAAGATGCGGTTCCTAAGAACCCAACTATGCACTAACCCATAGTTCGGACATACTCTCAAATATAGGACAAAAACAAAGCCATGCTTTTTAGCATATGCTTATTTTCTTGCCACTGGTGGAATGAAAATAATCACAATCCATGCCCTTTTAGCGTATGGTTTTACACATCCCATACGGATAGAACATTTAGTGTGCAATTTTTCGGCGTAGGATACGGCATTTCCCTAGCTAAAGAAATACTTCGTCCGCTGAAAGCACCTTAGTGCTATTTTTCCGAGGCGATTTTTAGATAAGCCATTTTATTGACTAAATTTATGTCGTTTTCTTGCATATAACACACGCAAAACCATTGGACGCTTATGATGACACTCCGTAGTATTAAACCATCCATTTTGAGCTTTAAACCGATTCGATTATGCGTTACTCGTCTTTTTCTTTCACCAGCTCGCAACAATGTTCATTTAAACGTTGCGAAACATCACACCCATTAGAGTCAACTGAACTGGTAGAGGAAGTGCCACTGGCCATCAGTATTCATGATATTTCTTATGCTGTCATGATGGTCACACCCATAAACTTGGACGCTTTTGTCGTTGGTTTTGCCCGCAGCGAAGGCCTGATCAAACACATTAGCGATATCCGAGATTTGGATATTCAGCGCATACAAACGCCACCTGGCATCGACAGCATTGCCATCAATTTAACGCTGAGTCCACGCCAGTTTGCTCAATTTAAGCAAAAACGACACACTCACCTCGGCGCTACAGGCTGCGGGTTATGCGGCATAGAATCATTAACTCAAGCCATCCCGACGCTAGCAACGCTTCCACCATGCCAGGCCATAGAAGCAACAGCGCTCATGACATTAAGAACACGTTTTTCTGAGTTTCAAATATTAGGCAACAAAACCGGTGCGGTTCACGGCGCTTTGCTGCTATCACCGAATGGCGATCCTTTGGTTTGTATGGAAGACATAGGGCGACATAATGCCCTTGATAAGGTGATTGGCTATGCACAGCAACAAAATATAAACTTACAATATCACAGTGTTTTAATGTCAAGTCGATGCAGCACAGAACTGGTACAAAAAGCCGTACGAGTGGGGCTATCAAGATTGATTCACCTAGCATCACCAAGCACATTGGCCGTCAAGCTTGCCCAGCATTACGGGCTAACACTGATTCATTTACCCAAGCAAGATGCGCCTCGAGTATACGCGTCTTCAATCCCGTTAAAGGACTCAAACGATGAGTAAAAAAACCGATTTTTACACGCCATACAAAGGACCGGCTGGGGGCTGGGGCGCATTACAAAGCACCACAAAACACTGGCTAAAAAGTGAGAATGCGGTTCGCAACATTCACACTTTACTAAAAACCAACCAACCCCATGGCTTTGATTGCCCAGGCTGCGCTTGGGGCGAAAAACACGACCCAGCGAAAATCCGTTTTTGTGAAAATGGTGCCAAAGCGGTTAACTGGGAAGCCACCTCTCGCAAAGTCGATGCCGCCTTCATGGCTGAACACAGCGTTAGCTGGTTAAATACTCAAAGTGACTACTTTCTTGAGTATCAAGGTCGCTTAACGGAGCCAATGCGCTATAACCGAGAAACGGACCACTATGAAGCCATCTCTTGGGAAGACGCTTATCAGCAAATCGGCAACACGCTAAAAAGCCAATCGAATCCGAACAATGTGGCGTTTTATACTTCTGGCCGAGCCAGTAATGAAGCCGCTTTTTTGTATCAGTTGTTTGCTCGCGCCTATGGCACCAATAACTTTCCTGACTGTTCTAACATGTGCCACGAGGCCAGTGGTTATGCCCTCACCAGCAGCATTGGAATAGGCAAAGGCACAGTAGAAATTGACGACTTCGAACACGCAGATGCCGTATTCGTCTTTGGTCAAAATCCGGGCACGAATCATCCTCGTATGCTGGAAACCCTCAAAGAAGTGGTGCAGCGCGGTGCTCAGCTTTTAAGCTTCAATACACTGCACGAGCGTGGTTTAGAACGTTTTCAAAACCCGCAAAACCCAATAGAAATGCTCACCAATGGTTCAAAACCAACGAATACGGGCTACTTCTGTCCTAAAATCGGCGGTGATATGGCCGTGGTTCGTGGCATAGTAAAAGTGCTTATCGACTTAGAAGCGGATGCTCAACAAGAAGGAAAAGCCGTTTTTGATCATGACTTCATCCAAGAACACACTCAGGGTTTAGACGCCTACCTTGAGCAAGTCAAACAAACCAGTTGGCAAGACATCCTCAATCAATCCGGCCTAAGCAAAGAAGACATTACCCATGCGGCGAACGTCTATGCAAAAGCAGAAAGCGTTATTTTAACCTGGGCAATGGGCATTACTCAGCATCACCATTCGGTAGCGACCATTCATGAAATGGTCAACTTAATGGCATTACGTGGTAATTTAGGTCGACCTGGCGCAGGTGTTTGCCCAGTTCGCGGTCACAGTAATGTTCAAGGTGACAGAACCATGGGGATTAACGAACGCCCTTCTCAAGCGTTTCTTAATGCCCTGGAAAAACGCTTTGATTTTACACCACCGCAAGAACATGGTTTGGCCGTCGTAGACACCATTCGCGCCATGCGTGATGGTAAAGTCAGCGTTTTTATCGCTCTTGGCGGTAACTTCGCTGCAGCCACACCCGATACCCAAGCCACTGAACATGCCTTAAAGCAATGTCAGCTCACCGTACAAATCAGTACCAAACTCAACCGCTCTCACCTGATTACGGGCACTGAAGCCATTATACTGCCTTGTTTGGGACGAACAGACATAGACTATCAAGCGAAAGGCCAGCAAAAAGTCACCGTGGAAGACTCTTTCAGTATGATTCATGCATCTGGTGGCGTATTAGAGCCATTGAGCAAAGAGCAAAAATCTGAGCCCGCCATTGTCGCAGGCATCGCGGCCGCCACGCTGGGCAATTTCCCGATTGATTGGCATGAAGTGGTCAGTGACTATGATCTTATTCGTGAACACATTGCCGCTGTTGTGCCTGGATTCCATGACTTTAACCAACGCATTTTACAAGATGGTGGGTTTTATCTAGGTAATAGCGCACGGGAAAGAAACTGGAAAACACCAGCAGGGAAAGCCATTTGTCATACTCATGTATTGCCTGAATCGATTCTACCCAAACGCGCGCAAGATTTGTTGTCAGACAAAACACTCATCATGCAAACGCTTCGCTCTCATGACCAATATAACACCACCATCTATGGCATGAACGATCGATACCGTGGCATAAAAGGCGAGCGTAAAGTGGTATTTATTAACCCAGCAGACATACAGCGCCTAGGTTTTGAAGAAGGTCAAAGTGTAACGCTTCGTTCATTATGGGATGACGGTGTGGTCCGTAAAGTAAGTGGATTCAAACTGGTACCTTACAGTATTCCGGCTGGCAATATTGCGGCTTACTACCCAGAAACCAACCCGTTAGTACCGCTAGACAGTCATGGTGAGTTCAGCAACACACCAACCTCAAAAAGCATTGCGATAGAACTAGAAGCCTATCAAGAGGAAAACAACGGCATCGCGGTGGCTACACTTTAAGTAAGACTAACCTGTTTATACGTCACTTCCTCGGAAGAGGGAGTGTCGTTAAAGGTAATCACCTGTAACTGATAACACCAAACCAAAAAACTTGACGGCCTGAAGGTCGGGCCGACCGACAAGATCGACGGCATTCGTTTGGCAACAGCCTCCTTTGAGGGGAATAACAAGCCATTTACACGGTAAGCGGCAGAGAATTTACCCTAAAAGATGCAAATAAAACTCGGGTCAATGACGCCACAACACCGGAAAGAAAAGCACCAGTACCGTAAAGTATTCTAAACGTCCTAAAATCATCGCAAAACTCATTAACCAGGTTCCTGTGTCACTGAGCGGAGCAAAGTTGCTGCCAAGCTCAGCAAAACCTGGACCTAATACATTTAAACAAGCCGCAGTTGCACTCAACGATGCCATAAAACTCATCCCAGTAGCCATCAATAAAAGCGTAAACACGACCGTTACTATGGCTGCCAAACACATAAAACCCATTACGGAATGACGGACATCAGTACTGATCGTTCGTCCCTGAAACTTCATGGCAAACACCCCATTCGGATGCACTAAACGCTTTAATTCCAACGAAATAGATTTCAAAGAAATAATATTACGAATAACCTTATTGCCACCCGCCGTTGATCCAGCACACCCGCCGATGTAACCAACAAAAATCAATACGATTGATGTCACAGCAGGCCAAGCACCGAAGTCCGTTGCGGCGTACCCTGTGCTCGTGATGAAAGAGATCACATGAAAAAAGGCTTGTGTGACAGACACCCAGAAACCGTCTTCCGAACCCGTCTGAAAAAGAAACAAAGCCAACAGCAAGGCCACAACCCCAATAATCCATAAAAAGCCATGGGTTTCTTCGTCCTGCCAATACAATTTAATACTGCGAGCAACATAAACCCGATAATGCAACGCGAAGTTGACAGCTCCGAGCACCATAAAGAGGTTACAGATCCACAAAATAAGCGAGCTGTTAAAATATCCCATACTCGCATCATGAGTAGAAAAACCACCAGTGGACACCGTGGTAAAACTGTGGCCGATCGCGTCAAACGCAGACATGCCAGCAAGGTAATAACTTAAAGCGCACAAAACCGTAATGGCCAAATACACCATCCATAGGTAGTGCGTTGTACTCGATACTCGTGGGGAAAGTTTGTCGTCTTTGATCGGCCCAGGTGTTTCGGCTTTTAATAAGCGCATACCGCCTATGTTCAACATAGGCAATATCGCCACCACAAAGATCACCACACCAAGCCCACCCATCCATTGTAGAAACTGGCGATACATTAAAAAAGTGGGCGGCATATCATCTAATCCAGACAATACTGTGGCCCCCGTGGTCGTCAATGCACTGATGGATTCGAATACCCCATCGGTAAAAGAAATGTGCGTTATGGCAATAATAGGAATGGCGCCAAGGACACCGACCGCAAGCCAAGTCAAACTCGCGAATAGCATGGCTTCACGAATATTTACCGAAGGCAGTGGGATATTTTTAAATCCAATCAGCAATACTAATGAGATCACAAAAGTAATTAATGCGGGCTCTACAAAGGCACGTCCAATGTTGTCCTTAAAAAACATAAAGGACAACTCGCCAAAAACAAATTGCACCACACTCATCCAAATACAAGGCATGGTTAGCAAACGTATAATCAACAATGGACGAATCATGAGTCGCAATGACTCCTATAAACAATCTGCACAGTATAAAAATATCTTTGATGGAGGAATGATTTCAACAAAACAATAGGGTCAAACCATAGGATGAATCCCGATGCACACTATAAGTCAACAAGGCCCAATTCAAAAACGTTTCGTCGCATAAATAAACTTTTAAAACTAACTAAGTAAAAAGTGTGGACGAATTATGAAAGCTGTGCTTTTATTAAACAAAATAACAAGATTCAGAAAAGGAACACACAATGGAAAACATACTACTCGTTGACTTTTTTCACCTTGCCGCCCTCGCCGTTACTGTATGCTGTTTCTTAGTGATTAGTGGCAAACGTGTCATTGAACTGAGTTCGCAGAAAGCGTCAAAATAAAAAAACCGAGCCAAGGCTCGGTTAACGTCACCAAATTCATGTTTGACGGCCCAACACTCAGGCCGTCATGCCCATATAGACGCTAGGCAATCAGAGTTTGCTCGTCATTTCTGGTAATACTGTAAACAAGTCCCCTACCAAACCATAGTCAGCCACTTGAAAGATAGGCGCATCTTCGTCTTTGTTGACCGCAACAATCACTTTCGAATCTTTCATTCCTGCCAAATGCTGAATAGCGCCAGAAATTCCAAACGCCATATACAAATCGGGTGCGACAATTTTACCGGTCTGCCCAACTTGCAAATCATTCGACACAAAGCCAGCATCCACTGCAGCACGAGACGCACCAACGGCCGCCCCTAACCTATCAGCTAAGGCTTCCACTAAAGCAAAACTTTCTCCGCTGCCCACGCCACGCCCGCCAGACACAATACGGCTAGCGCCCACAAGGTCGGGTCGCACCGATTCAGTAATGTCGTCTGATTGCCAATGAGATACGGTGTTATCCGCCACATAATCAACCCTCTCAATCACACAAGCTTGATCATTTTGTTGACTGGCTTTATCAAAAGAAGACGCACGTACCGTAATGACTTTTTTATGGTCCAATACCGTCACCGTGGCAATGGCATTACCAGCGTAAATCGGACGTTTAAATTGATCGGCGCTGAGTACTGCGCAAATATCGGAAACCTGACCCACATCCAACAAAGCCGCTACTCTGGGCATAAAATCTTTCGAGTCAGAGTTAGACGGAGCGATAATATGTGAATAATGCTCGCTCAGCTGAACAATGAGATCCCCCATTGATTCGGCCAAAGTATGTTCGTAACAATCTGCGTCCGCGCAGACAACCTTACTGACACCAGACAAACCTGCCGCCGCGTCAGCAACCGAAACGATATTTTTACCAGCAACCAAGACGTGCACGTCATGACCAATCTGATGAGCTGCCGTCAACGCGGACAAGGTTGAAGGCGCCAAAGCGATTACATTATGTTCTGCCACTAATAAAGTTGTCATTAGATCACCTTCGCTTCGTCTTTCAATTTACGGATCAACTCGTCCACTGACGACACTTTCACGCCTGCCGTTCGGGTGGCAGGCGCTTCCACTTTGTCCAAACGGTAATGCGTTTTTAGAGTCACGCCTAAGTCTGCTAACGACAAAGTTTCTAAAGGCTTGCGTTTGGCTTTCATGATATCTGGCAATTTGGCATAACGGGGTTCATTAAGGCGCAAATCCGTCGTCACAATCGCCGGTAGTGTTAGTGCAATTGTGCGTAAACCGCCATCAATTTCACGAGTGACCAACGCCTTGTCACCGTCAACAACCAGCTTAGAGGCAAAGGTTCCTTGTGGGCGTTTGGTCAACGCTGCCAACATTTGTCCCATTTGATTGTTATCAGAATCAATAGACTGTTTTCCCAGAATCACCAACTCTGGCTGTTCTTTTTGGATCACAGCAGCAAAGGCTTTGGCCACATTTAAAGGGGCCATTTCACCTTCGACCTCAACAAGAATGCCACGGTCCGCACCTAATGCCATGGCATTACGAAGTTGCTCTTGGCTTTGTGTTGAACCCACGCTCATGACAATCACTTCCGATGCAAGGCCCGCTTCTTTGAGACGCACCGCTTCTTCAACCGCAATTTCACAAAATGGATTCATCGACATTTTGACATTGGTTAAATCCACATTGCTTTGATCAGCTTTCACGCGCACCTTGACGTTGTAATCAATCACGCGCTTAACGCCCACTAGTATTTTCATCTTTTCTTGCCTTATCCATACTGCCTAACCATGTTTAACTCAGCATTCGCGCTTTCACCGCTTCGGGAATGGCTTTGGCTTTTAGTTCTCCCGATGCATCGTGACACGCCCATACTCGTTTTTCGAGGCACTCAACCGCCAAATCTTCACCATTAAATAGCTGATGACGAATACCAAAACTGGCACGGCCGACCTGAGTAAACTCACTTTTAATCGTCACCTGATCACCGTATTTAGACGGTTTAAAAAACTGTGATCGAGTATCCACCATAGGAAAACCTACGTCTTTTAACTCATCCCGAATATAGCGCAAGGTATAACCCATCGCCTCGAATAACGCCCCTGTTGAGGCATCAAAAAAAGCAAAGTACCTTGGATAAAACACAATATCGGCGGGGTCACAATCGCCCCACTCGATGTGCAATTGGCGCTCATTTTTAAACATGACGCGCTCCTTTATAAACTGATAACCAAATCCGATAGAGGCTCTTGATATAAAAGCGCAATTTGATCTTCTCGATGCGCTTGCACCGCACGCTGATTCAGCGATCCTTTATCCGTTATTTCATGGGCATCAATACTGGGTGGTATAGCTTGAAGCAAAATGCGCTCAACTACGGTAGAACTGCCTGTACTCTGCTTTGCAAACTCAGCTAATTTCTGTTTAAAGGCATCGCGTACCGCACTATGGGCAATGATCTCTTCATGGGTTTCCACCAGATCATGTGGCAGGATTGCCTGACAATGCGCCCAATCTGGGAAAATTAACGCTGTGATGTAACCACGATTGGTGCCGCACAACACAACGTCTTGCACAAACGGCGCAAAGGCACTGATGAATTTTGCCCGTAAGGTGCCCGCACTGACCCAAGTGCCACTGTCGAGTTTAAAATCTTCGGACACTCGACCATCAAAACGAAAACCACGCTGTGGTGCATTTTCATCCAAATAAGCAATAGCATCACCTAGGCAATAATAGCCTTCTTCATCAAAGGCTTTTGCCGTCATCTCAGGCTGACGCCAGTAACCGGGCATCACCGTTTCGGCTTTCACACGCGCTTCTAACTTGCCTTCATTAGGCACTAATTTTATAGAGACGCCTGGTGCTGGCACACCAATCACACCCGACGTTGACTCTTCAACCGATGCAAAAGTCGCTGATGGCGCGGTTTCCGTACAACCTAATCCGGTTACCATGGGGATTTTTTTGCCAGTGTATTGAATGGCTAACGCATCCAAATCGTCCCAAATATGCTGAGCCAAACCCGCTGCGGCAAAAAAGGTGAACTGCAAACGAGCAAAAAACTTCTCAGCAAGTTCACTGTCCGCTTTTAAATTTTTCACTAACAACTCAAAACCTTTTGGCACGTTGAAATACACAGTAGGCGACACTTCAGCCAAATTGCGTAGAGTCTTGGCAAAGAGTTTTTCGGTTGGCTTACCATCATCCAAGTACAAACTGCCGCCGTTATACAAGGCAATACCGATATTATGGTTACCACCAAAGGTATGGTTCCAAGGCAACCAATCCACCATAATAGGTGGCTGATCCTTCAAAAACTGCATAACCTGATGAATCATCACTTGGTTAGCACAAATCATACGCTGGGTATTGATCACGCCTTTTGGCATGCCTGTCGTACCAGACGTAAACAAAATCTTCGCAATGGTATCGCCGTTTACCTTAGCGTTCTCAACATCGACAGCGGCGGATTCTGGATAATCCCAAGCAGACTGAAAGGAAATAATAGGATTCGTAATCTGTGTAGCGCCGCCGTTGGCCCCCCCATTGCCTTTCAATACCATCACGGGAATATGATCATCATGACACACTGCCTGAATGGCTTTTTCATAAGGTGCCAATTCATCGACCACTATCATACCAGGAGTCAAAATATCAAAAATCCCCTGCAGCTTGGTATAATCTGTCGCAATAAGCGAATAAGCAGGAGACAGCGGCGAATGCGCAATGCCAACATACATGCCTGCTAACGCCAGCATTAAATGCTCTAAGCTATTACCACACAAAAACACGATAGGACGCTCAACCGAAACAGGCTGAGTCAATATCCAAGCGGCGATCTTACGCACTCGGCTGACTGCTTGCGCATAGGTGACTTTCTGCCATTCACCTTGTGCGTCACGTTCAGCGACAAACAATTGATCAGGTGTCTTGTCGGCCCAGTATTCAAGCTGGTCCGTCCAGCAGCGTGCATAGTCGTCTAACGCCTTTTGGCTGTTAATGATTTGCACACCATCTTCTCGTTTTTCAACGCTAATTGGATGGGCAACGACCTTAATAGGATGAAATTCACCGTTCATTTTTTGCTCCCACTCTCATCTTCTGCCCTTAACAAGGCGCTTTGATTATTTTTATGGCTAGAGTTTTAGGGAAGTGGTTTATTCAACCACTGCCGAATTGTTATTGTTTTCTCGACTTTAGACCTGACGGCCCATTTCAAAATTCATACTGGCTAAGACCTAAGCCAGCGTTTTCAACGACCTTTAAAGCCGCCATGGCAAAAGGCAAACGGTAAGCACCATAGAAAGTCACCATGGCCTTAATATTTTGCTCATAGGACGCATCGTCGTTTTCATGTGCTTGTAAATACGCCAAGACACTCAACAACTGCCAAGTGCAGCATAAGATACCCATCGCCTCTAAAAAAGGCACAGACACCGCCTGTAAAGACGTCGTATCAACTTCATGATTTAACAAATATGCGTTCAGTAAAGACGTCACTTTTTCCACCGTCTGCTGTGTCTCTTTCGCTATTGGGGCAAATACAACATCGGATTCAAACGCACGGGCTAACTGAGTAATGTCTGCCAACAACTCGGTTAACGCTTTCCCCTCATCGCCACGAACTTTTCTAAACACTAGATCACGGGCTTGAATGCCGGTCGTACCTTCATAAATCGTCGTCACCCGTGCATCACGCATTATTTGCGCGACACCAGTTTCTTCAACAAACCCCATACCGCCAAACACTTGCACTACTTGCCCCGCCATCACATTGGCACGCTCCGTCGCAAAGGCTTTAAAGATCGGCGTCAACAAAGCGACTCGATCTTTTTTCGATTGATTGTGGTTTGAGGAATCATCAGCTACTTCGGTCGCATCAATTTGCGCGGCAATCCGATAGCCCAAGGCACGCAATGCAAAGGTTTCCGAACGCATTTCTAGCAACATGCGCTTTACATCAGCGTGTTCGACAATAGCGACTTTTTCACCTTGGTTATTCGTGCCTTGGGTGCGTTCTTTAGCGTATTCCAATGCGCGTTGATACCCCAACTCTCCCAAAGCCACACCTTGTAAACCACAACTTAAACGGGCTTCGTTCATCAACACAAACATCGCCATTAAACCTTGGTTCAGCTCGCCCACTAATTCGCCAATACAGTTATCTTGATCACCGTAACTCATGGAGCACGTTGGGCTGCCATGAAGCCCCATTTTGTGTTCAATGCCCGTACAGCGCACATCGTTAAACTCACCTAGCGCACCGTCTTCTGCAACGCGATATTTGGGCACAATAAATAGCGAAATGCCGCGACTGCCTGCCGGCGCATCTGGTGTTCTCGCCAACACCAAATGAACAATGTTGTCAGCTAAGTCATGCTCACCGTAGGTGATGTAGATCTTCTGACCCTTGATTTTATACGTGCCGTCAGATTGGGGAATCGCCTTCGTATTCAACACCCCTAAATCCGAACCCGCATTAGGCTCAGTCAACGCCATTGCCACGGTCCATTCACCACTCACAATGTTGGGCAAATAACGTTTTTGAATCGCTTCGTTGGCGAAGTTCAATAAAATCTCTGAGCCGCCTTGCGCTAAAGCTTGAAACATCACAAAGGCCAAATTGGCTGACAGCCACATCTCATTCACTGGCTGAGCGATGTATTTGGGCAGACCTTGACCACCAAATGCTTCGGGCAACGCCAAACCAATCCAACCTGATTCGGCGAATTGCTGATACGCTTCTCGCCAGCCGTCCGCTGTTATTACCTTGCCGTCTTGAAAGCGACACCCTTGCACATCCCCCACCGCATTCAACGGCGCAAGCACACCAGAAGCAAACTTCGCGGCTTCTTCCATCACTGCATTGGCCAACTCTGGATCAAAACCATCCAGCGACTCAAACGTCGCTAGATCTTGTTGAAGATAAGATTGTGCCAACAGCAGTTGCATGTCTTTATAAGGCGCTTGATAGGTCATTATCGTCTCCCGAATACACTCATCTGACTATTTCGCCGCCATACGAATCGCACCATCAAGACGAATCACTTCGCCATTCAGCATGCCATTTTCAATGATGTGTTGCGCCAATGCTGCGTATTCATCTGGCTCACCAAGACGCGGTGGAAATGGCACAGATTCACCCAAAGATTTTTGCACTTCTTCAGGGAGAACATCCATCATAGGTGTTTTGAAAAGGCCCGGAGCAATGGTCATTACGCGAATACCAAAGCGCGCTAATTCACGGGCAATCGGCAAGGTCATGGCACAAACCCCTCCTTTAGAAGCCGCATAACCAGCCTGACCGATTTGGCCATCAAAGGCCGCCACAGACGCCGTATTAATAATCACACCGCGTTCTAAATTCGCTTCTGGTTCGTTGTGCTGCATTTTGTCAGCCACCAAACGAATCATATTGAACGTACCAATCAAGTTCACAGAGACAGCGCGTTGGAATGATGCTAAGCGATGTGGGCCTTCACGACCAACAATGCGTTCTGCGCCTGGAATGCCCGCACAGTTGATCAAACCACTGATTGGACCAAAGGCTTCAACCGCTTTGTCCACTGCATTTTGTACAGACTCTTCGTTAACGATGTCTGTCACACAACCTTGCACACGCTCACCTAAAGAGGCTTTCACACGGGCCAAACCCGCTTCATTCACATCGGCTAAAGTGACTTTCGCCCCCAAGCCATGAAGACGACGCGCCACCGCCTCGCCAATACCAGAAGCCGAACCAGTCACCACAAAATGTTTATCTTGAATTTGCATCTAAATACTCCTGATCTTGCTGTTATTTTTATTACCAAGGGCAAAATTTCTTAGTTTTTCTTGCGGTTCAAAAACGCGTCAATACGGGCTTTCACTTCTTCGCTGGTTTGTGTGATGCCGCAAATCAATGATTCAGTGTACAAACCTTCTTGCGCCGACATATTGCTGATACGGCTCAGACCTGTGGTCATGGCCCAGTTGGAGTATTTCGAGTTTTTGCCAATACCTTCAGCGATTTCAAAGGCTTTCGCCAAGGCTTCACCGTTACCAACAACATAATGCGCCAAGCCAATGCGAAGACCTTCTTCGGCTCTTACATCACGACCGGTCAACATCATTTCCGTCATGCGACTCGCACCGATCACATTCGCCACATTGACGGACGCACCACCACCGACAAAAATGCCATGCTTGCCTTCAGGTAAACGATAGAAAGTATTTTCTTCACTGACGCGCACATGGGCACAAATCGCCAATTCCAAACCGCCACCAATCACCGCACCGTGCATAGCAGCAACCACCGGAATACCAGAATCGCTAATATGACCAAACACGCGATGCCACATATTGGAGTGCTTAACGACTTCAAACGGCTCACGGGCTTTGTGTTCTTGTAGATCCAAACCGGAGCAAAATTCAGGGCCATTTCCAGAAAACACAATGACATTGACATCATCGGTTAAATTCAAAAACACCTGTTCAATTTCAAGACACAAGCGATCATTAATGGCATTCTTCTTCTCAGGGCGATTCAGCTGCAAATGCGCGATGCCGTTTTCTACGCTGTAATTAATAAATTGATATGTCATCTTGGATTACCTTTAAAATTTTATAATGAGCGATCTGAAACCTTGATAACCACCGCCATACCGGTATCACCTGCCGCGCAGCCTGTAAACAAACCATAACCGCCGCCTTTTATGACCAGCTCTTCAATCAGCTCAATAATGGCGCGCATACCGGTTGGTCCTTGAGGGTGCCCCCAAATCAACGAGCAGCCGTAGTTGTTCATTGTCATCACATCGATGCCCATGGCTTTCGCCAAAGCCACATCATTCACCGCAAATGGGTTGTGCGTTTTAATAGCGGAGACTTGTTTGATATCAATACCCGCTACCGCTAGGGCGCGTTTCGCCGCCTCAATGGGAGCGGCTGGCATATAAGCCAAATCATCGCGTGCTTGCCCAAAACCTAGCACTTCAATTCTGATTTCAGGACGAGCCGTAAGGGATGCCACGTCTTCTGAGCGACAAAGAATCGCCGACGCATTACCGTCAGCGGGATGCGTTTGGTTACCGTAGGTAATTACCCCACCCTCTTGAATCGGTTTCAGCTTTTGCAAGCCTTCTAGAGTCGTTGGGAACACCCCTTCGTCACCTGTGATCACGGTTTCTTCTTTTTTGAAGTTGGCCGTTGGCACAGACAAAGGCAGCGTCATATAACGCTTTTGAAAGGCTTGATCGTCTTTTAATGCGTCTTGGTATTGTTCAAAACGACGAAAAGTGACCAGATCCAATTCTTCACGAGTAATGTCAAACCGCTTGGCCACATTTTCACCGGTTTGCATCATGGAATGACCGCCCACACAATCGTTCATCATGTTGTAAGTTACTTGATCTTCTGATGCACCGACTGGGCCTTTCGCATTTGGGTAGTAAAGATGCGGGCCATTTGAGCAACGATCTGCGGTGATCAACAAAGACACCTTCGCCATGCCACAGACAATTTCTGACGCCGCAGCAAACAAACCACGAGCACTGGTAGCACAGACCTGATTGACCGCATGACCGGCGGTATTCACCGCACCAATGTCATACAAAGGCCAAGGCGCACCGTTAAAAGATTGGTACTGGTTCACCGTCATGCCCAATACGCCAGAATCAAAAATCAACGGATCAATATTGCGTTTTGCCAATTCAGCTTTTGCCACATGGGCCGCAAACTTCATGGAATGCAAATGCTGCAATGAACCTTGCCACTTGGTAAACGGCGTACTCCAGTAAGCGCCGTAGGGAATTTCTACATTCTTAATAGACATAAAGTTTCCTCACTTATTTATTCTTGTTATTTTTGCTGATCAGCTGATGCCATGATGTCGCCTAAACCGCCCCACTGTTCGGCAAAGATAGCGGCTGGCATGGTTTTCAGGTCATCGGCGATAATAGGACGAAATGCCATTGCACTGAGTACGTCTTTTTCCAAATCCAATCCAGGCGCAATTTCCGTTAACACCATGCCTTCATGACGTAACTCCAATACACAACGCTCCGTCACAAACACCACAGGCTGATGGTTAGCACGCGCAACCGCACCACTGAAAGTAATGTGATCAACGGCCTCAACAAACTTCTGCACCTTACCTTCTTCCAACACGGTCATCTTGCCGTTTTCAAAGCCAAGTTTCGCGCCGTTCACCAAGGTACCGCAGAACACCACTTTCTTGGCGCTCTGGGAAATATTAATAAAACCACCTGGTCCAACCACTTTAGGGCCAAATTTACTGACGTTTAAATTGCCGTCTTTGTCGGCTTGTGCCAGTCCCAAGAAGGCAATGTCCAAACCGCCGCCATCATAAAAATCGAACTGCGCTTCGTGTTCAATAATGGCATCCGCATTCCACGCCGCCCCAAAATCCCCGCCAGAAGCAGGAATACCACCGTATGTGCCAAGCTCTGTGGTTAAGGTAAATAAATGAGAGACTTTCTCTTCTGCCGCAATCGCCGCAACGCCGTCTGGCATACCAATACCTAGATTCACCATGACATTGGCTTTCAGTTCCATCGCAGCACGACGCGCAATCACTTTTCGGTCGCTGAACGGCATAGGTGGCAAAGCGTTTAACGGTACACGTGAGTTACCAGCTAAACCTGGATTGTAGGTTGTGGTGATGGTTTGTTTATGATCTTCAGCAGGTGCGACGGTAATGTAATCCACCAACACACCGGGCACTTTGACTTCTTTAGGGTGAATAGAGTGACGTTCAGCGATGTACTTCACCTGCGCAATCACAATGCCACCGCTGTTTTTAGCGGCTTGAGCCATCGGTAAGATTTCCGCCAACATAGCCTCTTCTTCTACAGACAAATTGCCATTTTCATCCGCTGTTGTGGCACGAATGATCACCACATCTAAGGGAAATTTTTTATACAGCAACCATTCTTCGTCTTCAATATTGATGCGTTTAACCAAATCTTCCGTGGTCAAAGACGTGACTTTACCGCCACTAATCAAAGGATCAACATAGGTTCCCATGCCAATTTTGGTAATCACACCCGGTTTATTACCAGCAATTTGACGCCACATAGTGGTCAATACACCTTGTGGCAATAGATAGGCTTCAATCGCATTGTCTGTGATCATTTGCGCCATCTTGGGCGCTTGACCGGTATGACCAGAAATCAAGCGTTTCACCAAGTTTGGGTGCGCCATGTGTGACATACCAGCGTCTTTACCGTCACCGCAACCGCAATCATGAATGAGGGTTAACTGTTGTGGATGGCCTGTTTCTTTAAAACGTTGCTCCACGGCCTTAGCAACGGCTTCAGCAAAATACGACATGCCCACCGTTGACCAAGCCACATTGGCACCATCAGGGATCAAATCAGCGGCTTGCGCTAGAGAAATAACCTTACTCATTTTTAACCCTCACATTTCTTTTATATTTGTTTAATTAGTCGGGGATTTTTTAATGTTGTACATTACAACTATTTTTTTTACAAACTTTTTTTAGAGGCGTTACTTTTTTTGAATACTTTGAGTGAAAATTTTATGAAGGCGATTGTTGAAAAGCACAACAATTTGTGTCAAAAAGGTATTATTCTTAGGAAGGAATAACAAAGAGGAAAGTTAGTCAATCTATCTATCCTCTAGAAGGCATAAAAAAGCACTTACATAACAAAAACAATCAGGTGATTAAAATGAATAAAATAAAACTAAAAAGCTTGGCGCTTCTTGCAGGCTCAATCCTATCAATCAACGCCATCGCGGCGAACCCTGAATATACATTCAAGCTGCACCACATGCTGCCACCAGCGTCTAATGCGCACGCTAATTTCTTGCAGCCTTGGGCTGAACAAGTTGAAAAAGATTCCAACGGTCGTATTCACATTGAGCTTTACCCCTCTATGCAACTAGGCGGTAGCCCTCCACAGTTATTCGATCAAGTCCGCAAAGGCATCGTTGACCTTACTTGGACGGTTGGTGGCTACACACCTGGACGTTTCCCTAAAGCCACTGTATTTGAATTACCTTTTGTGCCTGTTAATGCTCGCGTTACCAGTATGGCCTTACAAGAATACGCCGAAACAGAAATGCAAGATGAACTAAAAGACGTTCACTTGCTTGCAATGCACACGCATTTCCCAGGCTCACTTCACTCTCGTGAAAAAGACATTAAAACATTAGAAGATCTTAAAGGCCTTAAAGTTCGAGCCCCTAACAAAATGCTTGCTGACGCTTTAAACATCATTGGTGCCAACACGGTATTTATGCCTGTACCAACCATGCCAAGCGCCCTTTCCAAAGGGGTTATTGATGTCACTGCACTGCCATTTGAAGTCGTTAAACCACTTAAAATTCAAGAATTAGCGACACACCAAACCGAGTTTAAAGGCGACCGAGGCTTCTATACTCAATTCTTCATTTTCGCGATGAACAAAGACAGTTACGCTAAGTTGCCTGACGATCTTAAAAAGGTCATTGATCAAAACTCTGGTGTTCCTTTAGCAGGCTTTATCGGCGACGCCTTTGATGCTTATGAAGTTGGAGCTCGTAAAGAAGCGGTTGATCGTGGCAATACTTTCAACACCATCGAGGGCGCTGAATACGAACATTGGAAGACAACACTGGCACCGGTTACGACACAATGGATAGAAGACATGAACAAGGAAGGCTACGAGGCTCAACGTCTTTTGGATAAAGCAAACTCGCTTATTCAAAAATACCAAAATTTTTAAGCCATCGAGTTGGATGAGTTAGCATGATCAAATTAACTGTAGACATACACAGATCTGTTCTAGGTCGTTTGTCGAATCTATTTGCGCTAACGGGTGGTTTTATCATGTTAATGCTGGCGGTGATCACCGTCGCCAGCATTATCGGTAGAACAACCATTGGTCAATCGATTGAAGGCGATTATGAAATCACTGAAATGGGTCTCGCCATGGCAATATTTCTCTTTCTGCCTGAATGTTACATCAGAAAAGGCCATGTTGTGGTTGATCTATTTACAGCACATTGCAAACCAAGCACGCTGTTTAAATTAGATACGCTGAGCGATTTAATTTTTACCGTAGTAGCGTTTCTCTTTGCCTATCGAATGAGCTTAAGCGGACTCGAAGCTAAGGAGTACATGGAGCAATCTATGTTACTCGCTTTACCGACTTGGTGGATATACGTTGTTGGCGTTGTCACCATGACACTTTGTGGCATGTGTGGTCTGTATAATCTGTTCCACGCGATCGTTGGAGACAAACATGAGTAATATTGAGCTGGCCTTTTTCATGATGGCAGCCCTGCTCGTTTTAATGAGCATCCGTATTCCGATTGCGTTAACCATGCTCGTCTGTGGCGCGGTAGGTTATTCGCTGATTGGCGGCTTTCCAGCTTTGTTGGAATATCTTGGTACGGCGCCTATTTCTAAATTTTCCACTTACGACTTGTCGGTTGTCCCCTTATTTTTGCTGATGGGTGAGCTGGCAACCCGTTCAGGTATTACTGCTGAACTGTTTCGTACTTGCAACACTTGGATTGGTCGTCAACGGGGTGGCATCGCCATGGCTGCTATTGCAGGGTGTGCTGCTTTTGGCGCCATTTGTGGCTCGTCTTTGGCAACCGCATCAACCATGGGAAAAGTGGCACTACCTGAAATGAAGCGCCTTAATTACTCTGGCAGCTTAGCCGCTGGTGCACTCGCGGCAGGCGGCACATTAGGTATCCTAATTCCACCGTCCATGGTGTTGATCATTTTCGCGGTACTGACTGAGCAAAACATTTCAAAAATGTTTATTGCAGCTTTTGTACCGGGCTTTTTAGCCGCGGGTGGCTACATTCTCGCCATTGCTATTTATGTGCGAATTTATCCAAATTCTGGTCCTCGTGGCGAGAAAACCACTTGGGCTCAGAAAATCAAATCCACAAAAGACGTGTGGCACATTACGGGCATTTTCTTAACCGTATTGGGTGGTATTTATATGGGGATTTTCACCCCCACTGAAGCCGCTTCCGTCGGGGTGATTTTAACGGCCATTCTTGCGCTTACTCATGGCAAGATGCGTTTAGATGGGCTACTGGTCTGCTTAATGCGCACCGCTGTTTCTTCTGCAATGATCTTCTTCATCGTATTAGGAGCCGACCTTTTTAGTGTCTTTATTGCTCTATCACGATTACCAGATCTAGGAGTTGAACTGATACAGAATTCTGGTTTATCGCCTTATACCATACTCGTCTGTATGCTATTAACCTACTTGGTAATGGGGTGTTTCTTAGACAGTCTCGCCATGATCTTACTGACGATCCCTATCTATTTCCCTATTATCATGGTGATGGATTTTGGCATACCGCAAGCGGACTTGGGAATTTGGTTTGGGATACTCGCATTAATCGTCGTAGAAGTAGGATTGATTACGCCTCCAGTCGGTATGAACGTGTTCATTATAAAATCCTTTGATGATGCACTAAAACTAAAAGACTGCTTTAAAGGCGTGATTCCCTTCTTAATCTCTGACTTCGTCAGGGTCGCCTTGCTGATACTCTTCCCAAGCATCAGCTTAGGATTGGTTCATCTGATTGGCTAATCTAGCATAGGGTTAAAAAAGCTGGCGGTTTGCCAGCTTTTTACTATTTATATAAAGCTCAACAATTTGGTATTACACCAATATTGATTTTTATATTACAATGCCTGTTTACCCAATAAAAAGAATGAGATTCAAATGGCTGACGACACAAACAAAACAGACCAATCAGTAGATTTTGGCATACTCAATACCCTCGTTGGCTATCGCCTTCGTCGTGCTCAAATGAACTTTTTCAGTAAATTTGCTGAAGTTTGTTCAGATTTAGGCATTAGCCCGGGGTTATTTGCCATTATTGCCATTGTGGAACGCAACCCAGGTTTGACGCAAACCGCTGTCGCTCAAGCACTTGGTAATGACAGATCTGCCATGGTAGCAGCGGTTGACAAACTTGAAAAAATGGACATTTTAGAACGCCGCCCAGCGATAAATGATCGCCGTTCGTATGCTCTGTTTATGACCAAAAAAGGCGAAAAATTCTTCGCTACTCTCAGTGGTCGCGTTATGGAACACGAAAAAATCATGGCATCACGCTTAGAAGGCGAAAATGAATTAGATTGGCTATTAAAAACGCTAGACACTTTATCTAAATAGTCAATAACAAAAAAGAGGCCCATCATCTAATGATCAGCCTCTTAAAATCGATTGTCAAACACCTATGTTTTAACACCTATCAAGTATGTCGCTGTATTTGCTCAAAGATAATAGCAAGCTCCTCTTCTAACTCGATAAGCAGTTCGCCCGTATTAATAGAAACTAAACACGCTTCAATCTCTGTACTATCTTCGGATGTTTTTAATACATTTTCAAAAACAAATAAGTGATTAGAAAATTTCAATAATCCCATTGTCAGAGCCGCGCCTTTTAGGGTATGAAGATTCTCGCGTGTTTTAACACTGTTCTTCTCAATGGCACCCTCTTTTATTTTTTCTAATAAATCATTTGCTTCCAGAGTGAAACCTTCAATAACACTCCTATAAAGATCTGCACTGCCGCCAAATCGACTCAAGATAGACGCTATGTCTTCGTATTCACTGAGCCCTGCAGCCAACCCAACACTCTGTGATGAAGAACTCTCATCTTTCTGATCTGGCGCTAGCAAATCACTCTTATGAGTATATTTAAGAATGCTGACAACCATTTGATCTATGTCTAAAGGCTTCCCAATATGATCATTCATACCAGCCTTAAAACAAGCCTGACGATCGGCTTCCGACACATTCGCTGTCATGGCAATAATAGGAAGTGAAGTAAATCTCGCGTCCTTACGAATTTGCTTGGTTGCTTCTAAGCCATCCACGTCGGGCATTTGCATGTCCATCAGAACCAAGTCGAACTTTTCTTCTTCTCGATTCAATACCATAGCAACACCTTCTAAACCGCTTTCGGCCACTGTGACGTTAGCTCCTTCGGCGATCAATAATTCTGTCGCTACCTGTCGGTTAAAAGCATTATCTTCTACTAATAACAAGGACACGCCAACTAAACGCCCTTCTTCATGACCATTATTGTTGTCTATCAATAATGGTATTTTCACGTCAGAGAGAGATTGATAAACAGCTTCAGATAATTTGCTCAAAGTAACAGGCTTCAATAAATAGCCAGCGACAGACTCAAGCTCATTGTCTAATTGATTGCTCATCATGCTGGCCAATAAAATTATTTTCGGCTGATTTTCAGGTGAAGAAGCAACCGCATTTATACTCTCAATACTTTTTTGTCCGCTGAAATCGGATGTTTTTGTATCTAATAAGACAACATCGTAGGCATTGTTTTGTATGGCAGCCTCTTGAACTAATTGGATAGCGTGTTCCAGTGACTCTGTTTTTTCACTCATCCAGCCAAGACTAAATGCCATGCGAGTAAAAATAACTTGAGTAGCCACATTCGTATCGACAATTAAAATACGCAGCGATTTAGCCGATGTTTGATTAGGTAGCTTTTCAATCTGGATATCTGCAACAGGAAAATCCACCGTAAAGTAAAAACGGCTACCTTTGCCCAATACGCTATCGACATGTAAGGAGCCGCCCATTAGCTCCACAAAGCGACGACAAATCACTAATCCCAAACCTGAGCCGCCGAAGCGTCGCGCCGTAGAGGACTCTGCTTGAGAAAATACGTCAAAAATAGAGTCCATCTGGTCCTGAGCAATGCCAATACCGGTGTCTTTTACAGAAATAGTTAAACGAGATATACCTGAGTCGACAAGTTGCTGCTTGATTTCCAAAACAACGCTACCTTCTAAAGTAAATTTCACAGCGTTGCTAACTAGATTAATCAATATTTGCAGCAGACGTAATTTGTCGCCGATAAGATAAGCGGGAATGTCTTTATCAATATCAAAAATCAGCTCTACGTCTTTTCCTAAGGAGCTTCCAGATAGAACAGTAGAGAGCTCACATAATAACTCTTCTACTTCAAACGGCGCTTTCTCTAACACCAGCTTTCCAGCATCGACTTTAGAAAAATCTAAAACATCATTAATTAAACGCAATAAAGATTTAGCGGATATCTGTGCTTTTGAAATGTAATCATTTTGTTTCGGTGTCAGGTCTGTGCGCTTTGCCAAATGAAGCATACCAAGAATTGCGTTCATCGGAGTACGGATTTCATGACTCATATTAGCCAAAAAGTTGGATTTAGCGGCACTGGCCGCATCCGCTTCATCTTTTGCTTTGCGCAACCAGTTTTCCAGCTCTCGCTCTTGGGTGATATCTCGGTTTATGCCCGTCATCTTTGTCATACGACCAGATGAAGACTTTTGCGAAGAAGCTCTAGCAGAAATATAGCGAATACTTTCATCAGGCAAAATGATGCGGAATACCAAATTATATTCCTTCATACCTTCTATTGACTCTTTCAAAGCATTTTCCGCCATTGCTCTATCATCAGGATGAACTCGGTTGTACCAATCTGAATATTGGATCCCTTCTTTTTTAACCGACAAAGGCAGTTGATATATATCAAACATTGAATCACTCCACTCAAGAGAGTCATTCTCAATATCCCACGTCCAAATACCTAATTTAGCCACTTCGGCAGCGAGTAATAACTGGTCTCTAGTGTCAATCAGCTCTCGCTGACTGCGCTTCTGCTCGGTAATATCCATCGCAATACCAAGAAAGCCACTTATCTCATTTTGACTGTCTTTCATAGGAGTAATAACCAAAGAAACAGGCCGTGTGCCACCATACTTATCGACATACGTCCACTCTTGGCTGACGACTTCTTTTTTCAGTACTTTATAGCTCAGTACCGCTAGGTCTTCCTCGATTAATACGCCGTATTGCTCTTGAATATCTTTACGATGAGCCTCTATTTCGGCTCCTACATGAAATCGAAGCAGCGTACTCAACCCAACCACCTCTTCAGCAACATAACCAAGCATTCTCTCAGCGCCACGGTTAAATAAGCTAATAACACCATTATTATCCGTGGCGATAATCGACACTTCTGACGAGGCATTAAGCACATCGTTTAACAGCAAGTTCAGTTCTTGTAATTCGGCGGTTCTCTCTTTTACTTGGAACTCCAAATTGGCATTTAAATCTCGAATCTTCGCCTCTGTTTTTTTGCGCTCCGAAATATCCCGTACACTGATAGAGACACCGATAAGCTTATTCTCATTATCTAAAATAGGTGACAAGGTCAAAGCAACTGGAACTTCACCACCAAATTTGGTCTTTCTTCGGGTTTCAATAGAACGTGATTGCTTCAGTTTCTTAACCTCTGAAGTAATACTTTCTGCTTCACTTTGTAATTCTTCAGGAACTAAAAGTTTGGAAATAGACTGCCCAATGGCATCTTCTTGTGTATAACCAAAAATGCTTTCAGCTCCTTTATTCCAACTAAGAATAACACCATCAAGGCTTTTACTAAGAATGCCATCAGCAGAGTTTTCAACAAGTGCGGTAATTCTCGCTTGATATTCAACGACCTCCCGACGGCGAGCCATGTTGACACGTATTGCTGCCACAACAGAAGCAACAAGCAAACTAATTAGTAAGCCAAATACAAAAAATACAATTGGATTAGCAAGGTGTAAATCTCGAATAAACTCGGGAGAAACAGCAATAGAAGTCCGCCAATTTCGGCCATATACAACCATTGTGTCTATTTTTTCATAGGAACTCCCTTCATGAACACCGCCAGAATAGAAAAGCACGGGATCATCTAGATCAGTTACATCATAAAGCTCAAAATGTAACTTATTTGGATCATAGTTTAGTCCAGCTAATACCTCCTCCATAATCAAAGGGGCATAACTCCAACCAAAACCTTTATCTAATCTCTCGTCAAGAGTAGGTGGTATGCTACCTCCACGGTAAATGGGCATAAGAATAAGAAATGACTGCTGGGATTTTCCGGTTGCCTGTACTAACGTAATAGGTCCAGTTAAACGAACTTCCCCAGAATATAAAGAAGAAGCTGCCGCTTCACGACGGTTTTTTTCTGAAGCGATATCCAGCCCTACCGCCTGACGATTACGTTCTACTGGTTCAATATATTGGATAACATAATGCTCATTAAAATTTGGGTTGAGCATTCTTATTGAAAAGTCAGGCCAACCATCTTGGCGAGCCAATAATGTAAATCTTTCTACACTTGATTTTGGTACACGACGAATAAAGCCGAATCCCCTAGCTCCAGGAAACTCAATATCCACATCGCGCGTCTTACTGTACTGAGAGAAAATATCTCGCGTGATACGGTTTTCTCCCGCCGTAAGCACAACCCCTCGCGCTCCGCGCAGCCCATATTGATAAAGCTCAATTCGTGAAGCCACTTCTTGCTTCAGTTTGTCAGAGGCTTCTGCTGACGCGTTCTTGATTCTTTCTTTATTAAAATTATGAATTTCGTTGGTCACAAAGCATGTAATTAACACACCTACCAGCAAAGTCAGCATCACCCAACGATTATAGATAGCCTTAGATGATAGCCAATTCACACCTGCCTCCAAGCAACGAAACTTTCCTGCATAAACGCCTCAGATCCATAAAAAATTAATAAAAGTCTAGCTTAACTAATACCTTATAACGAAAAAAAGAGCGATAAAATTACCAATCAGATTACATAATTTTACCTAAAGAAGAATATACGTTTATTCTCTATAAGGTTACAACGATAAATTTGCCTTATAATCCCCGCCTTCAATTTCCTTGCGCTAAATCAATATCCGCCACTTAAAATCCCCATATAGCGCTGATTTCAGCTATAAATAACCTTTATCTTTTTCCAACAAAACGACAGGATCACGTTTTATGAAAGTTGCTGTTTTCTCTTGCAAACCCTACGACAAAAGAACCCTTGCCAGTTTTACAAACGAAGCCGACTTATCCATGACCTATTTTGAAAGTCGCCTCAGCATGGAGACCATCAGCTTAGTACAGGGCTTCGATGCGGTGTCTTGTTTTGTCAACGACGACGTCAATGCCGAGGTCATCTGTCTGCTAAAACAACAAGGGGTTAACACCATTGCCTTGCGCTGTGCAGGATTTAATAACGTCGACCTAGAAGCGGCCAAAACCCAAGGCATCAAGGTATTCCACGTGCCCGATTACAGCCCAACGTCCGTCGCCGAGCACGCTGTTGCCCTGATCATGACACTGAATCGTAAAACCCATCGAGCCTATCACCGAGTCAAAGAAGGCAACTTTGCTCTGGAAGGACTCATGGGATTTAACCTGGAAGGAAAAACCGTTGGTTGCATCGGCACGGGGCGCATTGGCGCCGCATTTTGCCGCATAATGAAAGGCTTTGGCTGCCGAGTTTTGTGCTATGACCTATCCCCTTCACAATCACTGATTGATCATGGCTGCGAATACATCACATTGGAAGAAATCTACCAACACAGTGACATCATCAGCCTGCATTGCCCTTTAAACGCCTCCACCCATCACCTCATCAACAAACACAGCCTAGACAAAATGAAAGACGGCGTGATGATAATCAATACCAGTCGAGGCGCACTGGTTCACGCACAAGAAGCTATAGACGCCCTGTACAGCGGAAAAATCGGTTATCTAGGTTTAGATGTCTATGAACAAGAAAACAAAATCTTCTTTGAAGACATGTCATCACACATTATTCAAGACAGTGTTTTTCAGCTTATGCTCACCTTCCCTAACGTCGTCGTCACCGGGCATCAAGGCTACTTCACCATAGAAGCCCTTAACCACATCGCAGAAACCACAATCGACAACTTACTGCACCACCAAAGTGACAGCAGCGGCGCAAGGCAATTGGCGTAAGCCTGTTCTTCTGACTCTTCAGAAATGAGGTAACAAAAACATCACAGAATAATCGAGATTCAATAAACCATTCGTCTTGCTCATCACGTATAATTTGTGAACCTTGGAGAATGGAAAAGGAGTGACGAAAGATGAATCTCGATAAAGCAACGCAAGAAAGACTGATCTCCATCGTCCGTCGCGCGGGTCAAGAGATCGTCATGCCCAACTTTCGCCAACTCAGCGCGGCCGATGTAGACACCAAAAGCAGCCTAACGGACCTTGTCACCATTGCCGACAAAGCCAGCGAAGCCTTTATTACCCAAGAAATCCAACAGGCCTTTCCCGATTGGGACATCGTTGGCGAAGAAGCCGTTGCCGATGATCCATCCACCACAGATAAAATTGCCACCGCTGACACCTGTGTCATCATAGACCCCATCGACGGCACCTGGAATTACGCTCATGGTTCGCCTGAGTTCGGCCTGATACTCGCCGTAGTGGTAAAAGGCGTCACACGTTTCGGCTTACTTTATGACCCAGTCAACGACGACTGGATTTACGCCAACCTAGGCGAAGGGGCGTTTTTCCAACGTACCGCTATGAGTGAAAAAGGCAAGCATCAAACGCCCGCACAAGCGCCGTTGGCCTTGCAAATACACACAGATGTAGAGCTTAGCCTCGACAAACTTTTCGGCATCATGTCCGTTAACTCCTACACAGGACAGAAAAAACAAGACTTCGCCCTAAAAGCTTCTCGCTTTGTTCGCATTAACAACTTGCCCTCTTGCCCAGCGTATCGACAAATTGCCCAAGGTCACTTTCACTTCAACCTCACCTACAAAATGCTTCCTTGGGATCACGCCGCAGGCGTACTCGTCCACACCGAAGCGGGCGGTATCTGCCGTACACTTGATGGCCAAGATTACAAACCAACCATGCTCGATGGAGAAATGCTCGCCGCTCAATCAGAACAACAATGGCAAGCGCTAGCGGAATGGTTTAGGCAATAAGCTAAAGAAAAACCCACCCTTTCACTCAAAGTAATCTGTGGCATAATGCCAAAACATATAGAGCAAAGAGACGACAAGGTCATGACTGAAGAAAATATCCCCTCAGTACGTTGGAAACAACGGTTTGAGAATTATAAAAAAGCCTTGTTGCAACTAAACGAAGCCGTCGAAGCCTACGACGAAAAATCGCCAAACATCATTAAAGAAGGCGTTCTACAGAGATTCGAATTCACTCACGAGCTGGCTTGGAAGGTGTTAAAAGACTACCTTGAATACGAAGGTCATCAAAACATCACAGGATCAAGAACCGCAACAAGACTGGCGTTTAACATTGGCCTAATTGAAGATGGTCAAATATGGATGGACATGATAGAAAGCCGTAATAAAACCGTACACGCCTACGATGCGAGCATTCTTGAAACAGAATTTTCAAAGGTACGCGAAAGTTATAACGCCTGCTTCATTCAACTGAAAGAAAAATTGTCTACCCTATGACACTCTCTCAATTTGGCATTCCAACATCCTTACTAGAAAAAATGTCTGAGACTTTTTCAAAATACCCAGACATTCAAAAAGTCACCCTGTTTGGCTCCCGCGCCACAGGAAATTTTCGCGACGGCTCAGACATAGACCTTGCTATTTCAACACCAAAAGCAGACATCATCACCACGCTTCGTATTGAACTCGACGATTTGAACAGCCCATACATGATCGACTTGGTGGATGAAAACAACCTCACCAACCAAGCCTTACTGAAGCAGATTCGAGAATCAGGGGTGGTTATTTACCCTACATAAACTTAGCCTGAGTAGTGACTCTTTCTAAGCTGTTTTTATCCATTTACCCCCTCCCTAGCCCTTCAAAGACACAAGGGGACTAAACCACAGTATTTAACGCCTCCCCCTGCTAAGGGGGAGGCTGGGAAGGGGTTAGCTCTTCCCTGTCTTTTTGCTCACTTTCTTTGTGGCCTTGGCAAGGGCTTCGCTTTCGGCGCGGGCGGCGGCGATGCGTTTGAGCAGTTCCTCGGCGGGTTCGTCGGTTGGATCTTGCGGCACCAGTTCACCGCGAAACGCCTTGGCGAGGATCGACTGGGTGAGTTTATCGACCCGCTGTTGGGCTTTTTGCACTTGCTTTTCGATGGTGTCGGCAAAGGCAAAATATTGATCCACTAGACGAACGATTTCGGTTTGTTCTTCTTTAATAGGCTTAGGAATGTCTATATCTAAGAGTGCCTTCTGCCCAATATTTCTCATAGACATTTGATTTCCAGTTGACCGAGACTCGATTTCTTTCCTCCCATAAATAGAACGTAAAAAGATGTTCAACCATGGCTTATCATCTGAATCCATAACTAGGCGAAGGACTTTGTCACTTAGCATTAAGTTTTTTTCTATTGAAGAGACAATTACTGGATTACCTAGTAGTTCTATTGTATTAGCTCTTGATATTAAAAAATCGCCTTTCTGGATTCTTCTATTTTCAATAAACAAATCACGTTCAGAAAGAGTTTTGCTTTCAGCCTCATTAAATACGCCCCAAGTGACAGCGCTAATTTTAACAATGCCAACCTCATCATTTTCTGGTGGACGCTCTATACATCTAATATTCTTTCCAGCCTCAATCTTAGAAACTAAATTACCAATTTTATGGCTCTCCCAGCTATTAAAGAGGTTATTATTCCCTCTCCACTCCTCGGTCAATTTCCCACTCACTGCGGCGGCGAGGACGGATTGGCGGAAGCGTTTTAGAATGGGGGGGATGCCGTCGAGGCGAGCTTTGATGGTGTCCACCTGCGCCAAAACTTGATCCAGTTTTTCGACGATGCGCTTTTGTTCGGCTAGAGGAGGAAACCATATTTCATGAGCTTTAATAATTTGCTGAGAAATATTTGGTTGCGCCCCACCTTTTCCCTTCTTTATAAAATCTTGTTTTTCATTATTGAGTAAATAATAAAGAAAATTTGTATCAGTCACGCCAACTATCGGCATTCCAACAGCACAAGCCTGATTAGTCGAAGCATCAAAATCTAAAATAGAGGTTTTACCTATTGTTGCGCCGTACATTGCGATAGCAACAGAGCCTTTTAAAAATAACTTCGCACTAGAATTTTTGAGGCCCTCTTGACTAATAAACTCAGAAGATTGGCGTAAAAATTTTGGTCCCAAGTCACCGGTCTTAACCCATGGAATATCACCATCATAATAAGAATTTTCAGTTCTCTTCGGTGTTCCACCTGATCCCCAATCGGCAATTTTGTCTAATGAAACGAGACTCCACCCTTTCGGCAATTCGCTCACGCTTGGCCTCCAAACAATTCACTTTGGCCTTTTTGATTGCCTTGCTCTGGATTCCCTTCGACGGCTTTTTCTTCCAGTCCAAAGGCTTGTTCTAGCAGTTGCTTTTGCGCTTCCGCTTCGTCGTCAGCACCAAGGGCTTGCATAAGTTGATACAGCTCGCTCATGGCTTCGGTCAGTTCCGCCATGGCTTCGCCCGCAAGAATATCTGGCTCGGGTAGGTTTTCCGAGTTGCTGGCTTCTAGGTCTTTGAGCCATGCGATGTCTAGGCTGTCGCCTTTTTGCTCGCGAATGTAGTCGCGGCTGAATTTGCGCCAGCGGGCGGTGTCGTCACCTTCGTCGGTAGAAAGGCCGTCGATTTCGCCCATTTGCTGGCTTTTTCCAGTAAAAACGCCCTCTTCCCGTGGCGATTGGCCGTTGGCGTCTTCCCCGTAGGCGGCGATAAAACCATCAAAATGGGCATCGGTTAACATGCGGCGTTTACCAAAGGTTTGCATGTTGGTGCGCATGTCGTAGACCCACGTTTCTTGCGTGCAGTCCGTGTCTTGGTGTGGGTTGTCTGGCGTGCCTTTTTGGAAGAAGAGCACGTTGGTTTTCACGCCCGCGGCGTAGAAGATGCCTGTTGGCAAACGCAAAATGGTGTGCAGGTTACACTTGTTCATCAGGTCGCGGCGAATGTCGGTGCCTTTGCCGCCTTCAAATAACACGTTATCCGGAATCACCACCGCCGCGCGACCACCGGGTTCCAGTGTTTCCATAATGTGTTGCATAAAGCAGAGTTGTTTGTTGCCTGTTGGGTGTACAAATTTACGGGTAATGTTGCTGCTCGACGCGCTGCCAAACGGCGGATTAGACAAGACCAAATTGGCTTTGGGAATGCTTTCGCCATCCGCGCCCAAGGTGTTGCCCAAACGAATCGCGCCGTGTTCGCTGTCGCCTTCGATGTCGTGCAATAAACAGTTCATGAGGGCCAAACGGCGGGTTTCTGGCACCAGCTCTAGACCAATAAAAGCACGCTCCATTTGGAATGTCTGTATGTCGTCGGGCAAGTCTTCTAAGTTGTTGCTGTGGGCTTTGATGTATTTGTCGGCTTCGATCAAGAAGCCTGCGGTGCCTGCCGCTGGATCTTGGATAATCTCGCGCGGTTGCGGTTTCATCAGTTTTACAATGGCGCTGATCAGCGGGCGCGGCGTAAAGTATTGCCCCGCGCCAGATTTGGTTTCGTTGGCGTTTTTCTGTAACAAGCCTTCGTACATGTCACCAAAATCATCACGGCCTTTGCCTGTGCCATCAGTGTCGTACCAATCGAGCTTGTCCATATTGGTGATGAGTTCAGTCAATTGGGCCGGCTGAGTGATGGTGGTGGTGGCGTTAAGAAATATGGCTTGCACTATGGCATGATGATCGCCATCCAGCTTGTTTAATAAGGTTTTATAAAAGCTGTGCTGCTCTATGCCAATTTTGCTGGTTAGATCCTTCCAACGGTAACCTTCTGGCAAAAGATCTTCTTCTTGGCCAGTTTGTTCGCACATTTTTAAAAACAGCAAAGAAGCCAGTTCGTTCACGTAGTTTTGGTAAGACACACCACCATCGCGCAGGTTGTCGCACAGCTTCCAGAGTTTGGCGACCAGCTCGTTGTTATTCATAAAAAATCTCTTTAGGAAAGGAAACACACTTGAACCAGCCAAGCGTGTTATTAATAGATGTTCGAATGGGCGCTATGATACCGACCTAAGCCAGTTCGTCCCAGATGTACTCGTTAAATTTTTGCAGAATCTCGTCCAGTTCGTTGTTCAAAGCTTCTTGCAGTTTGCGTTTGCCACCGTCCCGTCGATAATTGCCGATTTTATAAACATCGTCATCCAATACGACCTTGTCTTTAATGGAGCTGGCAAGGCGATCCAGCCATTTGATTTGCACTGGGTTCCAGTCGTTTTCGCTTTTTATCTTGTCTAGGGCGTGATCCACTCGCACATCAAAAGGCAAAAGCTGCGGATTTTTCATGCTGGCACGACGAATGTGCCCGACTAACTTAGCGGCAATGTCTTGGTTGGTTTTCTGCTTCCACGCGGTTTGCAAAGCGGATTCATCGAAGTGTTTGGCATCGAACCATTCTTGCAGTGCCACCAGTCCTTTTCGAGTGAGATCTCGCGGCCGATTGACCACGGCATCCAGCGCCGCCAGTTGGTTCACATTGTCTTTAACGAGTTGATCAAAGGCATCAAGGAAATCGTCCGGCTGGTTATAGTCACCGTATAGCGTTTCCACGCCAATCACTCTGTCTTCAATATCGGTAAAGATGGGTCGATCTCGCAAACTGTTCAAAGTGCGTTTTAAGTCTTCAATTTGCTCTACCAAGTTAGGCAGCTCTGCAAAGTACTGAGCCGACATGCGCGCCCCTTGGCTTTTTAAGGTTTTACCCAGTTCGGCAAAAGAACAACGGGTAACGTTTTTCAAACGCTCGTCGAACTTTTGGATCTGTTGTTCCACCTCGCGGCTACGCAGCTTTTGGTAGTTGGCTTGGGTAATCACCCGCTGCAATTTGGACACAAGTTGTTCGTGACTGTTGTCGGCAAAGGATTGTCCATTGCTTTCCATCACATCGTAGGTTTTGTCATCACTGATTTCTGTTACCAAGGTTGATAAGCTGACGTTCGGACGCACAATAACCGCTTGCATGGTATCGACGGATTCCAAGGTGGCAAAGAGGTTTACGGCATCGAAAATACGGAAATTGGTTTTGCCGACTTCTGGACACAAGCGTGTGGCGCGACCTTTCATTTGCTCGTACAGGATACGGCTGCGGACTTTGCGTAAAAACACCAAATTACAAATGCTGGGAATATCGATACCTGTGGTTAAAAGATCCACGGTGGCAACGATATTCGGCAAGCGATCTTTTTCAAAGCGGGTAATTAGCGTTTGCACCTTGTTGGCGTCTTTGTCCGAATTACCGGTAATTTTGATAATGGCATTGTGTGGTAGGTTGGCGTATTGCGGCTTATCCGATTGCTGGAAAGCGTCTCTTAACGCATCCACCACAGCATCCGCGTGCTCGTTGTTGACACAGAAGATCAAGGTTTTCTGCTGACTGTTTGGGTCTAGCCAGTTGGTCAACTCTTGGCAAATGGCCTTGGTAAAGCTAGGAGCAATGATTTGTGTGTTGAATTTATCTACTTCGAATTGCTGTTCGTCTTCGAGTGTGTCTAGAACTAATTCCCCTGTTACTGACAAGCGTTCCACCTGCTCACCTTTGGCAATCGTAATACCTTTGGTGTTGAGTTCGGTGTTGATTTTGATCGGCGGTTGATAGTCGTTCAAATAGCCATCGATCACGGCGGTGCGATAGGAATAATTATAAATCGGACGACCAAAAATCTCGCTGGTGTGCAAGGCTGGCGTAGCGGTGAGCGCCAATTTGAAAGCATCAAATTGGTCGATCACGCGGCGATAAGCTGAGATGTAATCGCGCTGATCGCGAAATTCCAATTCCCCTTCGGTTTGTTCTTTATCAAGAATATAACCGCGGTGGGCTTCGTCTATGATGATGGCATCGTACAAGCCAACGGGGATAAATTCGTCGTTTTGCAGTACGCGTTTCACTAGGGATTGCACCGTGGCCACATGGATTTTGGTGCTATCTTCTGGGAAGCGATCTGTCAGACCTTGAATATTGAAAATACCTTTGAAGGTTTGTCCTTGAATGCGGGTGTCATCGAAGGAACCAACGGCTTGATTGCCCAAGGAACGACGATCCACCAAGAACAAGACACGTTTAAAACGTTGCGACTGGATCATACGATACATTATGGCTATCGCGGTGCGGGTTTTACCTGTGCCGGTTGCCATGGCAAGTAACGCGCTGCGTTTGCCTGATACAACGGCGTTTTCTACCGCACGAACCGCGTCTTCTTGATAGTAACGCAAGCCCAGTTCGCTCATATCCTCATGGGTGGCAAACCAGTTGTTCAATTTGCCTATGTCTTGCGCCAATTTGCTGAGCAATTCTGCTGGCATAAACCATTGAGGTAATGCGTCTGGCTGGTTACTGGAAAGCCTTGTATCACGATACCAAATCCCGCTTTTGCTTTTTACGGCGGCGCTGTAAACACGGCCATTGGCTGAAAAGCAAAAGGGAATGTTAAAGCCATTGGCATTGTATTCATTGATTTTTAACTCGCTAACCTTCTTCAGTAGGTCATCATCGTTGGCAGCGCGTTTTGCAAGTTCCTTATAGTACGACAGCAAATCAAAGGTTTGGCTGTAGCGGTAGGCTTCGTTGAGTTTGTCAGCCACATCTTGGTTATAACGCTTGGCTTCCACCACCCCAACGGGAGTTAAACCCGCAAACAAGACATAATCCGCAAAGCCCACCTTGCCCGTTTCGTCCTTTCCTGTTGGCCATTCTGCAATCGCCATATTGCGGCCAATCTCTGGATATGTGCCATTGCTGTATTTAAGGTTTTGCGTGTCTGCTTCCCAACCCGCAAGGCGCAATTGCTCGTCAATTAAATAACGGGTTTCTTTCTCACTAAGGCCAAGTTTGTTTTGGTTGGCTTGCGTAAGGACAACCTTATGGAAAGTGTTGCGATCAGCCTCGCTCAACTTGGCTAATTCAGTGTCTTTGGCTTTTAACTGAGCTTCCAGAGCAGCAATGCGTGCTTCACTTTGCGCTTGGGTTTCTTGCTGCTGGCTTTCAAAGACAGACAAACGGCCTTTTAGCTCGGTCAGTTCGATGTGCTGTGCTTCAATCTCGGCTTGGCTTTTATGCTCGTTTTGTTTAGCCGCTTGTTCAGCAGCAACAAGCGCCAATTTAAGCGTGGCCAATTCTTCTTGGTAAGCTTGTTTATCTTGCTGACTTTGTTTGCTGGGCAATTGAAAAAGCGGTGCAGGGAAATCTTTGTCTTTGCTAATCAGTCGGTAATACCAAACCGCCAAGCGAAACGCTAAGCGCAAACACATTTCAGCGTCATTTAAATCATTATGGTATTTGTGTACGGCATCATTACCGATTCTGCGCAGTTTGTGAAACACCTCAAGAATGGTGTCGTCTATGTTTGTTTTTCGTTGAATGGCTTCCAGTAACTTGAACTGGGTTTCTTGTGGTTCGATATTCAGTAGTTTACCAAGATGATTAGCAACATATTCGCCAAAAATTCTCAGCTTCACCAAAGTGGTATTTGGATCGTCGGGGTAGTTTTTCTCGGCAGCTTGGGCAATGGAGAAAAGGAAATCGTTGTGGCCTTTTAGAAAAGCAAAGTTAGATTGAGTGGTGGTCATTGCGTTCTAAAGTCCCTTCTTCACTTATTGTTGTCATCTTGAATTGTCAGTTTACCCTGACAATCCAACTTGCGGAATCCCTGCTGACTGAATATCCCGTGAATTCATCACCAAGGATGCTTAGCAAAGTAGCTTTCTAAATGATCAATCAAGGAACGAACGTTAGGCGATAGGTGCTTTCGAGATGAATACAGCGCGTAGATGGTGAGGTCCTTGGGTTTCCAATCCGGCAAAACATGGCTTAAACGGCCGTTTTGAATATAACGATTAGCCAAATACGTCGGCTGTAAACACACTCCCATGCCATTCAATGTCGCATGCAAAAGCGCTGTGGCTTCATTGATACTTAAACGACAATCCAAAGAGACCGATTCAAAGTGGTCATGCTGAGATAGGTGCCAGATGTGACGTGCTAAATTTTTGTAGCCCAAGCATTGATGGTGGATTAGGTCTTGCGGATGGGTAATGTCGCCTATCGTTTGTTGCACTTTTTCAAGATACGCGGGAGACGCCACTAACACGGATTCACACACAGCAATGGGTTTGCCGATTAATGAAGGATCTGGATTCGAGGCAATGCGTATCGCAAGGTCAATGCTTTTTTCGGTTAAATCGGCCGTGCTGTCTTCTAAATCGATATCAATATGAACTTTAGGATGTTGCTCCATAAAGTCTTGAATGGCAGGCATCAGTTGGGAAAAACCAAACGACATGCTGGAGGTGATTCGCACCACGCCAGACAACTCATCACTGGTATTCACCAAAGAGATAATATTATCCGCTTGCTCCAACCACTGTTCCACGTCTTTTAAGCAAGCTTCGCCCGCGCTGGTGAGGGATATTTTTCGTGTCGTGCGATGCAATAAACGAATTTTCAGCCAGTCTTCCATGGCTTCGATATAGCGTGTGACCATTGGGCGCGACATATTTAATCTATCTGCCGTACGGGAAAAACTCCGCGATTGGGCAACATCAATAAAGACTTTGGCAGCGATTACTCTGTCCATTTTTATACACCTATTTGCACGATATAAGAAACAATCATGATCATGATTGTGTATTTTTCCGAGCACGTCAATTCTCTATGATGACCACATGAATTACACAATCACTCTTTGGAGAGAAAGATGAAAAAATTGATGACATTAGCCGCTTCTGCCCTTATCGCTCATTCTGCTGTTGCCGCAGACACTCAGCTATTAACACTGGATGTCTATAACGCTAATGCAGGTAGCTTTGGCGTGACTTCTACCTTGGTTTATGGCGATACCGAAGCCATGGTGATTGATGCGGGTTTTACTAAAGCCGACGCCTTGCGCATTGCCGCTAAAGTATTGGATTCGAAAAAAGAACTAAAAACAATTTTCATCAGCCAAGCCGACCCAGATTACTACTTTGGTGCAGAAACACTGCATGATATTTTCCCTAAAGCGGACATCATCACGACACCCGCGGTGAAAAAAGTCATTGAAGAAAAACTGGCAGGGAAATTGGCTTTCTGGGGACCAAAAATGGGCGCGAACGCACCTGTCGCACCTATCATTCCTACCGTTTACACTCAATCTACTTTGACTGTTGATGGTCAGACTATTGAGATTCGTGGTACTGAAGGTGTATTGGCTCACCGCCCTTACCTTTGGATTCCGGCAAACAAAACGATCTTAGGAAACGTAGCGGTCTTCGGTAATATTCATTTATGGATGGCCGATGCTCAGTCTGATGAATCTCAAGCCGCTTGGAAGGCACAACTACAAGAAATGCTGGCACTGCAGCCTAGCATGGTGATTCCTGGTCATATGACTCAAGGCACTGAGCTGACGGCAGACAACATCACTTTCTCGCTTAACTACATAACGGCTTTTCAAAAAGCGAAGAAAGACAGCAAAGACAGCGCTGAATTGATTAACACTATGACAACGAAATACCCAGATGCACAAGGTGCGTTGAACCTAGACATCGCAGCAAAAGTTCATAAAGGCGAAATAAAATGGTAAGAGTTCACTACTTCTTTGACCCTATGTGTGGCTGGTGCTACGGTGCATCTGCTCTAATTGAGGTGCTCGCCAATCATCCTGAGTTCGAGATTATCTATCACCCTGGTGGGATGATTCCAAAGCGCGCCATTGAGCCTTCTTTTAGGCAGCATATTTTGCAGGCTGATAGCCAAATTGCCACCATGACGAAAGTACCTTTTGGTGATGCTTATAAAGCGAGAGTGGCGGGCGCTGGTGATTTTATCGTGGATTCGTATTCCACAACTCGCGCCTTTCTTGTTGGTCAAGACATGGGGATCGAAGCCCACAAGATGCTAGCAGCGATTCAAAAAGCACATTACCAAGATGGCCAACATCTGGATGACTTGAATGCTTTAGCGGATCTAGCGGTTTCTATGGGGTTGGATAAAACGATTTGGGAAGAAAAGATGGCAGGCTCTGAAGCGAACATGCTAGAGCAGGTAAAACAAAGCCATCAATTAATGGCAACAATGCGAGTCAGTGGTTATCCGACCTTAATAGTTGAAAAAGACGGCAAGCTACAACGCCTCGCTCACAGCGACTATTACGGCAAAACACTGGAATGGACAAACTATTTGACTGACTTTATCTGAGTGTTTAACACCCCAAAACCTTCTTTGCATGAGTAAAGAAGGTTTTTTTATGCTTGATGACAAACCGTTAAATCTGCCAAGCAAAGGTTAAAGTACCATAACGCGTATACTTATCCATTTCTCGATCATGCTCGTCGCTACTAAAGCTAAAGGGAGAATTAATAGCAAAAGACAAAGCTGCGTCTCCCCAAGAGTAAGTTACCCCAGAAGTGAACATATTATTGTTATGATCGTAATCTATCGAACGACTATCACGAAAGGTATTCCCGTCGGTGAATATTTGGTTAAAGATATAACCAACTTCAACACCCGCAAAAACAAACCAGCCTTTGCTGACGGCAATGGGATTAGACGTTCTAGAGTCAACAAGTAATACAGTAGAAAAAGAATCATCAAGACTTCGCCCATATCGCAACATGAAGCCGCTGCTAACAGAACTTCTTAACGTACCAACACTCATTGCTGCGCCCGTTAATAAGTCTGTATGACCACTATCGGACACCCAAGACCGCCAAGTTCGACCACGCGATAACTCAAATACCAGTTCATTTTCTAATTGTGTGTCCCACCCTTTTGGCTTTTTAGCACTGATCACCCGATGCACCGCTTTTTGAGTTTGCTCTCCCATTGCGAGAGGCCCAACCAGTCCAATGGTGGTCGCGACTCTGTCGGCATAATCCGGCATAACAGCAATATAAGTATTGGTAAAACTCAATAGCGCAGAATAAGGAAAGGTCCCTTCGGCAGGCACCTCTACTTCGATATCATAGGGCGTTGTCAGTGTTTGACCGCCACTGTAGATGTTAATGGAGGTATTCGGGCGTTGACTGGGCATACTCCACATCAACGGCCTCACCATAAAACCAGGTTGTTGCGCTTCATCAGGGGCATCATTAACGTCAAAATAAGAGACATAGATTCCGTTGGTGTAACCATTGTCTTCATTGACAAAAAAATCATTGTCTAATGTCGCTGACAGCCAATGCGTATCAGCGTGAACTGGCACTCCCAACAGTAAGGAGACACCTAAAAAACAGTGCTTAAACAAGGTTATATTGTTCTTTCTATGCTTTTTTTCACTCTGCATGCCCAACGTTCACTACCTATTCAAATGCAAAAATTTGACCGCATTATAAAAGGAATTAGCGTTAAAAACTTGGTTAATGGGCATTTGTAACATTTAAATCGCAATAGGGAGACTTTATATAGAATTCCTCCCTAAATTTGCTCACTTTTTTTCGAACTAATCCCAAAAATCACCCTAGAACTCCCATGCCAAGGTTAAAGTCCCAAAACGATTCAACCGCTCAGTTTGACGACTATACTCTGTATCATCATCTGAAAACGATGAAAAATAAGCAAATGACAAAGAGCTATTTCGCCCTATAGTGTAAGTAATGCCTGTCATAAAGGTATTATAGTTATGATCATAATCAATAGATCGACTGTCCCGAAACGTATTGCCATCGGTAAAAATTTGATTAAAAACATAATTGGCAGAGACGCCCGCATACACAAACCAGCTATTATTGACAGCAATTGGATTAGAAGCACGAGAACTTGCCAGCGAAACCGTTGAGTAAGAATCTCTGAGATTTTGCCCAATACGCAACATCATGCCCGCATTAACCCCACTGCTAATCGTTCCAACACTTAATTGACCGCCAGCCAACAAATCGATGGTATCGGACCTAGATGCCAAAACTCGAATCGCACGGCCACGTGAAAAACCAAACACAAATTCATTTTTTAACTGAGTATCCCAACCCATTGGTTTTTCAGCGCCAATGAGTGCATGAAATTCTGTTTGCGTCTGCTTCCCCTTTGCTGCTGGGCCCACAATACCAACAGAGGTGCTTGCCCAGTCAGCATAACGGCGCCCTGCAATAATGTACGTATTGGTATATTTTAATAAACCTGAATAAGGTAATGATCCCTCTGGAGGATTAGCCTGAGTAATGTCTTCAGCGGTCGTTAGTGTCTGCCCTATACTGTGTACGTTTATTCTATTTTCTGCGTATCCTCTCGGCATTGTCCACAACAGTGGACTTACCCAAAAGTTGGGCCTTAAACCAGCGCCCACGTTATAAAGAGAAAAATATAGGCCATTCGTATAACCATTATCTTTTCCCACGAAGACATCGTTATCGAGTGTAATCGAGGCAAAATTCGTCTCCGCATAGACATCTACCCCATACATAAAAAGAACCCCAACCAAACACTTTTTTAGCCGTGCACCTTTAACAATATTAAACTGTATGTTCTTTTTGACGATCATTAAGCACCCGTTAAGCAATAAAATGATCGTCATTGTAAATCGAACTTACATTAAATATTCATACACATAACATCTATAACATTTGCGCACTTTAAGGCGAGAAACCACGATATCGATGCCTGAAAACCTCGGCAAACATAGCTTGGAAGAAGAGAAGTAACAGTAAAAAGCCACTATTCAGACACTGCGAATAGTGGCTTTTGAATACGCTATAAAATGCGATAACTCGCTGCTTTTTTAGAAGATTAAGAACCCAAGTGAAATAATAACGCCAGACCCTATTAACGCCATCAAGCAATAACCCATGACATCTTTCGCACCCAGCCCAGCAATGGCTAACGCAGGCAACGCCCACTAGCGCAACCAGGAAGTAGATCCTTTAACGAGACACCAGCATCGCTACACCCATACCGCCGCCAATACACAAAGTCGCCAGTCCTTTTTTAAGATCTTGACGCTGCATTTCATGGAGCAATGTAACTAGAATTCGGCAGCCAGACGCCCCAATCGGATGCCCCAGCGCCACGGCGCCACCGTTGACGTTGACCTTGTTGGGATCCAGACCCAGTTCTTTATTGACACAAAGGGCTTGCACGGCAAAAGCTTCGTTGGCTTCAATTAGATCCAAATCCGCCACTTGCCAATTGGCTTTGCTGAGTACTTTTTGCGTGGCAGCGATCGGGCCAGTCCCCATAATCTCAGGATCCACTCCCGCACTGCTTGCCGCTTCAATCACCGCAAGAATCGGCAACCCCAAACGTTTCGCCTCTTCATCGGATGTCACGATCACCATGGCCGCGCCATCGTTCAACGTAGACGCATTCCCTGCCGTCACCGTGCCCTCTTTGGTAAACGCTGCACGCAGCTTGCCAAGAGATTCCGCTGTTGTATCGGGACGAATCTGCTCGTCTGCGTCGACAATAACGGGATCGCCTTTACGCTGAGGAATGGAGATAGGTAGAATCTCTTCCACAAAGCGCCCAGCAGTCTGTGCTTGGGCGGCTTTTTGTTGGGAGTTGGCAGCGAAAGCATCTTGTTCTGCACGACTAATATCCCAACGATTGGCGATATTCTCCGCCGTTTGGCCCATGTGATAATCGTTAAAGGCGTCCCACAAACCGTCAGTTACCATGGAATCCAACAATTCCCAGTTGCCCATTTTTTTGCCTGAGCGACTGTTTGGTAAGACATGGGCGGCTTGGCTCATGCTTTCCTGTCCACCCGCCACGACCATTTTAGCGTCGCCATTCAGCACAGCTTGTGCCGCCAATTGCACGGCTTTTAAGCCAGAGCCGCAGACTTTATTAATCGTCATGGCAGAGACATGCTTAGGTAATCCTGCATGTATGGCGGTTTGACGAGCCGGGTTTTGACCACAACCCGCCGCCAGTACTTGTCCCAAAATCACGTCTTCAATGTGATCTTTCAAAATAGGCTGTTTGGCTAACATGCCAGACAAAAGTTGAGTGCCTAATTGCACCGCGCTCAACGAAGATAACGCGCCATTAAAGGCACCAATCGGGGTTCGTGCTGCAGCAACGATAACGGCTTTCATAAAAAACTCCTTTCATTTTATTAGGCAAAAACCATTTCTGGCACATGATCCGGCACAATAAGCTTGCCTTGAGTCTTCTCAATAATCTCTTCTACTGACACACCCGGCGCTCTTTCTTTCAGGACAAATGCGCCCTCTTCAATCTCCAGCCAAGCCAAATCCGTGAGCACTTTTTTAATACAGCCCTTGCCAGTCAGTGGCAAGGAACAATTCGACAATAATTTGGACTCACCATCTTTAGACGCATGAGTCATGGTAACAATAATATTCTCCGCACCCGCCACCAAATCCATCGCACCGCCCATGCCTTTGATGAGCTTGTTAGGGATCATCCATGACGCAATATTGCCATGCACATCCACTTCGAATGCCCCCAATACGGTCAAATCCACATGGCCACCACGTATCATGGCAAAGGATTCAGCAGAGGAGAAAATCGACGCACCTTTCACTGTGGTCACGGTTTGTTTGCCGGCATTGATCATATCCGCATCAATGGTGTCTTCGGTGGGAAACTCGCCCATGCCAAGCAAACCATTTTCCGATTGCAACATAACCGCCATATCTTTTGGTACATAATTAGCGACTAAGGTAGGAATACCAATACCAAGATTCACGTAAAAACCGTCTTGTAATTCTTGGGCGACACGTTGCGCCATTTGCTCTCTTGTCAGTGACATAAGAAACCTCAATTTTTATTCTGTTGTTTTGCTCTGTTGTTTTGCTCTTTTATTTTAGTCAGCGGCTTTAACGGTTCTTTTTTCGATGCGTTTTTCAAAGGTGCCAAGCACCACACGATCGACATAAATACCCGGGGTATGGATTTGAGCAGGATCGAGTTCACCCACTTCGACAATTTCTTCGACCTCGACAACGGTGATTTTGCCAGCCGTGGCGGCCAAAGGATTGAAGTTCTGTGCGGTATGGCGATAAATGACATTGCCGTAACGGTCGGCTTTCCAGCCTTTAACAATGGCGAAGTCGCCGACGATGGCTTCTTCTAAGAGGTATTCGCGGCCATTAAACACTTTGGTTTCTTTGCCTTCCGCGACCGGTGTGCCAACGCCAGTGGCGGTATAAAAAGCGGGAATGCCAGCACCACCAGCGCGCATTTTTTCCGCCAGCGTACCTTGTGGCGTGAGTTCGACTTCCAACTCACCATTCAGTAATTGCTTTTCGAACAGGGCATTTTCACCCACATAAGACGACACCATTTTGCGAACTTGCTTATCTTCGAGCAGAATCCCCAAACCAAACCCATCGACACCGCAATTATTCGATACAACCGTTAACCCTTTTGTACCCTTGCGTTTGATCTCAGCAATCAGATTTTCTGGAATACCGCACAAGCCAAAACCGCCTGCCAGCACCGTCATACCATCTTCTAGTCCGATCATGGCTTCTTCATAGGAAGCAACGACTTTGTCAAAACCGGCCATTTTATTCTCCTGTTTTTTTATTCTTAATGTCCTCCAGTTTGACCCAAGGCGATAAATTAATTAAATTTGTTTTTTCTATTTATTAATAAGTTTATCAAAACAATAATCACAAAGAAGACTTCCAGCATGAACGTCAAACAAATTCGAGCTTTCTTGGCAGTTGCCCAGTCTATGAGCTTTGCCAGTGCGGCCACGCAACTGCATTTGTCCCAACCGGCGTTGAGTCTATCCATTAAAAGCCTAGAAGAGAATTTAGGCGGAAAACTACTGACTCGAACCACGCGCCATATTGCGTTAACGCCTGAGGGGGAAGCCTTGGTCCCCATTGCTAGGCGATTACTAGCCCAATGGGAAAATGCCGAAGACGAAATGAAACAACGCTTTGCATTGCAGTTAGGAAAAATCACCATTGCTTCCATGCCGTCGTTTGCCGCGTCATTGCTCCCCAAAGCGATTCGTAATTACCATGCTTCATACCCAAATATTCAGGTTGCCATCGACGATGTGTTATCGGATGTGGTAGTAGAAATGGTGCGCAACAACCAAGTCGAACTGGGCATTTCTTTCGAGCCAAGCAACCTTGTGGACCTATCTTTCCATCCGCTTTATGAAGACAGATTTATTGCTATATTGCCTAAAAACCACCCGTTAGAAACGCAAGATACCATTGCCTGGCAGGCCTTATTAGAATACGACTTCATCACCTTACAACGCCCTTCCAGTGTTCGCACCATGATAGAAAACACACTGCAAGACGCAGGTATCGAACTCAATGTGGCCTTTGATGCGCACCAACTTGCCACCGTAGGACGCATGGTCAGCGAAGGCATGGGCGTTGCGGTTGTCCCTGCCCTATGTCGACAACAAGCCATAGAACAAGGTGCTAGCTGCCGCCCCGTGATAGCACCCGAAATTCGCCGCCGTGTTGGCGTCATCTGCCAACCCAGATCCAACCTATCTATCGCCGCAGCAGCCATGCTGGATGTATTGATCAATACTTATGCTTAAAAGCAAAATAAGGAACAAAATAAGGAACGATGATAATCTTTTGCATTTAAGTCGCTTTCAGCCCTTATTTCTGTCGCTCAAAGAACTATCCTTTCTGTCACTGGTGACAAAATAACCAGTCACGCACACAACAAAAACAACAGCAAAAAAGGATGTCGTTATGAGTACTCATGCAAATCGCGGTGTTATTTACCAAGGCAATGGCACGGTTAAAGTCGACGTTATTCCCTTTCCTGAGCTCGCTATTGGCAAACGCCGATGCGATCACGGTGTTATTCTCAAAGTCGTTACCACCAATATTTGTGGCAGTGATCAACACATGGTCAGAGGCCGTACGACGGCGCCAACGGGGTTGGTGTTGGGTCATGAGATCACGGGCGAAGTTATTGAATGTGGCCGCGATGTAGAGTTCATTAAGGTGGGCGATTTAGTGTCTGTCCCTTTCAACATCGCTTGTGGTCGTTGCCGCAACTGTAAAGAGGGCAAAACGGGGATTTGTCTAAACGTTAATCCGGCTCGTCCCGGTGCCGCTTATGGCTATGTGGACATGGGCGGTTGGGTGGGTGGACAAGCGGATTATGTGATGGTGCCTTACGCGGATTTTAACTTGCTGAAATTCCCCGATGCCGATCAAGCTCGTGAGAAAATCCAAAGTCTCACCTTGCTCTCTGATATTTTCCCAACGGGTTTCCATGGTTGCGTCACCGCAGGTGTGGGTCCGGGCTCTACCGTGTATATCGCAGGCGCAGGCCCAGTTGGTCTTGCGGCGGCGGCTTCCGCTCATTTACTTGGTGCAGCGTGTGTGATTGTCGGCGATATGATCGAAGATCGACTCAATCAAGCACGTTCTTTTGGTTGTGAGACAATAGACCTTAAACAAGAGGGTGATATTCAAGATAAGATCGAAGCCATTCTTGGGGATCGTGAAGTGGATGCTTTTGTTGATTGCGTAGGGTTTGAGGCTCATGCTTGTGGCTGTAATCACCATCAAGAATCCCCTGCGGTGGTGTTGAACTCTGCGATGCAAATGACCCGCGCCGGCGGCCAAATTGGTATTCCTGGTTTGTACGTCACAGAGGACCCAGGTGCGACCGATGATGCTGCCAAACAAGGCAGCTTGAGCATGCGCTTCGGTTTAGGTTGGGCAAAATCGCATTCTCTTCATACTGGCCAATGTCCAGTAATGAAGTACCATCGCCAGCTAATGCAAGCCATTTTGTTTGATAAGATAGACATTGCAAAAGCGGTCAATGTGCAAATGATTTCACTGGATCAAGCCCCACAAGGTTACGCCGACTTTGATGGCGGTGCAGCGAAGAAATTCGTTATCGATCCTCATAAAATGGTGAGTTAATCCTGCTCTTACTTTTCTTGTAAAAAAACTCGTCAACGTAATGTGGACGAGTTTTTTTATATATAAACAAATAATGCGTTTTTACGGATTTAAACCGTTTGTCAATGTAGAGCCATCGATCGGTGCTGGCGTACCACCACCAAAGCGATACGTTAAAGAGCCTAAAATTCGTGGTGATGAGGTATCATAGATATCCGACACAGACTCTCCACCGACTTTTTTCCATGCAGCAAAAACATCAGCACTCCAATTAGAATGCTCATATTTCAATCCAAAACCTGCACCCGCTAGATTTCGGGTTTCACTTAACAAAGAAGCGGTTGGTTTTGCATAGGTATTGATTCTACCCGCATCATAAAATACATAAGGAGTGAAGTCGTTAATGTTATAGCGCAGCTCTAACTGTGTATAGTACCCTTCATCACCACCGCCGTTTTCGCCTGCTTCTCCTGAAGGATAAGCGCGCACTGCGTTCGCTCCACCCAGATACAGATCTTCTGAAGAGTCTAGGTTTTTATTAGTTTGTTGGGCACTGCCTTTAACAAACAAACTGAACCCAGAAGGCAATGACTGAATACGCGCCACCTCTAATGTGGTTTTTACAAAATCACCATCACTATTCACTGTGTCATCGTTATTAGAAAGATTCCCTAAGCCTACCGTCAGAGCACCATAGGTAATACCTCCGCCTAGATACTGATCTCGAGTATCAAATGTAAGAGCTAGCGGGACGCTGTTCACAAATTTTGTTAACTTGCTGTCCGCTGAGCGATAAAAGTCCATCAAGTCTTTACGCTCTATGTTGGCTTTTGCGTTCACGTTCGTCAGCTGTGAACGAATCAACGGATAGCTTAAACCTATACTATAAATATTTGAGCTACCAATGGCGTCCAACGACTCATACTCTCTTCCCAAGGTATATTCCGTTCGGCTAAAAGAGGCGTTGACTCTTAAACCATTTGGCATGACTGGTAAGCTGTATCCCAAATGACCAAACAACATGTTTTCATCGGTATACATCGCACGCACGTTTAACTCATCACCGAAGTTAAACATATGGGCTTTTTTAATACCTGCCTGCACTCGGTTATAGCCAGTATAACGGCTGCCTTGATTATCAATCGTGACATCCCCGAACATTTGCTGTTCAGGGATTAAAAGCACATTGAGGTCTGCTGTTCCAGTACTATTGCCGGGGCTAACAGAAGGCAGCGCTTTGTAACCTGGAATATCATTCATGATAAGTGAAATACGCTCTAGCTTACTGGATTCAATTACCTCATTAGGCTCAATGGTGGATAAATAAGCTTGCGCTTTGGCTTGTATATCTTGAGTCGCTTTTACCGTAGCACGGCCGTACTTGCCTTCCAAGACATCGATTCGCAACTCTCCATTCTTCATACTCTGAGCTGGTATATAAGCTCTCGCAAAGGGATAACCGCGATCTCGGTAAAAAAGACTGATCTTATTTGCTAAACTACGGTAACCGGCCAAGTCATAAGACTTATCCAAAATATCACCTAAACTGGCCAATATTTCCTCTTCTGTAAATACCGATAAACCTGTAATTTGCAGTTTGTTCAACACAGCTTGCGGACCACCGGAAGCGGCTTCAGTCAATGCATTACCATCAAATTGAATAATAAAATCTGATGGTTCAGGTGCCACTAACCCAGGCTGCATTTGCTGGATCAATGTTCCCGAATTAGTAGGTGGCAGTGACTCTGCATTAGAGACCACAGAGGTACTTGCCAACAACACCGCCACGGATAAATTCAAAGGTTTTGTGATGCTTTTTTTCGGTAATACTCTTTTCATAAAATCTAACCTTAATCCTAATTTTCGGAAATTTGTTATTTGACAGTCTCTTCTGTGTTCACCGCTTGATCAGGATTAACTGTATTTATACCACCATCCACTATAAACACTTGGTTATTAAAACTAGCGCCATTATTAACCTGCGATAATAAAATAGTGTCTATTGAGACTTCACCTTGTCCCCCTGAACTCACCGAAGTGGTTGAGCCTGTAGACGCTATTGAAACCACTTGCATTCCCCCAACAGCGACCACTGGAGCATTACCCAAATTTGGTCGAGGAATAACCACTGGTGCTGGTGGAGGAGCTGGAATAAACACCACAGGAGGATTATTAGGGTTGATATCAGCAGTTGTTGTCATGGTGCTTGCTGGTGCGGTTAAAGCGCCCAAAGCATCTTTTACCATGACGATGTAGTTAGCCGCATCGACACCAGCGACACGCAGACCGTTAATAGTCACTGTTTTGTCCATTCCTACTATTTCATCCGAGAAGTTCGCATCAGTAAAAGTCAAAAAGACTCTTTCGTTGCCAACCACACCGTTAACGACCAGTGGGTTATTAATGTTATTTAGATTTCTTAAATTCACATCTTCTGCCGCTATCGTTAATGTCGTTTTAGCATCTGTTTTGGCATCGAATATTTTGTCTTGTGTTTTTGCAATAGCCACTAAAGAACGAGCAGTAATGGCTGCGTCACCTGTTGCCGTGATAGGCAGGTTGTAATTTGATTTTAAAGTGGAACCTACCACATCAAAGTCATTTGCAACCAAGCTGGTTATCACATTGTTGGCGTCAGCAACGTCTTTATCGTTATAAGACCCTGTTGCTTTATTAACAGTGAAGCTTTCTCCCTCAACCAAGTTCGCTATGCTGTAATTGTCATTAGTCAACGTAGCATTCGTATTACCGTCATACACTTTTGTGGGCGTATTGATAATCGAAGCTGTCAGCGTTCTTGCAGTAATACTGCCTGCACCTGTCGCAGTCACTGGCATGATGTAATTGCTGGCGAGAGTTTCATTCTCTTGAGTGAAATCGCCTTCAGCTAGACTAGTCGTGACAGTGCTAGCGTCCACAACGTCTTTATCGTTGTAAGCCCCTGTTGTTTTGGTAACAGTGAAGCTCTCGCCATCAACCAAGTTAGCAATGCTAAAATTGCCATTGGTCAATGTTGCATCGGTATTACCATCGTACACTTTTGTTGGCGTATCAATAATCGAAGCAGTAAGCGTTCTAGCAGTAATATTACCCTCACCTGTCGCAGTCACTGGCATGATGTAATTACTCGCTAACGTATTACTTCCTTCAGTGAAGTCTCCTTCAGCTAAGCTGGTAGTAACATTGCTGGCGTCAAGCACGTCTTTATCGTCATAAGTCCCAGTTACTTTGGTAACGATAAAGCTTTCTCCTTCCACCACATTCGCTATATTAAAATTAGCATTCGTCAATGTCGCATCCGTATTGCCGTCATAAACTTTTGTCGGTGTATCCGTAATCGAAGCGGTTAACGTGCGTTGAGTAATACTCGCAGAGCCCGTTGCCGTAGTCGGTAATGCATAGTTTGAGGCTAACGTTTCACCTACTGCTGTGAAGTCCTCTGAGACTAAACTCGTTGTGACGCTATCAGCATTGGCTACGTTTTTAGAATTATACGTTCCCGTTTCTTTGGTAACTGTCAGCATTTCACTGCCAATGAAACCACTTAAATCAAAATTACCATTGGTCAAGATTGCCGTTGTATTACCGTCATAAACCTTGGTAACGTCAATTAAACTCACCGTTAAAGCTTTAGGTGTAACGATGTAAGTATAAGTGTCGTTAGGACCTGATACGTTGTAGCCTAACTCTTCTGCACCAGTCACAGCACCCGTATGAGTAATTGTATAAGTATCGGCATTTTTAATCGTTTTATTATCAGCAACTTGCCAAACTAACGCATCGGTAAACTGTGTTTTATCGTTATTTACATCTCCTGAAATTCCGCCAGTAGAAGGCACTAAGGTAATACCGTCATACTCTTTTCCAGAAGCAAACCCTATGGTCAATGTAGGTTGTTCACGGTAAATAGCGTAATTACCCGTGCCTAAAGCGGCCGTGTAATTGGTATTTGTTTCGTCACTGTTGTAGCGATAACGACCATTACCGAAATTATACGAACCACTGTCTTCAATGCTGCCTGTATAAACGATAGCTTGACCGCCCGACCCCGTTGTTAAATTAGCATTTAACAGTACATTGCCACCTGTCGCAGTGCCTACACCAGTGTCTGAGCCTGCATTAAGCGTTATCGCACCATTTGCCGCTGAGGTGGTCGTCATGTTGTTATTGACCGTTAGATCGTCAGCTTTGGTAGCAATACTGACCGCTCCTGTTGCTGATACGCCACTTACAGAGGACAAACTACCGATAATCAGCGCCTTGTCGGTCGTGACATTTAGGTTAGCGACGTCTGTTGCGGCGAGAATACCAGCCTCAAAGTTATCGCCTGCTCCAGTCCCTATGTTGCCAGTTATGGTGTAGTTAGCAGGCCCTTTCAATAATAAGTTACCCGCACTTAGATCACTCCAAGTAAACGAACCACCGTCCAGTTGGGCAACGGTGAGTAGACCAGTCACAGAATACATACTGGTATCAAAGGCAGTATTTAAGTTACCGCCACCTATCATACTAAAGTTATTAAACGTTGTTTTCTCAGTGGAAGAATCTCTCAAGGCTATTGAGCCATTATTGGCTGCATAGGTCGCTGCTCCCTTATTACCACTGGTATCTATCGTAAAGGAGTTGGCTGGATCACTATTAGTAAGTTTAGCACCTGCACTACCAACAGTGACTGATCCTGCAGAAACACCCGATGTCGTTGATATTTGGCCAGAAACAAATCCGGTGTAAGTATCAATCAACACATCATTGGCTAAGACTACCTCAGAGCCGAGTACGTCAATATTGGCCTGATTAGATTGCAAATCACCATTAAGGGTAACAATGGACCCTGTATAGCTTTGCGCACTGGTTGTAGTATAAGAACCGGTATTTTTAGTCGTGGTGACCGCTGGCAATACGATTGTGCCAGAAGACGTTAACCCCGCAGCATTAACCGTCATCGAACCTGCGCTAAATGTGCCTGTAGTCGATGCTGGGTACAAATTGACGTTGCCACCCATACCACCGGTAGCACTGGTATTAAAGGCATAATTTCGAACTGAGCTGCCTGATAAACTGTAACCAGAGAAAGTGATATCTCCGCTGTCAACGATCGACTGATTCGTGTCAATAGTCACTCCCGGTATATTGGTTGAGGATGAAGTGGACTCTCCCCCATTTAAGCCAACGTTACCCGTTGCTGTAAAATCACCATTAAGCGCAAAACTTGCGCCAGTTAATGAAATCGAACCATCTTGTTCCGTCGTTACTCCAGAGCCTATGAAGGATAGTCCCGTTAAGTATGAACCTGCACTATTGGTAGCATTCATATCTGTGGTGATACTACCACCAAATCCATCACTGGAGCTTGAATCAAGCGTTAACGTAGCCGATACGCCTGTATTAGCGGATATATCAACACCTCTACTGCCCCAGCTATTATTTAACGAGATACTGCCTGAATTGCCTAATGACGTTGTATTGCTGGCATTGTCTGCATTGCTATCAATGCGAGATGAACCGGCAAGTTTAAAAGTATTACTCGATAACGATATATTTCCGCCATTGGTATTCACATCGCCATTTAAAGTAATACTGTTATTGTATGAAGTCACATTGAAATAGCCGGCCCCACCATAAATGTTATTAACCTGAATGTCTTTATAGTAGGCATACAAGTCAAAATTACGATTAAAGCCAGACAAATCTATGCTACTAGCATCTAGGGTAATGAGACCATTACCCGTATCTGAGTAATTAAGGTTTTCAGTGACAGAGTCATTATCGAACAAATCAATCGCGACAGTATGCGCTCTTGCCGTGTTATCCGTGCTTGAGTAATTAACTTTAATGGTTTTAAAGTGCTCAGCAGACAACTCATTAATAGCAATATCGCCACTTTCATTATTAATTGCCAGTACATTATTACCCACGTTGGCTTCGCCTAACTCTCCGCCTTTGGCGACTTTAAGCGTATAACCACCGCCACCAATTGAAGCCGTGTTTGTTGTATTATAGGCCGTTGTCAAATTTAAGTTGCCGACGGTAACAGTTGCCGTATTTGGATTAGCCAGTGTTGTAGGCGTTATTGAACCATTACCCTGAACGTGACTAGTAGAGTAGGCCGAAATACTTTTACCATAATAGGATGTTAATGAAAGCGTTGCAGCACCAATATCAATGGCATTATCTGCCATGATAATATCTCTTGATTGAGAAATAGATAAGCCCGTTTTCAAGCTAACGTTTTTATTATCTGTTTTGATACCTGATAATTTATTGGTATTGTCAATGGTATGAACAATAGTTTTCGCATCCGCGGTGGTTTCTATATTAAAGAAGTCACCATTGGTAGACAAAATATGATGATGACCAGCGATATTCGCATTGCTATCGACAGCCGAGAAGGTAATGCTGTTAAAGTCACTGTTACGAAGCCAAGTAGAACCACCAGAGTTGTTCACATTTAATGTGTTTGCTGTTACCTCTAGCGCATTACTCCAGTCGTCACCACTTGTTTTAACACCAAAATTACTGGCATTTAAGTTTAACGTACCATTTTGAATATAAATTTCTTTATTACTAAAATCACTTGGCGGAGTGCTAGAGCTGTAATCCTCTGCGGCATTGTCTGCTTTTATCTCGCCGTACGTCGATCCAGATAGTGCCGTTAACGTTAAATTCAATCCTGTTCCATCCAAAACAGAATTATCAGACGAATTGACCGATGTACTACCTCCAGTAGCGACAATCGCACCATTTTCCAAAGTAATATTGGGTGCTTGAATCGTTATATTTTTATAAGAAGTTGTATCAACTAATCCACCTGTTGCAATGGTTAGAAGGCCATTTTCATCCGTTGTCGCTAGCAGTCTATGCGAACCATCGTCATTAAACTCTATACGTTGAGTTGTGTCTGCGGTGGTGGTATCTGTTGTTAAGTTTAGAGTCGAAAAATTAGCATCATCGTACCCATTGGCAAACTTAATATATGAGTTTCCGCCAGTATTGGTAATATTAATGGTTCCATTACTACTAGAGAATAATACTGGAGAGTCTTCAGAACCAATATTTTCAGCACTCGTCACATTTACCATTGCGGACGAAGAATTCGTGCTAATTTTAGTAGAGTCTGTACTTGCACCAATAATTGAACCGCCGGCTTCTAAAGTTAAAGAAGTCGGAACCGTGGCTACCTGCTCATAATTAGGCGTACCAGAACGATTAGAGTTAGTTTCTGTTTCATTATTATAGCCAGAAGAGCTGGCTGTAGAATTTATCGAGTAAGATTTACCAGTGGCATCTCCCGTCGGCAAATTAATATCATCCGTCACCTTTAATACTAAAGAGCCAGTGCCAACATCTATTTGACTGCCCGTATTCATGGTGAAGTTTTCTGCAGAGGCGGTAACAATGTCATGATAAGTCTGGTTATTATAAGCAAACACAACGCCATTAGTCGCTTGCCCTAACGTCACTGAGCCAACATAAAAATTGCCATTATTCGTTGTTACACTGCCGTTAGAACCAAAAATAACATCACCGCCACCAGTCGCATCGTTATTCGCGGTAAGAATCAGGTTAAGACGTTGCTGTTCTGAACTGATTGCACCATTCACTGTAATATTGCTTGTTGACGTAACGGTCAGTGTTGTGTCTGTTGTAATATCATAAACCGGTTGAGGTGCGGTACCACTGGTGCCGGCGGAGACTTTGGTGATGCTGTCGTTAATCGTAATACCACCAAAATCGGCACTGGTAATGGCGGCATCAGTATTGACATCTATGAGATTATTTTGTCCTGCTAAGGTTTCACTTAACGTCACTTTGGCACTACTGGCTGTCAGCGTATAATTGGCTGTTTTTAACGCATCAGATATAGTTTGCCCAGTAATATCACCACCGGTTGCCGCTACGACGGTATCAAACGTCGAAACAGGCGTTTTCCAGGTTCCGTTTGCTGTATTACCCGCTGTTGTGACGTTAGCACTGGTATTTAAAAACACGGATTGACCATTGGTGATAATTGTACCGCCAGTGCCATTGGTCGTGCTGGCATTTAACACACCCTCAAGACTGATAAAATCCGCTGCCGTTGAAGCATCTTTTGCTAAAGTAATGTTACCACCATTAGTGGTTGTACTACTGGCGTCCAAAGTACCCTTCTGAGTAATGTTTGCACCATACAAGGCAATACTTTCTGGAGACGTAAGGGTTTTGCCACTCTCTACGGTGATGTCCTTCGCAGACGTTAGCGTTAAAGCACCACCCGCTGTTAAATTTTCAGATACAGTAATATCACCGTCTACAGTCGAGACACTTAATGCCCCAGACGTGATCATAGAGCCTAACTGAGAGGTTTCTGTTGTAATATCAGCTGCACCTACTAGTTCTTTTGCACTGACAAACTCTACACTTCCTGTATTGGCAGTTAGTGTTCCAATAGAGTTACCTTCATCTGTCAGAGTATGCGCGCCACCCACACCAAGTAGATTCAAATCTTGTCCACCGGTAATGGCTCCGGTTTGGGTCACAGTGCCCGTTGACTGCAAAGTCAATGCGTCGTTAAACACAGTGGCACCAATAGTAATATCACCTGATTGACTGGAATCACCAATCACAATACCTGAGAAACCATCCGCAATTTTTGAGACAAAATCAGCAGAAAGTAGTTGAAGTGTGTCCACTGCATTATCGTCAATCGTATCCACAATACTAATCGCGTCGCTGGCAGTATCGCTCGTGATGTTCAATGTACCCGTGCCAGAAATAGCTTTGCCTTCGGCTACCGAAAGTTCACCCACTTTTAGCGTCAGATTATTCGCACCAGCGGCTAGATTATTACTGACTGACAAAGCACCACTGGTTTGCAGTGTTGTTGCGTCTTTAAAGGTTGTATCTGCGCCAATTTCAATACCGCCGGTATGATCGGCGCTACCTATGGTTATATTTGCAAACCCGTCGGCAAAATCCGTACTAATGTTTGTGGTCGTTAATTGCAGAGCATCGGCTGTTGTACCACCCACATCAATCAGTTTATCTGCTGTTTTAGTGGTTATTTGCAAAGTACCAGAACCAGCCAGTGTTTTTCCATCCGCTATCGTTAAAGCATCGGTATTGAATGTGATGTTACCAGCACCAGTGGCGATATTTTCGTTGATGGTTAACGCATCAGAAGTCAGGTTCAAAGCTCCTGATGTGGTAATAGCACCAGTGGTTTGTGTGGAACTATTTACCAATGCCACACTACCTGTATTGGCGGTTAGATTACCAATGGCATTACCTGCATTAGTCAGGGTATGCGTGCCACCTGCGCCCAATAAATTTAAATCCTGATCACCTGTAATGGCACCCGTTTGGGTGACTGCGCCAGAAGTTTGTAATGTCAATGCCTTATCAAAAGCAACTTCTGCAATCGTAATATTGCCTGATTGGCTCGCACTACCTATTACAACTTCCGAGAAAGTGTCGGCAAAGTCAGTATTAATATTGTCCGCTGTCAGTTGCAGATCTCCCTCTGCTCCACCGATACCTATGGTTTTGCTGTCAGTATTAGAAGCGACAGTCAGTACACCGCTACCAGAAATGGTTTGATCAGCAGCGACTGAAAGAGTACCCACTTTTAATGTCAGATTGTTCGCACCAGCCGCTAGATTATGGTCAACAGATAAGGCTCCACTGGTTTGCATTGTAACAGCGGCGGCCAAGGTAGAATCTTCTACAATATTAATGCCACCTGTTTGATCTGCTCCACCAATGACAATGTCAGAAAAACCATTTGCAATTTTGCTACCAAAATCCGCTGCATTTAATTGCTGGCTTGTCCCACCAATGTCAATCGCTTCGCTGTCTGCCTCAGAAGCAACCGTCAACACACCTGTACCAGAAATGGTTTTATCATCTGCTATAGTGAGCTGGCCTACTTTTAGCGTCAGGTTGTTTGCGAGGGCATCTAGATCATTGTTAACCGATAAAATACCGCCCGTTTGCAATGTTGTCGCATCATTAAGTGTGGTGTCGGCACCAATTTCAATACCGCCAGTATGATCGGCACTACCGATAGTGATGGCTGAAAAGCCATCGGCAAAATCAGCCGTAGAGATTTGTAAAGCCCCAGAACCGCCATTAACACCAATCGTCGTAGCAACTGATTTAGTTGCTACTTGTAAAGTCCCCGACCCTGTAACCGTTTTGCCACTCGCAACCGTTAAAGCGTCGGTGTTGAATGTGACATTACCCGCACCAGTGGCAATGTTTTCATTGATGGTTAAGGAACCAGAAGTCAGATTAAGTGCACCGGTTGTAGTAATAGCGCCAGTGGTTTGAGCTGAACTATTTACCAACTCCACACTGCCCGTGTCTGCAGTAAGAGTGCCAATCTCATTGTTCTCGTTGGTTAAAGTATATGTGCCTGTCCCCAATAAGTTTAGCGCCTGATCACCAGTAATGGCACCTGTTTGCGTAACCGTGCCAGTGGAAGACAGCTCAACTGCACCTGTCGTGGCAATTGTCCCAAGAGAAAAATCATGGTTGTTAGTAACGCTTAAGGTGCCAGTATTGGCGGCCAACGAAGCAATCTCATTACCAGCGTTGGTTAGAGTATATGTACCTGAACCTTGTAAGTTTAGAGCTTGCCCTCCTGTAATGGCGCCAGTTTGCGTAACTGCACCAGTGGAAGATAGTTCAACATCGCCTGTGGTGACGATAGACCCGAGGGAAAAATCTTGGTTGTTGGTAACATTCAAGCTACCTGTATTTGCAGTAAGCGTGCCGATCGCATTAGATGTATTGGTTAGGGTATATGTTCCCCCAGTGCCAAGTAGGTTTACATTTTGCCCGCCAGTAATAGCGCCTGTTTGCGTTACTGTGCCAATGGAAGACAGCTCAACATCACCTGTGGTGATAATAGATCCAAGAGAGAAATCATGATTGTTGGTAACACTTACACTGCCTGTATTGGCAGCCAACGAAGCGATTTCATTGCCCGTGTTATTTAGGGTATACGCACCATTTACACCAAACAAACTTAGCGCTTGATCTCCTGTGATGGCCGTATCACTTGCTTGTGTTACGGTACCTGTACTAGATAGTTGAACAGCACCTGTGGTAGCAATATTTCCTAAGGTAAATTCTGTACCGTGGAAGGTTAATGCACCGCTGGTAGCTGTTAACTGGCCTATCGCATTATCAGCGTTATTTAATGTGTGTGTACCACCACCTAACAACGTCAGGTTTTGATCACCGGTAATGGCACCGCTTTGAGTTATGCTACCTGTGGTTTGCAGTGTCAATGTATCTTTCAATACGGTGGCATCAACATCGATATTTCCTGATTGATTCTCGCCGCCAATCGTAATCTCAGAGAATCCATCGACGAAATCTGTACTGAAATTAGTCGCCGTAATTTGCAGAGTGCCTGTTCCACCACCAATACCAATCGTTGCGGAGGCTGTTTTGGCCGCTATCTGCAGTGCGCCAGTACTTTTAACCGTGCCGCTGGTAACAGTCAGTGCATCAGTATTAAATGTTATATCCCCAGCGCCGGCATCGATATCTCCATTGATCGTCAGTGCATCAGAGGTCAAGCTTAACGACCCAGTTGTAGTAATAGCGCCAGTAGTTTGTGCAGAGCCACTCACCAATTCCACACTGCCAGTATTAGCCGTAAGCGTGCCAATCTCATTATTAGCGTTGGTAAGGATGTATGTTCCCTCTGTACCAAGCAAGTTTAACGCTTGCCCCCCTAGAATAACACTATCTTGTGTCACTGTACCTGTTGAAGAAAGTTCAACTGCCCCTGTCGTGGCAATCGTCCCAAGAGAAAAATTATGATTGTTAGTAACGCTTAAAGTGCCGGTATTAGCGGCCAACGAAGCAATCTCATTGCCAGCATTGGTTAGAGTATATGTACCTGAACCTTGTAGGTTTAGAGCTTGCCCTCCGGTAATAGCACCCGTTTGAGTCACAGTGCCAGAAGAAGACAGTTCAACATCGCCTGTGGTGACGATAGACCCGAGGGAAAAATCTTGGTTATTGGTAACATTCAAGCTACCTGTATCTGCAGCAAGGGAACCAATCGCGTTAGATGTATTGGTTAGGGTGTATGTTCCCCCTGTACCAAGTAGATTTACATTTTGCCCACCGGTAATAGCACCCGTTTGAGTTACCGTGCCAGAAGAAGACAGTTCCACCGAACCTGTCGATGTAATGCTCCCTAAACTAATATCCCCCGTGGATAAAATTTTAACGTTACCCGCTGCGGCAGAGATAGCTTGTGTTGTCACACTTGCCGCAGGACTCGTGTCTGTTGCACCACCAATCCAAACATCACCGCCATTGGTGTCAATCGAAGAGCCAACGCCCATGCTGACACTACCAGAACTGTTACTGTCGTTGTCTGCACGAAGAACGGTGTTCAGTGCCCCAGTTGTCGAGGTAATAGACACGTTTTCATTAATAACAATATTATTTGCAGCGGTTAAGGTGAGTGTTGCATCTGCTCCCGATGATTTCGAAATATTCGCAGCAAGGGTGATATCCCCTTCACCGTCCACTTCTGAATCTGTCTGAACTGTAACATTGGTACCTGCATTTAATGCTGTCTCGATTGTTTCTGCCCCAATGTCACTTTGGGTTTCACCACTCGTCAAACTACCGCCACTGCCTGCGCTAATAGTAATGTTCGTTGGATCAAGCAACCATTCTGAGGCTTTTACTGTGGTGCCTTTTGCAACATTTAGCACATGACCTGAGGTTTCGATCTTGCCACCATTTGCATTTTCACCTAGACCTTGCGCACGGATGTTACCAGCCACTTTGGTCACACTGTCAGCATTCTTTACGTCTGACCAGACAACAACTTTACCGCCATCACCCTGTGTCGTAGCGCTGGCTGAAATTTGGCTGGTTTCAGTCAAAGTCACTTTCGTCGCATGTGGATACTGTTCAGCATTTTCACCCTGCCAATCCCCACCGATTAGGATTTCGCCACCACCTGTTGCACCATCAGCAACTATTGTCCCGCTGTTGGTAATGTCATCGCCCATAAAGACGATTTCGCCGCCTTGAGATACCAAGCTTGTAGCTTCAACAATACCGGTATTATTAACAACACTCGCAGCAAGGTCGCCAGCTGCTTTTGCGGTAAACAAAATATGACCGCCGTCGGCTTTTATGGCACCACCATTTAGAATCAATGCATCAATGGCACCTTGCTTAACTTCAATACTTACCGTGCCACCTAAGTTGACCAATACAGAATCACCTGCGGCAAGCTGCACGCTGCCTTGATTAGCAACGATATCCCCCATATTTTGAACTTTTGCCGCAATCATCACAACGTAACCACCGTCGGTTGCGACTAGACTGCCGCGGTTAATAACCGCATTGCCGTTGCTGCCTTCAAAAATAAAATTGTCAGCACTGAAATTTTCATTCGTTAGGTCTCTTGTGGAAGCAATCAAACCGCCGACGTTAACCTGTGCTGTCGTACCAAATAAGATACCGTTAGGGTTTATAAGGAAGACTTGACCATTTGCGTTAATGGCACCTTGTATACTCGAAACATCAGATCCAGTAACACGGTTTAACGCAACAGATGAGGATGAAGGTTGGATAAAGTTAACAACACTGTCTTCACCTACACTAAACGACTGCCAATCAATGGCCATTTTGTTGGTATTTTGAGTGATATTAAGCGTTTTTCCATTTGGTTGAGAAATACTACCTGAGCCTAAACTTACCGTACCATTAGTAGGCAATGCATCCGCATAAGCTTGGGCACTGACTATAAATACGCTACCTGCTATCAAGCTTAATCGAGTTCGATGGCGGCGGCCGTGACTTTTCTTTTTCCCAGCACTTTTGCCGATTTCACTCACAGCTTGCCAAACACCTATCGACGAATTCCAGATAACACGGTAAATTCGATTCATATACCAACCTATGTAAAATATTTGAGACTCACATAGCTTAGCTCAAGCCGCCAACTCACTTCCTTATTTTTTCAATATTTTTTACTACTTTCCTGTCACTTCTTGTTAACTATTGTAAATCCTTCGATGAACATTTTTTACTAAGCAAGCACTCACTTTTTATGCTTAGCTTTTTTATGCTGAGAGGGACACGCAGATGACTTCAATGAAACTAAAACAATTTCATCGTATTTAAACACTATAAAAAAATAACAAGATGCTTGAGATTAGATGAACAAGCTTGAAGCCTGTTGAGAGTGCTCTTAACTTATGATGGTCTATCGTCAGCTGACAAAATAACGTTTTTTAAAGGCCGATAACACCTTGGTAAGATGATCGGGTAAATCGTCGGCAATCAAACCAATGCCAACGTCATTACCTACCTCACCATGCAACCATACCGCTGCGGAGGCAGCATCCAATGGCGACATACCTTGTGCAAGTAAGCCGGCAATAAAGCCAGCCAATACGTCCCCTGAACCACCGGTAGCAAGATACGCAGGCGCGTTTGAGTTGATAATTGCTCGACCATCGGGCGAGGCAATCACCGTATCAGCGCCTTTTAACACCACAACAGCACCGCTTAATTTGGCGGCCAGTCGAGCGCGGGTTAATTTATCACCCGCGTGATGTTCATTGATGCCAGAAAAGATACGCGCAAATTCGCCTTCGTGGGGTGTCATCACACAAGGTCCAACAATAGCATCGAACAGCGTTTGTGGGTCATCCGAAAAAGCACTGAGTGCATCGGCATCCAACACGGTGGCGCGACCAGTCGCCAACGCTGTAAGAACGATTTTTCGCGTGCGTATTCTCTCGAATCCTGATAACCCTGCTCCCGGCCCAACCACTATCGCGTTGTGTCGCGGATCGAATAACAGCTCTTCAAAATCCTCTGCTTCTTGTGTCTGTTCTAGCTTCGCCACCATCACGCTCGTCATCGCCGTGGCATATATTGCCCATGCTTTCATTGGCACGGCCAGCGTAACCAAGCCCGCACCGATTCGCATGGCACCTCGAGCGGTTAAGCGACTCGCCCCAGTTAGGTTTTCTCCACCAAATACCACAGCGTGACCACGATGAAATTTGTGTCCCTCTAAACGAGGCCAAGGGTAATTTTCATACCAAAGCTCTGGGCTATTTTCCCACGCTTGAAGATTTAACTCATTCAACACCATCTCAGGAATACCGATGTCCGCAACCACCAGCTCACCACATAATGCACGACCAGGGAGCAGTAAATGCCCCGGCTTTTTGCGGAAAAACGTCACCGTTATTTCTGCAGGGGCCACCAACCCAAGCGCCGCACCTGTTGTGCCATCCACGCCACTGGGCACATCTACCGCACAAACGGGCACTTTTCGTGTGATTATAGCGTCAACCATATCGCGAGATTTGCCTTCTAAAGGACGAGTCAAACCCGCACCAAACATGGCATCAATAACCAGATCGGTTTGCTCTAATAAATCAACAGAATAGGCTTCAACCTCACCTTGCCAAGCCTGATAAAAATGCGCCGCTTCAGGCGATAATTTTTCAACAGCCCCCATAAAAGCCAACCGCACAGGCCAGCCAACGGATCCTAGTAACTGAGCGACAACAAAACCATCACCGCCATTATTACCCGGCCCACAAAGCACTAGTACAGAACATTTAGACCAACGATTAAGTACAGCATCGGCGACTGCCTTTCCTGCCGCCGCCATCAGGTCAACCGCAGGCACACCCGCCACCACTGCGGCTTTGTCTGCCTCAGTCATTTCGCTTGCGGTTAGAAGTAATTGAGTGTTTGGGTTTAACGCATTAATCATGATGTAGTAGTCAACTTATTCCGAATCATAAATGAGATTACTCATCTAGTTTAGCGAGCACCATTACATTATTAAAATGATACGGCGACTCCAAGTAACTTATAGATCTAAGTATAGCGTTAACATTTGCTCAGTACTAAAAAACCAGACACTGTGTTTAAGATCCGCCGAAATTGGACCCACATATTATTAAAACACTTTCTTTTTTGCAGCAATGTTACCACTTGAAACTGTTTCTTTTTTCATCAGAGTACAGATACAACTTAAAGTTGTATTGAGAAAAAAAATAATTAATACTAACTCCTAGCTATCGCATTTAACGGATTAATGACCATGTCTAATATCAATAAAGTTTTTAGCGCTTCTTGTTCCGTAACCAACCTACCACAAGGTATCTCAATTTCCTCCATTAGAAGCGGCGCTCTGCTTTCCTCCGCTGGCCAATGTATTCATTTACGCCCCTATCATACCTTTGGTCGTTCAACTGAATGCCACACTAATCTGGCTGGCGCTGATATTTCGCGTATTCATGCCATTATTTATTGGCAAGACGACAACTGGTACATAGAGGACAGAAGCAAGAATGGCGTCTGGCTCAACGACAACAAAATCCTCAAAGAGCAACCACATCTACTACACGAATCAGACAAAATCATTCTATCTTCTAAAACGGGTGATGCTTTCACCATGGTAAATGACCTTGAACCCTGTGATGTGTTAGTCAGCATGGAACGAAATAAAGCAGCAATCTACCTTGAAAGACCTGTCACATCGGTAGAAAAAACGCTTAATCTTTTTTATGAAAATGAAGGTTGGTACATTATTTATGATGATGAAAGAGAAGAAAGCAAAGCCATCCAAGATGGCCACTGTATTTGTATCAACGACTCACTTTATCGCCTACAAAGCAATCGAATCGAATACCAAACCTTTGAAAATAAGCCAACAGCAAAATCGCTTGATGACCTAGAGTTAAGATTACATGTTTCTGATAACGAAGAAGAAATCCAACTTTATATAAAAGATAACAAGAGTTCTTCTGTGATTGAGGGACATCGTATTCAGAGTCAATTATATTTATTACTGTGTTTGGCTCGCAAATCCATCGCTGATAAGAATCAAGGTTTCTCTGAATGTCACTGTGGCTGGATTAATTTAGACGACCTCTCTAAAGCACTTGGCATCGAACCCGACAACACCCGCATTCGACTACACCGCCTGCGTACAAGAATCCGTGATACCGTCAATTTTAGCGGTGTGGATGCTTGTCAGTTATTACAACTTCAAGATGGGGAAGTAAGGCTTAATACATCAAAAGTAGAAGTAATCAAAGGAACTCTTTCAGAAACAGTGTTAGGAGCGCACTAACTATGTCGGCGGTTGCCATGCATCATTTCGACTCTGAAGAGTACGACCTACAACATAAAATAGGTCAAGGCGGCTTTGGCTCGGTATTTAAAGCGGTTCATAAAAAAACCAAGCAAACCGTTGCCATAAAATTCCTCCAATTCGCGACACAATCCACTCAAAAACACAGACAGCAACAACTGGCTCGCTTTGAACGAGAAAGTAACTTCGTTTGTCGGCTGTCCCATCCACATATCGTTCGTTTACTAGACAAAGGCAATATTGACGACAACACTCTTTATAGTGTTTTTGAGTACGTGGAGGGTATTTCACTCAGTGATTACCTAAAACGGCATGGCGCCTTGAGCGTGGCAGAAACACACGCCATTATGTTGCAAATTCTAGATGCTCTAGTACATGCCCATAAGCAAGGCATCATTCATCGCGACATCAAACCGTCCAACATCATGATCTCGCAGACTGGGGCAAAGCATCACGTAAAACTATTGGATTTTGGCATTAGTACGCTCACTCTAGGACAAAGGGCGGAAGACTATAAGGTTCTCACCATCACCCAAGAATCCATCGGTACACCGACTTATTGCGCCCCAGAACAGCTACGTGGCGAGCTTACCACGTTCAGCGCTGACCTCTACATGTGGGGACTCGTCTTTATTGAGTGTTTAACGGGTGCCCCAGCCATCCATGGGGCCAGCGTCGCAGAAATTTACCATAAACACCTCAACGACATTCCAGTCCCCATCCCAACCGCCCTTCACTCTCACCCACTGGGTCAACTACTGCAAAGAAGCCTACGTAAAAATGCCAGTGAGCGTATTAACAGTGCTCAAGCCCTTTACAAAGAACTAAGTGAACTGATTACCCACAATCTAGAAGGTCGCTTTCTGCCCGTCACACCCCAAGCCCAAGAGCTCGATGACACCCTAGTACGACGTCAAGACGACCCTAATCATTTAGCCGTCAACGCCACTCAAGCCACAGAACGCAAGCAAATTACCACGCTCGCCTTGCGTATTCGCGTCAAAAACCTTGAAGAAGATATCGCCAACACAGACACCGCCGACACAGATGTGGTTGAAACCCTATTTCAAGCCACTCGTAGCCAATGCATCGATGTCGCCCAACGCTATGGTGGCTTTCATGTGGGCAATTTAACGGGATTTTCTGTATTTTACTTTGGTTACCCCGTTGCCAGTGATCACGATGCACGTTTAGCAGCACGAACCGCACTAGAAATCATCAGCTTAACCAAAAAACAACAGTCTTATATGAGCGCCCGCCATGGCTGCGAATTTGAAATCAATATCGGTATCCACACTGGCATCTTGTTAAAACGTGGCAACACCGTACCCGATGGTTTTGCCAGCCATCACGCCTGTGATCTCGCATTGCTAGCACAAGGACAAAGCATTCTGTGCTCCCTTGACACCAAAACCATACTGGACAACTACTATCAGTTTTCCGAGCGTCAATTTTCCGAACACAAAAGCGCACAGCAAGACTGCACTCAACTCATCGCCGAACGTGTCATAGAAGCATTTGGCTTTATGCGTGGCGTGCGCAACAACCACCTACTAATCGGACGCGCCACAGAACTAGACATTTTACGCAGCGCCCTAGAAAACACCACGAACCACAGCAGAATCATTCATTTACACGGTGAAGCGGGAATCGGCAAATCACGTCTCATCCATGAGTTCCGGCAGCTAGAATCCAAGCGAACGCATCATATTTTCCAAGCGCTACCAGAACACCAAAACAACGCTCTTTTTCCTATTCTATCCGTTATAAAACGCCTACTAACGTCGCTCTTTAACCAAAAACAAATAGCCAAGGAAAGAATAGCCCAGAAAAAAACAGACCAGCAACAAACAGAGCAGCCACAAAGCCAAGGCAAGCAACTCACTCAGTTGATAGAAAAGGGCAATTTATCTGGGCCAACAGCGGAAATCATCACTCTTTTAGCTGCATGGTTAAACATTAATGACATTGAAAACCGTCAGTTATCCAGTCTTGAACCCACTGTACAAAAATCCCTCTTATTTGAAGGATTGACTTATATTCTTACCTGCTATCAGCATCAAACGGCTCAATCCAGCAAATCCGCAGAACATGTTTATATTTTTGAAGACATTCACTGGGCAGACGCTACCACAGTAGAATTCATTGCTTATTTAGCAAAGCAAGACAAGATACAAGGCATTATCACCACCTCGCGCCAGTCGGCCCCTACCGTCTTTGCAAATAATCCGTTGACCCATATTCCACTCGAACAATTAACAGAGACCGCCACAGAAGAATTCATTCATACTCTGTTTGAAGGGGCCAATATTGCCAGCCGAGTAATGACACTACTGGTGGCTCGCACTGATGGCATTCCGCTTTTCATTGAAGAACTGGTCTCCATGCTAAAGCGTCGTCAATTGGTTCAGCTAACAAAGGGTACTATCGACTTTGTTAATCCACAAAAAATCGATGACATACCCGGCAGCTTACGCGAATCTATACAAAATAAAATCGACGGTCTTATCTATGCTAAAGACACCTTGCAACTGGCGGCCGCTATTGGTCGCCAATTTGATTACAACCTGTTGGTCGCCGCGTCTCACTTTAGTGAATTACAAGTTCAAAACGATGTCTCTGAGCTGATCGACAACCAACTTATTATCCAACAACGTCACGTGGATGGTGACCGCTACCTGTTCAAACACGCCTTAGTACGAGACGCAGGCTATGACAGTATTGAACGGAAGACACGACTAGAACTACATGAACGCATTGCTGAATCCATCCTCAGTACAACAAAAGAAATAGATCGTTTTATTGCTTCAGACCTCGCACAGCACTATGAAAAAGCCCAGCAATACCACAAAGCCAGCACATACTATTACCAAGCCGCCAGCGAAGCCGAAACCACCTTTGCCGTCGACGACGCCATACACCTATACCAAAGTGCCCTACACTGCTATCGAAAAAACGCGTCTACTTTTAATGAAGAAGGAGAGCAAAAGCAAGGACAAGAGCAACAACTCAAAGCCATATTAAAAGGCCTTGCCAGCTGCCTAGCTAGAGATGGACAACACGACAACGCCAGAAAAGCACTACAAGAATTCATTGGCCTACTCGAACAAGCAAACGACTACGAAACCCTAGCCTCAGCACAAATCGCTCTCGGTAAAACCTATGAAGTAATTCATCAACATGATAACGCCCTCACCCATTATGAGGCCGCTTACACTTCACTATTAAAAGCACCACACTCTACCGCACCAGAAAAATCCGACTGGTGGAAGATTTGGTTAGAAATTAAAAGTGCCATTTTGTATGTACATTACTGGCAAGGAAGGCCAAATGAAATGGAACCAATATTAAAAGAAATGGAGCCTGTGATGCAGGCTTTTGATGATCAAAAACAACTTATCAAATATTACATAGACCAATTTCAATTCAGATTAAGAAGTAAACGCTACGTACTAATTTCAGATGATATATCTATTCCCAAAAAAGCATTAAAAGCAGCAACACGATATAATGATGAAGTAATGATGGCATCTTCACTTTTCTTAATTGGCTTTGGACTACTTCTAAGCCATAACTATCATGCATCTAAAGCTAATCTAATTAAATCTCTATCATTGACTAAAAAGTTTGGTGATAAAGTAATGCAGTTACGAAATTATACTTATCTATCTATAAATGATCGGATGTTAAAAGAAATCAAAGACACTCGTAAATATGCTGAAGTTTCATTAGAACTTTCCTTAGAGACTAATATGGATGATTATGTTGCCGTTGCGTTAGCCAACCTAGCTTGGAGTTATTTTATAGACGCTGAATATCAGCAAGCAAGTATTTATTTAGAGCAAAGCTTAGCCCGGTGGGAAGAGGTAACAACTCGCTTTGAATACCCATTTTTATGGTTATCTCATTTACAGGCCATCACGCTGTGTGGTGTGAATGATGACTTTGCGAATAAATACATTCATCAAGTTCCCAGTTTTGCAATAACACTGCTTGATCCTAGACAAGTGCCCCTGCCACAGACTGTAGAGCAGTTACTCTTGCAACTGTCTGGTAATAATAATATTTCTCAACGAACTTCTCTCATCAAGAAGCTCACCCAAACCGCGGCCGAACATCGGCTTCTTTAATGGACCTAAAAAAAGGAAAAGGCTATGTCAGATTTACAAACCCTTAGCGATGAAGCCATTGCTTCCATGAATGACATTTATGTCATGCTATCAGAAGACAGCATTGCGTACCTACCCTATGAGCTTTATGCAGACAAATCCCGCATTATCGAAAAAGTCAATGTCGATGGTACCTTTGCTCAACGCTTCTTTTTAAACGAAGAAGGGGTTTATCCTGCCAATCTATCAGGCCCTGCAGTCACCAAAGTGATTCCATGGAATATAGAGCAAGCCGCAGGAAATTCAGAAATCAATACGGCAGACACCTATCAACCTGGTTATTTTCTCGATTTACGCCAGCTGAAAATGAGCCGTCTTAATATGATACAAATCTCCAACGACTCTCCCGCCGTCGCTGATACACCTATCCCCAATAGCGCTCTGCCAATAGCCACCAATACCTTTATTCCTGTGCCTAAAGACAAGCAAAGCCAGCTAAAAGCTGTGCCAAAAGAGGCCAATTTATACGTGGCCTTTTTTCAAAAGCCGGACGACACACGCTCTAGCACTGAATGCTATAGTTATTGTGTCAGTTACATTAGCGCGGAAGAAGTGAACCAACAACTAACAACATCTAAAAGTGCGGCCATTGAGCATCTACAAACATATTATGGCGACACTCGGGTACAGGCTGGCGCTCTTAACCCTAATGACATCAACCACGACTTTCATCAGAATACAATTAAATCGGACTCTGTTAACGTAATGATAGCCACATGTTATGTCGCCAATTTAAGAACATTTAAATCATAACCTGATATCAAGTACCAAAGGCGGACTCCATTTAGTGAGTCTGCCTGAATTTAATAACAACAGATCTGGCTTGTTGCATGTATATTTATCAATAAGCGTATAGTCAAATGGAAAGATAATAAAGGATGATTCATTGCAAATGCCTCACACCGGAATAACAAATCGCCAACCAGCCAGTCTACAGATTGACCCCATTCCTCTAGACCCTAAGCAAGGCTTTTCTCCTCAAGATCTCGCGAGGATGTATCATTTCCCAGAAAATAGAGGGGAAGGACAAACGTCTAAAAAGCTTTCTACGCAAGGACACAGGCTATGAAAACCTATCGTACAGGCACCCATCGCACGGTTTCTCCTGAAGAAACGCTCAGCAAGATCCAGCCTCATTTGACTGCCATGGGCATTACCCGTCTCGCCAATGTCACCGGGCTGGATGATATCGGTATTCCGGTGATTACCGCGTGCCGCCCTAATGCCAAAGCAGTCGCCGTTTCCCAAGGCAAGGGCATTTCCGTGGCGGCGGCCAAGGCCTCGGCCGCCATGGAAGCCATCGAAACCTATCATGCGGAACACATAGACCTGCCCATGCGGTTTACTAATTTTACCGAGTTGTCTAAATCCCATACTGTGGTGGATCTGACCCAAGTCCCCAGAATGAATGTGATGCCTTTTTCTGCCGCGACAAAACGCCCTTGGATTAAAGGAAGAGAGCTGAAAGGAGGAGAATTAGAATCAGGGGCTGAGGTTTATGTACCTTATGATCTGGTGCACTGTGACTTCACCGTACCGCTGCCACCCGGTAGTGGTTGCTTTCAGTTAAGTACTAATGGTCTGGCATCGGGTAATACTCGCGAGGAAGCTACCAGCCATGCCTTATGCGAATTGATTGAACGGGATGCCATGACACTCTGGTCCCTTCTCCCCAAACCCCAACAAGCCAAGCAAAAGGTGGATTTATCCAGCATTACCGACCCGACAATTCAGACACTGATCAAGCAAATTGAAGATGCCGATGTCATGGTAAGTGTGTGGAATGTCACTTCGGATCTGAATATTCCGACCTTCTTTTGCACTATTCTTAATCGGCAAGAAAGCCAGCATCGCCCTCTTTACCCTATGTCTGGCTCTGGCACCCATCTTGATAAACACGTCGCCATGATGCGCGCTATTACGGAAGCGGTGCAAACTCGCCTAACGCTGATTTCCGGTTCCCGTGACGATGCCAGTTTAAAAGACTATCAATCTCGCCAAAACATGGCCTACCAAGGGTTAGTTCGTGCAGAGTTAATGGATACGCCGGCCTATGTTGATTTCAATCACATAGACACCTGGTTACATGACACCATAGAAGAAGATGTGGCGTTGCTGGTTTCTCAACTTAAAAAACACCACCTTCCTAGCCCTATTATGATCGATCTAACCAAGCCCGAATTCGACATTCCCGTTGTGCGCGTCATCGCTCCCGGCTTGGAAGGCATACATGATGTACTGGGCTATGTCTTTGGACAACGGGCTCAGAACTTTTCTAAGGCAATACAAAACCTGCAGCCTACACTGAATAAGAAAATCAAGGAGCCTTCCCTATGAGCATAATTGTCTTTGCTGGCCCTTCCCTAAGCCAAGAAAAAGCCTTAGAAATCCTGCCCAATGCCGATATACGTCCACCAGCGAAACAAGGTGATCTTTACCTTGCCACCTTAGACAAGCCGCAAATCATCGTCTTGATTGATGGTTTTTTCGAGTCGGTGCCAGCGGTCTGGCATAAAGAAATTCTTCACGCCATGTCCATTGGTATTCATGTTTACGGCAGCTCCAGTATGGGGGCGTTAAGAGCCGCTGAATTAAATGTGTTTGGCATGGTCGGCTCGGGGCAAATATATGAGCGCTACGCCAGCGGTGAATACGAAGACGATGATGAAGTGGCCCTTACTCACGGTCCCGCCGAGCTTAACTATATGTTGGTATCAAGAGCCATGGTGGATTTACGCCACGACCTTGCTGGCGCCTGCAACGAAGGAATACTTACCCATGCACAGGCAGAGATACTTGAAAAACAACTCAAATCCCTCTGGTACCCAGAACGCACACACACGCAATTATGCACTTTTGCCCAAGCCCTGCTCTCCACCCAGCACTCTACCCAAGGCATAGCCTCTGATAAGCTAGAAGCATTGCGGGTATTTTTAAAGCAACACAGCCAATCACTAAAAGAACTAGACGCCATTAACCTGCTCAAAGACATTGCTAAGATAGACCTCAACACCCTAGCAGCAAAAACCGTCACCTATGTGCTGCAAGAAAATGATGCTTGGTACACCCTGATCAATGATGTGGTTAAACAGCGCCAACCCAAAATTGACGTTAACTTGCCCAGCCCAACAGAACCAGTCAAGCACTTAGAAGAAGACAAGCTGCCTGCAAAACTAAGAGTCCTCGCCTTAGAACGCGCTCAGGAGCTTGGCATAAACGTGAAACCTTGGATTCAACCCGCATTTCATAAAGTGGCTTTAGCTTGGCAGTGTGTCTCGCAGGATGACAGGGTAGAGTTTGAGAAGATGAGCCAAAAAATTCAGGCCTTAACACTCACCACCCAGCAATTTGACCAATGGATCGAGCGCGAAGCACTGCTGATGGCCTATGCCGACCAAATAACCATTCAAGCAGAGCACATCTTAGATGAAAGCCTCATTCGAACCGGTATGGACATAACCTCAGCGGTTTCTGTTTCATAACCGCACCGTTAAAGCTTCGTAGGCCTGATGAGGGAGGTACGACCGTTATCAGGCGTGTAACGTTATTTAGCCTACAATTGGTTGATTTATCTTGCTTTTTGTAGGCCGCGACTTTAGTCCGACAAGACTTAATATGTCGTGGTGAGTTTTTTGTCGGCCTAAAGGCACGACTTACAGGTTCAAGCATTTTTAATCAAGGTAGTTGGCAAACATAACCAGTGAGTAACGTTTTCCCGTCTTCATTTTGCTCACTCCGTGAATAAGATTACCCGAATGAAGCAAGGCCTCTCCTTGCTTCCAAGCAGCTCTTTCTAGGTTATCGCCGTTTAACATGACAAAGTATCCTCCCGAAAAATCTGCTTGATCATTCAATGCAATGACGCAGGTGTAATCACAAATATCGTGATGAAAAGGTATCAGTGGCCTTGTTTCCTCTGAATAAAGGCGAAGAAACAACGAATACCCAAGTTGAGGCGATAGTCCATGAGAAAGCGACTTATCAAGCATTTTAGGAAGGTCAAGAATGGTCTGACAAGTGTCCTTTCCAACCAGTTGAGCAAACAACTCTAGAGACACATCAACCTGATATTCAGGAAAGTCATCAACACTATCAATGACGGCGGAAGAGATATTGTCATCAATGAACTGAACTAATGCGAAGCACTGAGACTCCGTCAGCACCAGAATATGTTCCTTGAGATGAAAACGCTGCGGCTCCGTTATGCCTGTTTGATTGCCATAACCCCTAACAACGTCTTTTTCTGCTTGGGTGGCGAACTGTGGGTTAGCGTTTTCCAACAGATACTTTTTTATAACAGGGCATTCAAGACGACGATAACGCTTGTACGCCCGATGTTTTAGCCAGTCAATTTTCTCTTTGATACATTCAAAACTAACAAGAGGACGAGCAATCGGCTGAGCAACCGCCGCGTAAAATATCCATTCGTCGTTTAAACCACTCTGTGACTCATATATCGTATTCAACACGTCTGGTCTTGAGATCGACGGGAGATCAATTTGAAATGCGATGACGACTCCTTCCCCAGCAAGTCGATGCCGTTGATACCCACTGACAATATGCATAGAACCGCATTCAAGTTCTACAGTCATTCGCTCTTTTGACTGCAAACACATTTGTGCGCCTGTATTGAAATCAATTCTGATGTAAATACACAATGATGCCTTGCCACGAGCGAACGCTTCCTTGGCATGCTGTTCGATGCTTAAAATCACTGGTAATGTCACGGTGGCTCTTTCAAGCGCAACACTCTCGCTCATAAGATATCTATAGACTCTATCTATTGCATCCTTAAAGACTTTCCAGCCACGACAGTCGATAAGCGATTGAGCATTTCCATTTTCTTTTTCGCACCAATGCTTTAAGTGCGGATCATTGATCACAGCTCGATATTGCTGCCATGCGGCCCGACTCGAAAAGTGCTTAAAAAACGCATTTCGCCATAGTACATGTTGTTCAATATCGGGCAAATAAATATCATCTTTTTCAGAGTACAAATCGGTTAATTCAGCAATGGGTGTCTTCAAACCATTCATATCAGTATTCCTTTCAACCTCTTCCATTTAAATAAAAATAAAGTTGTAAAAATAATTTCGACACTTTAACCTAATTAAATAGATTAATCACTGTACAAACATAAGCGGTGAAAATTAACATTAAATCAACGATAAAAAAATAAATCAAAAAGGAATTAAAAATGGCTATCGATGTTTGGTTCCCACTCGCAATATACTATGAAGATATTGAAAATTCTGCAGATCATAAAAACAGCATGCTAGATAAGATCTACTCACTTAAAAGCAAAGTAGTGACAAAAAGAACCAACGATCAATCCAGTTGGACGGGAGATGTACATGATATAGATCAGCTACACAGTGACGCAGATTTTTCATGGCTCACAACAGAAGTTAAAAAACACGCAACAAACTACCTTAAAACGCTTGGATTGGATCTCGGTAAGATTGATATTTATGCCCAACGTTCATGGCCTATCATCGCAGAAAAAGGACAAAGCGTATCCAGACACACTCACCCTAATGCTAATTTAAGTGTCGTATACTATGTCTCTGTAGGATCTGGAGCCGACCCGGGCGCAACACGTTTTTTTAACGTAAATAAATATAATGAACTGTCTGGAAGCCTTAGTTCTAGCATGACTGAAGCCTATTGTGACTTTAATACACTGAATTTTGAACAGGTTGATTACGCACCAAAAGAAGGTCGGATTGTGATTTTCCCATCCAAACAACCCCATGATGTAACCGCAAATAAATGCGATGACCCAAGAGTGTCAATTTCGTATGACCTAGTGATTACCGCTAAAAAACAAACCGGCAACGGGACTCCAGAGTTCCTGATGCCCTCACCTGACCGCTGGGTAAAACTGTAATACACTTCAATTTAATCTTCTTTTGTCAGGCTAATTTTCATCTAACACAACTCAAGTAATTGATAAATATTAGCCTTTTTGTCTCTCTTCATGTGCACTATCCCTCCAAAAAACTCGTGTAACATTGTGTAATTTACTTATTTAATTTTAAGTATAACTATAAGCCGTCCAAATATAACAAAAAGAAAATACTGAAATTTTAGAAAATAAAGAGCAATACAAGATCATTCTTTTAAAAGACCTGTCGAACGCTATTTACTTTTTAATGCTTTATAAGGGAGGGTAAATCGTCAAGGCAGACAATATGGAAACATAATAGAGAGGATTAAAAAATGAGTAACACATTAACGGCAGAACATAAAAAAAATCAACTAACCGAACTTGCAAAACATAATATTGTGCAAGCTGACATTATTCCTGAAATCAACACATTAGGATCCGGTAATGGCGTTGTATTATCGTCGAATGTCAACGAATCACACTATGCCCCTTCTGGTTGGGTAATGGCGACCAGTATCAAGGACCTCAAAGACAAGCTTGGGGTTAAAGACGATGAAATCGATGCTGGTACTAAATCTGATCATCACATCAACTACCCACCAGAACCTTCCTCAACTTTATTAAAGTTGCATAAAGATTCCCCTGATGGCTGTTCATTTGAACGCAATCTACACGAAAACTATAAGCAGGATGCCCATCACCTTGCCAACGCCACACTTGCCTACGTCATGGGACACTCCCAAAAAGTAAAAAAATACGAAGACGCCATCAACAAAGTCAGCTTCCCTAAACCAATGACGATTCCAGTTTTTGCGGCAGAAAATGTCACTGTTTCTCCGGGTAACCCCTTAATACTAAAAAGCGAAGATAACAAACCAATTGTGGTGAATTTTGGCACTGTCACTGTGGAACAAGGTGGTGAGATCCAGATTATTGGTGGCTCCACACAATGGACCTCTCAAGTCTTTACCCAAAAATAGCATGAGCAACTGTTTTAACTCATAACCATTTTTTACTTTTCAAAGGGACAAGATCATGACTACAACTTTCAGATTTGGCGCAGACAATGGCTCTAACGGACAACCAGGTGGTGTGGGTAGCACTGGCGGCCCTGGTTCAGATGGCAACACAAGTACTCAGTCGGGAGGTAAAGGCGCAAAGTGCACACAACAACCTACCAATGGTTCTCAAGGTGGAACTGGCGGGGTTGGAGGAAAAGGTGGCGACGGTACAAATGGCCTAAATTATGGCGGTGGATCAGTGTCATTGGGCAATGTTACGGGTGAAGTTACTATTTTATACGGAGCAGGCAATGGCGGTACTGGTGGTGCTGGTGGTGCTGGTGGTAATGGCGGTCAAGGCGGCAAAGCAGGCAATTGCACAGACTTATGCACCCCTGCAAGTAATGGTGTTCAGGGTGTCGGTGGTGCTGGCGGCAATGGCGGCACAGGTGGCAATGGCGGCAACTCGGCAGATTTATATGTGACGGCATCAAACAATGCGCAAGTAAGCATAACTTACTCGACAGGTCTTGCTGGAACAGGTGGCGCTGGCGGCGCTCCCGGCCAGGGAACAGGGAATAACGGTAGCGGTTCCGTTGGAGGCAATGGTCAAAACGGCACCGTCGGCAAGGTGTATGTAACCACCGCTTAATTGAACACGTTGATTTGGCTTATCAAATCAACAATTAAACATACATTTCTAATAGCAAGCACGCGTCACATTGTCGTTCTGATGTACAAGAGGCACATGCTTGCTACTACTTACAGAGGGAACAAGTATGAGTAATCTGTTAAACATAATCGCGAATGGAATAAATGGTGTCGATGGCAAACCTGGAGCGATTGGCTCTGTAGGCGCGACAGGTGAAAACGGCCATGACAGCTCTTCAAAAAGTAGCTGCAGTGGTAGCAGTTGTGTACCCGCCACAAAAGGCGGTGAAGGGGCTCCAGGCGGTAAAGGCGGAGAAGCGCAAAATGGCGAAGCTGGCACCAGCGCAAAAATGGTGACCTTTCGAGCCAAAAGCTACAGCCAAAACCTTACCGTCAATATTGAGTTAGCGGGTGGTAATGGCGGAGCTGGCGGCACTGGCGGCACTGGTGGCGCGGGTGGCAACGGCGGTGCAGGTGGTACAACCAGCGGCTCAGCATGCAAAAGTGAAACACCGACAAATGGCGGTAATGGCGGTAACGGCAATAATGGTGGCACGGGCGGAAACGGTGGTGCTGGTGGTAACGGCGGCGTTGCACTCGTTCAATATCAAACCGGTAATAGTTTACCTCTTAATGTGTCAGTGAATACCTTAGGCGGAGCAGGTGGTGCTGGTGGTGCTAGCGGTCAAGGTGGGCAAGGAGGACTTGGTGGTGCAGCGGGCACAAATGGAAGTAAAACAGGTAATGCAGGAACGCCTGGACAAAATGGACTCAACGGCGGTGGCGGTAGCCCAGGCCAAGTAGGCAGCAATGGACAACAAAGTGTCGCTGCAGCTGAGATCGATTCTTACGCTCAACTCGTTAGTCAATATGCTGTTCCTGCATCAAATCAGTACACCGGATTAAATGGCGCCACCACCTTAGATGCCTCAGCCACATCAGGCATTGTGCCCTTTCTAACGATTGCAGGTGATATGGATTCAATGCGTGAAATGATTGGCTCCAAATCTGTCAGTATTACTCATATGTATGATCACTCGTGCTTACAAGAGTTATCGACTAAGTCTAGAAAAGACCTCGACCGAAGTGAGTTCCACCAATTGCTGGCTCCGACGATGAGTTATTTACTGGGAGATACACAAAAAGTGGCGGCGGTTAAACCCCTACTGGACGATACTATGGCTCAAAAACAGATCGCTATTTTTGCCATTAAGAACGTTGAGATTCCGGCTGGTGGGCTGACAATCACAACATCGGAAGATGGGCCGAATCTTGTCCTCCTCATCACAGAAACAATATCAACTGGTGATATTTCTCTCTCCCCTATGCTGGGGTTAACCGTTAATACTGACCAACTAACGGGTAATTAATATGTCTCCTTTAAACGATAGATACCGTACTTCAGACGACAGTGATTCAGTTTTTGATTCTGCCATCGCGGTTGATTTACTACCACTGGCGCAATTGGCAATGACCTCAAGTGACCTGACTAATGTATTCCTGCCACCGGGTTGGAATAAATTAGCCATTGTAAACTGTGCCCCGCAGCCATTTCAGTATCCTGGTGTTAAAGGCTTTTTAGCGTCCGGTCGCGTGGGGAACGATACCAGCACATCCGCCGTCTTGGCGTTGGGTATCGACTGGTCAAACTGGATGCAATATTACATGAATGGTTCAATACAAGGCACGCCTGCCTCTTCATGGACAGGTGCACCTTCTGGCGCCCTAATCTCTTTTACCTATAACGCCATGTATAATGCAGTACGGGCGTCGTTGTGGGACAGTCTCAAGTTTCTTTCTGGTAAAAAACTAAGAGTCACAGGGGTGAGTTTATCAGGCCCTTTGGCACAAATGACGGCGCTGGATCTAAGATCTGGGAACAAAGGCCCCACTCAACAGAACGCGCCCGGTAATGTAGCAAGCTATGCCTTTTCAACAGGTGCCATAGCCAATTCAGCGTTTGCCACTTATCTAAAAAACGAGGTGCCAAATAGCTACTCTATAATAGCAGGAACGGAAGACAACAAAATTGACTTCTTTCCGCTCAATAATAACAGTGAATTCAATAGCGAACTTGGCGAATTAATCGAGCTCTCTTCCTCATTACCAGAGTTTGACGTGCCTTGGATAGAACGCTCTGCAGACTTTTATCTAAAAGCCATGAATGGCGTCCCAAATCCACCACCCTCTCAATCAGGTGCCGTTGAGCAAGTTCCAGGCTTTAGTCGTCAGCTTGCTTTTCAATTTGCCAATTTATGCGCAGTGAGTTATCAGCGTTTTCAACATCCGAATGCGCAAACCATGAACATCTCACCCTATAGTGTTGGAAAAAGTATTACTGCAAATGGTATAAACTTTGCCACTATTTATACGAGTGTGGATAGTTTAGCGGTTGCCTTTCGTGGTGCCTGTACTTGGCAAGAATTTGCAGACTACGTATCCAACTCCCAAACCAAAACCATCACCATAAGCGGAACCAATGTCAGTATTCATACTGGCACCGCCAATCTATTTTATGGACCGAGTGATACAAGTGACTCGACTACCTTTAAAGAAAAGCTGCTTAGCGAAATTCAAGCAGCACTTGGTGATCGCACCAATATCTACTTTACGGGTCATGACATAGGCGGAGCGGTTGCTAACCTAGCAGCATTGGATTTTGAAAGCTCCAACTCACTATCAATTACATCAGTTTATACCTTTGGTGCAACACCAACCGGAGGCCCTGATCTCAAAAACTTAATGGCAAATACTTTTAGCCAGACATGCTTTCAAGTAAACCGTTCCATCGACCCGTTTGCCAAACTCTCAAACGTGCTGATTGGCTATGCGAGCCTTGATACGCAAGTTAGCGTCACCGGCATTCCAGTAAATGACTGTTATCCATACCATTCCATTAAGTCATATTCCAATCTGCTTGATCCTAAGGAGTAGGCATCATGTCCACGAACTCTAATTTCATTAGCATCTCGGGGTTAGACCCTGCCCTCACTCAGTTAGCTGAAATGGTGGGACTATTAAAAGCCAGCCAAGGTGACCCAGATGAGTTACTTCTTCAGGGTGACTGGTTTGAAAACCCGATTGAAAAGAGTTCCGATGGTATTAAACAGAACCCTCAAGCGTTTGCAGAGTTACTAGCAACCTTGCTAGGTGAGGTTTCTGGTCATGCATTAGGCATACCTACAAAAACACCTGGATTACTAGGCAATTGGCACGCCATACCTAACCCAGAATCAGGGAAGCCAACAGGCCTTTACCTTGTCACAATGGAAGATGACCTCGAGGAGGGAATCTATACTTTCAGCATAGGTGTCATGCACGGGTGGGAGTTAACGGCTGACGAGCAAACGATCGACATTAGCGGATATGGGTTAATCCCTCTTTTACAGCTCGGAAATGGCAACTTATCGGCTGTTTTAGGTGAAAAGGGTTACCCTATTACGGTCGGATTAACGGGTGCTGGGGCCACTATGGATAAAGGTATTCCGCTGATAAAAGCAGGAGATCTGTCTTTCAATGGTGCCAAAATTAGTGCTGCTTTAGATATTGCAAACTCGGATGATCCTTTCCAGCTGTCCATTGATGTACTTTCTTTAAAACTACCAGGAGAAAAAGTTGCTAGTAATCGCTCTCTTGCTGATTTAGCGGCCATTAGTGGTTCAGAAATTATTCAGACCACCGCTAGCCTTTTTGTTACCGCCTTAACGGAAATACTAAGCGCTGAAGAAGAAGGACCATTACAGTATTTACTACCCATTTTTGGCCTTTCTAGCACTATCCCAAATCACCCTGATTTACCTGATCTGCCTATTCTTCGCTGGGATACTTTATTTTCATCCGAGCAAGCTGGTGATGTCTCAGCACCTTTTAGAAACTGGTTTAGGGAACTGACCGCTAACACGGAACTATTGAAAGCGTGGTTAACCGCCGTCGTTGGGTTTACAGGAAACCTTACCGCTAACATAAACGGCAGCGGTACACGGGAAGATCCATTAAAAGCGCCTATCGTATCAATCGATAATATTGGTGCGTTATCATTTTGTATTGGCTCAAATGTGAATTCTGATGGAACGCGTATTGTGTATCCAGGAATATCATTTAACGCCACACCTTATGCCTTTGACGATGATATTAGTCTATGTGTAGCAGCAGATTTGGAACTTGCGACCTTTATGCTCAGCGCTGGTCGCACAAACTTCGTACCCTCTAATTTACAATTCGATATTAGCATCAGTCTGCAAAATGCATCTGGTCCACTGGCCAGTTACGAAGGCTATCGTTGCGATATGTTAAAGGGTGGCTTAGCGCTTGCGTGGGCAGGAGGGACCATCAAGGTCGTTCCCTCTTTGCAACTTACGGGAGTTAGCATTCCAGATAACGATTTGGGAACCGTCGATTTATTATCCCCTTCCTCTTTTTCGAATGCAGCATCAGCGACGCTGGGCAGTGTTTTAACGCAATCGTTAACCACACTGCTGAACTTAAACAATGGCAATGAGGCCAGTGATAATGCCGCCAGACTGCTTGGTATTCTCCCCCCTATTGAGTCTGGCTGGCCTGAAAATCTTGCACCGCCTTTATCTAGTACAGAGATCGTCAATAGTTTGGCGAACCCCGTTGCAGCAATGGGAAATTATTATCAAAACATCGCCAATTCTTCAACAACGGTCAACAACTCGGCACCTTTCACTTTTATATTACAAGCGTTAGCTGGACTACTCACGGCAGCCACTTCGTCGCAAACCATCTCTGTCACAGGCGAAGGTGCTGAAAACAATCCATGGACAGTGTCCCTAGACACTGGTGACGCAACCCTACCCGCTCACTTATTGATCTGGAAAACACCAGAAAGCGGAAACGTACAAACACTGTCTCTAGCTGTCTCTTTAACGCCTAAAGTCAATGTTGCGGATCTCAATGTTAATCCTTCTATTGTTTTGCAGATTCTAGACATGAATTTTGCTGACTCAAAGGTGAATGGCGTTTGGCTACCAAAAGCCTATGCTGAGATTTCGCTTCCAGACGGTTATACCTCGCCAAGTATTGCGGATGCTTCCTTTTCAGTCACAAACGCGAAACTGTCAGCCTGTTGGGCTCGGGCAAACGGATGGAGTTGGTCTCTGCTGGCAGGCAAACCTACTTTGACAATTGGTAATGATCAGCCAATCGAGTTAGGACAAGATATTAATTTCAGTGATAAATCTAGCCTTGATGATCTGGTCACCACCGCTGCAGATACATTCGCACCTATGCTTACCGGACTAATGGGTGCCGCTCTCATTAATACCAATACACGACCCGGATTAGCCTTTACCGCACTTGCTGGTCTTTTACCGGATGTTTCATCAGCACCCAATTATCCATCAGGGTTACATTGGCCAACACTGGCTCCCTTGCAGCTGACGGATCTGTTCACCGATCCGAGACAAGCTTTGAGAGACCGTGTTTGCGAACTGTATGCAGATCAAGCAACAGGCTCCCAAACTATGTCTTTACTCAGTTGGGCGCTTACACCCAGTTTGAGTACCGCACCCAATATCAAGGGGGACATGACCTTTGACTCTCCGCTCCAAGTTCCGATTGGTGAAACGGGGTTAATATTGCTCAATTGGTTTATCGCACAACAGAAAACACTAGGAATAGGCCTAGGTAAATGCCTAGACATTGATTATAACAACGACATTTCAGTCACCATTACCAGTCGGGTTAATGCCGTTGCTTTTGATATGGCCAATGGCAGTGTGATTTTGGGTGCCGAGACACCATCCGCCTCGCTGGTAATGAGAGTCTATAACAAGAATGGTGACTTGATTCCAAATCAGCACGGAGTTCAGCTGGGCGCGTTTGACATTGGACTGAGTTGTGATTTTTCCAATAATCAGGTTCAAGTCACGCCTATTGTAAATTTAATAAGTGTCCAGTTTCCTGACGAGGCGCTTCAAGCGCTCGTCACACTGGACGAGTTTGAAGAATACAACGCTCAACTCCAACAATCTTTTTTAACACTACTCAACGCAGGGATAACGACACTTGCTGGCTCGGCCGTTGATAATGCATCTTTCCAAACAGCGTACAATCTTTTAGTTTCTCTTGGTATGGCGGTCCCAAGACCAAATGCGGATTCTCTCTATGGTATCAATCCAACAGGTTGGACAGCCTTATTTGCGAACCCAACGGAATTTTCAAAAACACGTCTTCTTAACTTATTGGTGGATCCCACTTTACGTTCCCAACTGTATGATCTTCTCCAAAAAGCATTGGGCATCTCAATTACAACGCCACCAACGCCAGTGCTTGCTTTGTTCCAAGCTCTGGACTTTATTGGTGATGAGTTAGAAGGTTATCCGTTAAATCCAACGATTCTTCTACCGTTTTTCAATAACCCCATATCGACGGTTAAACAACAGGCCCAACTATTAGCCAAGGATACAGCGAAGCTGCAAACACTGGTTGCTGCACTAGCCGGAAAGACCAGTATTCAATTCCCAGAAGCATCACCTTGTTTCGAAATGTCATTGGTTCAAGGAGCCAGTATTCAGGTCCGCACCTTGCCTAATGCTTTTATCCTTGGTGACGTAATAGGCATAAACGGATCAATAAGTTTCGATATACCAAACTTGTCTTTAACCACTGACATTTGTCTGGATATGATCCCTGTCTCGGTGTCACTCGACACCGCATTACAAGTTTTCTTCACTGCAAATGCACCAGCGGCAAACTTTGCTTGTGATTTAGTATGGGGAGATAGAAGTCTACCATCCGCTATTCCCTTAACAGTGTATCCATTCGACGCAGATCAATTTGTTAATCAGGTCACACAACTGGCTCCTGTCTATGCTCTCGACGTATTAACAGGCGCAGTCATAGAGTCTGAGTTAGTAAATCAATACCCTCTGCCCAGAATTGTCTTGCAGGGCCTTGGTATGGTGGTCGAAACAGACCCTGGACATTACCGCGTACCTGCCTTAGCAGGATTACTACGCGACCCTCTAGGTTGGTTATTATCCGACTCGGTTTTGGGAACCAATGGACAATTCAGTATTCCTTCGTTTGGTAAAATTCTCACACGTTTAACCAGCGCTGCTCCTGACGGTTGGCAATCGACAAATAACATCTGTGTTACACCGACCAACACGGCTTTAACGGTTTCGGGTCTGCCTTATCACTTTTCGTTGAGTTTCAGTATCAATGACAATAACGATCTGGTTCTGATACAGGCTTCCACTGGCGGCTTCTCTATTGCAGGAGAAACGGCGACATTAAATACACTGTCTGTAGGTTTAACGCTCAATGCAAACTTCCAGCCCGCCATAGTAGGAAATGCTATCGTCAGTACCTCTGCGGCTGACGGCTGGTTCGTTAACACAGGCTTTGACAAAAATGTGTTTACCCTAGCTATCGGTCAAGGCGCTGTTGATTCTCCATCCGGTTTACAATTGGATATCCTGCCATTTTTGGGTTGGGGAAACCTTGCTGAACAAGCCACTAAAATGCTCGCGCCCACCGTTGTCAAAATGGTGGTGCCTAAAGTACTTGATGGTCTCAAGCAAAAAGACGCCACAAAAGCATTCGCGGAAAAATTACAACAGTTTGGTACAGACCTAAATTTAGCGGGATTAATCGACAACCTAGTACAGGCGTCACCATTCACGGCGGAAAACATTGAACAACAGGCTTTAAACTGGTTGCTACAACGCTTTGACAGCACAAATAAAGACGCCACGGCTAACGCGCTCGTCCTCTTGTTCTCAGAAATTACGCCAATAAAAAATGCCATTTCCAGTAGTGATGGTCTGGTTAAATATAAGCCCAGTGACAAAATCCCTGTCACCATTGAGCTGGGAGCAAACTCAAATAATCTTCTGGGCCTATGGGCCGCTCTCGAATTGCCAGATAATTTGCCCATCAAAACGGCCATTTCACCAACGGGGATCGGCATACCGTTAACAGGAAGCTTTGATCCAGAATTTAGTTTTGGTATCGCATTGACCTTACCTGTGGATGGCGATGTGGGTCCTCAAATAACCCTTGAATTCGAATCAGGCCAACTTGTAATGGGGTTGGATCCCCTTGGCGATTGCTCGGATCTCAGCCTAAAATCGAGCCTTTATCGAGAGTTGTTCCCAGAGTTTTTCCCGAAAACAGACGGACAAAGTAATGACCTTTCCGCGCGAATAGAATCTTGGGTTGTACAGGTGGTTACCAAGGTTCTGCCTCGTTATATTTCTGTGGTTCTACTCAACCAAGACACAGTCAAAAAATGGCTGGAACAACCTCTGTTTAGCAGTTCACCCGAACCGACTCCCGCCAGTATTTTGGCTCAAACTGAGTTAATACAGGTCAAAGGAGAAGCCCCTGATCAGACATATATTTTATCTAGTCTGGACACTCTAGAAAGCATCACCGTTTCCGCCTTCATAGGTAACTTGATCAAAGCCATGCTTAGCACGCAAATTACCGTCATCACTTTTAATGGTGGTAAAGGTGAAATCACGGTTGGCCCAAGTCCTACCAACCCTGACGCGTTTGGTGCACGTATACAGGTGGCTGATATGGCGTTTAGCAGTCTGCCTTATATCCGACTTCAACTCGGTGCAGAGGATACTGGATGGATTAAACAGGCCAGCGGCGATCTTGGTGCACTGGCAAACGCAAAAGGACTTTCTGTTTATATACCAGTGACTGGCACCGGTGCAGACATCAAGCCCGATTTTGATCACGTCGAATTAAATTTGATCAATACGGGACTGGATTTCATCGGTAAATCCAGCGCACCACTCGTATCGCTTTCCCGTTTTCAATTAGGATCGGTCTCACCAAGAGGACTTATTGCCTTTGACCTAGGTAAAGACAATAAGGTGACCGCCTACGGTGGTGAACTATCGTTAAAAGACATGATGCTTAGCTTGGCACCGAATACACTAACTGAAGCTGGAGGAGGCAATCCTGTCGCACAAAACTTACTTGGCTCGGGCACCTCAGACAACACACAAAACCCACCAGCCAACCCTAGTTTTAGCCTAAGCACGGGCTATATTCAGGATCAAAACGATAATGGCGGTCTGTACGTCAGTCTGGTTGGCAGTAAAGCTGGAGAAAATGCGGTTGTCGTTAAAGTAGACAGAACCTTTGGACCACTCTTTATCGGTTCCGTCGGTCTGGGATGGGAGCAAGCAGACTACTTGCTGGATATCCTTTTTACAGGTAATGTCTCGCTGGCGGGCCTCAAAGCCGACATGACCGGATTGACGGTTGGTATTCCAGTCAAAACATTAGCGGATTTATCGTCTTACAAACTGGATTTACAAGGCCTAGATGTCACCTTTAATGGTGGATCGGTTGAAATCAGCGGTGGGCTGTTAAAGACCACAACGCCACAACTCATGTACACAGGTGCTGCCTTGGTCAAGGCTGCCTCTTTCTCTATTTCCGCAATGGGCTCCTACACCTTGCTCACCGATGGAAAGACAGGAAATACATCCCCTTCCCTATTCATATTTGGTGCCTTAAATGCCCCACTTGGTGGTATTCCAGCCTTCTTTGTAACCGGTTTGGCGGCTGGATTTGGCTACAACCGCTCCTTGGACATTCCTTCCGTCGGCGAAGTACAAAATTTCCCCTTGGTTTCTGGCGTCAACGATGGCTCATTTAGTGAGGGACAGAATCCGGAAAGTGCTTTAGAAGTACTCAACAACGTCATAGCGCCATGCGTTGGCGACTACTGGCTAGCCGCTGGGTTGAACTTCACAACCTATAAGTTACTCAACTCTCAAGCGCTTATGATACTGAAATTTGGTCGAGTGTTTGAAATCGACTTACTGGCACTTTCCTCTGCTTTATTGCCACCAGAAGTACCTAAATCGCTCGCGCTTGCCTATGTTGAACTTGCAATCAAGGTGAGTATCAACCCAGAGCAAGGCGTTGTATCGGCAGAAGCTCAATTAACCCCCAATTCATACATTATTGCGAAAGATTGTAAATTAACAGGTGGGTTTGCCTTCTATCTTTGGATGAAGAACATTCAAGCCGAAGATGGCACGCCTATTTCTGCGGGGGATTTTGTCATCAGTCTTGGGGGTTATCACCCCGCTTTTGTTGCCCCAAGCTACTATCCTGTTGTGCCTAGACTCGGCTTCCAATGGTTGTTAGATGTCGGTGATATTGGTCGAGTAGACATAAATGGTGGCGCTTACTTCGCCATCGTGCCTACCGCCATTATGGCTGGCGGCACGTTAAATGTTGTCTTCACCGCTGGCCCTCTTCGCGCATGGTTAATGGCACAGGCCAACTTTTTAATTGAATGGCAACCCTTCTACTTTGACGTTGAAATCAGTGTCAGCATCGGTGCGGCTTTCCATACCGAAATCGCGGGGGTTTCCATCACGATCAGCGCAGAACTTGGCGCAGCACTTTATCTTAGTGGCCCACCGACTCACGGCCATGCAAAAGTATCTTGGTACGTTATTTCGTTTACCATTCCAATTGGTGATGAAACAAATGCCACCAGCAACAATAACCTAGACTGGCAAGCTTTCGCTGATAAATTGTTGCCTAGTAGTACAGATAACGGAACCCAGACAAACATTCAAGGAGCGAATAGCTCATTCACCTCTATGACGTTAACCGATGCGGCTAGCGACAAGACGCAACAAGTTATCAAAATTACGGTTGAAAATGGATTGCTGCAAGGTCCAGGCTCAGAGGCTGGAGCGGAAACAGGCTTATGGAAAATCCGCAATGTGCCATTTAGCTTTAATATTTCGAGTGCTATTCCCGTTAGCAAACTAACAGTAACTGGTTTCCAAGACACTATAGGTAGTACGGAAATTGGCGTGAGACCCATGGGGAAAACCACACCGTTAGATGCGCCATTAAGCATTATCATTACCCGAGAAGGCGATGACACCCCCATTGACCTAAAGGCACACAATCTTAGTATTGCACCGATAAACAATGGGGTTCCAGCGGCTCTATGGTCCCGTAAATCGCTCGAAAAACAATACGCACCCAATGCATCAGAGATGATTATTTCCGATGTTCTTGTTGGCATACAGTTACTCGCTAACGATTATATTCAGATTCAGGCTATTGCTGAATTTGCGATTGATAATCTTAAATATGACCTTGCGAAGGGCATTCTTCCCTATTACTTAACACCACAATACACAGCGTCCACACCCTACGACAAAACAATGCAAGATCAGGCGCTGGAGATATTGCAAGCCAGCATTATGAATAGCGACGTGATTGCTTCAAGAAATGCGATCTTCGAATCATTACGTTTGTTAGGCATGCAAGCCCCAGCAAATCCGAATCTTTCCGTTATGGCAACGTCTGCTGCTTTGGTTATGCAAGCGCCCCCTGTACTAGCACCAATAGGCTTATATCAGCATGGAGGAGTCACTAGCACAAACACCATAATGCTTTCAGAAATCAAAAATACGTCTACTACCAAAATGACAGCGTCAGCCAAGCCGAAGCTACTGGCCATTCGACGCCAGTACCACAAAACGGGTTCTGATAGCCATGTTTCCCAACAATGCATTCAGCATTGTTGGGTTGACTCGCAAGACAGCACATTGGCACAACATAGCAACAGAGGTGCGGTGCAGAGCATTCACGAAGGAACAATGATGCTATGGGCATTAAAAAATGATGAACCGTATGAACTATCCAATGATGGCTCGGTTGACATCAGAGTTGTCTGTATGGACAAGTACGGCAACCTAGTCAGCGACGCCATCACCAAAGGCGGCGCCACCATAACTTTAAACAATGATGTAGCATCAATCGCTGTTGAAGGCGTCGCAGCCAACCAAAGTACTAACACGCTAGTCGGTTGGGATGCGAATACCATATTAGGGAAAATAAGCGGTGGGCTCTATCTTGGGTCTAATATCGCCGTCCAGACTCAAAATGGAAGCCGTCTAAAAATCAGAGGGAAAAATATCACTCGTGGTTTAGTCAGTGTTAATAGGTTACTAAAGCAGAACAAGTACCTGTCTCCTGATAATACGGAACATTCAGGATGGATTAAAACCATTTTCAGCGATCAGATTCAATATATTGCTGTGACGCTTAATGACGTCGTTTCGGATCCTCAGGACCAAATAGTCGTGTCAATCAATCATGATATTCAACCTAATCAGGGTACTTCGGTCACAATAGAGTCCGTGTACGCTGAAACAGTCAATAACCATACCGTACTGATTTATAAGCTGACGGAAGTCTCACTCTATACAGAAGTTGTGGTTCGCCCTCTTAATAATCAAGCCGAGGTAATAGGCATGCAAGCCAGCGTATTTGATCCAGTTTCTACATTAAAAACAAGCCATTCGAACAGTCTACTTATGAGTTCCGCCATCAATCCTAAAGCACCTCATATTATGCAATCCGAGGTGTCATTAACAAAATGTGTCGTCAATTAAACGCCAGAAAAGGATATCGATATGACCATTAAAACATCGAATAGCTCCGTAAGCCCAGGCAATATTCGGTTTCTTAGCGCCGTGCACCCACCACTCGCATCTGGAAGCTATACGGTGAAAGGAACACAACAGATTAATAATCTTGAACAAGGAGGTGTTGATCCTTACATCTCGAACCAAAGCTTTTTTGTTACCGCACCACAATTTACGATAGACCCGTCCAGCATTCATTCCGTTTACCCACCAAAAGGTCAAATGGGGAATTTTTATAAACAAATGCCCTTTATTGTGTTTAACCGCTTTGCTCTTCCTTGGGCTCGAACACTGACACCTGGCGCGGCTCAGACCGACACCTCGCCTCCTTGGATGACCATTCTTTTGGCTTATGAAAGTGACATGCAGGGCGAAACACCTAATATAGGTCGTTATGACACAACAAGCGGAAAGTGGGTTGGTCCAACCACAGTGCCAGCAGAGGATGTGATCGCGGCCAAAACCAATGTCATTGTTCCTGCCATTAGTCATGCAGACATCGCAAATGGACCAGACACCTCAGCACAAATTATGGAGATGAAATATCAATTCTTCTTGGACATAGCCCCTACTCTAGAAGAACTTCCGCTGCTATCTCATGCAAGAGAAGTAGATACTGATAACAAAATCATGTTAGGCATGGATGTTGATGGTTTATTTTCTGTGGTGGTCAGTAATCGAGTGCCTCCTGCAGCAGGAGGAAAATGCACGGCTTTTCTGATTTCCTTAGAAGGTCATCAAGATCATTTACCCACTTACACGCCACCTAAATCAGCCAATGCAGATCAATCTATTCGAGTCGTCGTTTTGGGTGGTTGGGAATTTACAGCAGCAGAAATGCCGGGAAGCTTTCGACAGCTAATGGTGAATGTCGCAAGCAAAGGTGGTGTCAAGCTGTTACAAGCACCGGGGGATACTAACGATACGATTAATGAAACCGCTAAAGAGGCGGTAGAAATTGGTTATGTAGCACTCAATAATGACTTGCGAATCGGTGAACAAAGTACCTCTTGGTATAGGGGCCCATGTGTTCCCGCGCCGACCAAACAAGTCACTGATTATGCGCCTTATCATTATTCAGATCACGCCATACAGTACGACCCCAAAACCGGGATATTCGATTTATCCTATGCCGCAGCATGGCAGGTAGGCAGGCTTCTAGCACTGTCCGATGGCGCTTTTTCGCAATCTTTATCTAGTTGGCGTCGAACGTATCTCGGAAAAATGCAATCTACTGCAGAACAAACAAGTATTAAATCCAAACTAGTACCTGCTTTGAGCGTCGTTTCGAAACCTGCTGAATTAAACGGCACAAACGATAACGTCGTCACTCAACTTCATCATTTTATGCATTTTGTTGCACATCCTGAGACCACCATTTTCCCGAAAGTAAATGTGCGTAAACCGATAAAATCCACAGGAAAACTAAAAGCTAATACGGTTAGCGAATCAAACCGTAAAGAAAGCTCTGACCCTCTGGTGGCACTCGCCAAACAACAAAATGAAGACAGGAGCTAAACCATGAAATCCTGGAAAGACAGACAGTCTATATTTTCTCTGGCGATGCCAAAACCTTCCATTCAGACTTCTGTATTGCGTCAACTTAATACGAGTAAAGCGCGTTCAGATACAAATAATTCATCATTAGAAAATGCTCCGCCAAAAGACCTAGTCGATTGGTTAGCACAACTGACGTTGCTCCAAGGAGTACCGTTTGAGTATCTGGTGCCTTACAGCGCTTTACTGCCCCATGAATCCATTCGTTTTTTCTACATGGATGAAAACTGGCAGGATAGGATGGTAGATGGCGCGATCAGTGTCGGGGTGTCTTCAACTCAGGATAATATGTTCAATGCGGCATGGTACGAAGCGCTTTATGCAGAGGTCCAAGCTCAGCGTCTTAAAATACGAACCGACATGCGCAATCAATCCGCTTTAAAAGAAGCGAATTCGATAATTTCTGGTTTTCTTTTTCGATCTATCGTCGTCGAAGCTTGGCCGGGGATTGAAATCATCGGCACCAAGGACGGAATTCCCCTACCGATTTTGCGTATGGATCGCCTCTCCAGCGGTGTATTACTTTGCTTATTTGCAGGTGTTCCTGATGACGTACAGTTTATAGAACCCGGTGAAGGTCTCCACTTTGGACTACTAGATGACCATGGAAAAGAAACAAGCAAGATACTGGTAAGAGGTCTAGGACTGCCTGAAGACAAACCATTAAAAGGTGGAGAGCAGCTCAAAACAAGCGGCGGTTCAGACGACTATTTAACGGCACCAGCCACGTTTCGCGATAACAACAATGGACAAGAAGGTGTTGTCAACGTACTGGATTTACAACATGCCATCAGAACAGCGTTCAGCACTTATACCACGCCTGATGGCTATCAGCCTGGGCTGAGCGCGTTACCAGACGATGGAACCGTGACGCCAGCCGCAATCGCCGTTCAGTTGGTTCGCGGTGCTGGACTCATGGACTATAAAACACCACATTCCGCACACCAGCAGGATAACGAATAGTTAAAGGAGATTCTAATTATGAGTAATGTAGCACCTGTTTGGCCAGGCCCTAGGCTGTTAGTTCCAATGGCATGCGATGTGTTGTTATTTGGTCTCCCCGATCAACAATCCGTAGGAGATTGGGCAAATACTCAAACGAACTATCAAAACCTATATATGGGAGCCGATGCGGGCCCACTGCCTTTTAGTACAACGAACCGCCCTGCACCGGGCGCTCACTTAATGTGGACGCTCCCCAGTACACTCCGTCATGGTATACAGAGTACAACCACTGGAGAGATGAATTTCCCGTTAGCACCAAACCGTTGGTTGGTCATGCGTATTGCCTATCCCAATGACGCTTCTGCACCTACTCTAACCGCTGCCGTTATCAATTCGGACGTGCTTAGTACATTTGATCCTAATTTGTCTCAATACCCAGACGGGTCAGGCGCGGCCCCATCTACAATCGGACAATTTCAGAGTTTGCAAGCTTGGACGGCACCACTCAATAGCGGCGGAGATTTCCTCAAGGCACTGGGCCCCGGAAATGTAAGCTGGTCAGCGGGCTACGATAACATAAAGAACGTTTTTTCTTTTCACGACGACCTACCAAATCAGGCCGGAAACTATGCGTATGTTGTCGCAGGTTGGTACTCAGCCCCTACCTCTGATCCAGCCTACGCCTTACCAACCGACAATGAGGATGACTGGCAAGACGCATTAGACAAACTAGATTGGAGTATCGGTACTGGTCTCAATGAGGTCACTGATGCCATACAAGCATGGTCTGAGTTTGCCAATGTGTGGGGAATCAACTCTGGGACGCCTAGCTCTAGCCTTCCAGAGCAATTGCAAAATGCCGCCAAAGCTTGGGCCACTTGGCGCAACACAAACGGTATAAGCGAAGCACAACCAAATTTAGCGAAGCAACTAATCTGTCATTCCCTGATCGCAACCATTAACTGGCAAGGAAAAGACATTGCATACGGTACAGGGGCCCCAGGGGGAGGAATCAAATACCCTACTATTGCTATGGGTAATACCGGGGCTGAGGCCATTGCAGCCTATATGGCGAATCTGGTTGTGAATACCTATCAGCAACAGCCAGACAATATTCCTATTATTGAAAAAGCAATAGAAGCTTTTCAACTCGGTATCCTAAACCAACTCACGACAGATGTGGTTGGAACAGAAGCTCTATTGCAACAAGCAAGATTTAATAGCGTCTCTGGCGGTTCGGTGTGGACTGTGGTTTCAGAATCAAACAGCGATGGGCTCAGTAGTTCGGACACCCAAGTAGTGGCATTAACGGAATCACAAACGGAATCGCTTACGCAACTCAATACACTACAGCAAGAATATAACGAAAAGAACCGAATGCTTGAGTCTCAACGGGGAGAACTGGGAGCGGTTATTTTCAAAGCCAACCACCTAGACCGAAGCTCACCAAATTGGCTAACACCTGACATTTCTGCCGCACTGGATGTTATGGCTCAGGCGGTGTCATCATCTGCATTGGATCTATCTGACCTTACCGATAAAATAAAGCTTCAAAAGGATTCTTTACTCTCTGAGCTTGGCGGCGACTTTATTCTTAAACCCGTATCAGAATCCCCCTTCTTCCAACCTAATAACCCTGTGGTTCTCGTGGCTGGCGCTGATATCGATACGAAATGGTCCGCTCCGGGTACCTACGGTGGCGAAGATACGCTACGAGTAAGAGTAACAGGCCAAACCGTAACGGGGCTGGAATTGACTTTCACGATCAATTCAGAAGAAAACACAGCAACATTAGAAGCCAGCGATATTTTCGCCATCAACCAAGTAATATTACCACTAAAAGACAGTGGCTCACCCACTTCGGTCTTAGCTGGTTTACCAAAGGAAATAAGTAGTTTTATTCTGGAAGGTATTTTACTCGATCCCTCAAGTGCCTTGTTTCTAGCAACACTTTGGTTTCAAAAAGTAAACCATACACCCTCACAAGACGAACTGAATAAACTAACGAATGACATAAAATCAATGCAAACGTCTCTCTGGTCAGAGCCAGGTGGATTAAATGAGCTTTTAGTACAAACCACAACCGGATTCGAAGGCATTGTTCCTTCCGCCGCAGCGGTCAGTTTAAGAAGCGCACAACCTTGGACTCCGGTGTTCGTCGACTGGCAAGTCCGCTGGATACCAAACGCTTCTAGCACTTCCCCCTTATCCGACCAGTTAGAAGGCTGGGAACTGAGCGAAATTGATTATTTATACAAGGACACATTTGAGTTAGATAATCCTTCGAATAACGCCTTAAATTTCGTCGGTCGTTCAATAATAAATGTCGAAGCGGCGCAAACTCTGCAAGCGCAATTTTCAAGCTTTAAAGACAACCCAGACTATGATGATTTACCTGAATACATTCGTGACGATCTAGAGTTAGTCGCTGATTTAGTGGGTGGAATTGATATGGTCGCACAATCGTTGAGCGGGTTTAGTGAACAACTAACAACCCGACTGATGAATATGATGCAACCCTATGCACTTGCTTCTTCGAAGCTTCCGGTTACACAGGAACAAATCGATTTAATCGGTTCTGGGCCTTGGAACTTCCAGCCCAACACAGGAACCGCACCCAATACCAAACCCATTTCTGATGAAGGGTCTTTACCCTTCTTTCCTGTTCGCGCAGGCCATATTCAATTAATGAAACTGTGGGTAGTCGACTCATACGGCCAAATACTCGTTGGGCAAAATCCACAAAAAGAGCCAGATCCCATTGACATGCTCGTCTCTCAGAGCATGGTTACAAAAGGTTCTGGAAACGAAAGCGTTGCACAGTTGCCACCACGAATTATTCAGCCCACACGCACAGAACTCAACTTCGTTAACGCAAAGAACGATAGAGAACTGACTAACTCATCCGTACTTACCTCGCCAATCTGCGGCTGGATTATGCCAAATCATCTTGATGACTCGCTTATCGTCTTTGACGCCGAAGGGGTAAACCAAGGGTCCATCATTGCTATCGAAGGATCAAACAATACAACGGGGTTAAGATGGGATCAGCCCGTTGGATCTGATGCTCCTTTAGGTTCCTCGCCTGCCTTATCCAACTCCCATTTACAAGGTTTCGTGACCAGCCTATTAAACTTTGGAACTGTCAGTAGCTCAGCTTACGGAGATTTACTTAATATTATCGACTCGGCATTATGGGCAAACGACGCTGTAGGCAGTGTTTCCACTACGGGCAATCTATCTGTTTTACTAGGTAAACCCCTCGCTCTTGTCCGCGCCAAAGTGCAATTCAGCCTACATGGCAGACCTTTATACAATCAATCCTGGGCGAACACTGGGCAATATTATGTCGGAAGTAATGGAAACACCCCAATTTACGACCCTCAACAAACGCCAATCAATCAATTTAACTTCAATATTCGTATTGGAGATCTAGGTTTTCAGACCAACGGTGTCATCGGCTATTTTATTGGCAATCAATACGACACTATATATTCAGCTCATGCTTACACTCCGACTAGCGGTATTAGAGCAGGACTAAGAGTACACCCGATGTCAGGGCAAAGTATTCCTAAAACTCTGGATATGACCTCTACGCCAGATTCAGCATACGTCACCACCAATTATTTGATCGAAATGGCACCGGATGCCGAAGATTTGTACATTACGCTGCTGGTTGATCCAACCAAAGAAATCCCTCTCATTATGGGAAGTCAGCCTGCAATCACTATCGGACTGTCATCAAGTCAATACATCAGTGCACTCAATAGGATGGAAGCAAGTTTTAGGGTAGGCCCTATTTTAACAAATCCGGCTTCGATTCAAATGCCATTACCGGCAGAAATTCGTGGAAAGTGGGGATGGGCTGCACGTACAGACGTCACCGAATGGACAACATCTGACAATGTGGGAAGCCAAAATGGCATTGCCACTCTATCTGATTTGCCTCCGACATTAAGTGAAGGCTGGCTTACTTTATCTCCGAAGAATCTTGGTGGTAACTCCAATTAGTCTCCATTAAAAAGGAATCAAACAATGAACACTTTACTGACGTACCTAATTGAACCACAACAGGTTTTTATCGCAACCACGACAAACCTAACACTGACCATTAGCAATCCGATTACTTCACCTGCTCTGTTATTTGAAGGGGGAAGAGATCCCTCTTCTATAGAAATTACCATCCCCGTAGGTCAAAACGATAACGATTTGACAACGGCGGATACCTTTACGGCATCAACCAGTACTACTGGGTTTAGTGTTTCAAAAATCAGTGGTAAATATCAGGTTACATCGAGTGTTGCGTCGGGAACAACACTGAACCCAGGTCAAAGTATTCTTGTCACCTTTACGAATGTCAGTGTCTCAGGTACGGCTGCATCAACATCGATTGAGATTGAAGAATTCATTACCTCATTATCAGCAAGCACATCCATTCCGGTGAATAAAGTAAAAGAAGAACTCGGTATTTATGCTTGGATTGATCCTCTTACCATCGGAGAAAGTGCCACCAGCACGTTATGGTGGCAGACGACCGGAGGCGAAACGGTTACCGTGGCAGGTTCTTCATCACAACCATTTCCAGACAGTTTTCCGGTATCCGGTAAACCACCCCATACCGAAAGCTATACCATTGACGCTCCCATAGGCCAGAACGCTCAGACAACCTATACTTTGCAAGTATTCGCAACTGGTGAAGCACCGCAGAAAGCGACGGCGACCTTGACAAAGCATATTCCTGTCATTACCTCTTTCGAGTTAGCTGAAGAAACTCAAGAAGGAGGCATGAACATTGGCCCGACAGAATCAAACAATTTAGCTTGGACCAGCCTGTTCGCCACAGCAGCTTATTGGACTGGTCCTTTAGGTCGCTCACAATGGTATACCAATCCAACCAAATCTCAGTTCCCATCAATCACCCCTGGTCTAGATGTATATAACGCAGCAAATGATAAGAGTAAGCTTCCTGGAACAGCTGAATACAGCCTAACCTTGACAGGTTACGACCCGACGAATAAAGGCCATAGCTTCAGTACATCCATAACACTTGATATCCAAGAAGTTCAACTCGCTTACTTCAAATACGCCAATAATGACGATGGACAACTATCAGGCATCATACACAAAACCATTCCCGACAACTGGCCAGGTTCTCAATATGTTTTCGAACATGATGGTTCTGCCGTATTAACCATTTATCAACCCGGTGGCAATAATAGTATTTACTATTTGGGAGGAGCCGATACATCTCATCCTCAGATTCAATACTTCGGACAGCAAAAAAACACGTCAACCATAAGCTGGGTTACTGCAAACCTTGTCTCTCTCACGTTAAACGGGAAAGACATGAGTGCCATAGACCATGGGCAGTACGAAGCACCTTCTGCCGGTACCTACACGCTGGTAGGAGCCGCGAGTGATGGTACCAAAGTACAAAGTATTTTGTATGTGATTATCTAACCAAGTAACAATCTGCTAACCATTAATCAATCAAACGCCTCCCTATGCGTTATTCAGGGAGGCGGTTTCATTCTAATTCAAAAATATATAGGCCGATAAACTATAACAACCGAAGCTTATTTTGGATCGGTAACACAAGCCTCAGTACATTACGAATCAAAAAGTGAAGTACGTGATGGGTTTTTCCTGGCAGCCGATTAAGCCAAGAAACATTTTGATAAAGCAACTGTAGCATAGAGGTTGCCAACACATTGACACAGATAGACTGCTTTTTATGCGCAAACTCTGGACGAATAACATCAATAATAAACACCAGCCGTCTTTCATCTGAATGATTCCACGCTGTATGGCGATGTGCGTCGCAAAATAAGAGTAATTCCCCCTCCTTCCAACCACGAATTTCATCACCTACTTGAAAACCACAATCAGGTAAACCTTTTGGAATCGATAATCCGATATGAACTTTTACATGAGCATTCGTATCCCCCTGGTGCGGGTTAATGTTCGCCCCTGGTTCAAGAATACTCAAATTCCCACCCGTTAAATTTGGTATGGATTCCAATATTGCTGTGGTTTTTGGGCACCTACGACAATTTTTATGAATACGCCAATTCCAAAAAAAGAAGCCCGTTGTTTTCCAATGTTTTGGCGGAAAAACAAGATTTTTACTAAAATACGGTTTAAGTTTTTCTGGATGTTCTTGGAGTAATGCTAACATTTCATCTAGAATAATGTGCCAATTGTCCTTCAGTGTTTGCGTCCACTCAAAATCCTTTTCGTCAAAGAAAAAGGGATCATCACTTATGTATCGACCGCCATATATTTCATACCAAATTGCCTGATTTGCTTTGCTCATATATGGGTTTCCTCTCGACGCTCGGATATCAACTGTTTAACACATTGGATCACATCATTTTTCGCCTCACCCCGAATGAACATATGATCCCCTTCAAATAACTCAATAACTGGCAATTTTGTCGTCATCTCCCGCCAATGTTTCATGGATTCAGGTGGTGCCCACTCATCATCGCGTCCAACAAATAAATGAATACGTTCATTAAGTGGGCTATGATCTAAGATTTCCACACTTTCGGAGAGCTGCATATCAGCCCTCAAAGTGGGAATGAGCGCTTTTTGTAAATCTTCACTCCAACCGCCCCGTGGTACAATGCCGAACCGATTAGACAATGCCTCAAGTAATTCATTATCAGGTAGCCTATGCAGACCTTCGCTTTTCCGATACTGAGAGGGTACACTGCCAGATATCACAATTGGTTCAGGAAGTGGCAGCCCCAAGCTTTGCAGCTTTCTAGCGACCTCAAAACACAACAACCCACCTAAACTATGTCCAAAAAAGCCAAATGGTTTGCCAATATAAGGTTTTAACTCTTCAACAATCGCATCCACTATATCTGGCATTTGCGTCATTGATGGCTCAGATATCCGATTTTCGCGTCCTGGTAATTCCAATGGGATAATATCTACCTCAGCGTTCATCATGGATCGCCATTCAGCAAAAACCGATGCACCACCGCCTGCGTAAGGAAAACAAAACAGCCTAAAGCCCTTGTCGTTTACATTTGGCACATTAAAAAAACGAGAAGACAACATCTGTTCAGCTTCTCCTTCTGTCGTTTCAGAGCCACAATCCATTAACGAATACAGATAGTCCGCTAATTTGCCTATCGTTGGGTAGTTATAGACGGCCATCGCTGAAATATCGATGCCCAAGTGGGTTTCTAAACGCGCGCACAATGCCATCGCCGTTAACGAGTCCATTCCCATAAAATTAAAACGCGTGTTGTCATCAAACTGCTTATCAGAGGCATGATGCAATACCGAACTGAGATGCGTTTTAATGATCTTAAGCAGCTCTTCCCGCGCTTGTTCTTTAGTAAGATTAGAGAAATTTGCTAGGTTAGGTAAAGATGATACTAAGGCACTTTCCACAGTAATCTTTTCAAACATGGAAGGAGAAAGTGAAAAATTAGCAAAAGACTGAAAACGTTTCCAGTTGAAGCTCGCCACCACAGCCTGAGGCTGGTTATTGACAATTAAACGTTCCATAAACGCGAGTGCTTGATCAGGTGCTATTAGGTTGAGTCCCAACATTTCAAGTAATTTCGTTTCTTCTTCTTTCGCACTCATCCCCACATCAGACCAAGGTCCCCAATCAATACACACAGCCTTTCTTCCTTGCTGATGCCTTAGCTGAGCCAAAGCATCAAGAAAGTAATTCGAAGCCGTATAGTGAGCAAGGTTAACAGACCCCCAGAGCGCCGAGACGGATGAAAATAAAACAAATAGATCAATATCATCTTTTATCGTCAACTGGTGAAGATTCCATGCTGCCGATACTTTAATGGCCATCGAGTCGAGTAGCTTTTGTCGATCAACGTCAATGGTCTTCGCTACCCAATTAACCCCTGCCGCGTGAAGCACCCCTTTTATCGATCTAACACTTCTGATTTGCTGTATAACCTCGGATACCTTTTGATGATCCCGAATATCGCAAGCGATCGATTCTACATTCGCGCCTGCCTGTCTTAATTGCTCAACCTTATCCAACACATTTAAATCGGCCTCATATGTGCCTGAAGCAAGGCTAATGTGATCTTCTATATCAAGCAGTGAACGACGTCCTAATAGATAAATGTGTTTTGCACCCTTTTCAACCAACCAAGCAGCACAAGCTAAACCAATCCCTCCCAGCCCACCGGTGATAATATAGGCTGATTCACTATCAGCAACGTAAGGCAAATGGTTGTTTAATGGCAGTGTTTCAAGTACTTGCACATAACGAATCCCCTTCCTAAAGGCGACCTGAGCCTCGTCAATCCCACCCTCCATTTGCTCGATCAACAGGGTAAGTTGCTGTTCATCCGCCAATTTTTCCTCGATATCTATCAAGCCACCTCTTAATTCTGGGTGTTCCAAGTAAGCGGTTTTCATTAACCCCCAAATAGGCGCTTGTGCCACTGACACGTCTGCACATTCAACTTCGGTTGTAGACTCATTCACGGCAACCGCATTTTGTGTCACAACCCATAAAGAGGTTCTTAAAGCTACTTTGTTGATTCCTTTGATCAGCGCAAGCAAGCCAGATACGCCAACGCCCGCATGATCCTGTTCTAAACTGTTAGTAGAGGTTTGTGTGCTGATTGTTAAATCCATTGCTCCTAAGTAAACGACGCGCCAATTTGTGACATTGTAGCGTGCCAGTTTATTAATAATTCGATTTAAGGTTTTTGCATATTCCTCCGAATCACAAAGATCCCCCATCGATATAGTTGAAGAACTACCCCAGTTTAAAAACCACAGTATGTCTCGCCATAAGCTATTTTCTTTACCCGCTGCGATACAAAACACAGGCTTATGTTGAGATTCAAGGAGCCTTTGTAAACGCCTTGCATAACCTCGACCATGTCCGATAATAATCCAACCAGTTGATTTAGTTGCAGGTTTAACCATTTCTGCAAGCGGCCGTGGTTGCCAAACTATGTCATAGATATCTGGTAAAGTATTTTCAACACTGGCTTCAATCGTTGCGATTTCGTTTTCCGGAACGTCATCAAACCAGTAACGTTTTCGGTTAAACAGATGCCCGGGGAGATCACAGGGAGAAGATTCAGGTGCCTCGTAAATTCGATTCCAATCTAATGACACACCTGCCAAATATAATTGACCAAGCGCTTGCAGAATGGTTGAAAGACCTAAAGAATCATCATTAAGTGACTGACACAATACGGTATGTTTCGAGACATTCCGGTTATGTTTAACACAGGTTGTGAGTGTTTTTCCGGGGCCTATCTCAATAAAAATAGCTGATGACGTATCCTTGAGTATTTGATCTATTGCGGTATCAAATTGCACACATTCTCTTAAATGTTGCCGCCAGTAAGAAGCACTCGGAGCCATAAGCATTGCCTTACCCGTGACGCTTGAAATAAGAGGTAACACTGGGGCTTTGTAGTCTATTTCTGCGGCAACCTGTTCGAACTCATCCAAAATAGGATCCATCATTCGGCTATGAAATGCGTGAACAACGTTTAGCCTGCCACTATTAATATGTCTTGTTTTCAGTATCTCTTCCAATGCGTATATTGATGTCATTGGGCCTGACACTATGGTTATGGACTCTCCATTTATGGCAGCAATGTCCAATTCTAAAGCATCCAAATCAACACTTGTGCGAAGATCCTCGTATCCAGCAAGCACACTCAGCATGCCGCCATGTCCAGGGGCATGCATCATAAGTCGCCCTCGGACGATAACAAGAGACATGGTTTCTTCAACTGTCATACAGCCCGCCAGACAGGCGGCTGTTATTTCCCCCAAACTGTGCCCTAACAACACTTTGGGTATGATTCCCCACGATATCCACAGTTGTGCCAATGCGTATTCAACCGCAAACAAAGCCGGTTGCGCATATTCATCGAGCTCTGTGAGGCCATTGCTACCCGGCTCCTGTTCGTCGCAAAAGACTAACTCCACCAGTGACCTTTGTTGTTTCCGTTCAAAAGCATCCGCACATAAGTCAAATGCGTCTTTAAAAACCGAAAAGTTGCGGTATAAGTACTTTCCCATACTTGCAAAATGACCAGACTGCCCACTAAATAAAAATACGGCTTCTGGTGACATAGCAGCAAGATGACTTACTGCTGTGTCTTTAATATCAAGGTTGGATAATGCTTGTCTAAATTCAAATTGGGACGATGCTACGACAGAAGCACGATATCGGAAATGGGAACGACGAGTCGCTGCTACCTGACATAGCTGTTTTAACGAGAAAAATCTTCGCTCAGCTAACAGCGTTTTCCACTGATTTGTGACGCTATCCATCGCTTCCAATGTGTTGGCTGAAATGGGCAAAATACAATGATAATTGCCACTCTCTTGCCCATGAGAACTTGGCTCATGGCAAGTGCTCCCTTCCTCCAAAAGCATGTGCACAAGAGCACCGCCAAAACCAAAAGAACTAATGGCCGCCAACCTCGCGGAATCAGCTTTTTGCCAATCGGTTTCAGTGATCGGGATATAAAAACGACTTTGTGATAAGTCGATATCAGAATTCAGCTCATTAAGATGAATTTGTTTTGGAATCTTTTTATGCTGCATGGCTAAGATCAGTTTGATCAAACCAGCAACACCTGCCGCCGCCTCTAAATGGCCAATGTTTGCTTTTACTGATCCAACATAACACCTTTTTTTAGTATCAAGACCGTAAACAGCATTGAGCTGTTCCATCTCGACCGGATCACCTACCTTGGTACCCGTTCCATGTGCCTCAATATAAGTCACATCAGAAGGGTCTACCTGTGCTTTTTTTAAAGTATTTAATAGCAACTGCTTTTGAGCATCTGGATTTGGCGAGGTAATACCATTACTACGGCCATCTTGCCCTTGCCATGATCCTAAAATCCAAGCGAGGATAGAATCTCTATTTTCCAAAGCCAGTTCGGATCGTCGAAGCACGACCATACCGCAACCTTCAGATCGAACATAACCGTTTGCAGAGTTATCAAACGTTTTACAGCGTCCATCATCAGCCATCATGCCAAATTGCGATAAAAGAATGGTTGCATCTGGTGCCAACATTAAGTTTATACCGCCTGCAATCGCAGTCTCGCATTCGCCATCTAAAATACTTTTAACGGCGGCATGAATGGCCGTTAAAGAAGAAGAGCACGCTGTATCCACGGCCACACTTGGCCCTCTCAAATCAAATACATAACTGATTCTATTAGCCGCAATGCTATAGGCATTCCCTAAACCAGAATAGGCGTTGAAGTCGATAAAGTCTGGGTCTTTTTTACACTTTAAACGTAAATAATCGCCATTGGATATACCGACAAATACGCCCGTATTGCTGCCTTTTAATTGCTCTTTCGTAATGCCAGCATGTTCAAATGCTCGCCATGATGTTTCTAATAGTATTCTCTGTTGAGGATCCATTTCCGCGGCTTCATGTGGGGAAATCGAAAAGAACTGAGGGTCGAACTGATCCACATCGTCTATAAACCCTCCCCAACGAGTATTCATTTTTCCCGCTTGAGCAACTTCACTATAATATTGATCAACGTCCCAACGATCCGCTGGCACTTCACTAATCGCATCCCGACCTTCACTTAACAAAGCCCAAAATTCATCCAGACTATTAGCGGATCCGGGGAACCGACATGCCATACCCACAATAGGCACTCGATTGTTCATGTTTGGTATTTTTCTTTGTTGACTATTCGATTGCTCCGTAAGAGCATCATGGTATTTATTGGCTAAAAAATCTTTCCTACATTGGCTTCTGGATATTTTTCCACTCGTGGTTCGGGCAATAGTTCCAGGATTAACGAACGCCACGCGACTGACCTGTATGGCATGATTGTCAGCGATTTTTGACGCTATTAACTCACGCCGTATTTTCTGCTCGTCGCTCGTTGTACCTCTATTACGACTTTCACGGATCACCACAAGCTGCTCATGCCCTTTTCGCTCAACAGAAAAACAGGCTACTTCATGATGAACAGGGCCTGGATCCGCCATCAAAACCGTCTTCTCAATATCCTGAGGGTAGTGGTTCACACCACGAATAATGATCAAATCTTTATTTCTTCCAGTGAGATACAAACGATTATCTTTAAAAAAACCTAAGTCACCAGTACATAGGTAGCCCTCGTTTTCAGCGCCACGTAACTTACGGTTAAATGTTTGATGACTCGCAACGTCATTTTGATAATACCCATCACCTATTGACCGCCCCCTTAGCCAGATTTCACCAATCGCATCCTCTGTACATTCGATAAGCGTTTCTGAATTGACGATTTTGACATCAAAATCTGATGAGTTAATCCAATATCCAAATATGGGTTTACCGCGCTGCTCTTCGCTCAATACAGAAACTTGATTTTTTGCTAATGCATCAACATCCAGCATTAATACATTGCGCTCGTTTGTGCCTCCGACAAACAAGGTGACTTCAGCCAGTCCATAACAAGGCAACCAACTGGCTGAATCAAAACCATGTCGACTAAAACACTCAGATGCATTGTTTAATACTTCTGCAGGTATATGATCCGAGCCTACATACGCATTTTTCCAACTGCTTAAATCCAGATCAGTGTTTTCCTTTAGCTTAGAAGCACACAACTGATAGGCAAACGCAGGCCCACCACTCGTATTGGCTTTGTATTTATCGATTGAGCGAAGCCACAAAAGCGGATCACGTAAAAATTTAGAAGGGGGAATGAGAACACTACTCCCTCCCTCAAATAAGGGTTGTAGCACATGCCCAACTAGCCCCATATCATGATGTAATGGAAGCCAACTTAACGTAACCGTTGACTCAGAATGATTAAATGCCCGCTTAATAGAAGCTAGGTTTTCCAGAACATTTCGATGTGATAAAACAACACCTCGTGGTGCACCGCTAGAACCCGATGTAAATTGCAGATAAGCGGTATCTTTTGCTTCAATATTGGGAGCTATAAAAGTGAGCGAATTGCCACTGTTTGTACTATCCAAATCCAATAACTGTACGCTGAAATCGAGATTAGCAAACAAAGAAAAGTCTGATGAACGCAACAATAACGTCTTCGCTCCAGTGACATCTAATGCTCCTAGTACACGCTCAAAACTCACTCTATCTTTGGTGCTTTTAGGAAGGGGAAGTGGAACGGCAATGACGTTAGACACAATGCATGCAAGAAAACTTGTGACAAACTCAAGGCAAGTTGGAAACACTAACAAGGCTATCCGATTACTGCCGATCTCACTCTGTAAAATAGAAGCTTTTTGTAGCACTAATTTATTTAGCTGATCATAACTAATCGCTGTAGATTCATTATTGTCGGAGATAAAAGTAAATGCAACTTTGTCTCCCCCACTTTTGAGTCTGGTGAGTATTATGGAAGATAAGTTATACGCTGCATTGTCCATATTATTTTACAAGCTCTTATATCCTGAACGTAAATTTTGCCATTCTTTCAAAGTGCTAAAAATGTCATAGCCTAGCGAGAAGTGACACACTGACCACCAGTTATAGAAAACAGATATCCAATAAGCAATTACACCTAGTTACACTACCTTCACCCATTGACCGTAATATAAATACTGTTTTCAGAGATTATGTTTTTAAAAAAATAATAAAATATCAAAGACGTTACTAATTATCGATATGACTTTTTAAGCATAACCAATGAAAATTAAAAAACTCATATAATATAGTGTAATTTACAAATCAAGCTGAAACATGATATATCAACTCGTCAATGGCGGACATTCACTTAGATATAAAACGAAATAGGTGTCTGATAAGCACCTATAAAAATAATACTATACGATTTGAAACATCATTCAAATCGTATTAAAAAAACACCCTATTCTCAGATCCCAATAAAGGTATTACCACTTGCTCCAAAATCACTAGTAGTTAAATTAGGGGCAAATAATACTTGTCCTGCTGGAATACCAAAATTGACAATATTCTGGGCAGCAGCCACGTAATTGGCATCGGATGGATTTGAAAATGTGTATACTACAAGAATTGAAGCAAGCGGTGGATTACCGAGTGCTGCAACGGCAGTATTAATCGCGCTATTACTCACCGTACCAGACAAGGCATGATAAACATAAGTTCCTAAATGAGCATCAGGATCCGTACTGGAAAATAATACCGCTGCACAAGTTAGTAACGGAATCGCAATGCTGTGATTCGCAGTCCCGTCGAAAGGAACGAATAACCCTGTTGCTTGGGGAATCGTCGTAGAAAGACCGCCACCTGTAAGCCTAGGAATTGGCCCTCCACCTTTCGTTATCCCCAATTGCAACATTCCGCTAACAGACATGCCCTGCTGATAAACGCCGTTGTAAACGTAGTTAATCATGGTTTCACCTTATTTGAAATTTACTGATTATAATTGTGAAGCACGACACCAACTGGGTTATAACGACTAGACATGTAAACATTGTCATTATTATGACTCTTGCATATAGGAAAAATATAGGCTGTACCACCTTTTGCAACACTTTTGGCGCTCTGCCCAGGAATAACATGGCCACCGACAAAGTCCGTCGTATTACAATTGAACGGTGTATGACCGTCTGCATAATTAAATGAAGAACAGTGAGTTGTGCCATATCCATTATTGCAGGCATCGGCCCATAGCCTAATCCAGCTACTATATCCTTGGGGCTTAGGATCGCTAGTGGAGCCAATGATATTAGCAAAGGCATAATTCAGAGACCAGGTGATAGTACCGTAATAGGTTGATTCTACAATACTTTGTACTTCTAACAGATCATCCAATGAAGGTTGTTCCACATCTGCTTTTTCAGGTACAAACATGGCTTTATAATCTTGGAAGTTATAGGGATTCACAACAGGAGCAGAACCGGTTTGAATCACTCCTTGCACCCCTGCATCCAACAACTGATTTACAAGTGTATCAATAACTTGTCGAATAGTTGTTTGATACATTTGCTTAACCGTAGGATTGCTATCGATAAAGTTCGTCCACATGTTAGGAGTAGCTTCGGTGGTATCAAAACGCTTGCTATTATACTGACTGGTCATCTTAGTATGTTGTTCAAGGCAAGTATGAATAGCCAGTTGCTCTCCACTAGTTGCATCAGGCCCACAAATAGTAATATACCCAGTTGATGAGTCATAACTATACGGAATGGATATATGACCATATACCTTAAAATGAAAAAACGAACCAATTACCTCAGGTACACTCGTAAAAAAATGCTTACCAGTGGTTAATTCTAATTCAATAGTTGTATCATATTTACCCTGTCTCAAGGGGCCATGATTTATTGTATTAAAAATAGAGAGATCAAATTTCACTTTTTTTTGGGCTTCATTCATAATATATCTCCAAATTCACAGTTGCCTTTATTCTGCCTCCAATTTTTCGATAGAAAATAATAAATCTAATCGACTGATCGACATGCTACCCAATATATTTTTCCAGCTTCTGGAAGCAATTCAATAATCTTTGCGAGCGTCAATGGATTTTCAGACGTATATGTTGATAGATCGATTATAGGATGGTCTGTGGTAATTGCGCCCACTTTAAAAACACCTGAATTTCTGCCTAATTCAGGATAATACCAACACGAATAATTATAGGCTTTTTTTCCAGGTGGAACCGATGTAACAATTTTAGCTTGAACCGACGCTTCGTCTCCAGCAAGCAAATGATTATAAATAGGCCATGCCTCTTCATTAGAAAGGATTTCTCCGTCTTGAACAAAAAAATTGGCGGTATAACCATTTGGCATCCATATTTCGTGAGTAGGCTCAATCCAACGCCCACCATGACCTGAAACTATATAGTCCATTTTCAATCTCCAACAAATTTTTAAATCACGAAGAATAATAAAGGAAAAATTCAAATTACATTTAATGCTTATAATCTGAAAAAAAATCCTCCTAGGAGTACATCATTTTTAGCTATCAACAAACAAAATACTGACCTAAACCGAAAATTTATATTACACATCATTACACGAACGCTTTAGGTGTCTTTGAAAAACGACTATGAAAGTAAGTGGTACGCAGTGGTTATTTGGCGTGAATGCACTCTAGAGAAGGCGTGAACAAACCTTTTGTCTCAGCATGTGGACAAAACCTGTTATTCGAGGCGATTACCGAATGTGATAGGCTTATTCGTACCTTCCCTAGTAACGTATGACTATCACACCAATACATGAAGATTTCGCCGGACTTGATTGGCTTAGCCTAGGCATTGCCTCGTATTTCGAAAAACAAACAACAGAGATGTTTACTTCCTACGGCATTCACAGCACACGAACAAAAGTGGTCTTTCGAAATGACGCCGTAATGATCATGAAAATGCTGTCTACGGGTCAGTACTTAGCCGCTCTTCCCCATTTTCCTGTGTCTGTGATTAAGGACAATTACTCTGTGAAAGAAATTACTTTTGAAGACGCCATTCCTATTGAACGGAATATATACATCATGTGTTCAGCCGCATTAAAAGAACAATTTGCTTTTTAGTCTTTCAACAAAATCACTCAGCAAGTTTTTGCTGAATTAACCTAAGATAATATAACTTTGCCTAAACGTATCATGACGCTAATAATTCGTCGCCCCTGAAAAACTCTCAACCTATTGAATCTAATGTGTTTTTATAAGATAGTTAATGCTTAAATCTTACGATAAATACGCCTTTAGACCTAAAAAGTTGCAGAATGGGTGAGTTTTATGAAACCTCGTCAGACAAAGACCGTCCCGCAAAAGGATTTATTCCAACCTCAGCTCGTAGACACCATTAACCCCAATCACCCTTTAGTTCGATTGGCTAAGATCATTGATTGGAAGCAATTGGATAACGAATTGGGGGCACATTTCTCAACGGTTGGCGCAGCCGCGTTACCAACGCGCCTTATGACGGGGTTACTGTATTTACAGCACTTGCATAATTTGTCTGATGAGATGGTGCTAGAGCAATGGCTTGAATCGCCTTATTACCAATATTTTTGCGGCGAAACCTTTTTCCAACACGACTTCCCGTGCCATCCAACGAGTCTTGTTAAATGGCGAAAACGGTTAGGAGAAGAAGGCTGCGAATGGCTGCTTACCCAGACGATACAAGCAGGGCTAAAGCTAAAAGTCATCAAACCAGCGAGCCTAAAACGAGTCGTAGTAGACACCACAGTACAAGAAAAAAACATCACCTTCCCAACGGATGCCAAGCTTTACAACAAGGCTCGACAGCAGCTCACTCAGGTCGCCAAAGAACAAAACATCACGTTAAGACAAACCTACGACAAAGCCTGTCATGAGTTAATGCCTAAAATTGGACGTTATGGTCACGCCAAACAATACAAACGGATGAAAAAAGCGATTAAGCAAGTCAAAGGCTTTTTAGGACGAGTCCTGCGAGATGTTGATCGGCAAGTAAAGCGGCAAGGATTAACGCTCACCCAAAAACAGGAAGACACACTCAACCAAGCTTATCGATTACTAAAACAAACTCGCCAGAGCAAAAACAAACTCTATAGCCTGCATGAACCCAATGTGG